>ERZ773069.215-NODE-215-length-41024-cov-5.503112_pt1 | contig 41024 bp, 40 predicted proteins | sample MGYA00580619_ERZ773069 | MGnify/ENA primary metagenome ERZ773069 (study PRJEB29015, sample SAMEA2738007) | human oral metagenome | biome: human oral; feature: human-associated habitat; material: dental | place: China | collected 2108 ...
CAATCAGGCAGCATTGGCGTCAGATGTCGCCTGGCCACTCGATCTATCTTTTGATGAACACCGATAAATCGGCCAGAGCCATCTCTAATTGTCGTTCCTGCATACATATTAATTCAAAATGGTTAATCGCTGATAGCGACTGACGGCACGCGCCAGATGGTTATATTGTAACAAATCCTGCCCCTCTTTGACAAAGCGCTCGGCCTCCGCTTGCGCACGGGCAATCAGTGGCGTGTCGCTCAGCGAGGCAATTTTTAGGTTCAGCGCGCCATGTTGCGCTCGGCCGTAGATCTCGCCAGGACCGCGCAGTTTCAAATCAGCTTCTGCCAGATAAAAGCCGTCTTGAGATTTCTCGATTTCTCTGAGTCGCTGGCTTGGTTTGTCGTGACCCGACATCATCAGATGACAAAAGCTCTGATGCTCACCGCGTCCAACTCGCCCGCGCAGCTGATGAAGCTGGCTAAGCCCAAAGTTATCGGCATTTTCGATGAGCATGACCGTGGCGTTCGGCACGTTGACGCCAACTTCCACGACTGTGGTACTCACCAGCATGTCGATGTCACCGTCCGCAAACTGCTGCATAACCGCGGCTTTTTCCTCCGGCGGCAGTTTACCGTGTAGCAATCCGACGCGGCGATGACGAAACATCGTTTTTGCCAATTTGTGATATTCCGCCTCGACCGACTTTTTGTCATTGTCAGGATTGTCATCAATCAATGGGCAAATGACGTAGGCTTGGCGACCCTGAGCTAGTTCGTGGTCGATAGTTTCGTAGAGCTTTGGCGCTGAAGCTGGCGACCAAATTTTCGTTGCAATCGGCTGGCGACCGGCCGGCAGCTCGTCCAAAATCGAGATCTCTAACTCGCCATACAAGGTCAACGCCAAACTCCGCGGGATCGGCGTGGCGGTCATAATAAGCAGGTGCGGCATATAGTCTGACTTTTGCAGCAACGCCTGCCGCTGCTTGACGCCAAACCGATGCTGCTCGTCGATCACCACAAATCCCAGTTTATGATACGCCACTTTTTCCTGAATCAGCGCGTGCGTACCAACCACCACGTTGATATGACCGTTGGCTAAATTGTCCAGCAGCTGCCGCCGCGGAGCACCCTTGACGTGCCCTGTCAGCAGCGCCACCGACACGCCAAATGGCGACAATAATTCATCCAGCGTCTTGGCGTGCTGAGTCGCCAAAATCTCCGTCGGCGCCATGATGGCCGTCTGAAAACCAGCCTGCGCCACTTCCGCTGCCACCAATCCAGCGACCACGGTTTTACCCGAGCCAACGTCGCCCTGCAATAGACGATTCATCGGATGTTCGGACTCCAAATCTTGCAAAATCTGCCAGGCGGCGCGGCGCTGTGCGTTGGTCAAGGGAAATGGCAATTGCTCGACAAATTGCTTGACGACTGGTTGATTGAACGGGATGCGCCAACCAGTCAATCTGGTTTGCTCTTGCTTGTTCAATTGCGCTGCCAAAATCATTTCAAACAACTCTTCAAACGCCAAGCGCTCACGGCCGCGAGCAATTTCCTCATGATTGTTTGGGGCGTGAAGGAACTTGACAGCTTCAGCGCGGCTGACTAGTTTTTGCCGCTGGACAATGTGCTCCGGCAGCGTTTCGGGCAAAAATTCCATGATGGGACGGAGGTTTTTCAGCAAATCCTGTACGGTTTTCGGGCGAAGGTTTTTGATGGATTTATAGACCGGATGGATGCCCGACGTATGGTGGGTGTCGGACGTACCAGTTGATTGGGCGAGTTCGACGGATGGATTGCTGATCTGATAGCTGTTATATTGCATGCCAAACTGGCCGGAAAACATAAACTCGGTGTCGGATCTCAGCTGCGATTCGCGGTACGGCTGATTGAACCAAACGGCTTTGACCTTGCCAGAATCATCTGCCAGCACCGCCGTAGTAATCCTCAGGCCCCGGCGCACAATGCGCGTCGCAATCGATTCGCAGCGCGCCCGCACCGTCACCTTGCCTGGCTGAAGATCAGCGATATTGACCGCCGCCGAATAATCATCGTACGCCCGCGGCAAAAAATCCAAGGCGTCCGCCACCGTCTCTAGACCCGCCGCCGCCAGCGCCTGGGCGGTTTTGGGACCGACGCCTTTGAGGTGTTCCAGTGGAGTTGTTAGCCTCATCTACGAAACGGCGTTGATGCCTTCCAGCGCGTAGGCGGTGTCTTCCCAGCCCTTCACTTCAATCGAGTCAACACCCATTTGCTTAACTGGAAAATCATTACCGCCTTCCTGTAGCTTGTCACCAAAGAATAGTGCCTCTTCCTTTGACCAGCCGTTCAGCTCGAGCAGCTTACCAATGCCATAGGCTTTATCAATTCCTGGCAGCGTAATGTCAGTACTGGTCGTACCACCAATCCTAACTTCGAGATTTGGCAGTTTCGCCGCCACCTTGTCACGATATACCGGACGGACATCTTTATACTTTTCTGCCCAGGCATATTTATCCTCTGGAGTTGCCTGTTGTCCCAGCGCCGACATGGTAATCTGGCTGTGGCGATCCTCGATAATCTCACCCGCAGGATTATCACACCAAATACCCATCTCCCTGGCAACCTCCTCCAGTACCGCAGTTATCTGAGTTTTTTGCTCATCAGACAGATCGTTCGCGTACTGAACCTTCCACTCACCATCAGCAGCGTCAAATCGATAATACCTCGTACCACATGTCGGCATTGCATGGAATTTTTGGAGTAGCTCAGGCCGAACATCAAGTCGATCAATCACTTGCTTTTTAATCTGGTGGAATGTGCCGCCCGTGATGACACACATCTCATAGTTTTCAAGCAACCGACCAAGGATATCCGCCATACGATCGCTAATTGGTGACTTGGTAATGGCTAGTGTATCATCCAGATCAAACCCGATAATTTTTTTCATTATTCCTCTCCTTCCATATTTTCTGCAACTAGAATAAACGTATTTTTACCTTTTTTCAACAAAGATTGACTGTTGATGGCTTGGTCATTAGCCAGTCTTTCGCCGTTGAGGCTGATGGCGCCAGATTTTAGCAGGCGTTTTGCTTCGCCATTGGAACTGACCGCGCCGGAAATAACCAACGCTTCAATGACGCCGACGCCGACATCAACGCGCGGAATTTCTTGAGCCAAAGCATCCAAATCATCGTCTGACAATTGCCGGAAATCACCGCCGCCAAACAATACTTCGGTCACCCGCTCCACTGATTCACGCCGATTGACGCCGTGGACGATATCGGTGACTTCGCGCGCCAAGACTTTTTGAGCTGAGCGGGCGCCTGGATTGACGGCGTGGTTTTCAGCGATAGCCTCAATGGTGTCGCGATCAAGCATGGTGAAAATCTTCATGTACTCAATGGCGCTTTCGTCATCAACGTTCAGCCAGAATTGATAGAACTTGTACACACTGGTTTTATTTTCATCCAGCCACACGGCGCCGCCTTCGGATTTACCAAATTTGCGCCCAGTTGATTTGTTGATGAGCAGCGGTGCGGTCATGGCGTAAACTTCGGCATTCTCTTTTTTGCGGATCAATTCCACGCCTGAGAGCAAATTACCCCATTGATCAGAACCACCGATTTGCAAATTGACACCGTGATGCTTGAACAGATACCAGAAATCATAGCCCTGCAGCAACGTGTAAGTAAACTCCGCAAAACTCAGACCTTTGCCGTTACTAATTCGTGCTTTGAAAAACTCGCGAGCGGTCAATTCCGCCATGTTGAAATTCTTGCCAATGTCACGGAGGAATGGAATCAGTTCCAGATTGCCCAGCCAGTCCGCATTGTCCACCAAGGTAAAATCGCGTCCCGCAAAAATTTGCGACACTTGTGTCTTCAACGCTCGCTTGTTGTATTCAATTTCCGCATACGAAAGCAGGCTCCGCTCCTCAGTATCGCGCATATCGCCAATCATCCCGGTGCCGCCGCCAACCAGCAAGAACACCTTGTGACCGCGCTCCAAAAAATGCCGCACCATCATGTAGACCGCCAAATGCCCGACGTGCAAACTGTCAGCCGACGGATCGGTTCCCAAATAGAGCGTGAAATTTCCCGAATCAATACGCCCATCATCGGTGAATGTCGCTTGATTCCAAAACCCGCGCCACTTTAGCTCCTCTGATAATTGCATATTCCTCCTTTTCTGGTTATTAGTATAGCAATTTTATGATTGAAGCGAAACATAGGCGTGATATAATGATAGTGTGAACGAGAAACCCTCAGATAAACAGTCGGGCTCCGGCGCCAAACCAGCGCCGTTACGTCCGCACCCAAAGCCAGCAAAACGGCTGAGTGTCTATGCAAACTTGGCGAATAAGCGTCGGCTCAAGAAGGATAAGCGCTCCCGCGAAAAAGCAGAGTATCTGGCAAGCCTACCAAAGCACCCCGTCAAGCGGTTCTTTTACCGCCTTCACCCGAAGCGCGTCTTTCGCTATTGGTTCTCGAAGCGCGGCGGCTTGATGGCGCTCAAGATCCTTGGCGTCGCCATTGTTGCAGTGATTATCCTGATCGGCGGCCTGTTCGCTTACTTCCGCAAAGATCTCGACAAGATCCGCCCGGGCGAACTCGCCAAGCGTGTCCAGACAACGGTCACCAAGTATTATGACCGCAATGGCGAGCTCCTGTGGGAAGATAAGGGTACCGATAATTATAAGCTGGTGGTCGAGGCCGACAAGATTAGTGATTACCTCAAGAAAGCGACCATTGCCATTGAGGATCGTGATTTCTATAAGCATCACGGTATCAGTATTAGTGGCCTGACCCGCGCTATGTTTAGTACAGCATCAGGTCGACAAGTTCAGGGTGGCTCGACATTGACACAACAGCTAGTCAAGCAAGTTTTCTTTGCCGAGGATGCCGACAAACGCGGCCTCAGCGGTATTCCACGCAAAATCAAGGAAATTATCCTGGCAATTGAAGTTGAACGCATGTACAACAAGGATCAGATTCTCGCGCTCTACCTCAACCAAGCGCCGTATGGCGGTCGGCGTAACGGCGCAGAGTCGGCCGCTCAGACGTACTTTGGTAAATCCGCCAAGGATCTCACCTTGGCTGAAGCAGCCCTGCTGGCTTCAATTCCGCAAAACCCGAGTACATTTAATCCGTACAATATCACTGGGCGCAAGATGCTCCTGTCACGCCAGCATACAACACTAGACTACATGCTGGAACAAGGCTATATCACCGAAGCACAGGCCAAAGAGGCCAAGCAGTATCCAATTCTTGACAAGATCAAGCCCGAAACCGAACAGCTAGCTGGCCTCAAGGCACCGCACTTCGTGCTCATGGTGCGCAATCAACTGGAGCGTGAACTTGGTAAGGCAGTCGTTGGCCGCGGTGGACTAACCGTCAAGACGACACTGGACTGGAAGATCCAAGAAAAACTCGAGACAGAGATGAAAGCTTTCTTCGACTCAGGTCGCCCGGGCCGCGTGAGCATCAGTAACGGTGCAGCAACCGTTGAAGATGTACAGACTGGACAGATTGTCGCCCTCGTTGGTAGTCGTGATTTCAATTATGCTGGCTTTGGGCAGGATAATGCCGCTACCGCCTTTATCCAGCCGGGTTCAACTATCAAGGCTTTCGACTACGCCAAACTGTTTGAGAATCGCGGCAGTAATCAGCAAAATTATGGTTCGGGCTCAATCCTCAGCGACGAGAACATTGACAAGATTTATGGCGCCAAGCTGAACAACTGGGATCGACGATTTATGGGAAGTATTTCTATTCGCCGCTCGCTAGCGCTTTCCCGTAATATCCCAGCGGTCAAGGCGATGTATATCGCAGGCAACGGCTCGCCAAAACCAACTGTTGACTATATTCACAACATGGGTAATACCAATTATTGCCAGCAAGAAGAAGCGGCCGGCGGCTACGGACTGTCAGCAGCCATTGGCGCCTGCGGTACGAAGCAGACCGAATTGGTGAATGCTTACGGCACCTTTGCTCGCATGGGCGTCGCCAAGCCAAGCACCAACGTCCTCGAGGTAACCAACAGCCAGGGCGATACGTTAAAGAAATGGAAAGACGAGAGCAAACAGGCAACCGACCCGCAAGTCGCCTACATCATCAATGACATCTTGGGTGACGCGGACGCGGCGCGCGACCTGCACGGTTATGGCGCGATGAATGTACCCGGCGTTAGAACCGCCGCCAAGACCGGTACTACCGACAAAAACGGCCACGCCAAGGATGTCTGGATCGTCAATTATAGTCCGGCGCTGGTCATGGGTATGTGGCTCGGTAATTCCGACACCAGTACCATCAACACCCCGAACTCGGCCTTTGGTATGCCGGTGGTGCGTAACGTCATGTCATTTGCTCACAACGAGGTTTATGCCAAACAGGGCAAATGGAAGCCAAATGATTGGTTCAAGCGGCCAAATGGTATCCAGCAGCAAGGCAAAGAGCTCTATCCATCGTGGTGGAATAAAAAACAGGGCGAGACTACTGAAAAGATTAAGTTTGACCGTGTCTCCAAGAAAAAGGCGACAAATTGTACGCCAGCTGACGCCATTGAGGAAATTGAGGTCACCAAGACCATCGACCCTCTCACCAAGAAACCATCATACTCAGCGCCTGAAGGTTACGACGCCAACGCTGAGGACGATAAGCACAAATGTGACGACGCCAAGCCAAGTGTTAGCCTATCGCTTTCTGGCTCTGGCTCCAGCCGCACCATCACCGCCCGCGCCACCAACGGCACATTCCCGCTCACCTCAATTGACATCCTCGTTGATGGTCGCAGCGTCAAAAGCGAGTCGATCTCCGGTAGTGGCGGCAGTGTTTCGGTCGATATCAGGGTCAGTAGCCCAGGTCGGCACACCATTCAGGCAATCGCCCGCGACGAAGGCTACTATACTGCATCAGACAGCGGTAGCTTCTCGGTAGGCAGCAGCTCAAGCTCCGACTAATCCGCCCTCTTTCCCCTTGTGACACATAAAAACCAGACCGCTTCAGTCTGGTTTTTACTTCTTCTTAGTCTTAGCGACTATTGCTCGTTAACCATCCGGATCAAGTCAGCCTCGCGCTGCGACTGGGTCTTGGAGCGAGCCGAACGGTGACTTTGAGCTGCGGCGCGTGGGGCATCAGGTTTCGCCGCCTTGCTGGTTTGCGGCCGACGACCGGTGGAGCGCTGCTTGGGTTGTTTGGGGGCAGCTTGAGCTGGTGACTGTTGCGCCGCTTTTTTTGCTTCTTTTGGCTCAGCGCAAACTTTCGCAAACATCATCTTGCCAGCGTCGGTCTGTAGGCTACGAATAATTTCAATGCGCTTCTTCTGACCCAGGAACTTTTTGGCTTGCTCAACCACCACCATGGTGCCGTCATGCAAGTAGCCGACGGCCTGATGAGAATCCTGACCTTTTTGTGTCAATTCAAGCACCAGCTCATCGCCAGGCAGATAGCTCATCCGCAAACTCTTGGCCAGCTCATTGATATTGAGAATCTGAATGCCTTCGACTTGTGCCACCTTATTCAGGTTGTAGTCCAGCGTCAAAATAGCAGCATTCATTTCCTTAGCGAGCTGCAACAGGCGGTTGTCTACCCCTTCAGGAATGCGCGTCGCATCGTCAAGCAGCGTGAAAGAGCCGCCCAACACATCTTTTAGTTCCTTCATGGCGTCCATGCCGAAACGGGCGCGCTCACGCTTGGCGTGATCAGCGCCGTCGGCCAGTAGTTGCAGTTCTATCAGCACACTGCGCGGCACGATGATCTGCCCCAATAGGAACCCAGTCTTTGCCAGATCAACCACCCGGCCATCCATCAACACTGAAGTGTCAACCAGAATTGGCAGCTGCGTACCGCTACCTGCCTGCCGCCGCGGCTTGACCAGTAGATATATTTCCGCCATGATAGCCAGCAGCATGATAATGATGATAAGTTCAATTGTTTTTTCCATAATAATTTCCTTTTATATAATAATGTTATTGTAAATAGTCGATCAGTGCCTGGCGTAAATCGCCGACGCCGCGCACAAATGCGTCCTTATGAGTTTTTGGCGCGATGGCGTAGGTAAAGCCGAGCTTCTTGGCCTCTTTGACGCGGGCATGCCAGCCTTGAGCCGAGCGCACTTCGCCGCCCAAACCGACTTCACCAAATACCACCGCTTCGTCGCTGAGTTTGCGGCCAGCTGAGGCTGAGGCAATGGCCATGGCCACCGCCAAGTCCGCCGCTGGGTCGCTCAGTTTCAAGCCGCCGACCACATTGATGTAAATATCTTTGTCGGAAAGATTAAGCTTGGTGCGCTTTTCCAGCACCGCCACCAACAAGTTCAAGCGGTTGAGATCGAAACCGCTGGCCGCCCGCTTGGGATAACCGAAATTCGTCGGGTTGACCAGCGCCTGAATCTCCACCAGCAGCGGCCGCGCCCCCTCCATGGTCGCGAGGACAATCGAGCCGTCGAGATTTTGCCGCTCCGCCAACAAACTAGCCGACGGATTGGCTACAATCTGTAGGCCGTCCTCGTGCATCTCAAAAATTGCTGCCTCATTAGTCGAGCCATAGCGGTTCTTCTGCGCCCGCACCACCCGGAAGCCGCCGTAGCGATCGCCCTCAAAATTCAGCACCACGTCAACCAAATGTTCCAGGACTTTCGGCCCAGCAATCGAGCCTTCCTTGGTGACGTGACCGACCAAAATTACCGCGGTGTTCGAGGCCTTGGCGGCGCGAATGATGACGTTGGATGAATTAGTGATTTGGCTGACCGAACCTGGCGCTGAGGCAATTTCTGCCAGCGACAATGTTTGTATGGAATCGACGATCACCAGATTGTACTGGCCAGTCTGAATGGAGGCGGCGATGTCCTCGGCGCTGTTACTAGACGCCAGCCGCAGGCTCTCTGAATCAACCGCACCCAACCGCTCAGCCCGCAATTTGACCTGCGACACCGACTCCTCGCCACTGACATATAGTACCGGTTGCTGCCGAGCAATAAAGGCCGCGACTTGTGCTAACAGGGTACTTTTACCAATCCCCGGCTGCCCCGCCACCAGCACCACGCCGCCTGGCAAAAAGCCGCCGCCGAGCACCGCGTCAAGGTCGGCGATGCCGGTTGCCAGCCGTGCTTGCTTGGCCTCGGTGGCCGTTTCGCTGAGCTTGAGCGTGGTGAGCGCCTTACCTTTACCGCTGCTGCGAGCTACCGCCGACGCGCCGGTGTCAACCGGTAGTTGCTCAACCAGTGAATTCCACTCGCCACAATTGTCACACTTACCAACCCACTTCGGATAGCTGGCGCCGCACTGCTGGCAGATAAATTGTGACTTTGCTCGCGCCATTATTTGACCGCCTTTTGGCTATCAAGGCTTTGATTGAGCTGATCAATCTTGCGCCCCAACGCATTTAATTTTTCAACATCAGTGTTATAGGCATCGACTTTGCCCTGGATGGTCTGCTGTTCACGACGAAGCGCCAGACCGCGCTGGCTCAGCCGGGTTCGCTCAGCCTGAAACTCGGCTTGCGTCTGAAAACCACCCGTCGTCGCCTGCTGATTAAATGCCGCTACGTCTTGATTATAGGCACTAACGCGTGCACTGTACGACGTCGTCAGCTGCTCAATTTCGCGCTTTCGCTTGGCGAGACTGGCCGCCAGCGCGTCGGCCTCGGCCTCGGCGCTAGTAAACTTTTCATTATACTGAGCGTGCAGTTTTAGTAGCGCCGCTCGATTACTAAAATACTCGGCATAGTGCGCCTCCAGCTCCGACCCGAGATCAGCAAACTCTGTACCCAAAATTGAATGCAGCTCATTGGCGCGCGTACCCGGCTGAGCACGCTCATAGTACGCCATCCGCTCCTCCAGCTTTTTGGTCTTGACCTTGGCATAAGCCGCCTCCAGCAGCTCGCCCAGCTGCCGACGCTGCTCCGCCGAATAGCGCGACCACGCCACGTGCAGCATTTCATGAGCCGCCGTCACCTCTTTGATGCCGTCTAGCTCCGCGTTCTGCACATTATAAATGTGAATGGTCTCTTTGGCGTGGGCGTAACAGCCGACGATCGGGCTAGCCTGTTCGACACGACGGCAATCGTGGTTAAACTGCGTAGCGTTTTCTAGTCGCGGCTGCGCCAGATAAAAGCTAAATTTAGCCTTATCGGTCATCGTCGCCCGATCTGCCAGCGTCGCTATGTCCTGGCTGGGCTGATACTGCCAGACCCTGATATGATCCAGTACTAGCTGGCGATTGAGTACCAGCCAGCTACCGCCGGCCACCAGCCCCACGAACACCACGACGCCGAGGAAATTACGCAGCCTGAACATTGATCACCACCTCACGATTTTTCGCAGTTGCTACCAAGACCGCGCCGGGACGGGCCTGACGAGACAACAAGGCGTCGCTCAGTGGATCAGCCAACATCGTCTGAATCGTCTGCCGAAGCACCCGCGCGCCGCGCTGCTCATCAAAACCGTTGTCTATAATACAACGTTTAGCGCTTGGCGTAATCACCAGCGTCATTTGCTGCGCCCGTACTGCTGACTTGAGCTCACTCACCAGATTATCAAAAATCTTACCCACCACCGGCCGGGTCAAGCCCTTGAAGTGCACCACCGCATCAAACCGCCCAATTAGTTCTGGCCGCAGTAGCTCCTCTAGCTCACGACGCGCCGCCCGAGCATTCCGCTCATTCATATCGTCCGCCCGTGAAATATGCTCACCATGCCAGCCAAAGCCCAGCTCACCATCACGCACCATCGCCTCAGCGCCGACATTGCTGGTCAAGATCACGATCGTCTGGCGAAAACTCACCGACCGACCGTGCGAATCGCTGAGCTTACCGTCTTCTAAAATCTGCAGTAGCAAGTTCAGTACGTCTGGATGCGCCTTTTCAATCTCATCAAACAGCACCACGCTGTACGGCTGCCGGCGAACCTTGTCGGTTAATTTGCCGCCCTCATCATAGCCAACATAACCAGCTGGCGCGCCAATCAACTGACTGGCCGTATGCCGCTCCGAGAACTCACTCATGTCGATCTTGATCAAGCTATTGTCGCCGCCAAACACTTCCCGTGCCAATACGCGAGCCAGCTCGGTCTTGCCCACGCCAGTCGGCCCGAGGAAAATGAACGACCCAAGCGGTCCCGACCGCCGACTCAGCCCAGCTCGCGCCCGGCGAATGGTTCGCGCCAGTGTCGCCACAGCCTTCTCTTGACCGAGCACCGACCGACCCAGTCGCTGCTCCAGCGCCACCAGATCTTTGCGCTCATTCACCGTCACTTTTTCCGCTGGCACGCCAGCCATCGCCGCCACCGCTCGCCGCACATCATCCTCGGTTAGCTCCGGCAATGCTGGATCGTCAGCCGGTAGCTGCTCGGCCTGCTGCTCCAGCTGCTTGATGCGAACCTTTAGCTCGGCCGCGCGTTGATATTGCTCAGCCTCGACCACCGCATCGAGCTTGCCTGCTAGTTGTTTGATCAGCCGTGCTAATTGTTGTTGCTTGGTCAGTTTAGCTGGCCGCCGCGTACTAACCAGCGCCGCCGCCTCATCAAGTACGTCAATCGCCTTGTCCGGCAAATGACGCTCCGTCACGTAGCGCTGGCTGAGGGCCACACTCAGCTCAATCATCTCATCAGAAATCCGCAGTCGATGATGCGTCGCCAACCGGCCCGCTAGCGCCCGCACCATGGCTACTGCCGCCTGCTCATCCGGCTCCGCCACCGTCACCGCCTGAAACCGCCGACTGAGGGCCGCATCTTTTTCGATGTGCTTGCGGTACTCGTCAAATGTTGTTGCACCGATCACCCGCACTTCACCACGCGCCAACGCTGGCTTTAGGACGTTCGCCGCATCCATCGACCCCTCGGCCGAGCCAGCCCCGACCAATAAATGCAGCTCATCAATGAACAACATAATCTCCTGATGATTACGTGCTGCCGCCACGACTTTTTGTAAGCGCTCCTCAAACTGACCGCGAAATTTCGTACCAGCGACCATGGCCGTCAGATCAAGCTGAATCAGCCGCTTACCGACCAGAAACTCCGGCACCGTCCCCGCTGCGATGCGCTGTGCCAAGCCTTCGACCACTGCGGTTTTACCAACACCCGGCTCGCCGATCAGCGCTGGATTGTTTTTACCGCGCCGCCCAAGCACCGTGATCAGCCGCTCCGTCTCGGCTTCCCGACCGACCACTGGATCAAGCAGTTTATGCCGCGCGCGCTCCGTCATGTCAACTCCGTACTGATCAAGCAGCTTGAGATTAGCCGACCAACGAGCATGCGGCGCCGTACCTTCCTTCGACTCATCCTGTATCGCCTCCAGCTGCTGCCGATCAAACACGTCCTCCAATGTACCGCGCAGCTCCTCCAGATCCACATTCATATCACTGAGCAACTTCGTCGCCCGAGCCTTGTGCTGCAATAGCATGCTATAGACGATGTGCTCGGTACCGATGCGCTCCTGTCCAAACTCTGTCGCTAGCTGCCAAGCCGTCCGTATCGTCTCCAGCACCTCGGCGTTCATGCCTTTGTGAACAACCACCACCACGAACGACTGCGCCGTTAAGCCCAGCGCTAGCTCCGCCCGATCCAAGGTTACACCATTTTCCGCCAAAATTTTCGCACCCAGCGACGAATTTTGCGCCAGCACGCCAAGTAGCACATGCTCGGTGCCGACATACGGACTGCCGCTATTATGCGCCAGCAGCCCGGCGCGCTCTAAACTGGCCCTAGCGGTATCAGTCAGCCGAGATTCCAACTCAGAAAAATCTTCCGGCATATCGCCCTCCTTTCGTTTTCGGCGATTCTCAGGAAGCAGCCTATTCCGCCGCCTCCTCAACCGCGCTCATCAAGCTATCCTCAATGTTCTTACGAGGTTTTGTCTCAGGTTTAGCAGCCGCTTTCGCCTCAATGTCCAGTTCATAGCCGGTTAGCCGACTTGCCAAACGAACATTCTGCCCAGCCCGGCCGATAGCCACTGACTGCTGATCCTCGCCGACGTAGACCGTTGCTCGCTTTTCGTCTTCATTGACCGTCACGCTCAACACTTCCGCTGGGCTCATGGCATTGGCGATGAAGCCAGCCGCGTCTTCCTCAAACGGAATGATGTCAATTTTTTCCTGCTCGCCAATTTCGTTCATCACCGCCTGAACACGCGTGCCGTGACCGCCGACGAAGGTGCCGACTGGGTCAACGCCTGGCAGCGCTGATGCCACCGCCAATTTGGTACGGCGGCCCGCCTCGCGGGCAATGGCTTTGATTTCCACAGCGCCGGTTTCCATCTCTGGCACTTCCTGGCTGAACAAGAAGCGCACAAATTCTTCATTGCCACGGCTCAAGATCAACTGCGGACCGCGACCCTCGCGCTCAATGTCTTTGATATACACCTTGACGCGACGACCAACGCCGTAGTATTCGCCAGGAATTTGCTCGGACTGCGGCATGATACCGACGGCTTTGCCCAGCTCAATTCGCACCACGCGCGGCTCAACCCGCTGAATCGTACCGGTCACCACCGTACCAATTTTATCCTCAAATTCTGCCAGCACCACTTCGCGCTCTGCCTCGCGCAGCCGCTGCAAAATCACTTGCTTGGCGGTCTGGGCTGCCACGCGGCCAAACGTCGTCACGTTGTGGGTCTCGACCGTTACTTCACTCCCTAGCTCAGCCGCCGAGTCAACGGTTTTAGCTTCGTCCAGACTCATTTGATTGACGTCATTTTCGACTTCTTCAACCACCGTTTTGACGACCGACACCACAGCCGTGCCACTGTTGATGTTCAAGCTGGCGCGCACCAACTGCTCACGGGTACCGTTGTCACGCCGCCACGCTGCCGCGATAGCCTGCTCGATCACCTCTAAAACGGTTTCTTCTGGCAGGTTCTTTTCCTCGGCAATCGTCCGCACCGCCAACGTCAATTGCTTGATATTCAAATCTTCCATACTAGCTCCTTTACGCTATATTATTATACTACGTTTCACATCAAACGCCCAAGAGACGAAAAACTCCGACCTGATTGGCCGGATATGTCAGTAGTGTAGCATATCCAGCCAGGCGGCGTCAAGTTCAGCCGCCCCATTCGCCCATGTCAGCCCACGAACGGGTATACATCTCTAACAGAGCTAGCGACTCACGGCCATCCAAAATCTTGACAAAAAGCATTGACATTTTCTACTAATAGTGATATATATATATCAGCCTTTTGACAACTTACCGTAAGTTTTGTCAACTGCGCTCCGCTACCGCAGGTCGGATACCTACGGTGGCTTGAGGCGCGGAACGGCCGCACCTCAAAAGTAGAAAGGAATGGGTCATGCTGGAAGGGCTGACTATTATCATCGCTACGATTATCGTTCTCGGGGTCGTGATCATCACGACCTCCAGGGATGATAGCTTCCTGATGGTGAGCGGAATGATGATCGCCAGTTTCGGAGCAACCGCATTGTACTGGGTTGCGAAAAATGTGGCCCCACATCTCCGGAGGGATTCGACAATTGGATGGCTGTACAAGCCGATTGCCAGCCTGCCTGAATGGATGGGCCATGCGGGGCTCGGAGCCACCGCGGTACTATGGATACTAGCTATCGTCTTTCTGGTGGATGACTACATCCACCTTCCCCGCCGACGGAAAGGAGGCAACTACTGAGAGGTGCGGGGCGGGATTGACGTTTTACGTCTCCCGCCCCACTCACATCACTGAACTTATTTCATAGATAGAACTTATGACATCGCTGGCTGCTGGAGGTAGTGGCCGACGTCTGCCACTAGCTCGACCAGGCGATTAGAATACCCCCACTCGTTATCGTACCAGACCATGATTTTCACCATATTACCACCAACGACCTTGGTCAGTGGCAGATCAACGATGCCGGAATGTGAATTGCCGATAAAGTCGCGACTGACCAGCGGCTCCTCAGACACGCCCAAGATCCCTTGATAGAAACTATCGGCGGCGGCTTTCTTGAACGCCTCATTTACCTGCTCGACCGTCACGTCACGCCGCAGCAAGGCCGTCACGTCACTGAGTGACACCACCGGCGTCGGTACGCGCACACTGAGGCCGTCGAACTTGCCAGTTAGCTGCGGCAGGGTCTTCGTCACAGCAATGGCCGCACCCGTCGTTGTCGGCACGATGTTCTCAGCCGCGTTGCGACCCTCGCGCAGATCCTTGGCGGGCGCGTCCTGCAGGCGCTGGCTGGCGGTGTAGCTATGCACCGTCGTCAGCATTGACTTTTCCACGCCAAATTCTGCGTCCAGAATTGCCATCACCGCGCCCAAGCTATTGGTGGTACAGCTGGCATTAGAGATGATCGGTGTGGCATCCTTGATCTTGCTGTCATTAGTGCCGAGCACGATGGTGTCAACGCCATCGGATTTGGTCGGCCCGCTGATGACCACGCGCTTGGCGCCCGCAGTCAAGTGCTTGCCCGCGCCGTCTTTATCGGTAAAGAATCCAGTTGATTCGATCACCACGTCAACATTCATCTCGCCCCACGGCAAGTTTGCCGGATCTTTTTCCGCCAGCACTTTGACATGTTTTCCGTCAACGACCAACTCGTTTTCTGTAAAGTCAACTTGGCGGCCATATTCCCCGTAATTGCTATCGTGTTTTAATAGGTACGCCAGCGTCTTGGTGTCCGTCAAATCGTTGATCGCCACAATCTCCAAATCGCTGCGCTCCCAGGCAATCTTAAAGGCGCTGCGCCCGATCCGCCCGAAACCATTAATCGCTATTTTCGTTATCGCCATATAATTATTCCTCCCAAGTAGCATTAGCTTTTTACTAATTATACTACAAAGTTGTATAATGAAACTATGACGCGCGAGGAATTACTACATCTAGCGGCGCCGCAGTACGATGAAGTACCGGTACTAGTGTTAGATAGCGCTATTGACTACGCCACCAAAAAGCATGCCGGCCAAAAGCGCAAAAGCGGCGAACCCTACATCACGCACCCGCTGGCGGTGGCTGGGATTTTGGTGGAATGGGGTATGGATATTGACACGGTGATCGCTGGCGTGCTGCATGATACCGTCGAGGATACCGATGCGACGCTGGATGAACTAGAAAGTTTGTTTGGCCGCGACATTGCTTTTCTGGTTGACGGCGTAACCAAGGTGTCGCAGGCGCGCGCTGGCATGCGCAGCCTTGATAGCTACTTGCCGCACACCAAGGACAACCTCGCCAAGCTGATGATCGCGGTCGGCGAGGACATTCGAGTGATTATTATCAAGCTGGCGGATCGGCTACATAATATGCGCACGCTTCAATATATGCCGCGCGACAAGCAGAAGAAAATCGCCCGCGAAACAATTGAGGTGTTTGCGCCGTTGGCGGATCGGCTGAATATGGGGCGCGTCCGCGTACAATTAGAAGAGCTTAGTTTCCGATTCTTGATGCCCAAGGATTTTCAGCGCACCAAGAGTCTGATGGACAGCCGCCTGAAAAAAAGCCAGCGCAAACTCGCCAAAGTCCGCCGCGACGTTACGGCGCGCCTGCAGAGCGAGGGCCTACGGTTCGATATGGATGGCCGGGTCAAAAGCGTGTATAGCCTGTTCAAGAAGCTCGACCGCGTTGGCAATATTGATAAGATTTACGATCTGATTGCCCTACGCATCATTGTTGATGATTTAGCGACCGGCTATCTGGTACTGGGCGTGCTGCACGAGATGTACCAGCCGTTTTACGAGCGCATCAAAGATTACGTTGCCAACCCTAAACCAAACGGCTACCAAAGTCTGCACACAACAGTGCAAACGCCGACCGGACAAATTGTCGAATTCCAAATTCGTACCCAAGACATGCATGAATACGCCGAGCGTGGTTTGGCAGCCAGCTTTCATTATAACGAACAAAAGATGTCCGATGCCTACCGCCAGGGGCGAATCGCCGCGCTGCCGACGGATTTGGCATGGATTCGTGACCTGCAGGAAACGGCGGCCCGGGCCCGCGAGGGCAAGGCCTTTAATTCAGAAAAATTCCGCATGAAGTTGTTTGAAGATCGCATCTTCGTCTATTCGCCCAAAGGTGATATTTATGACTTGCCGCGCGGCGCCTTCCCGCTGGATTACGCCTATCGCATTCACTCCGACATCGCAGCGCACGCCAGCGGCTTTAAGGTCAATGGCGTTATGAAGCCGTTCACCTATGAATTGCAGCACGGCGACGTCGTCGAAGTCTTGACCAGCAAATCTGCCAAGCCCAAACCAGCCTGGCGCAATATGGTCATCACGCCGCACGCCAAAACCAAACTGCGCATGCAGCTGTCAAAAAGCGGCGGCGTGCTCGCACACCTGACCGGCTTAACCGACGGCGTTTCGTCGTTGTTTCGACATAGATAGCAGTTGGCGGCTTTACGGTGCAATGTAACCTATACCCAACCCAGAAACTGTGACGGACATGATACCCCTATACTGGTACGGCGGTGACATTCGCGAAGCCGTCAGCCTCTCTGACAAGTCGATAGTTCTGCGGACGGCGTTGCCGGATGCATTCGACTTGGAGGAGATGGCTGACGGTTGCACCGCGTGACAAACACGGATCAAATCCGGCGATACGTGATACCACCCTGCTTTACACGATAATTTACGCCTGCTCGTTCCAGCGCTCAATCGCCGCCGCCACAACCTGCTTGGCAGCATCAACGCCAGCAAATTCTTTGACAATGGTCGAGCCTGGCTTCTTCAGATCCTTATAGTGATTGAAGTGGAATTCAATTTGCTTAATCAGCTGTACTGGCAGATCCTCCAACGACTGAATGGCGTTACCATTATGGCGATCGTCGCTTGGCACCGCGATAATCTTATCATCAACCTCATCGTCATCGACAAACTTCATCACGCCAAGGATCCGCGCCTCGACCACCAACCCGGTCGTCAGTGGCGTATCCGTCACCAACAGCACGTCCAACTCATCGCCGTCCTCATCCAGCGTCTGCGGAATGAAACCATAATTAGTCGGCTTGGCAAAGATCGCCGGATCAACCCGATCTAGCCGCATGACGCCGACCTTCCGATCCCATTCAATTTTATGATTTGACCCAGCCGGAATCTCTACGACAACGGTGATTTCGCCGTCCTGATAGTTTCCCGGGGTTACTACTTGGTTAAAATCCGCCATGATCTACTCCTCTCTGGCTTTTTCTTGTAAATATTCACGAATCTGCAACGCCGCGACCGCGCCCTCGCCGACCGCCGAAGCGATTTGCATGGTTGCGCCCGAACGGACATCGCCCGAGGCAAAGACACCAGGGATGTTGGTATGTAAATGCTCGTCAGTAACGATGTGTCCGCCTAAGTCCAGTTCAACACCTGAGTCTGCCAAAAACTGTGTGTTTGGAATCAAGCCGATGAAAACGAATAAGCCGTCTGCGGTAAATTCTTTTTGCTCGCCGCTCTGGGTTGATGTGACGCCGTAGAACTTGTCGTCTTTGACGATAATTTCATCAGTTGTCGCACCGATATGGACGGTAATTTTACCCTCATCAACATACTTTTGTAATTCTTTTTGCAGGACATCGCTGGCGCGTAATTTACTGCGCACCAATAGGTCAACGTGGCTGGCATAGCGAGTCAAAAATATCGCTTCCTGCACCGCCGAGTTACCGCCGCCAACGACGATCAAGCGCTTGTCGCGGTAAAACGCACCGTCACACGTGGCACAGTAATGCACGCCGCGGCCGTACAATTCGTCTTCGCCCGGCACGCCCAGCTTGCGGTGATTTGAGCCAGTCGCCAGCAATACGGTTTTAGTGCGTACTGACCGACCATCAACCGTCAATTCCAGTTCGCCATCAATCTGCTTCAATGCCGTGACATCGCCGTACTCGATCTCCGCACCGAATCGCTCGGCCTGCTGCTGCAGTTCGGACGCCAATTTCATACCGGTCACACCCTCGGCAAACCCTGGATAATTATCGATTTGATCAGTGATGGCCGCCATACCGCCAACCACGCCGCGTTCGTATAGTATTGTCGGCACGTCTTCGCGCGATAGGTAAATTGCTGCAGTGAGTGCGCTTGGACCGGCACCGACAATGATAATCTCTTTAGACATTCAACCCCCTTGACCTATAATATCGCTTGATAATTTCCGGCATTTCTGGCTGCGGAATCTCCGTTGGTTTTTCGATAGCCATGACCACAAATTTGAGTGGCGCATTAGCAGGAATTTTATCACCCTGACTCTTATTGCCATAAGCCTTGTCCGCTGGAATTGTCAATTCACGCACACCGCCAATTTTCATACCAATCAGCCCCTCTTTCCAGCCCTGAATCACCGACGTATGTGCTGGGCCGTTCACCGCAAATGGTGCTTTCAATTTACCGCCATTAATCGACTGATCAAAAATCTCGCCCTTGGCATTCCAGCCAATGTAATAAGCCGCAAATTTGGTATCACCCTTAACTTCTGCGCCGCCGCCCTCCACCAAGTCTTCTTTACCGAGCTCTTTGATGTCACCAGCCTCAAACGCACCAACTCGCGAGCTAAACTCAGCAAATTTAGCGTAATATTTTTTGTTCAATTCCGCCGTCTGAGCATCAACTTTCTTTTGCCACTCCGTAGTTGCTTTTTTATAATCTTCTTGCGCCTGCTTCAGCTCGGCCTGGTCTTTGGCGTCATTGCCTGGCTGCACCATCATGGCGATGAACCCGCCAATTGTCCCAATCGCTAATGTCCCTGTGATGATCCATATACCGAGTCGCTGTCCCCTCGTCGTCGCCATAATCCTCCTTTATCTTACCTTGAAATTATATCAATGTTTCTTCTCGGCCGCAATGTCATAGCGCGCTAGCTCGTCGTCAATCCCCACACCGGCTGTCCGCTGTAGCTTGAGTAAATCAGCATAAATGCCGCCTGATTTCGCCAGCTGTTTCGGCGTACCGATCTCGTCGACCCGGCCATGTTTTAGCGTCACGATCCGATCCACCGTAGCGATGGTACTCAGCCGGTGAGCGATAATCAGCGTCGTTCGCCCCTTCATCAGCCGCTCCAGCGCCTGCTGCACTAGGTGCTCGCTCTTACTGTCAAGGTTGCTTGTTGCCTCGTCGAGAATGAGAATCGGCGCATCCTTGAGTACCGCCCGCGCGATGGCGATGCGCTGTTTTTGACCGCCAGACAGTTTGAGGCCACGCTCGCCAATTTGTGTATCGTACCCTTTATCAAGCCCGCTGATAAAGTCGTGCGCGTTGGCGGCCTTGGCAGCGGCGATCACCTGCTCATCCGTCGGCTCGTCGGCGCCATAAGCGATATTTTCACGAATTGTGCCAGAAAAGAGCGCTGGCTCCTGAAATACCGTGGCGATATGACGGCGCAAACTCTTTTGCTGCACCGCGTCAATGGCCATATCGTCAATGGTAATCTCGCCACTATCTGGCTGATATAGGCGCATCAGTAAATTCGTCAAGGTGGTCTTGCCGCCACCCGACTCGCTGACGAGAGCAACATGCTCACCGGGACGAAGCGTGAACGAGATGTCGGTCAACACTGGTTTTTGCGGAGCAGAGGCGTAGCGAAACGAGACGTTGCGAAACTCGACTGCCCCGCGGCTCACGACTAATTCCGGCGCGTGAGGCACATCTTCAATTGCTGGGCGTAGCGTCATCACACCAACAAAATCCCGACTCCCAGCCAGAGCTTTCTGGAAATTATCAACGATGAAACTCATGTTAAACAGCGGCATCCGCAAATTATTAATCAGCGTGATCAACAGCACCATATCGCCGATCGAAAAACGCCGCTCGGTCGTCTGCACAAAAATGTAGGCAAAAATCATGAAGAAAATGACCGACAACACCACACCGCGCACGATGTCCATGCCGTGCCAGTAGCGCGATTGCTTGCGCGTAATGGCGATTGTTTTGCGGTAACGCTTGGCAAAATGACGATATTCGAGCGACTCGCGGACGTAGCTTTTGACGACTTTGATCTGAGCAATCACTTCAGCGAACCGACCGCTGGCCATATCCGTCTCGTGATTTTTATGGTTCTGAAAGGCTTGCCATTTCTTACTCGTTAGCGCCGTTAGCCACATAAATAGTGGGTACATGATGACCACCATTACCGCCAGCTCTAGGCTGTACATCAGAACGATGCCGATGGTGATACCTGTCGTGAGCAGCATCTGGAAAAAGTTGTTGGCAAACATGTTCAGGAAGTTCGTCGTTTCGGTAATCGCCCGGTTGAGGCGATTGATAATTGTGCCGGTCAGCTCACCATCAAAATAACTTTGCGGCAAGCCAAGCAAGTGATGATAGTACCGCGTCGACAGCTGCTGCTTGAGTCGCGTGGCCATCACGTCGCCCCAGTAACCGCCAAGGTTTCGCACCATCGTATTCGTCACGTCAAGCGCCAGCAGCACCAGCGCCAAGAAAATCGCCTGCTCAATTCTTACCGCGCCGCCCTCAACCACTTCAACCATCAAGTTGGTCGCCCGCGAAATCACGAACGGCACCGCGATGCCAGTCAGCGCCACGACAACCGAGCTGATACTAACCCCGACGTAGTATCTGCCCATGCCGCGCGCATATCGGAGCATGTGGATTAGCGGCTTCATCAGACTGTTTCAGCGCCCCATCTGTCTTTAGTTGTCTGTTCAATCCGCTGCATCACCGGCGTGATATCATTATCCACCAATGTCCGTGCAAGTGAAGTAAACGTCAGCCGCCACGTCATCGTTTTCTGCGCCGCTTCATGCTCAGATTGATAAATGGCGAGTGGCTCAATTCGCACCTCCATACCAACGTCCCGCACGGCCTCATCCAGTGTCTGCAACAGTTGCTGATATCTGATGGTGGTCGGTAGTTTGAGCGAAATGTCGCGGCTGGTTGATGGATAGCGGCTGAGCGGCTGATAATGACTGTCACGCTTGGCGTAAACGGTCTCCAGGCCGGCCATGTCCAAGCTCGCTGCCGCCACGTACGTTGGTAATTTGAAGCTCTTGATGACTGACTGCTTCAATTCGCCGACTATGCCAATGAACATTCCATCGGTTGTCTCGACCAGTGCACTGCGTGATTGGTCAAACGGTGCCGCGACTGGGAAAGTGAGCTCCTCTTCAATTGGCTTGAATACCAACTTGGTGCCAAGATCATGCACTAGCTGTTCAACCAAGCGACGAATTTTGTAAAATGGCGCGCCTGCTGCCGGCTTTTTGGCGGCGTAGACGATGTCGGTGAACTGACTGGCTTCTGGCAAACCATCTTCGCCTAGGCCATGCATTTTGCCGTGACCCTTACCCATTTCAAACAGAGCGAACTCATCATGCCCGGCCTTGATGTTGGCGTGAACCTTGTCGAGCAAACTCGGCAGCACCGTCAAGCGGTAGTACTGCAAATCAGGACTGAGGGCGTTTGATAATTTATATGCCTGAGTGACGTCCTGCTCGGCGTTTTTCAGGATGCGTTCATGAACGAAGCTGTAGGTCAAGACTTCATTGGCACCAGCACGCGATAGACTACGGCGAACGGCGTTTTTCAATTCGCGGCGCACATTTTTTGGCGCGGGTTTAATACTACGACGCGGCAATTGACGCGGCAGTTTATCGAAACCATACAGCCGCCCAACCTCCTCGACGATATCCTCAGGCAGCTCAATATCGGTGCGCCAAAACGGGCTGTAAATCTCGCAGCCACTCTCATCAACTTCAACCATAAACTCAGTACGGCGCAAGATATCAGCAATTTCATCGTTAGAAAAGTTAGTGCCCAGTCGTTCGTTAATAAACTCATTCGAAACACCTTGCGAATCAACGCAGTGTACACCATCTGGCATAATACATTTATCGTATGAGCTGGTATCAAACACTTTGCTTGCTTGCACACCACCCACCATACTCATCAATTGTTTGAAGACGGGGTCGGTTTGTGCCGGTGACTGACCCTTATTAAACCGTGTCAACGCATCGGTGAAAATACCGTGGTGCATAGCGGTGCGGCGCAGTGCGTACATGTCAAAATTAGCGCATTCCAAAACGATGTTTTTCGTGCTATCCGAAACCTCAGTGTCAACACCACCCATAATTCCCGCTAGACCTATCACACCCTCGCCATCAGCAATGACAATGTCATCCGCTGTCAGCTCATACTCCTTGCCATTCAGCAAGCTAACTTTCTCACCAGCACGAGCCAGCCGCGCCCCAAGTGTAGACCCGCGTAATTTATCATAATCATAGGCATGGGTCGGCTGTGCCGTCAGTAGCATCATGTAATTTGTCGCGTCAACAATATTGTTAATTGGTTTACTGCCCATCGCCACCAGCTGACACTGCAGCCATAGCGGACTCGGCCGCACCTCGATATTTTTGATAGCTACCGCTGAAAACACCGGCACTACTTCAGTCACCTCATTGAATATCTCGAGCTCGAGACCGTCGCCACCAGCAAATTCTTGAATCACATTGTACCACTCGGGACTGGTAAATTGCTGATGAAAAATCCCGGCAATCTCGCGCGCCACACCGAGCTGCCCGAAGCAGTCCGGCCGGTGCGTAAACATCTTATTTTCAATGTCCAGCACATAGTCATCCAAACCAAACGTTTCAGCGAAACCAGCTCCCGCGGTTAGCTCAACACCCGCCGGTACGTCGTGTTCATGAATTTCAATAATTCCCTCGTGATCCGTACCAATTGCCAGCTCATCCGCCGCCGCCAACATGCCCTGACTCAGCACGCCGCGTAGTGGCCGCGCGTCCAGCACAAACGGCTTGTCGTCATCAAAACTCGCTGGCACCGTACTTTTCGGCGGCAGCCAAATCGCCCACATATCCGCATGCACATTTGGCGCGCCGCAAACCACTTGTACCAGACCGCCCTCATCGCGCGGCACATCCGCCACTGCGCCACCGTCATCAATCTTAGTCACACTCAGCCGATCAGCATCAGGATGCTTAGCACATTCAACCACCCGGACGATTCGCGCGCTGCCATATTTGGCTTTCAGGTCGATCACTTCCTCAACGCCACCAAGCTGCTGATTGACCCGCGCCACTAATTCATCTACGGGAGGCAATTCAAAATTAATCAATTGTTTGATAAGATTTAGGCTGACTTTCATATATATCAGTATACCATTCTAATCAACAGTGTAGTCAAACACCTTGATGGGAATACCTTTTTCCCTGGCTTGATCAATTGTAAACGTCGTGCCAGGGCTATCGTTGACCCGAAATGCCACTAATTCATCTGCCAGAGCAACAATCTGGCAATTACGCGCATGAAACGACTCGGCGTTGACTTCGGTAAATTCGGTGGTATCGCTCAGCACTCCAGGTCGATGTTCGGTGATGTCTCGCAAAAGAGCGACCGTCGCGACCGCATCATCTTGGCGACATTTACCGACAGCTGCTCGGTCATATAACGCTTGGCAATATAGTTCCAGCTCCACTGGCAAAAATATCCGAAACCGTGCCGCCTCCAAACCATGCTCATACGCCAGCCGAGCCGCTTCGTGATCAACACCAGTAGCGCCGCCCGTCACAATCCCGCCGCCTTCAGTAATCTTTTGTCCAACACACTGCTCAATGTCACGGCGAATCGTGTCATTTACTTCGCGCGTACCGACAACTCCGAGCCACTTCATAGTTTGCCCCGTTGACTAGATATCACCCTTGAGCGGCAATGATCTGCGCCTGAATCCGGTCAAGCTCCGCCTCATCCATCTTTGGCCCCTCGGTTGTCGTCAGCCAGCCGCGATAGCTCTCGTGGAACTCTGCATTCTCCGCCCAGACGTCAGTCCGCCCCGCCAAATCACCATGTAGCGGATACAGTTTGGCGTGCACATGCGCTACGCCCGTTCCCTCGAACACCAGCGCTACCCGCGGCGTATTAAACGCTCGTTCTAGTAGCCGCGCCACTTGACGCACTGCTCGCATAAACTCGAGATATAGCGTCTCGTCAATCGCAAAAATATAATCACCCGGATTATGCTTTGGAATGACTACTGTCACCCCCGGGGTATTTGGAAACGGCGTGAGAAACGCCAGGAACTGCTCGTCCTCCCAAACCTTCCATGATTTTACGGTGCCTGATACAATGTCGTCGAAAATTGTATGGTTCATAGTTACTCCTTTCAAATAATTATAGCAAATAATTTTAAGCTAAAGCAAAATACAACGTAAGGCTACATCCCGTGTTATACTCACAACTTCCCACTAGGTTTAGTCCTATGGTTAAACTATTGCTGCAGAGGTAATCTATTATTTTATGCCATAATTTTGACAAAATCCATTGACGTTTTGTTCTATTATTTGATATATATCAGCCTTTGCATCCGCAAGGGTCGGCGTTTCGCCCAAAGCCATTGGGCTTGAGACGCTCCACTTCGCGAGATAATTATCTCGCCTGACTCCAAGAGGAGTTATTATGGGAACTAACAGCCAGTACGAGGGTGGTATGGGCCGCATCGGTGGAGAGGTCATGTACTGGGACAAGAACGATGACGGTACTACCAACATCTTCCCCGGTGGCATGCCCGGCGCACGGCCGCACGACCACATCGTCGTGAATGAGGACGGTGGTGTCGAGTATATGCGCGTCGACGGCGAGGTCATCAACGACTACCGCGACCACCACGGCTGATTCCTACTAAGCGGTTTGTGGCTTCCGTACAAAAAGCCACTTTTCCTTTATAATATGTCATTGATTATGGATAATCATCATACTATTATTGAGAAATTTACCGGCAAGCTTCATGAGTGCGCCTCACGTGGTCATTTTGAATTTACTAATCTGCCTATGGGGTCATATGACTTCTTTTACATCGTGACTGAAGATAGATGCTTTGCTGGTGAAGTATGTCTTTTTAAGACGCGGTCTGTGTTGTATGACCCAATGAGCCGCTCAAGTGAAGCTTCTCCGATAGTTGGCGTAGAAGATGGATCTGGTAAAATTGTAGACTCTTGCTTCTCGTTGTATAGTCAACCAGATAATTTTATATTCTTCGACGGAGACTTCAACTATTGCTTATATAAGCTAACACCGTAAGCTTAATGCTTTTTCATTTTTCAGGAACATAGACCAAACCATCTTCATCAGCGGAAGCTGTCGCCCAGCTACTCATGATTTCAGAATGATAGTCTTCAAATACTTGCTCATTCGTTGATTTTGGCCAGTTTGTCATGGGATTTTTCGTGTTTGAGAATTGCAACCTGGATTACGCAAAGCATATTTACGGGCAACCAGTCTGTTTTAAGAATTCATCAGTTCAGAGCGTAGATTTTCGCGGCGTCAAAGCTATTATTGAGGCAGGGGGCTGTGCCTTTCGCGGTATGAAATACGACGAGGAAACACAATTTATTTATGGTAGCGGCAAGTTGGCAGCACGATCACACTTTGTGAATCGCCAGGTGGACGATGGAGTGCAAGAGTTTTTTGATACGGCAAGATGTAGAGACTATAGATAGGTAACTGTATAATATAATTAATAGGCTAAATACAATACTAGATAAACGCCAGAAAGGCCACAAAATGACCAAAAAACTATTAGAAATCGAACGCAAACGTCAATTAACTGGTGACGCAAACGAATTACTCAAGCGATTGCAAGACCTTGGTTTTGAACTACAGAGCAATCTCCACGAAATTGATACGTATTATTCTCGTCCTGATGTCGACTTTATGCAGACGGTTGAATGTCTGCGAATTCGCCAGCGCGATGGTTTTGCTGAGGTGACATATAAGCCTGCAACGACGGCTGCGACACATACGAAAAATAATGTGATTATTAAGCCCGAGACAAACCTGCCAATTCAGCCCGAGAGCGCAACGGCTGCCAAACAACTGTTTGCCAACCTTGGCATGGTAAAACTGGTCGAGGTCAACAAATACCGGCGATCGTTCCAATCACCAAACTTTCCAAAAGCAACAGTAGCTATTGATGAAATTAAAAACGCCGGAACGTTTGTGGAAGTTGAGGTTTTGTCAGACGATGAAACTGGCGCTCTGGCGATGATTAGTGACATTGAAACCAAACTCGGCCTTGACTCGGCAGAAATTGTTACGCGGCCTTATCGGGATATTTGTATGGGATAATCAAGCTACGTTTTTATCAAATCCACGCCTTGCCCCACCGCCCAATCGCAGCAGTACATTATACAAAAACATGATAACTCCCCAAAAAATAACACTCAGATAATTACCCCAATTAAAATCATTCCAAGGATTGCGAGCCGGGCTGTCTGTCGGGTCGTACGCCACAAACCCCACTACGGCCATCACGAGAATGATCAAGAGTCCGGAGATGACAATTTCACGCACGTAGCTAGAGCGCTGAAATAGTGATAGCCTCAGATTATATCGAGCCCCTGATGGCAACAACACTAGTAACACTATAACGATATATGATGGGATGGTTATTATACCCTCGAACACATCCCACGGGTTCACTTTCATGATATCAGGCTTCACTGCCTTCACGATCTCTTGCATGCCCAAGGATACCCCAAAGAATAGCAGCAGGATGATCAGCACCAGCCCAATAGAGCTCCATCGTCTAGTCTGCATTGTTCGCTCCCGTTATGACATTGGTGGCCGCTTTATATACCTCGTGGATTTTGCCAAAAACCTGGTTGTCGTATTCTTCTCGATCTTCAATGCTGCTGTCTGGCAATTCAATAGTATTCTTGAACTGCGGCTGCATGATATTAACCGATGTCACTTCCATACCCTCTTCAATTTCAATGTCGTAGACCTGTTTTTCGACACCCGGAAACTCCTTCACATAGTGATCAATGTACGCGCCAGGAGACAGAAACTTACCTCTACTCGGCCGAAAATCAATGACTATAGTGCCGAGCGTATCGGTATGATTCTCAATCGAAAGTGCGGAGAATAAACTTTTCGCTAGCTGGCTAATCTTATTATTGTGTTCTATGGCTTCGCGAGGAACAAATATCTTCGCGGATTTTATACGATGCGCCCGCCTGATTAACTCGATGGCGTCTGGATGGCAAATCACCGTCCCGATAAATGCTAGCTTTTCAGAGAGCGAGAGCTTTGTTATGCGATTATTTATATACGCTAGGATCTTTACATTTGTGACAACATTTCGGTTGTACTCTAATGCCATAATTCCCTTATCAGCATAGTACAGAAAATGCACCACTTGCACCGGCAGCTGCCCATCAGGCAGCGGATAGCGCTTGACGAGATCATCATCGTCCTTGCCTATAGTAATCACATTTGACCCATACACGGCGATGATGCCAGCATAGCATTTGGATAGTTCGCTGGTTCTATGTAACTTGTCAAACTGCAAGAGCCGCATAAACGACTCATCGTCATTTGGATTATGTTGCCAGTTTCTGTCGTCTTCTTCGAGCTTCATCAAATCGCGCAGAACATCCTCAAACGGATAGCTGCCGTACCCCTCATCGTCGCGATTGGTGATGTTGTAGAGAAAGACATTGCGCTTAATCATCACATATCTCCGAATGGACTAATTGACTGAATTAAAACTGCTCCAAAAAGTCTAATCGTCCGCTCTCAAAATGCCGCACGTCCTCGATGCCGTATTTCATCATCACCAGGCGGTCAATGCCGCAGCCAAAGGCAAAACCGGTGTATTCATCTGGATCGATATCAGCAGCTTTCAGTACGTTCGGGTGAATCATGCCGCAGCCTAGCAGTTCGATCCAGCCTTCGCCCGAACAAACCTTGCAATCCGGATTTTTGCCTTCGCAGAATGGGCAACTCAGCGCAAATTCAAAGCTCGGTTCAGTGAACGGAAAATAAAACGGGTTGACGCGCACATCCAACTTCTTGCCATAATATTCCTGCAAAAACTCTTGCAGTGTAGCGATCAGATTGCCAACATTGACACCCTTGGCGACATATACACCCTCAACTTGATAGAACGTGTGCTCGTGCCGTGCGTCCAAATCTTCGTTGCGAAATACCCGGTCAGGTACGATGGCGGCGATCGCCTCGCCGTTTGCCAAATTACCACGATATTTTTTCAACACGCGGTTTTGCATGGTCGAGGTGTGCGCCGGCGCAATCAAGCGGTCGCCATTAGCGTCAGTCTCCTCAGTCATGAACGTGTCATAATCATCGCGCGCTGGGTGACCTTTCGGGAAATTCAGACTCTCGAACATATGGAATTGATCGTCAATCTCGCGCGATTCTTTCGTCACGAAACCCATGCGATTAAAAATGTCAGAAATCCGCTCAATCTCGGCGCTCAGCGGGTGAATCGTGCCGCGCTCACTCGGCAGCAAATCGGGTTGCGGCGCATTGACATCCATCGGCGCTGTCACGTCAATTGGCGGTAAATCAACTTTCGATAATTCAGCTTCACGAGCCGCGATCACCCGCTCCAATTCCTGCTTCAACTCATTGACTTTCTTACCAAACGCCCCGCGCTCTTCACTCGGTAGCGTCGCGATAACGCCGTATAGTTCCCGCAGCTCCGCGCTCCGCAACACGCTGCGCGGTTCAGCCGCCTCGGCTACGCGCGATAATAATAGTGCTCGAACTTCATCCAATTTTTCCATGTCATCGCCCCTGCATTAGAAACATCCCAACAACCACGGCTGCCATGATCACAATTATAATCCAAGCTGGCGCCAGCGTCGTCGTCTGCTTCGTATCTTCCAAATATTTTACATCCTCTACGCCGTCTAGACTGGCTTTTTCCTGCAGACCCGACGCTTTGGCCTTCTCGCGCAGCTCCGCCGCAATGCGTTCTTGTAGTTCACTGCGCCGATCTTGTTGATTTACAAATAATCCCATATGTCGATTATACCAGATATGTTATAATGATAGTAATAGTACAGTAAGGAGGGACTATGGCCACGAAGAAGACTACTAAAAAGGCCGCGACTGCAAAATCCAGTCCAAAGAAGACGACTGCTGCAGCTGCTACATCGAAAACAACCGTAACGCGCGTCACCAGCAAAACTGAGGCGAAAAAACCAGAGGTCAAATCGACTGCCGTTAAGCCTGTCAGGACTAGCTCGCCGCGTAAAAAACTAGACAGCAAACTACCACGCAACCTTGTCAACATCGTATTGGCTGAAGTTGCCGGCACATTTATTTTGACATTAGTCGCCTTATTCTCGGCATATATGATGACGCCGTTTTATGTCGGCCTCGCACTGGTAGTACTAGTACTCGGTATTGGTGCAATCTCTGGCGCGCACATTAACCCAGCCGTGACGTTCGGTCTCTGGACGATGCGCAAGCTTCGAGCTATACTCGTGCCGTTCTACTGGGCAGCACAATTCCTTGGCGCAATGGCTGCCGTTGTCTTGATGGGAGCAATTTCATCAGGCAGCTTCGTCATTAACTTTGACCAATTCACCACTTTCTCGTGGGCGATCTTTGCCGTCGAGCTCGTCGGTATGGCGGTCTTTATGTTTGGCATCAGCGCAGCCCTATCGCGCACTGATCTCAAGAATACCAGTAAAGCCGTGGTCATTGGTATGTCATTGACACTTGGCTTGGTGGTTAGCGGTGCATTGCTACCACTCGCCCAAAATGCTGCTGTTCAAAAGTACCAAGAAGAGCAAGCAAATGCGACTCGGCAAACTCAGCAGCTAAAGGATCAGCGCACCTACCCACGCGAAGTGTATATCAGCGGTGCAACACTGAACCCAGCAGTTGCTCTAGCGGTTACGGAAAAGACTAACTCACAGCTACAAAATGCTTCGGCACCAGCACAAAAAACAGAGAAGCTGTATACCCGCCTCAGCCTTGAGGTAATCGCTGCGACGCTCGTTGGTGCAGCACTCGGCGGTAACTTGTTCTTGCTCATCAACTACCGCAATAAGGAAGAAGAGTAAATCATAGTTCTACCATAACGATATCCCGCCTCTTTTGGCGGGATATTTTTTGCGTTAGTCTTCCTGCGCCGGTCGGTCGATTAACTCTGGCTGTGTTTGGTGGTCGCCGCCAGTAATCCGCACCACGTCTTTATCAATCTTGCCCAGCTCTTTGTACGAATTATTATAATGCCCGACAGTCGTACTGAGGCTCTTGCCCATCTTGGTCATCAGCTCATCAAACTTTTTGATGTGCACGCCCAGCTGGCCGACGCGTACCTGAATATCTTTGGCCTGCTCTTCAATTTGTAAACTCCTCAGGCCCTGCAGCACCGTCTGCAAATACGCTAAAAAGCTGGTCGGACTGACGATAATCACGCGCTTGTCACGAAAGGCATATTCGATCAAATCGCGACTCGAACCGCCCGCCCCGACATTGTTAATGAGTAAGTCATAATACAGCGACTCACTCGGGATGAACATAAAGGCAAAGTCCATAGTATGCTCACGCGGGCGGATATATTTGCTGGTTTCGTCAATGCGCCCCTTGAGGTCTGCCTTCACCTTATTCAGCCACAGCTCGCGCTCAGCCTTGGTCTCGGCGTTAATCATCCGGTTGTAATTTTCCAAGCTAAACTTACTATCCACCGGCAACATCTGCCCCTTGTCTAGAAAAATAACTGCATCAACAGTCTCGCCATCCTTGAAGCGGTATTGCATCTGGAACTGCTTGGCAGGCAGTACATTATCCAACACGCTTTCCAGGTAGAATTCGCCGAACACACCACGCTGCTTCGGATTTTGCAAGACATTTTGCAGGGTCTTTAGGTCAGTCGCCACGTCGACCACCCGTTTGTTCGTCTCATCCAACTTGGCCAGCCGCTGTGTTACGTCAGCCACCAATTTGGCACTTTCCGATAGCTGCTTTTGCACCGAAGTTTGCACTTGAGCATTGCTGCGCTCTAATTTGTCGCTGACTGATTCATTCAGCTTGGCGATGGTTCGCCCCAGCTCCACCACATCTGTTTTGATGAGGTCGACTGATGACTGATTTTTCAGATCGCTTAACTTTGACTGTAGTACGAACAGCGTCGCTCCCAAGCCCATAACAATAATACCTAAGAGAATAATGATAATGATTTCCATACTCTTAGTGTACAGGGATTACAGAGACAAGACAACTCGCGCCAGCAGGACGAATATGGCCAAGAAGATAATTGCTGCCACGTTACCACGGATCCGGTTTAGCCACATCGTGGTTGCATATACGAAGCCAAATGCTATGGTCGTCACTATTAGCGACAACCACCATGTATCGGTAGCCGAGATGCCAACGCCCCACAGTGCGCCAACCGCAGCGAGCACCACGAGTAGCGGCCGCCGGACTCGATAGAGGGCGATAATCGGTACAATGATAACGCTAACTAATACCAGCGCAATATAAGCACCGATCTGCGCACTACTCGCACACATTGACGGATCAGCCGCTGGCCCACAAATAATCTGCTTTAAGATAAAATGATCAAGCGCCAAAGCGATCAGCCATGTCACGACACCGCCAACCATACCACTAATGACAACTCGCCAGAATACCGCTGGCGTCACCGGAAACATATAGTCTGATTCTTCCTCGTGAAAAACTTTCTCAAACCACTTCACAATAGGTACAACTATAGCAGTAATTTGATAAAACCGCAACCCTATTTTGCAGTGCGTGACACCTGCCGCAATGGCATGTACCAGAATATACCCGCCCAGGCAATGATGAGCCCACCGGCCACATCAAGCGGCGTATGCACCAATGCCACCACACGACCTATGCCAACCAATAAAGTCATTACCAAACAGGCCATAGCCCATCCTTTACACTTTGCCCCAAACCACACCGCCAACGTGATGGCCATAGTGAACAGGGCGTGATCAGACGGAAAGCCCGGATTATCCAAAAACGAGGCGCCAGCATTCACGCCCGCTAACTCAAACGGACGAAGGCCTGATGGCTGATATAGCAACCCGATAATTTTTGCCGCCACAAACGCCGTTAGTCCCGCCATCAGCACCCGTGCATACACTTGATACCGTCGGTCTCGCGGTACATGTCGGATGAGCGTGTACGCCCCGATCAACACCACCGGGATCACCAGCCCGTCGGCAATAATTTTCACCATCCATGAGATATCCATAAGCCCCATTATACCCTGCTGGGCGTCGGCGTCAAACCCTGGAAATCAGCTTGCTCGCTTGCACCACTTCATCATCCGTAGTATAATTAAATACGCATTGGGGATTCGCCAAGTGGTAAGGCACCGGGTTCTGGTCCCGGCATTCGGGGGTTCGAATCCCTCATCCCCAGCCAAGAAAAAGGATTGACACTTCGTCAATCTTTTTTCTTGCGCTTTGGTTTGACATGATCTTTGCAGGCAGTCGACCTCTCTCGAGATTTTACCGTGGTTGTCGCACCCTGACCAAAACCACTTGCCCATATCGCCAAAATCCACACGCCAGCCAGGAACAGGAGCGACCAGCTGCCACCCGGTAGATCAAATGTCGCCCCAAATATCATTGATACTCCGTGATAAAATGCCATACCCTCCAGCAATGTCAATAGCAGTAGCGCCACGACGCCCATCACGGCACTGACCTTTCTCAATCTAGCTGATATATCCATGGCAAGTAAGAACGGCAGCGCCCCAACCTCTGTAACAACGAGAATAATGGCGCACACGACCGCCATCACGCCCGGCATTCCAGCTAGCATTGCTGGGAACTTGTCAAACGAAAATAGCTGGCTCAAGACGATAACGAGAATGTATCCGGCAACGATTAACCGTATAATTTGCACAACTGACATTGGTCGTTTGGTCGATGTCTTCTTCATAGGTACAGTATACCGCCCTACCCCAAAAAGCTCAAGCTTGTTGTATTATTTACCAAAGCGCTTGCTTTTTTGATAAAAAACACGTACAGTAGCAACAAGCGAACGATACAAAAACAAACACTACTGACGTTTCTTTCGCTCTACGACATCCACCACAACAAAATACCGTTACAAATATGTAGCGGTATTTTCCGTTGTTGGACGAGGTCATCTCGTCACTCGGTTTCCGCTTTTTGTGACTGCTGTTCACGCCACTTAGCGATCTTGCCGTGATGTCCGCTCAGTAGTACTTCCGGTACTCGCAAGCCATTAAATATCTCTGGCCGAGTATACTGCGGATACTCGAGCGTCTCGCCGTCTGAGAAGCTTTCAATCTCTGCCGACGTTTCGCCACCCAGTACACCCGGCAGTAGCCGCACGATCGAGTCAATGATGGTCATTGCCGGCAACTCACCACCAGTCAGCACAAAATTACCGATACTCCACTGCTCATCAACGAATTCCATAATGCGCTCATCAACGCCCTCGTAGCGCCCGCAGATAATGATAAGCCCCCGGCCCTCATCCGCCACCACACGCGCCATCGCCTGCCGCCAGCGCCGACCACGTGGACTCATTAGGACAACCTTTGCACTCTCGTCACGCGACCTGGCGAACTCCACCGCCCGCCACAACGGCTCGATCATCAGTAGCATGCCATCGCCACCGCCATATGGCGTATCGTCCACCTGGCGGCGCGGGCCCAGACCAAATTCACGCAAGTTCACCGTCTCGAGCGAAACGATACCGTCCTTTTGCGCCTTCCACATCATTGAACTTTCAAACACCCCAGAGAACATTTCGGGAAACAGGGTAATGACTTGAAATTTTCGCATACCTTTTATTATACCGCGCCCACATAGAAACCACCAAAAAACCGCCTTTTAGTTAGGCGGTTTTTTAGCACAAATAAGGCTCTCAATGGTTACCCATTGCTCGCATAGAGCTGTTCTCGCATATTGTCTGTGCTTGAACTAGTTATGATTATATATCAAGGTCGTCCAGTTCTGCAAGCTCTTTTCGAGCATTTTCTGCATAAGAAGAGCTATTTTCCACAGTTTCATCTGTTGAGTTGTCCACAGAATCATCATCTGAAGCGGCAGTCGTAGCTTGCTTGGCGCTTGTAAAGCCATCATTATTGACAATTTTCAGGTTGTAGCGCGCATCATTTTTCGTCCCTAACGCCCTGAGCAGCGTCCGCAGACTTTGGGCTGTACCGCCACGCTTGCCGATGACCCGACCGAGATCCTCTGGGTTAACTGTCAGTGTAAGCAACACCCCTTTTTCATCAATCAAACGCTCGACGACGACATCTTCTGGATGTCCAACCAGCGCCTTTACTACGTATTCTACAAATTGCTGATCTATCGTTGACATACTGCCCCTCCTTGGAATTAACTGTACTTCTAGTATAGCATAGGCGATTTGCCAAGGGCAACTATGGCAATTGGCACTTTTTGGCGCAGTGGGCGGTAATGTTCGCTTTGTGCTCAGCCTCGGTCTTAGCAAAATAAGTTACGTTGTCGTCGCCGCTCAAGAAATAAAGGTAATCCTCCTGGGCTGGATCGGCCGCAGCATTCAGTGCCGCGAGACCAGGCGAAGCAATTGGCCCAGGCGGCAGCCCCTTGTGAATGCGCGTATTGTACGGTGAATTAAGCGTGTGCGAGCGAGCGACGCCAGCCTTATCGGCGGCATAATGATAGGTCACGTCCGACCCGAGTGGCATATCCTTTTTGAGACGGTTATAGAACACGCTGGCAATCCGCCGCATGTCCTCGCAGGTCGCTTTACCCGGACAGCCGATTGACTCACGCTGAATAATTGAGGCCAGCGTCAGCCCCTGATACAGCGACAGCCCTCGAGCTGCAAATTTCTTTTCGAGATTATTCTCAGTTACCACCCGATCTAGCTCATTGATGGCCCGCTGCAAGGCCTGCTGGGCGGTGGCGTCTGACGGCAAAAAATACGTATCACCATAGATATAGCCCTCGAGATCGGCGGTCGCTGGCTTACTTTTTAGTACCGTACCGGTATAGGTGGCAGCAAAAGCAGCCGTGATCTGCTCATCATTGTAGCCAGCCCGCTTGAGGGCGCTGGCAACATCGGTCTTTTGGGTGGCAGGCGTTGAGGTCTTATCGCGCAGTGTTGCCCCTGGATAAAATAATACCGAGCGCCGATCCGGTTTGCCGCCAAGTAGATGCTCAAGCACCGACGCCACATCTTGATCTTGCGTAAAGCTGTACACGCCCTTGTTGAAGGTGCCGGTAACGTTATTTAACTTGAGGTAAATCGTCATGGCAAAGGCGCTGCGAATAATTTTTTTATCTTCAAGTTTTTTGGCGATAACCTGTGCCGTGTCGCCACTGGCGATTTCGACACTAATTTTTTGCCGCGCCCCGGCGTTGACCGGACGAAGCATTTGTTTGTACCAAATGACGCTGCCAAGTATCACCACACCCGCCACCGCGACAACTGCCGATACGATAATGAGCCACAACCGCCGTTTTTTGATCTTCATTTTCTTCATCCGTGCACCTCCAAATAATCTTGCAAAATAATACTCGCTGCCTCGGCATCGATGTCGCCTTTATCTTTGATCTTGCCAGCTAGGCGCTGTTCGGCCTGAACGCTGGTTAGCGACTCATCCTGATAAGCGATCTCGGCATCAATGTCCAGCTGACCCAACCGCCTAACAAAATCGACCACGAACTCTGTTTGTTGTGTTGGCTCACCAGACTGATTGCGCGGATAGCCGACCACTACCAGCGAGATATCGTGCCGCAACATGATCTCTGCCAGCTCCTTCATGGCCCGCTCGTCATTAGCCACCCAGCCAAACGGTACCGCGATCCGCACCTGTGAATCGGCCATAGCTAAACCAATCCGCTTCTCGCCCACATCTAGCGCTAGAAAGTTTTTAGCTTTCATTGAGCTTAAATTCGATGCTTATTCGTTTGGTATCATTTGGTACGGTGCGCACCCAGAACGGAGAGAATTTCACATCAACATTTTCAATACCCTTGATGGCTTCGAGCGCCGACTGAATGTCGCCATAGCTTTTACCGCGTGATTGCTCCTTGACCTTTTCCTCATCAATGGTCGGGCCGACAACGGCATTGGCAGTGATGTGAGTAATAAAGTTACCGCCCTGACCGCTGAACTGTGCAAACTTTGCGCTATCGACACCATCTTTATAGATTTTTTGTGACTGCTTGCCCTCTAGCTCCTTGTTGGCGGTCGCCTTGAGGTAGGTGCTTAACTCTGATTTTTCGATACCAACCATTGAGGCAGTCACCACCGTTTTGAGCGTCACCGCGCCGGTCGCTTCACTGTCAACAGCAACACTTGGAGTTGGCGTGCTACGCTGCTCCTGGTAGCTTTCCTTAATAATGGTGGTTGATCCGCCAAATGACTGCTCGACCTTAGCGCGAAGAGAGTCGGCCTTTTTTTCGTTCAATAAATCACTGGCGCGCTTAACGTCATCGCTACTGACCACCGTCACCTCACGACTGCTGCCCCCTGAGGTTTCACCGACAAGGGCAGCGCTAACCCCTGATGGCATCCCTGAAACCGAGCCACTCTCACCGTTATATTCCGCCCCGATATTCGCAGCCGTCACCATGACCGTCGAGCCTGAGGCATTGGAGCGACTAAACGTCACTGCGCTATCAGTCGTAAAGGTCATCCCGCCGCTTGTACGAATCGAGGTACCGGCCGGAACAGTCTTATCGAGCAGGCTGATCGAGTCAGTTGCGATACGCAACTTACCCTTGGCACGCTCACCAACTTTCTTCTTTCCGGTCGCCGAAAACTCAACGGACAGCTCTACTTTTTGCTCCTGTCGGCGGGCCTTGATCATGTCAGCGGCCGGGTCAGTCGCCCCATCAGTCTTGAGCGTTACTTTCTTATTTACCGTCACGGTTGTTGTCTTGGCCGTGATAATTACTCGCGCGTGCGGCGCAAACCAAATTGCCCATATCAAAAACCCGATGAGTAGCAGCGCACCGCCGCCGATCAGCAGAAACTTTTTACGAAATAGATTAAAGTTCGGGACTTTTGGCGCTGTCTTGTTCTTGTTGGCGTTATCCGCCGGTTTTGAGGTCTCGTCGTCTTGCTTTTTGGATGAATCAGCGATGGCTGAATCAATCGCTTTATCCGTTTCATCAACAGGTTGCGCGCTCTTTTCTAGCTCGCCAACCGGTAGCTCGCGCCCGTCGATGACGTCATTTTCGTCGTCCACCTTCAGTACCGGCACCTCGGCCATTTCTGGCTTGCTCTGGAGCGTCTTGGCCACCGGAATTTTGGCTGCCGCCGCGAGACCAGACAGAATCGTATCACCAGTAATCAGTACGACTCGCTTATTAACCGACGCGGCCGTCCGAGCGATAAGCCGCATATTAACCGCACTACGCAACACACCAACTCGCTTGGGCGGCACCAGTGCGATAATCCGTTCCTTCGACGCCTTTATCTTGCCAACAATGGCAGTGATATCATCTTCGACGTCAATGTAAATAACATCTTTATTCATCTATATTTTAAGTAATCGGTTAACTTTATCCATCAAGCCATGAGCGTCTTGATTACTTACCATTGTATCATACCCAACCCGCAGCAGGCCCATCACCGTGATAAATGTGTGATCCGTGATATCACCGGTCGTATCAGTGATACCGATGACATCGGAGGGCTTGATATGCTGAATGGTTGGCTTTTTCGTAAACGGCAGTTCCTTGTACCATGGCTGATTGGCGAGTGCATCAACCAGCTGCTGCAAGCTCGCGCCACCGCCACACAGCAAAATTCGGTTCGGCAAATGATCGACGCTGTCAAAATCACCGAGTGCCAGCTCAACACCCGACAGCCATACCTCAAGTGTTTTATCAATTGCCTCGTCAAGTTTGCGCTTGAGGGTTGGCTTGATGTAGCCATTATCAGTGTTTACCTTCAGTTTTTCCGCCTCTTTGTAACCCAGGTCAAGATCCGTCGCAATCATCCGCGTAAAGCTCCGTCCGCCGATACCGAACATCTTGGTGCCCTCAACACCACCGTCATTGACGACCGCAATGTCAGTCGTGCCGCCGCCGCAGTCGATCAAAATCGCCGTGAAATTAGAGTTTGCATCCGTACCGAGCACGCTCCGGCTGACTGCAAACGGCTCGGCCGCCACGGCGATTAGCTCCAGCGCTAACTCGTCGGCCACCTTTTCCAGCGCCCCGATATGCACCATTGGCGCAAATGCCGTATAAATCTGCACCGCCACGTCCCGCCCCTGAAAGCCGATTGGGTTTGACACCTTGTAGCCATCAATATGAATGCTGACCAGTGCTGAATTAACCAGCTTTACCTCGACGTCCTCATTGCCAGTTTCCAGCGCAATCTGCGCCTGCGCCTTGCCCTGCGCCCGTTCCTGTACCTTCTCGATGATGAATTCCATCTCAGCAACGTCCAGCGGCTTATCAGGCTGCGGCCGGCGATAGCGAATCGTGTTAGTCACACCTTTGACCAGCTCACCGGCGATACCGATGATCACTCGCTTGGCCTGAACGCCAGCCTTGTCCTCAGCCTCGGTCAGCGCCGCCTCACAATTGGTCACCACACCGGCGATATCAGCAATCGCGCCTTGATGCATGTCGCCCAGATTCTGCTGTGCCCGACCAACCCCGATAATCTCGATATCATCATCCTTGATCTCGGCGATCAGCGCCTTGATATACTCCGTACCAATGTCGAGACCGACTAGGTACTGGTGTTCATCTTTGTCTGTCTTCTTGAAAAGCCTATCTAACACCATAGTCTTTATGATTATATACCATTTGGGTGTGGATTGGCTAGTTTTGACAAAATATTATTTAGTTGTATAATACATATTATGTATTCTGCATTCCGTCATGATGGTGACACTTTATCATACACTGCGTCACGCAAACTGTCCGCCGAGCAGCGTGATACCTTAAAACGTGAAATTATCGGATTACATGCTGATACTGTTAACAATACCTGTACACCCAGTGCTGTACACATCACAGGCACATATCGCGAAAAGGATACGATACTGCACCTAGCTGCTCTGAGAGAACTTATCGCCAGCGGCCTAGCCTTTGCCGCTGACCTTGAGCTACGGGAAGGTCAATTCGGAAGACGGCTCGTTCGGCCAAAGCATACACCAACCTGGACAGGCCTCCTTAGTAATGAAGATATCGTGGCCGCCCTTGGCGGAGTCGACTCCATCCGCACAAGCGAATACTATACAAACCCCACACGTAAGGTTAGTGACAACACCATGTAGCAGTTGCTTGATGAAATCCCCATGATAGAGAAAGATCGTCTTACTCGTTTTTGTAGTGAATTTTTTGAACCAGCTGTTGGGCTTGGAATGACCGATGTGGTCGCGATTGATGCTATATATAAAAAGACGCGGTCAAAATCCACCTCAAAACCACGCACCAAAGAGCGATATGTACTGCGCAATAGTAAAATTCTACGGGAAGTCGGACAGCAAGCAATCAAAGATACCCTCACCGTTGTCGTAAACCCGTATACCGGTGTAGTTGATGCCCAGACAATAATTAGTCCATCAACGACGCACGGACACCTTCTCCAGACTAATCCAGACACAATAACTGATCGCGCAGTTCAAGCCTGCAAACGGCTCAACGAGACAATTCGTACAGACAACGACCCGTTTGCTATATTGGAGCAGCTTGATAGATAACGCCTTTAGCCCACGATATCCTACCTCTATACAAAACTACAATCAAGAAGCGTCTGCAGCGCCCTCACTAAGAACAGCCTTAATCCGCCGAATCCCAGCAGCACTCGCCTCTTCTTTAGTGATGGTGAAGCGCTTACCGCCCTCAGCCAAGACGCCAGTGTGTTCGACGTGTGGGCCGCCGCAAACTTCGAAACTAACGACATTATCGCCCTCGCCGATAGAATAAACTTTCACTTCATCACCGTAGCGCTCGCCAAAGGCGCCGATTGCGCCCATATTCAGCGCCTCGTCAGTCGGATAGACGGCAAAGCTGACTGGTAAATCAGCGTCGATCCAAGCATTGACTTGATCTTCTACTGCCTGTTTTTCCTCTGGCGTCAATTTATCGTGATTGAAATCAAAGCGTAGGCGCTCAGCAGTGATATTGCTGCCGTGCTGTTGCAAATCCGGTGCATCGAGGACTTTGCGTAGCGCTGCTCCCAACAAGTGCGTCGCCGTATGATATTTCAAATGAATCGGATCGTGACCCTCCAGGCCGCCGCTAAATTGCCCCTTGCGTGCTGTCTTGGAGCGTTGGCGCTGCTCAGCCATTCGCGCATCAAATTCAGCGCGCCAATTATCAGAAAGCTTGATGCCTTGTTTATAGGCCTCCTCGGTACTCAGCTCCACCGGAAAGCCAAACGTATCATATAGCGTAAATAGCTCTT
>ERZ773069.218-NODE-218-length-40783-cov-9.863239_pt1 | contig 40783 bp, 52 predicted proteins | sample MGYA00580619_ERZ773069 | MGnify/ENA primary metagenome ERZ773069 (study PRJEB29015, sample SAMEA2738007) | human oral metagenome | biome: human oral; feature: human-associated habitat; material: dental | place: China | collected 2108 ...
GGAGAGGCCGGCGATGAAGGAGGGGGGTAGGTCAAATATGACCCCCCTCGGGCCTTATATCATTTTTATTTTTTATTTTCCATATTTGTCACGAATTGTTTTCAGAACGACGAACCTTCTTGAAATTTTGCGAAGGATCATACATAATAATGTCATTCATCGCATTTTCAATTTCATTTGATTCATCGAACTCTGAAAGTTCGTTTGAACTTGTTGACACACGAGCAAGCAGCGCACAAGTGTTGTAACCTTTGCTTGTATCGAACTGCAACCAACGATCGAACTCATCGAAAGGATTGTAAGGATTGTCAATCGTTGTCAGCATTACTTCATCAGACTCAGACACACCTGTTCACATCCTAATCTGCCGTCATGCCAAAGCACGATTGATAGTACTGACGCTGACACCCAAGGCATCGGCTATCTCAGCCACAGTATAATTGCCAGAAGACTTCATCGACTTAGCTCTTGTGATCTTGGCTCGAGACAATGTCGTCTTGGCGTGCGGCATCGAGTACTCCTTGATCTGGTCCAGATCACCATTCTTCATGATCTCGGACAACATGTTCGAGGAGATCGCCCCGGCCTGGATGGCTTCCCATTCCTTGGGCGTTATGTTGACAGTGCTCTTGTTGGCGCCTACTCTTGCTCTTGCTTCGGCAAGCGCACGACGTTCGATCTTCTTCTGTTCGTCGTGATCCATTCCTGGATTGGCGTCAACCTGAAGCTTGACCCGGGCATTGGCAATCAACTGGGCCTTACGTTCCAGCGGCTTGTTCCGATATGCATTGTTAAGCTTACTCTTCAAAGACTTGTACTCTGAATCGTATGTCTTCCTGGCAGACCGGGACTGCTTGGGCGGGGTCAAACGGGTGGAGGATACCCGGGCTTTTCTAGCCAGGGTCTTCAGGTAGTTGGCATGGGCGGCGTATACTTCTTCCATGGGGAGGCCGGTGCTCAAAGTCCTGGCATCCCTCACCGTCTCCATTCGATGAAGCTTGTCCTTCTTGTAAACAATCTGACCAGTCTTCTTGTTGACGTAACTCTCCCCGGTTTCCTCGTAAACCTTTTCCCCGGTCCTCTTGTCAATTGGTCCGCCTTTTGCTGCAGACCTGGGCTTGCGCTTGTTGACATAGACAGGAGACTTGGCCCTAGACACAATTGTGGAAGCTCCACCGGATTGGTACTTCTTCTTCAGACCCTTGATGTCGTTGTCCAATTCGGACTTCTTGTAATCAAGCTCGTGCTTCTCGCTGTCAATGACGACCATCGAATGACGAACGGCCCTGGCCAACTCAGAAGCGGTGGCACCCTTAAGCGTCATGTCGGTAATAAGGTTCGACACCTTACCCATCTCGATCTGCTTCTGCTTAGGACTGATAACCTTCTTGCGTCCCGACTTGATGTCCGACTGCTTCATCTTGTACTGGGAAGTGGAGAAGTTCTTGAGCCCGGCGAGAGCCGGGGTGGACTTGATCTTACCGTGGTTGTTCGGAACAACAAGCACCGTGTCACCATCGAAGTCAGCACCCGACAGTCGCTCAGCAACCTTGGCATTGATACCGACAGCGTCATATGCCTTGCCAAGAATACGCCGACTCTTTGCGTTTCGATTGTTGACAACGACCTCGGGAATTTCGAATGTACCAGCGTGGGGATAACGAATGAGCGCGACCTTCTCCCCATCTCTGAAGTTCGGAGCGTAGATCTCATTCTCCTTGAGATGTTTGAGCGGAAGAATGACCTGCGTTCGCTGTCTAGGCATTGCCGCCGCCTTCATGTAAACTGCAGCTGAATCAGCCTGGTCGGCAAACGACTCCAGAAGCTTCTTCTTGACGACTGGGTTGGTCAAGGAATTGATGGTGTCATAGTCCTTCTTGTATGCATCACGAGTCTTCCCAAGTTGTTCACGAGCAAGCTTAACGCTCTGCTTGGAAAGGACCTGGGATGAAAGAGTCTTGGCCCACTGATCCCAGTCACCTTCTTCACGAACCTTGTTGACCGCGCTCTTGTGCAACTTGCCATCCTTGCCCTTGAACATCTCGGGCGGGGCGGTGGTGGACTTGAACGGATTGTCAGGATCGTCCTTCATCCTCTTGAGCACAGAATCGTCGCCACTGCCAAGAACCGGAGTGCCCTTCTTCTTGTTGGTGTTGAACTGGATGTCAACACCCTTCGGAAGGTCCTCACTGTACATGGCCATGCCCTTGAGATAATGGGTACCATCAACAGCTATACGAACCTGTGCATAAGAAGAACGACCGAGACTCAGATCCTGAACACCAGGACGAATTTCAATGACGCCGTCCTTCTCGGTTCCACCATCCTCAGCATACACAACCCGCAATCGCTTGGAAGAAATGCCTTCCTTGTTCGGAGAAATCTTCACAAAGGTATGTCCGTTGTCGAAAGACTTGGCGCCGGGGATTTCAATCGAGTCCCTGTTCTCGAAGCAGTCCTTCTTCGTGGCACCCTTCGGCGCAAGAACCTTGACGGTCGTCATCTCCCCCGTGCCGAGCTGCTTTACCTTCATGGTGTGAACAGTGTAGCCCTCGTCTTCAAGCTTCTTGACTGAAGCAGCAAGACGGGTGTCACTGACGCCAAGAATGGTCTCAGTACCCTTACCGATGTCGAGATAACCACCGTTGTCCAACTTCTCGCGGAGTACATCGGAAATGTTAGACGTGGCTTCGGCGCGCTCTTTGGTCTGCGGTGCGAGCAACTTGGTCACAGTCGACATTGAGACGCCGAGCTCCTGCGAAATAGCAGACTTGGACCAGCCCTTCTCTTTGAGAGCCATTGCTCGATCGGAGTTCAAAGAACGGAGGTTGTTTTTCTCAACAGACTTCCTGGCTCGAAGATCACGAATGCTCATCCCGAGTGCTTCCGCGATCTCACTCTCGCTCATACCAGACTTGTGCATGGTATTTACTGCGCCAAGAAATCCACCGCCGTGCTGATATGGATCCTCGCCAGACCCCCAAGGATAACGACCGGAACGTCGAGGGGTTCCATAGTGAAAGAGTTCGTCTTCATCAATGATGTACATTAGTCACCCTTTGCGTTCTCGATAAGACGATCAAAATGAACAATAAGATCCATGAGATGCGTGACATCGTCCGGGTCGGGCTGCTCAATTGCAACAGCATCGTTCTGATAAATTCGAAGCTCCATGTCAATCTCAGCAGGCTTGACCTTGTACTCTAAGCAGAACAGACTCGCATAAATGTAAAGCTGTTTCATGCTCACACGTCCGGTGCCAGTCTTCAAATCGTGAACGCGCAACAAGCCCTTACGATACGCGATGGCATCAGCAGTGCCGAAACAGTTCACAGAATAAACAAGAGGCTGCTCCGGAGTCATCTTGAAACCGATGGCGTCGTTGACATATGCGTTTATGGTCTTGTCGTTTCGAGGCAACTTGATGCCTAGCGAAATCGCCTTTGCCGCGAAGGCATGAAGTTCTGTCCCTTTCGCTGCGGCTTGCGCGGTGCGAAACGTAGCGAGGAGCTTTTCGTCATCGTAGTTGACCCAATGATACTTGGACGCGCTCAGAAATGCGTGTTCACCCACGAACGCTGAATGTTCGTTCCAGTTCATCTAGAACCTCTTCCTCCGTCTCTGGAGAAATGAACGAAGCATAGCTCATCTCACCAAGTGTGCGAATGTAGTAGTCTTGATTGGGGCGACGTGGCGCATTGGCTGACCGCTTGCACTCCAAACAGGCCCACCTATCCTTGTACAAAACAAGAAGATCGGGAAACCCCTGCTTGTAGTCGGCGTCGTTCTTCATGACTACACAGCCGGGGAACCGGATCTTGAGCTTGACAAGGAGATTGTGTTGGAATTCTGATTCCTTCATGGCTCTCCCACAGGCCAAAAATAAGTTGAGGTGTGAGGAGATACGCTCTTTTGAGAGCGAATTCGATCATATAATGAGATATAATCTGAGTCTCCTCATTAGATAACGTGTGAAAAGCAAAGAACCCCTAGTCAAACACGTGTTTTTGACTCGGTATGTCAGAAAAAACTTACAAGACGAGTAGTCTTGTAAGTCTGTAGATGTCAGATTCGGTCCAGTTTCAGGGTGGTTGCCGACGCGTTGATCTCGTAATCGTCCCCCATCTTTTCGCAGGCCTTCTTGAGCATGGAATCGACGAAAACGACGCGGAACCTGGTCTTCTTCGAAATATTCCTTCTAATGTAGAGGCACTTTCCATCATACCAGGTGTTCTCGTTCCAGTCGGTCACAAATGACTTCGGAATGCACAGCGTTAGATTGGAGCTGTTGAGACGAACATCGACAATATTCTTGAACATGGTGTTTCCTTTCTCTCATAAGATGACTTGTAAAAAAAAACACTGTGACAAGGGAATTTGCGTGCCCACTTTTATGCCCAAATGTGCGTCCACGGTCTGACTAGGGGTTTTGCTTGAGCGAAAAGTCGACTTTTTTGCGAAACCCCTTGTCAGAGGGCTATGCCCACTTTTACCCAAAACACACCCAAAACTCTTATATATATATTACTATTTATATAAAGTTTTTAAAGAGAAAAGTGGGAATTGGGCAGAAAAGTGGTAAAACCCCTAGTCGCACTGTAAATGAACCATACCCATTTTTTGGGCAAAAGTGGGCAAAAGTGGGCAAAAGTGGGCAGAACCGGCGAAAACTAACAGGCCGTGTGGACCTGTTAGTTCTCTCAGAGCTTAAATATGCAGCTCTTAAACCGCGATCGAGCTCTCCTGCTTCTCGATGTTCGGCGCGGCGTAGACAACATTCTCCAGGAAGTTCCGTCGGAGCGGTCCATCGATGAGCTTGGCGATGTCGCGGGACGCGTCCATCAACTTCCATTCGTCGACATTAGAACGGTACTGCACGACCTTCAACCCGCCCACCGGGCCGCGCCTGACACGTAACTGGTGATCTTCGATCTCGTCGACCACAACGTGATCCTTTTCCAAGGACCCGCCCGGGAGTGTGCTCACGCGCCAGGAATCAGGCTTGGACATATTGATGTACAGCATACCACCCGGGAGGTTCACCCCGAGATGGGTGTCGGTGTAGTAATCGATATCAAGGCTGTTCTCCTTGGCCCAGGTGATCAGAGCCTCGACCCAGGACCGAATGTCAATGGGCATGGTTTTTCTCCTTACTTGATAAGATTTGGGCATAAATGAATTATGCCGAGGGGGCAATCATGGTGATGATTGAGTAATCCCCGACGAGCGCGAGAATACTCATGAACAGCATCCCGCAGAGTACCAAACTGTCCCCCCACAAAATTGGCTTTTCAAGGACACTCTTGGCGAGTGCGATCGTGCACGCGATGATTGAACCGCAAAGTGCAACGAAGAACAGTCCGCACATGAAAATTGCAAGCATGTTGAAAATCATTTGAAAACCTTTCTGTACCAAGAAGCTTCGCTGAACTTCTTCTTGTTCTTTAGAACCCGCGACACGGCGAGTTCATACGCGGCATTGGATCGAATGAAGTAGTACCACAAGTCCTTGTACGGGGTATTGAACCTGTCGATACGCCCCATGGCCTGTTCCGTCTGACGATATGAATAGGACTGACTGAAGAACACAATGGTGTCAGTTTCAGTGCAGTTCCACCCTTCAGAACCAGAATTGTACTGTACCAAGTAGTACCATGACTCGGTGCACGGAATGGATTCGTGTTTGTGCCCGTTGTACTCCGCCACAGTACCCTTCAGAACGGCCAGAGACCGCTTCAGAGCGTCTAATTCAAAGTCGTAGTTGTAGAATATGATGGACTTCGGATGATGGTCCAGAATGCCGTACAGAGCGTCTATCCGGGACGGATCAAGATATATGATCCGCCTTAGAATAGAGAAGTATTCGCTGGCTTGTTCGATCGGCTTGTCGTCAAGATTATTCCATCTTGTGACGTTCAGCAGCTTGACTTCGAATTTGTCATACTCACAGGGGACATACGTCGTATGCCGAATCGTGCCGCGTTGTACAATCAGATTCACCAAGATCTGATCTCGGAAACGTTCCAGTTTCTTCGTCCCGACATATCGTTCGATCTGGGGGTACTTCGTGAAACGATTGAACACGCAATGGTCGCGCTCGAATGCTGTCTTGTTCTTGATGAATCCATTGGCCTTGAATACTGGCACATAGTCCGACCAAGTGTCTGCTGGGGTTGCCGTCAACAAGATCCAAGTGTTGTTCTTCGCAATCTTGTAAAACGACTTGACCCACTGTCCACTTCCGACAAGATGCTGCTCATCGAAAATGAAGAAGCCTCCGACGGTATCGACGTACTTCTTGATGTTGTTCCAGCTGTCGACCGTCACAGCGATTCGGCACGGTTCATGCTTGCTGATGGCGAACTTCGCCAGTTCCTGTTCCCACTCCAGAGAATCACGCTTCTTGGCCGTGGTGATGATGAACAGAGGGGCGGGTTTGTGGTTCTCCAAGTAGTACACGATTGACGTGATACTCTTGCCACTGCCCACCCCTCCGTTCAATATGCACCCGTCACGAAGCTCGTCAACCGCGGTTCTCTGCTGCGGCAGAAGAGTCGGCGGCAATTTTCTTCATCTTTCTCATCAGATTCTTGATGAACACGCAGTCCTTCCGACAGCTCAGCACGATGGTGTCGCCCATTGCGACACGTGCCGTGAACTTGACCACGGACGGATCGTCAATACTCGTACCCCACGAGTAGTCATCGGAGCCCACGTTTGATGCTAGTTTCTCAGCGATCTTCTCGCATGCTGCCGTATATGCGTCAAGATCATTCATGTCAGCACAACTCCTCCTGATACTTGTTGAAGTGCACCAACGAATAAGGTGATGCATACTTCGTGATTACAGATCCATCCCTGTTGTACAGCACGAATCGGTACATTGGATTCGACCCGGTCGGCTCATCTACCATGCAGAGTTCGGCCTCGTAGATGTCGACGAGAAATTCCTTGTACTCGTTGACGTGTTCAGATGTAACTGTCTCATGCATCATACTTCTCCGCGAAGACGTCCTGATCGATGGTGACGTACATGGACTTCACGTACGCCTTGACGCCCCGATTGCCGTTGACCTCCCACTGGTAGGGGCGAATAACGAGATCAACGTTCTGAATGTCGGCCCAGTCGAGCATGTCGACGGTGCTCTCGTCGAGGTACGTCTTGTTGCTGCCGGAGATCAGAACGATCTTCGGGGGATAGCTGTTGAATGCGACGGCCACCTGGAGATACGGCGTCTCCTCGTCGTCCTCTTCCTTCGGCCGGAGTCGCTTCACATTCCAACCGTCTTCGAGCAGGCGCCTGGCCATGTCATCATCCGGAATGACAACGCAGAAGTTCCTGCGTCCTGCGAGGTTGAAACGGCTTTCCTGGCCGCTGAAGTTGCGGAATAGAATGCGCGCATTCTCGATTGCGATGTTGTTGGGCATTGTTGTTCCTTTCATACGTTGATTGCAGCGAGGAAGCGTTCGGCGTTGTCCTTGTCGAACAATACCGACTCAAGGTTTCTTCGCATGAGACTTATATTCTGATTCGTTTCGTCGTCTCGCTCCTGTTGGCTGTCACGTTCGATACGTTCATTCAACATGGACACGCGAGCGTTGATATCAATGAGCCGCTCCTCCATGGCTCGTCGAGCCCCGCAGTTGATGAGGAATTCCCTTTGCTTTTGCGAGAAGAGATACTGCTCCGGGATCCCGATGCTGACGAGAATCGAGATGATGGTGTTGAGCAACTGCTCAATGGAAACGAACACAGCATCGTCCCTGATATACAGGATCGAGGTTTTGAGTTCGTTTCGCGTGAATCGCGTGCAGATGTCGTTGTGACAGTAGACCCATTTGTTGTCGGTATATTGCAGTTTGCACCACTCAACACGATCGCCGTTGCTGTCGATGACTGATTGCTCTTGGTCACGAATGCACCAGTTGATCTCATACCGAGTGGCGCAGTACCCCGACATGGACTGCTTGATGTCACGAAGAGCAATCAGCATCAACGTTGCATCATCTTCGATGTTTCGACCGAAAGACGTGATCTCGACCCGGTTGATGTAGCTTGCACGAGAATAAATCATTTCTGTTCCTGTTCTGCGAAGAGCATGGCATACTTGGCGTCGACGTTGTCGAATTTTTTTAAAGTTCCATAGTTTCCTTTCTACAAAAAAGCAAAAGGAAGAGCCGCGGCTACTTTAGCAAGCACGGCTCAACCTTTGTTGTTGAGTTGTGGTCAGACAAGCATGAATGCGTCACCTGTCTTGAGGTTTTCGAAGACTGTCTTCTGCTCGGCAGAGTCAAGCATCTGGAAAATGTTGTTGAGCTCATGGTAGAACATGTCGATCTCCATGGGTGTGCATGGGATGTCGGTGTTTCTGTCCTTGAGCGCTTGGTCATTCAGCCAGCGCATGTACTGCGGAGTGCAGTTGAACATCTTGTTAGTTCCGTTGATTCGGTAATCGTATCGGTGCATGATGAGTCCTTTCTCTCATAAGAGAGCGTGCAAAAAATGTCACGCAACGAACTCATCGAAGTTACCGTACTTCTCAATCGTGCGCTTCGCTTCCGACACTTTGTCGTACCAGAAGTTCATGTCGACGTCGTCCTCGTCCTGCACGGTTTCCGCTTCGGCCCAGAGATGACCCTTGGTGTCCGATAGAGCGTAGAACTTGTCGCCATCGCGACGCAACAGTTCACCCCCGTGCTGAACAGGGCAGAACGAACCGACACGGCCGACGAAATGGTCGCTGTTCTCCTTTCTGATTATGATGTCGCCTTTGCTCACACTCTTGGTGAGGCAAAGGTCCTCGAATTTGATGTTCTCCTTGCTGAACAGCATCTTGAACACGAACGGGACTTGGAACTGCAGCCCCGTGGCGTGCCACCCCTCAGTGTCATGAGCAATGTAGACAGCGTCGTTGACAAGGCACATCCTGTCGTAAGTCGCCTCATGCTCGAACGTGTACCCGTACTTCTTTCCGGCATCCATGACGAATTCAATGATCTCCGGCGTTGCGTCAGGAATCTTGATCGAATCCGTCTTTATGTGAGCCACGGTGAATCCACGCTCCCGGACTTGATTCTTCAACCAGACCATGAACAGGGCCCCTCGCTTCGCCACGATGTTGTCCTTGTTGTTCTGACCGGAGTTTCCATTGGCTCGGTTGCCGAACTTGGCAGCAGTCAGACCGTACATGGAATTGATCGGGATCTTCAGAGAAGTACTGAGGATCTTCTGCTCTGCAGGATCGTCACTCACGTATGGTGTAAGCTTGCCACCGTACATGGTCTTGAGCTTGTCGAGCTCGCCATGCTTGATCGCAATACGGGCCTGTACCAGGTCGAAATACTTGTTCGTGTATTCATCCCCCCACAGGTTGAGGGCTTTGATCGAGTGAGGATGCATGGACGCAACATCCAGAAGAGCGACGTTCTTGTAGATGCCGGGCTCCGAATAAACGTATCCACCCTCGCCGACTTCCTCGCCCATGTAGGTCGACTTGCCGAATTTGTATTCGTAACCCGGGAACTCCTTGGACAAGTCCGTCCAAATGAACCTCGGGTTTCTATCGTTGCCGAAGACCATCTGCTGTGTGATGGCGTTCGTGGTGGTGTTCGGTGTCATGCCGACGATGTTCGCGAGCATGCATCTGGCCTTCCAATCCTCCTGCCGTGCGTTGAAGACAGCCTGAGTCGCCTTTACGTCATTGCAGCAGTACTCGATGACCTTCGGCCATAGTTCCTCAGGACATGGCTCGTCCCAAGGGATGCCCATCTCCTGGTGGTGAATGCCGAGCTCGATCTCCCACTTCTTGAGGCTCTGCTTCTTCGAGCAGAAATCGTACACATCGGTGTACGACAAATTGTATGCCTCACGGAACATGGCGTTTCTGTCGCCGGAAACAATCTTCTGCGACAACTTGAAAAGTTGCTCGCTCGAGTAGCCCATCATTGCCGCGTAGAGAATATGATTGTCGTAGCGTCGGTTGTTGAACCCGATCAAGCGATTGTTGATGAGGTTCTCCACCTCAGTCGGCTTCGGGTTGACCATCGACACGCAGTCACCGTCGATCGTCTTGTAACAGATGACGAACAGATTCGGGTACACCTCAACGTCGTAGAACACAATCGGTTCGTTGTCGTTGAATGGAGTGTCCGGTGTCTCGTCGTCACCAGACCGGAAATGAATCTTCGACACCTGCTGCAGACAGTACTCCGAATGATGAGTACTCCGCATGGCGAATGCCAGAACATGGCCACGCATGTCATTCAGGTCGTACGGCTTGCCGGACTTGTACGCTTCATCAAGAATGTGCTTGATGAAATCGATGCTCGGCTTCGTACCTGGATGCACCTCCTTGCGCAGGTTCTTCTCGATGAGTTTGCGAAGAACCGTTTCGCTGACAAACGTGTTGTGGTCAATCACCTTGTTCTCCTTGAACGGAAGCCCGCTTGAAATGTGGGCTACCAGATCGTCAGTGCAAAGGCCTTTTCGGCGACGCAGAGACGACTTGCCGGACCACGTCTTGATCTCGATGCCCGGTGCATACACGTTGGCCAACTTCCCCGGATCGCCGTCATAGACGTAGTGCAGATGTAATCCGTTGCCTGAGCGACTGGTCTCGCAGTATGTGCGGGGCCACTGCTCAGCCGCATCGATGTTCTTCTCAAGGCTCTTCTCTCCTTGGTCGTTTGTCAGATCGAAGTCGATTACGATGTGATTGACTGGAGGCCTGACGAAATGCTCCTTGCTGGTGTCAAGGTCCTTCAGTTTTGTCGTAACTGAATCCCATGGCTTGGCAGGAATACCATCGTCAGATGCGTACTGCGCAGGGCAATCCTCGTACAAGACATCGAGCTTCGACGGATGATCCTTCAGATCAATCCAGCGACGCTTGTCCATGTCATCGATTTTCTTCGCACCGAAAATGAGTTCACTTTTGAACTCGCTGTACCAACTCCTGACTCTCTCGTCGTTGACAATGGCTCGTTCTTCAAAGTTGCCAAAATATTCCTTCAAGTCTTCCTTGAATGCGTACATCGGCAATATGTGCACGATCTGCGAATCGGCGCAGTACTGTTTGTATTGCGCATAAGCGGATCTAAGACTGATTCCATCGTCATGCATGATCTGTCCGGAAATCTCGTCAACGAAATTGAACACGACGTCCGTACGAAACATCATCTGGACTGGAACGTAATCATCGTAGTAGTGCTTGCCAAGTTTCTTGAAAATGTCAAGGCAGTACTTCGCGATGGCTCCGTATTCCGTTGTGATGTCTCGCATCAGACGCAGATACACCGGCGGGCTGAATGTCTCACCAGTTGGCGAGATGTCGATCAATCGACGGATCAGGCCTGACTTCGCGTCACTGATCTTAACCGGGGTGTTTGTTCCGATCATGAGAAATGCGTTGGGCCGCATGTAGTATTGCGGCTTGTACTTCTCGTTGATCGGAATCATCTCGTGAGAAACGATCGAGTTCAATTTGGTGTTGTCGTCAATTCTGGACAGATCGCCGTCGTGTTGAATGGCAACCAGTGGATTCGTGCGAAACGGCTCCAGCGCGAACTGATTCGAACTGTTGCCGAGTGCCCTGGCGTCGAACGGTGAGCAGTACCCATCGAACATGCTCTGCACGATGTTGAGCACGGTCGACTTCCCTGCACCGCTCTTGCCGTACAACACGACGAACTTCTGCAAATATCTGGAATCACCGGAGACGATTGATCCGATGGACCACAGCAGTTTCTCCTTCTCAGCAGGCTCGTAGAGCTTGTCGAGGAGCTCATCGAATGCTGAGTGATCCCCGTCGACCAGTGAATATGGAAGGACGTGCGAAGCATAATCCGTTCGCTCGATCTTCTCGTTGGCGAACATGATGCGTCCATCAAGTTCCACCGCCGAGTCGTTGAGCTTGGACAAGAACTCACGGTACTCCTTCCAAGACTTGGTGGAGTAGTCCGTCATGGAGAGCACCTTCGGGTGCAGCTCCTTCAGTTCATCCGCTTTCGCATAGAGTTCACGGTCAACGAGACGAGCGACGTCATACTCGTCCGTTGACCACAAACCACGTTCTTCATCCCAGATTGCGTAGAAGGCTCGTGCACGTACCATCAGATCCTTCGAACGGCCCACACGGAAGGCCGGAGCGATTTCAACACCTTGCTTGGTCTCCCGTACTCGTACCTTGAAGAAATCCATGGTCCACCTCCTACCAAATATCAGCGATCATTCCATCCATGACGTAATTGTTCATTTGCTTCCACAGTGACAACTTCTTCTGATTCCCGAAATATTCTTGCGTTGGGAACCATCCGTCATTTCCGTTTGGCCCGATATCGCGGTTCAGAATGTGGTCAACCTTATTCTCAACACGGATGTTCCATGTTGGAAGTTTCTCCGTGTGGTCGTCCGAGTACCAGCCAAGGTCTGCATTTGCAATGCATTCCTCAAGCAAATCCTTGACCGAATACTCTTCGTCAAGCATTAGGCTCATACGATCAAGCAGAGCCACTAGAACGAGCAGTACAGACGGCGGTTCGTCCACGTGTTCGTCAAGCACCTCCTCACGAAAATAGATCGCGTCATCGATTCTGTTGTCGTCGTCTCGAATGTCTGAATGAAAGGGGATCTCATTGAGCTTTACACAGAGATCCCTGTACCCATCTGGGGCATAGAAATCGACGAGAATGTCACTCATCCTCGGCCTCGTCTTCCTCGTCCTCCAGATAGCCGTGCTCTTCGCGCATGTAATCTGCAATCGGCTCCCTGATGATCTCCATGGAGAACCGCAGACCCTTCTTGTGGTTGATGCAGAATCCACGGTTCCCGTTCTGCTCGGTGACTTCACACAGATCGCCGATCAGTCCTTCGACGAAGTCAGTGATCGGAAGATCGTTTTCATCAAGGACCATGTCATCATTGATGAACCAGGAAAGATGCATGCCCGGAAGTTCATCATGAGCGAAGTACGTCTCTTCGTCAGGATAAGTCCAACCCGGTTCTTCGGTTGCAGCCTCCACCTTTCGGTTGACTTTCTTGACCGGGCGAGGGCTGTTCTTCTCGTCCATCATGGCCTGGGCGTCGACGACCGCCTTTTCCAGATCGATCACGTCGTCAACCGGTCGGTGCGCAACGATCTCCTCGTCATGCTCAGGCTTCGGCGCTTCGGCGTTCTCAACGGGCTTCAGAGTAGCCTCTTCGAGCTTGTCCGCAGCGCGAAGCGCCTTGATCTTGTCCCTCGTGAAACCGAGGGCAATGCCGATGGCAACGCCTGCCGCAGCGGCGATGATGTTCTTGTTCATTTCAGTTCCTTTCAGATGAGATTGTAGATGACACCGTCAACATTGAAGTCGAGTTTCCAATTGTCAGCAATGTAATTGGGATCCTCAGGAAAGTTCCTGGGGTCGGAGAGGTTGAAGTCGACGAAACCATCACCATTGTCCGGGCTCTTGACCCAGCCAACCAGAGCACCCTCGGGAGACCGAGGAAGATCCAGCATGTCGTAGACCTCATTGAGGAAGATGTGCCCCCTCGTCCGGAGAAGATCGTTCGCCATGTTCTGCTGCGTCTTGAGGAAGAGCAGCTGATAATCCCTACTGGGTTCCCAGTTCCTGGACGAACTGTTGAACGTCCGAGAATATGGGCTGTTGAACAAATCTTTCTTGAGAACAACATTCTTAACACTGTTGTTCTCAGCGGTTTCGGGTACGTCGATCGTGTTGTCCTGAGCGGCGGCCCTTAGCCCGATCTTCGCGGCTTCGTTTCGCTTGTTCCAAGCCGCCTGCAGAGCGTTGAGTGCAGAGGACAGTGCAGCGGTCCTACCGAGCATGATGCTGTGACCCTTGCAGATGCATCCGATGCCGACGGCCATCATCGCGAGTGAAGGGCCATACGTTTTGATGAACAGACCGGCGGTCTGCGCGTAAGAAATGGCGAGGTCTTTCTTGTAGTCCTCTTCGGTGTACTTCTCGCCCATACGCTTCTCGTAGACATCCGGATTGTCATGGCAGAGGTTGATGGCATCGATCATCTCATGGTGATTGTCGATCACCTCATTGTGGCGCTTGAGTCCCTGACGGGCTGCAAAAACAGCGCTGCCAACGACAGCGACACAGCCGATTGCCGTGAGAATCGTCGGAGACGAATCCTCGATGTGCAGTTTTGCATGCTCAAACTTCTCGCGGAAGCTCATTTTATCATTCCTTTCTTTGAAAGTCTGTAGAATATGGCGATCACTTGATCGTCACTCATTCGCCGGACCCTGTTGGCCCAGCGAGGGCCCGGATAACACTCTGCTACCCGGACCCTCATCTGGTTGACATTCATCGATCGTTCACCGCTACCGGTCGCGGAAGATCCAAAATGTATCCTTCACGAATCCGTCGTGGCGATGCGCCACCGATGGAGTACCAACCCCATTCTGCATCTGTGTACGAGCTGGTGACTCCTGCAAGATCATACAGGTCGGCCACTGTTGCAACATCATATTGAGAGATCAGATCTGCCAACGAATCGAGAATTCGATCGGCTTCATCTCTGCTGGCAAGGACGATTTCATCGAAATCGTGTGTGGCCCTCGCTCGTTGAGAATATGAATCCCTCGGTTTGTTGTAGAAGCTGTTGTAGCTGACAAATGACCGATTGTCGCGAACATTCTTGCGACGATTCGGCCCACTGTCGCCAAACAGCAATCTTTGGATTGACTCCGATACCACATCGGAAATGGTGTTCTTCGCTGCCGGAAGAAGCACATCCATCAAAATGTACTCTGCAACAGAACGCCCATCCTCGGCGATGATTGATCGCTTGAGTTTCTTGCCCGCAGATTCCTTACGCCTTTGGCCTTTCGCTACTGCTTCGACCTTCGGCCTGTTGTTGTCCGAGTAATTTCCGCCTTTCTCGGGCATGATGGAATTACTCGGCAGGTTGACAATTGCCATTCGTCGACCTCACTTCTTGTCCATGGCCAGAGAATGCTTTCCGCCGTCGACCTTCTCGACACCGGCGATCTGCTGAATGCGATCCTGCGGAATGAGCTGCTCGATGAATTTGCTCGCGTAGTCGGTGTCCTGCATCATCTTCATTAGGAACGACTCATAGCCGCGAGACTGCTTGAAGTCGTTGAGAACTTCCTCATTCTTGACGAACCGCTTGCCGTCATCCGACTTGACGCCGACGCTCTTGAAAATGAGCGTCTGGATGATGTTGAAGATCTCTCCGACCTTACGGCTGTTGGACAGACGCTCAAGCGTCGACTGAATATCGCCGGCAGAGCTGAAGGACAGCTCGAGCATCTCGGGGACGGTCAAGTCGAAGTAGTACTTCTCGGTCTGCTCGTCACCATTGTAATCGATGTAAGTGACTTCACGGGTGATCATTTTTATCGAATCTCCTGGAACTTGTTTGTAATTATTTGTGGGTATTCGCTGTAATACCTCTGATAGAAATCAATCATCAGCGAAATGTCACGCTGATCTGCATGATCTCGTCTTGCGAACTCTGTTTCATTGTCTCCTCGGCAAAACGATCGCAGCTTGCGAACGTCACGGGGAACGACCATCATGACAACTTCCCAAGGCTTGAACAGCCTGGTGGCCCCGAGAGGATCAATGACGATGAGGCGCTTCTTCTTGCTCCTATCGATGTCTTCTGGACGAATGCCGTACTTCCAGATTCCTTCGATGGTGTCGTATTGACGAACATTGATCAACTTGCCTTGCTTTGCAAGATAGTCGAAGTTGTAGTCATCCATGAATATGTAGTCTTCGCCATTCACTTCGCCAGGACGAACGGGACGAGTAGTACAAGTGGTGACCCGTTCCCATCCATCCTTCGTGCAAAGCCTGTTGGCAAACCAATTCTTGCCGCTGCAGGTTGCCCCAACGATTGCTAGCATTCAGTACCCCTTGTAATAGTCCGGCTTGGGCACCGTGTCGTACTTGATGACGAGACACGGCTCTTCGTCGGTGGTCAGACAGGATGTGAACCTGATGTCGAGCAGACGATCGGCGTTCCAACCGATATCGTCACCAAGACCAATGGGGTCGAGCCCGAGAAGCCCGTAGAACACATTCAGGCTGATCCAGTCCTCCTGAAGTAGTCTCGCGTTCAGTGCATTCTGTGCCTGACGGATCTTCTCGGCGTCGATCCTGAAATATCGACCAGACAGGTCGTCCATGGTGAGAGGCTGAGGCCCGTTCAGAATCACAGCGTTGGAAGATGCCACCTTCCGCTCAGAAATGACATCGTCGATCTTGCGCTCCTCCTTCTCTCCAAGGGTCTTCTTCACCTGGCCCTTGTATTCTTGGAACGTACTGTCCAAGATGGAATATGCCTGCATCAGATTTGCCCCACGCTTCAAAGCAACATGATTGCCGCAGAACAACGTGGAAATGGTCGTCACAGCGCAGATCGCTGTCGGAAGATAGATCTTCCAAGTGATCTTGACCTTCTCAAAAGCTGTCGCATTCGTCTGGTTGTCCATCTCGTAGTCATAGATTGCTGCACGAGCTTTTGGACCGGCTTTGGCTGCGAGAACCGCCGTGCACACGACGCCGATCGATCCGGTAGCTGTGAGAATCAGTGGAGCATGGTCATTCGTGAACTTGTTGACCGATTGAATGATATTGCTAGTATTTGCGTTCATTGTGTCACGCTTTCGTCGGGTATTTAATGCCATAGTAGCTGTTTATACATGGTCCTCCGTAACGGTCAAAGGATACAAAATATCCGAAATCCTTGCCGGGCGACGAGTCATCTATGGCGATCATGGTGTCAATTAAAGTTTGGTCTTGATCAGACAGTGCTCTCATTGGAAAGTACTCGACTTGGTTTTCCGAATCGGTTGCAGAACCGCGCTTGGGACTGTTCATTGTATTTTCCTTTCTGCGTTGAACAAAAAAAGGATACAGGCCGTGTTGGGGTCTGTATCCTTTTGAAGTCACTCCTTCTGATCGGGTTCAACATTTTCTTTCAGCATCTTCTCCATCATCTTTCGATTAACGGCCTCCTCGAGCTTGTGCGTGAGCTTCTTCGCGCCGCACCAGACGCCAGCGCCAGCGACCATTCCGATCGCCGCGACTGCGAGAGTATACGCGACAGAATTCTCTTCGTCAGGAGTCTCGATAACGTCGTCAGCTTCGATTTCGGGGATTTCGATGTTGTCAGACATAATAGGTCCTTTCGTTTGTGAGTTCTTCTCATAAAAGAACGTGCAAAAAGCACAAGCCGGTTAAGACTTGTGCTATTGTTTTAAGTCAGGACGCCTAGATACATTCCAAGCATCAACAATGCGATCGCCAACAGTGAATATGTCAGCGCAGCGATGAGTTGAACGGTCTTGTATTTGTCTTGCATGGTTTCTCCTTTCTCATAAAACGACGTGCAAATTACGAAACGTACTTGAGCCGTTCCGGTGCCATGTGTTTCTTGTCCGCCTTCGTCACAAATGGAGTGAGTTGACTGTCCAAAATATGAATTCCGTAGCAGTACCAATCACCCGGAACGATGAACAGAAAATATGCATCTGTGTCATAGTTCCGTGCAGCCCACAAATCCAAAGAACGTTGATCTTCAACACCCAAGCTGTGTTTTGCCATGATTACTCTAAAACAAAAACTACAGGCCGTGTCAGGGTCTGTAGTTCTGATGTTACTCCTTGTTTTTGATATCCTTTGCGAGCGAATCAAGCATAACCGCCAGAACGATGACTGCCAGGACGAGCGTGATGGGTGCCACGGTGATTACGGACACGCAGATCACAAACAGGTCCACAAGGCAGACGAGAATCTTGGCGACGAACATGATTGCATAAAACATGATAGCTCCTTATGTAGAAGTATTCTCATAAGAGAATGTGCAAAAAGCACAAGCCGGTTAAGACTTGTGCTGTTGATGTCACATTCTTTCAGATTTCTTGTTGTCATCGTCTGCTAGTGCTACCAACAGCAGAACCGTCGTGATGACCAGCACGATCATCAACATGTTTCCGTGGATCAGCGATGCCACAGAAACGCCAAGGATGAAAGCGGCGAACACGACGGTGCCAATGTTTTTGCAGATGCGCTTGAACATTTTTCTCCTAAAAGTAGTGTTTCTCATAAGAGAATGTGCAAAAAAGTAATGTGCAGTGTAAATCGTACCACACATTACTTTTGAGATTAATCGGTTATTTCTTCGGGACGAATCCGAACGCCTTTGACGTGATTGCGTCCTTCTCTTCATAAGCTAATATTGTCAGAATAGGGACGACGGTGCCAATGATCGGCATGATGTAGTCCTTCCAGCCCTTCTTCGGCGAATAGCAAGCCGCTTTCGCGTCCATAAGAACTTTGATCTCATCCGCTGTTCGTTTGGTTTCTTCCGTTCCCGGTTCATAATCGTCCAGCTTCTGTAGATGATCTTCAATCACGGCGTCGAAGTGCTCGGAGATGTTATCCTTCATGATGAGTCCTTTCTAGTCTCTCATTAAGAGCTGTGTGAAAGATAAACCGAGAGACTGACGTTCGAATTCTTCCGAAGTTCCGAAATGTCCTTGTCCAGCACCAGATACACTTCATCAGCATCGTTCACGATCAACGAACCATCGTTTACTCCGTCGGTTGACGAGTCGATGGACACGAACAACACAAGTAGGCACAGCAGTACAACAACACCGCAAAGCGTCTGCACTATATTCGCGAAGTTGAAGTCGATGACATCCGTGACGATGCTAATGATAATGAGTGCGATGCATACTGAGCACAACAGCAATTTGTTACGTGTGTTCATTGTTGTTCACCTGTTTTACTCGATTGTCTTGTCGACCGTTACTGGTTTTCAATGGAAGTTTCTTCACTTCGTCCGAAATGCGCTCAGCGATACCATTTCCACCATATTTCGTATAAGGTTCGTACAAATATTTCATGAAATCCTCATATTCATCATACGTGATCCAACCACGAGCAATGAACCCCTCCCCGACATAAATGATGCGATCATGTGCGAGGCCAACGAGCAACGTCTTTTCTGTTGAATTCCGGTCGAATTTCTTTTGAAGTATTGCCCAGAAGCCATTACTTGCGAGTACTGTCACGAACACGGTGACCAGTACGTCTACCCACGATGGGGCACCGAAGAAATGCATCAGCCAGTAATCCCCATGATCGGGCGAATACCAAGAGCTGTGTTGGCGGGAAGACAATCGGCCATACCGTTCTTGCACACGCAGAAATGGTCCCACTTGGCAAGCGTGTTGAGCCACCAACCATTGTCGACCTGGCCATCACCAGACGCCATTCGGAATCTCGGGGCAAGGCGGAACAGAGCCAACTGAGTCATGTCTGTGGTGTGGTTCCAGGCGAAAGCCGAGTTCGTATTCGATGCACTGGCAGGCTTCCCGTTCTGGATTTCAAACACGGGGGAACCGTAGACCATCCGCTCAGACATCAGCTCGCACGTGCAAACGTTCAGCCAACTCGTGGCTGTTGCCATGCCACTGTCGGTCTGCGACGAGAATGGACGAGGAGCATTGAGAAGCGAACCACCACCGAAGAAATTGTTGACCTGCGACACGATACCAGCGAACTTGGTGCGGATGTTCGCGCCGATGTAGCCACCTGCGTTCGTAGCGGTGGTGTTCATGACAGCTGTGCCCATCGAAAGACGAGGAATGATGTTGACGTGGTGCGTTTTGACAAGAGTCGCACCGTCCCTACCGACTCCATACCAGTAGTCCATGTCGGTGATGATCCAGTCAGTTCCACCGTCGGTCCAGTAATCACCGATGTAGAGATTGTCAAACGCGCCAGAACGAATGGCATTCTTTTGGTCAGAGGTGAACGATCGGCCGAGATTCTGTCCACGGTAAATGTTCCTGTGGAAATATGCGTTCTGTGCGAAGGTGTCAGCCAGTCGTCCGAAAGCTTGAGTCATGCTGAGCTTACGAGTACCAGAAGCGCCGTCAACGGCAACCGCGTCGGTTTGCGCAAGCGAAGTTGCTTCCGTGAGATCCGTGATTCGAGTCATTGTGAAATCCTTTACGAGTTGTTTGCGAACTTGGTGACTGCGGTGATCTTAACATTAGCACTCGTGGTGAAATCGACGAGACTACCACCGCTGTAGAACTGAACCGTATTCTCGACAGTACCGGTGGTCACAAGTTTGTTGAGTTGATTCGTGAGTGATGTGATTTGGTTCTGCAGATTGGCGGCTTGATTGGCGTTCAGCTGGTTCTTCAACGTGAGGAACCATGTGTTGAACGATGCCTCGAAATTGCTCTCGGCTTCGTTCGCCTTTGTCTGAGCGTTGCTCACGATGTCTTTCATCAAAGCGTTGTACGAAGCATCCCACTTGCTGCGAATGTCGTCAACGGTGACCGTTTGAACGGGCGCCGTCACGTAAGGGCACCATGACGTCCCAACGAGATTCGTAATGTTCGACTGCTGAATCGAAGAATCACCGGCAGCGAAATTGATGGCGAACAGAGGCAGCGAGTTCCGCCCTGTATTACGATCAACCATGTAGTTGAGCATGTCTGTGTAGGACTCGTAATTACGCTGCTCATCGATGCCGAACCTCGCAAACCGGTAATATGGCTCCACCTTCAGATCAAGACACACCACCACTGTGCGAGGCTCCGTCGAACTTGCGTACTCCGATACATTGATCTGCATCTGGTACACAGAATCGTTCTGAATCCACTTCTTGCCGAGCCAAGCCTTGCCGGATCCGATGGCGATGGTGCTTCCGTCGATGACTGTCGCCTTGAACGCATCGCCCCAGTTGGCGAACACACCATCGGTGATGATCCCTTCGAACGGAATGGCCATGTCCTCGGCAGAATATGTACGGTCTCCGTCAATACTGTTCCAGAATCCACTTTTAAAAGTCATGTCACCCCTCCACGGTGATCATCGCGTTCACCGCGAACTCGAATGGAACAGACAGAATAGAGAAAATGAAATCCCCAGACTTCTTGCGGTGATTGATCGGAACAAGGAAGCACTCACGTTCTGCGTCGACCATCCACCCCTCAACACGAGGAATGAACCAATTCGTTGGCTCGGACACGAGTTCTTTTCTGGCCGCTCGGGCCTGCTTGTACCTCTCTCCCGTAGGGGGAACGAGTTTAGTCATTTCTGTTTTGCTCATTTTCTCATCCTGTGATAGTTCGTATCGCTTTGAAATCAGGAACGATCACGATTCCATTCTTGTCGGCGGTGATGGTTATTCCATCTATGGCGCAAACGGCGCCGTTCCCCATGTCGTCGATGACGTTCACGGCGTCGCCGATGTAATAATCTCGCATGTATGTCCACTGAACGTTTGGATCGACGTCTCCTGTGAAACTCAACTCCGTCACGTACTCCCGCATGGAAGCGTACCCATATGCTCGGAGCTCGTTCATGTAAGTTTGCCATGGGATGTCGTTGTTGTTGTCATCCTTCAACCTGACATTCGACCCGTCGATCCACTTCTCGATCCGGTTCATCCCAGAATTGAAACCACTGTACTGATTGTCGCCAGTAGTACGTTCGATCGGTATCGTCATTCGAGGCCTTTTGTCTCCAGGATCAGCGCCAGTGACGTAGAATGCGTTCGCATACTTGTCACTGTCCTGAACAAACTCACTGGACTTAAGATTGTTGAAATCGCTGGAAAATGTGACCCAGTCATTGTCCCTCTGGTTCCAACTGCGATCAACACCGGTGCCAAGACGCCATCGCCACTTGTTGTCATCCGTGTGGTGCACGAAGACGTAACACATCGACGATGAATATGTCTTTATAAGGTCTGAAACCGCTTCATAGATGTTCTGCCCGAGATACTGCTTGGAGATTTGATAATCGCCAAGTTCAATCCGCCAGTTCGATCCATCTCTGTACAGTCCAGTGATTCCACGGTACTTCTTGCCCGGGTTTGTCGGGTCCGGCGCGAACTGTTGAAGAAACGGACCATCGATACAGTTATCGTCAAGAAGTTTGTTGACGATGTCGCCAGGTGTCGCTGTGACATCGATCTGCTTGTACACAACACGTCTTGACGTTATGTATTCCATCGACTTCCCGGTGAATATCATTCGTGGCGCGTCTTCGAACGTGTCCTTCAGATCGCGTTTGTTGACCATCATCGTGTGCTCAGAATCGGCGATTCTGAGAAACGTACTGAGCTTGATCGTCTTCCAGAGGTCTGGATCGTAGTACATGTACAACTCGAAATCACCGCACTCCTTGGCTTTGTCCGTCCAGACAAGTGATTCGTAGTTGTCGACAACGGCTTGCAATTCCCAATTGTCGTCGTAGACAAGCACATCGTATGTCATCAGATCCCCTGGTGTTTGATATCGTACTCGACTTCATGTTCAGCCGCGTACTGGTTCACATTGGCACCCATGATCAGGCACGTAATCGTGTTATGACCTTGTTGGATTCTTGGCCAGTACGGGTTCGTACCGACAGCGTTAAGACAACTCGTCCAATGGTTCTTGTGCCAGATGCGGACATATTTGTCGCCGTTCTTGGTTCCGACCTCGATGTAGTCACCATTCTCGAAATTTTCATCGATCTTGTTCTTGACTCGCGTCATATCGATTTCAAGATATGACGTGGGGTTGACGCTGTCGGAATAACGAATCCTTGGGATGTCATCAAGCTTGCCGTAGAGCTTCGACCTGATGACAACACCGTTGTCGAACGATCCAGAATATTCCATGTCAAGTTTTGCGCTGCTTTGGATCTCCCCGAATTTCAGCGCATGACTGGGCCACTTCACGACGTCGCTTTTCGTATTGTTGACGTACAGGAAGTAAGCGGTGCCACCGAGGTCACAGTCCGCTTCACTCATGACCCCGATATTCACCGCAGAACTTGTCATGTCATCGATCATCGAATTCAAATATGTCGTACGCCAATCTTCATGTATTTCATATCGCATACCTGCCGAGGGAACTATCTTCTCGACCATTCTCGACATGTCTTGCCCATAGCGATTCAAACCTGTTTTGCCAGATTTGACCCATACCGTGTCAACGTTCGGATTATTCACAAAGTAGCGCGAACCATCCTCTCCGACTGAAAACAGAACCTCACTGTCGACTTTGGTTGTGTTGTCGGCGAATGGGAATTCAAAACCACCCTTGACGCTTGAAACACTTGCGACAGTTTTTGCGGGAGAATAGAAGTACGGGTCCGGGCAGACGATCGTGATCTTGACCTTGGTGATCTTGTCGAAAATGTCAGGTTCGCACTTCTCGACATACCCCTTCATGATGTACGTGCCGGTGTCGGTCGTGAACACCATCGTGACATGATTCTTCACTGTGTAAGTCTTGTAAATCCATCGCCTGGCATGCTCGATCGTCTTGCCGGGCTGAGCAACCACAGCCAGGGTGAGAGAAAGTACACGCTCCCCCACCCTGGCCGAGTTGTACATTGCACCATCATTCGTCGCGAACTGGGTCAGATTGATGTTTGCCCCAACCGGTCCGTGACCTTCGATCTTTGTGATGACGTAAGGGGCTTCATACACCCCAACGAAATTCGTGCTGATCTCGTCACCGAACTGGTTGACGACAGACACCGTCTTGATCATCGTGAATACCTCTTGATGTTCGAGATGAGCTCCTTCGTGTCGCGATAAACTTCGCGGCGAGTAGGAGCAGTCGGACTGTTGATGGTTTGGTTGAAAGTGACATTGTTGACCCCATTCGGGTTCGATGCACTTCCATTTTGAGCCTTCACGGCGTCGTTGACACCGACGGAGACTCTTGCGTTGGCGCTTTGACTGTTGAACAGATCGCCCAGTCTCGACGCGGCGCTTCGCACCTCTGAATCATCCACGGTTGGGGTGATCACAGGATTGAAGTCCGGATCGAGAGTCAGGCCGTCGACAATCTCGCGGAACTTATCATTGATGCTCTTGCCTGTGCTTTCGGCAAGATTCTCAGAGGATCGCTTGATCCACTTCTCACTGTTGCCGATACCTCGGACAAGGCCCAAACCGACGAACTCGCCGATTTCGGTGGTCACCTTCGACGGAGAAGCAATGCCGAGCTTTTCCTTCAACCACTGGGGCAGCTTGTCGGCCAGACCACGGATGCTGTCCATCAGCTGGTTCTTGATCCGTTCGATTCCTCGCTTGATACCATTGACAAGAGCCACACCAATCGCAACAGCCTTGTCACCGATTTCATCAGCGTGCTGATCGATAGCGGTCTTGATTCCGTCAAGGAAATTCAGCAACAGATTCACACCGGAGTCGATGATCCGACCAATGTTGGCACTGACCGTGTCGATGAAGTTGACAATGATGTCAATGGCGATCTGCGTGATCTCACCGATGTTGTCCCTGATCGCTCGAAGGAAATCTTTGATGAGATTTATACCGGTCTGGATCAGCACAGGGGCAACCTGGTTGATGGTGTTACACATACCGATGATGGCATCTCGCACCAAGTCGAAGAAACTCGGCAGCGAGTTGCGCAGAGCGTTCAGACATGCAGTGATGATGGCCGTGAGTGCCGCTTCAATGGCAGGACCGTTGCTACCGATTATGTTGCAGATGTTGATGAAACCCTGCGCAATAGCAGTGCACAGCAACGGGATCAGCGCGATCAGAGCAACGCCGCCAGTAGTAACAGCTGTGAGCAATGCAACAAAGGCGAACACGAACAACGCGATACCTGCCGCGGCTACACCAACGGCGATACCGATCAAAGCAACCGCTGCAGCCAGCAACATCATTGGAACAACGACTTCCTGCGCCAAATATGCGGCAGCGATCAGAACACCGAGTCCAACGGCAAGCCCCAACAACGCGATTCCCATTTCAGCAAGAGACATCGAGCCAAGAACCTGCAACGCTCCAGCAAGGATCACCACGGCGACGGAGACAGCAATCAGCGCCCCCGCGCCCTCTGCTGCACCGCCCCCCTTCATGAGCATCATCGCCGCGACAAGCTCGCCAAGAACAATCGTCATCATGATTACGCCCTTGAGATACGTGCCCCAATCCATACTGGCGAATTCGCCAATGATGTGGCACATACCCTGAATGGCGATCACCATGGCGAGCATCGCCGCTGCATCACCGAACCCGTTGTCGGGCATTACGAGGAACAGACCCATGAGCTCCGCCAGGACCATACTGAGCATGGCGAACCCCTTGAGATATGAATTCCAGTCACGCTTGGACAACTCGTCAATGACGTCAACGATCTGCTTGATAGAATACGCCGTTGCTAGAATGGCAAGGCCATTACCGATCTTCAACTTGTCACCGGACATCGAGAACAGCGTCATGGCGCCAACGATGGCGACGAGAGCTAGAATACCTTTCACCAACTGTTTGGTGTCCATGTCACCGAATCCCTTGACCGCGAAATAGAACAGAACCATTGACGCGGCCATGAGAATGAACTGCCCAGCGCCTTTAGCAACGTTGTCACCTTGCTCAAGAACCTTTGCCGCAGTTACCATCACGGCTGTGATGACGGTGATTGCAACGATTCCCTTGACTAGTTCCTTCGTGTCGAGCTTCGAAAGAAGATAAACGGCCCCAGCAAGTAGGAGAACACCCGCTGCAATGGCGAGAAGTCCAGCCATTTTGAACGACGTTCCGATGTCCTTGAACATGTTCTTGAGACCACCGGTGATGCCCTCAAGATTCTTCAAGAGACCGTTCTTCACGCCGGACATCAGATTCTCACTGTCTTCCTTGGCCGTCTTGGCGTTTCGGTTGAACAGGAACCAAGCTCCGATGATGACACCGAAGATCACGGCCAATGCAGCAGCCGCCGCCATTAGACGATCAGAAGGAATCAACGCGAGAATCCCCAATGCCACGGCAAGAACCAAAGTCGCAGCAGCCAATTTGAGAATTGCTGTTGCATTCAGGTCGTGCGTGGTAGCCTTCATGGAATCCTTGTACGCGTTGATCGTGTCAACAATCGGCCCGCGAGCGTCTTTTACGGTCTTGGCCAATTCGTCGAAAAGACTTCCGACATTGTTGAAACTCTTGGCGAGGTTCACGAACGAACCGGCCATGATTCCGGTGAAGATACCGCCGATGACACTCACAAGAGCGTCCCAGGCGTTCATACTCTTCAGCGATTCATAACCCTTGTCAACGCCCTCTTTGATCTTGTCGCCGAGCCACTTGAACTTCTCACCGAGCCAGTCAAGTGCGTCGCCGATCTTGCCCCTGTTGTCAAGCACCGCTTTCTTGATCTTCTCGAACTTCTCGGGAAGACCCCAAGCGTTGGCACCCTCTTTGATATCGGAGCCCCACTTCTTGAACAACTCGGCGGTCTTGCCGCCCATGGCCGAACCAAGTTCCTTGATCTTGCCAGCCGCTTCATGCGCCTTGTCACCGAGCTTGACAAACATCGTTCCGGCATCGCCGTGAGCACCATTCTTGACGCCCTCGGCGAAATCCTTGATGTTGTCGGCGACGTGCTTGATCTTCTCACCGATTCCAGCCCAGTCGATTCCGGAGAAGAAGTCCTTCACCGTGGTCAACGCTGAACCAGCGAGCTCCTTGATGGCTCCACCGAGGTAAACAGCGGCCCCCTTGAGAGCGTTCCATGCAGCGACGACCGATGGCCCGCAAACATCCCAGACCTGTTTGCCAACTTCTTTCATTTTGACGCCGATGGAAGAAATCTGACTTTTGAAAGTTTCCCAAGCCGTGTGAACGTCTGGACCGTAAACCTCGCGGATGTGCAAGCCGAATTCCTTGACCGGACCGGCGAGGTTCTTGAACGCTGGACCGAGTTTGTTCAGCCCGAGCTGATCAATGAGATCAGTCAACGCGTTCTTCTGCTCCTTACCGATGAGAAGATTGTAGAAGTCGTCAAGTCGAATTCGACTCGCAGTCTTCCAAAGATCTTGGAGCTTGGCCTTGGCGACCATGAAACCGCCAGCAGCTGTGTCACGAGCCGCTTGTCCAACACGAGTGAACGTGTAGGACAGACGACCCCACAAAGTGGCATCGTCACCGGTCCACATGAGCTTCAAGTCGTGCAGAAGATTCTTGAACTTCTGCATTGACGTGATGGCCTCGTTGGGAACAGGTTTTGCTTCGAGCTGGAATCCACCAGGAGGCGCATCACCAACACGATGACGTTCCTGAGCACCAACGTCGACGCCCTTGCGGAACAGTGCGTCCTTGATCTTCTTGCCAACAGTCTCAGCTTTGTCGCCGATCCAGTCAAGAGCCTTCTTCACAGCTGAGAAGTCCATACCGTTCATGTGATTCTGCAGCGAAGACAGTCCCTGATCCATCTTGTCGATGGCCGAGGAACCGCTGTCACCGAAGATCTTCGACATGCTGAACTTGCCGTGGGTCAACTTGTCGAACCAACCGAGAAGATTCCTGATCTTCTGACCAAGCCAGTCAAGAAGCTTACCGATCGGATCGAATCCGTTGATCCACTGGTCGAACTTGACGATGACATCACCGATGTGAGCGGTCAGCGTCAGAAGACCACCAAGAACGAACTTGGTGATCGCAAACGCGGCACCGAGAATCGGCTTGACAAGAGCGGCGAACAACTTGAGCAACTGACCGACGGGCCACAATATGATCTTGATGGCCGAGAACAGACCTTTGAACGTCTGGGTCAAGTTATCCATCGCCTTGTCCGACGGAACCAGCTTCTCCGTCAGGTGCTGGAACCCGATCGAAATATCAGCGAGCGTCTTGCCGAGGTTTCCATTGAACGACTGTTGGAAAGCAATACCAACGGCTTTCAATGGCGCGACAAGCGCCTTGACAACATTGGTCAACCCCTCAATGACCGCAGTACGACCCCCCATGTCCTTCCAGGTCTGGAGCATTGCGTTCCTGGCCTGTGAAGTCTGACCGACGAATCCCGTGATTGCGTTTCCGACTGTTGTGAACAGGTCCTGGGCCTCTTCGAAGTTACCGAACAGGATGGAGAAAGTCTGAGCCCATCCTGAACCGAGCTCTTCTTTCACCGTTCCGATCAACTGCGAGAAAGTTTTGATCTTCGTCGCAGAATCCTCGGCGGTCTTCGCCAGATCAACAATGGCGTCAGCCTGTTCCGCGGTGTACCCCATGGAAATGAGCTGTTCCTTGTTGTACTCACCCGCCAATTGAGACAGGGTCTCAACCATGATCTGGGACGACAACCATCCCTTGGACAGAGACTCTCGGAACGAACCCTCCTGCTGAATCATGGAGTCAACAGCAACACCATGCGCACGGGCAGTGCGTTTCAGAGCTTCCTGGAAAGCTTCACCACCCATACCGGCATTGACGACAGAGTTCCAGTCCATGAGTCGTACCGTTCCCGAGGAAATGGCCTGACTCAACTGGTACATTGCGGTGGACGCCTGCTGCGAATTGGATCCAGACAACGCAGCGAGATTTGCAATGCCCTTGATCGACGACACAGAATCCTTCAGACCGACGCCCGCAGCGGTGAACATACCGATGTTGTGCGTCATCTCTGAGAAGTTGTAGATCGTCTTGTCCGCGTAGGTGTTCAATTCATTCAGAGCGGCGTTCACAGTCTGAATGTTCTCACCCTTGGACTTGGTGTTGGCAAGAATCGTCTGCACAGCATTCAGCTGAGTCTCATACTCATGATAACCATCGAGAATCGGATCGATGGTCAGAGCTTTGAGCATGCTCATTCCAGCTGAAGTGACCCTTGACGCGAGAGTACCAATGGCTGCACCAGCAGCAACAGACAGTGTTGAGAACCTGGCCTGAAGAGTGTTGGCAGACTCCGACGCCTTGTCGAACGTGACAGTCTTCGCAGTGTTCGCCAACTTCTGAAGCGAATTCGTCGCTCCGTCAAGGTTCAGTGAACTCTTCAACGTGCCGAGAGAATCAATGGACGACGCAACCTTTGTCTTGAAGTCCGCGTTGTCCATTTTCAACTTTACGATTTGCTCATCAATCGTTGCCATTTGTCACCTCGTTCCAAACATCAGCTGCGATCTGATCGAAGACCGGACGCAACGCTGGATTGATGTAATCTCTACCCGACACATAGCCACCATTCCTCGTTCCGTGCCCGTATTGGATCAACACTGCGATCGGTACACCGTGATTGACGTTGGAATTGGTCCAGTAAATGGCCCAACCGGTCTTCGTCTTGTGAATTTCGTATCCCCAACTACGGGCAGTGGCCCCGGTATCATAAGGTGTCGCCGCAGAAAGGGCATTGACACCACGCTGAGCATACTTCTCAAGATATTTGATCGGGTCGAACTTCAAAAGACGTGACAAATATTCCTGCGTCTTTGTGAACGAACCCGTTGTCTCGAAGTACACTCTGGCCATCAGTAGAATACACCCGTCTTCATGTAAGAATAACTGCCAGACCCAGGATTCACAATTGTCATGCGCATCGGGTTGTTCGTTGCTGTTTTCGATTGTTGGATCATACCGAAGAATACGCTTTTTATATGTTGGCCATGAGAATCAAACTCAAACGTGGAAAAAATGTGCTTAAAAACGTCGTTATCGGCAATGTTCACTGAATCGGTCAACATGTCGGAGGCGTTATGACTGAACGCAGCACCAAAAAACGCTACCCTTGGCACTCGGAGACCAACGTTATTAAAAACACGTCTACTACCGCCATCAATTCTACCAGAGGTAGAAACAACCGACGAAAACAACCGACATCCGCGGATTCTGAAGAAGTTCAAATCGTTGTCGAGTTCAAAAGCCAAATCTTGTGTTAACTTGGTGTTGAACAACGGCACCATTTCCGGTGTTGAAACCCCGGCAAGGATCGAAACACCATTTGTATAGCCGTTGACCGTCCAGTCGGTGACAGTAGGAATACTCAAACGCATAGTTGTTTGGCCAACTTTAGTCAAAACAATTAGCAGTAAATCCCCTGGCTGTGACAACTGGTTTGTCAAATAAGTTCTGACGTTTTCCCCAAAATAGTCGTTGTCCTTCTTGTCCAATGGCGGACAACCATCAAGACGCGTGACCGAAATGTCGGGCAACACCGCGGAACCACTGGAAATGGAATTGATGGCGGCAGCCATGTCACCGGACTTGATAGACACAGAACCTGCGCCCTTGGCTCTGATGGCGTCACAAGCATCTTTGTAGTGCTGATACGGCATCACCGCATGGTCAGACATTATCACGCTCCATTTTGTGCGACATCAGTGAAATTGGCGAGAACAAGAGCGACAAGGTAATTGACCTCTTGCTGTGTCACCGGACGCTCTGGACCTTGAGGACCAGTGTCACCCTTCGGGCCTGGTTCGCCCTTCGGGCCTGTTGGACCTTGAGGACCAGTGTCACCCTTAGGGCCTGGTTCGCCCTTCGGGCCTGTTGGACCTTGAGGACCGGTGTCACCCTTAGGGCCTGTTGGACCTTGAGGACCGGGAACACCAGCCCCGCCGGCGCCACCTCCTGCCGGACCCACTGGACCTTGAGGACCGGTGTCGCCTTTCGGACCCACTGGACCTTGAGGACCGGTGTCGCCCTTAGGCCCGGTTTCTCCTTTCGGACCCACTGGACCTTGAGGACCGGTGTCGCCCTTAGGCCCGGGTTCTCCTTTCGGACCCACTGGACCTTGAGAACCGGGAACACCAGCCCCGGTTGATGCGTCCACCCACTTCAGCTGACCATCAGCGCCAAGAGCAAGAACCTGCCCCGCGATGCCTCCGGCAGGAATTGTGAGCGTGTATTGGGTGACTCCCGGCCCCGGAGGAACAGCAGAGTAACTCCACAGGTCCAATGGATGATTCTTGTCATTCTTCTCAGTAACGAGAATCTCAAAAGTTCCAGCGCCGACTGAAGTCGCGTTGACAGTCCAAGTACCCGCCCAAAGCCAAATTCCACGACTGAAATTCCTGGAAATGTAGCCCTCAGCATCAAGGCTCGCGGTAATCGTCTCGCTTCGAACCCTGATGGAAGGGGAACCGGGAATGACAGATTCCAGAACCTTTGGTGTGAAGATGATGTCGCCCTTGGCCGGAAGCACGTCGGGGAGCGCATCGTCTCCGGGACCGATGTCGGCTACAGCCCTGAGGACTCGGCCGGACACTAGGCCGACCTTCCAACCAAGAGTAGTGACTGGTGTTTCATTCACAGGAACAGTCATTCCTGGTTCCTCCTTCCATTTTGAAATTACTGAGCTGGAACAGTACCGGGCTCAGGCTCTGCCTCGAGCTCGGGAATCGTCGAGCTCGCGACGGACGTGTCAGTGTGCGACTTGGCGACGAAGCCAAGAATGCCACCGAGCGCCATGACAACAGTGTACGCCGGATTCACCCAATCGGGCTGAACATACGCCCCGTTGCTGGCATTGCAGAACAGCGTGATACTGACAAGCGCCAGAGCCGCAATGGCCCAGACACCGTAACAGAAGTCACGGAACTTCGGGTTGGCGATAGTGATATTGGTCATTACTTCACCTTGATCCTTTGACCGACAACAATCGAATTCGGCACGAGACCGGGATTGAGCACGCAAAGCTCGTCAATGGTCTTGCCTGCTGCAGTGGCGATGGCCTTGAGCGTGTCGCCCTTCTTGACGACAACGAGCGTGTCAGAAAGCTCAGCCGCAGGAACAGTCCCCGGCTCGGTCTTGGAGTAATCGATGTACGCGTCGATTGCTTCCTTCACGGCCTTCACAACCTTGTCGTCATTCGTGATACCACGAACCGCCTCGGTAATAGCATTTTTCATGTCGTTGACGAACGCATCCTGCCATGCCATGATGGTGCCGACGGAAACTGCCTCGCCCTGACGATGATCATCGGCCGGAAGGCCATTCCTGACGACCTTGAAATTCCACACATTGGCGGGAATCCTGTTGAAATTCTCGGGAAGCCAACCAATCTCAGTCCTGAGGGTGGTCGTACCCTCCTCTTCCTGACGCTGAATCTGCGCGTCAAGAACAGCGTTGGCAATCTCCTCTGCCGAGGGCATGTCATCTCCTTCTTCGTAATCCACATCGGTTCCGGCACCACTGAGACGATTCGTCCACTCGACAGCAAGATCTGCAAACGTCCTGCCATAGGTGTTGTACGTCCCGCTTGGATTGCCGGAATTGTATGTCGAGCCAGCACGGGCGAGACTCTCCCAGGAGTAATCCCCACCACAATACGACTTCAAGAGATTGAAGCCGAACACACAGTTCCAGTAAGGATCCCACCAGGGGTAGTCGGGGTTGTTCTTGAAATAGCCCGGGTAAGTGATCTGCGTCGGACCAACGCCGTTCGAGATGCCACCATTGAGAACAACGGGAAGAAAGTTGTTCTTGAAATTGTCCTCGGTGACAAAACCCCATCCTCGGCATGCGCCGCCAGCGTCATGACCGTAAATGTTGGGGCCTCCGGTCTCCTTCATGATCATACCCATGGCCACCCCAAGGGGCAGACCCGTGTTGTTGCTCGCTGCGACGATGGCCGTGGCGTTGGCTACGCCAGCTTGGTTGAGAATGTCAACCGCTTGTGCCATGTTGCGCCCTCCTCGCATCGTTGAGCGCCTTCCTCCTGGCAATGGCCGAAGAGGTCAGCTTCTTGTTACTCTTCTTGTAACTGTCGGGGTTGTTCTTGATACCACAAATGTGAATCAGGGTTAACAACCTCGGGAGCGGCCATGTTTCACAGGAAAATGGAATACTGTTGGCCGTCATCCAATAGTAGACGAGTTCCGAGGTGATGAACTCACGAGACTCCTGTCGCTTCTTCGCGTCACTGAAAGTAGTGGCAGTCATCGGAGATTCAATGTAACGTTGGATCTCGCCAATCTTGTCCTCCGGCATGTAGATGTACACATTCGGGTCAACATCCTCCGGAGCGAAAGTCATCATTCGGATGTAGTCCATGATCTCAGCGTTGGACTTCTCCGAGCTCAGGAAGGCCTTACAGTACTTCGCCTCCCATTTTGAAATTGCAAGAAGAGAGTGCTCAAGACACAAAGTCACAGGCTCGATGTCAATGAACTCTCCAGTGGTTCGATCATAATACTCGTCTGCATCGATGTTGATCTTGAGCACTCTCTTCTCCTAATTCTGTCAGCCGCCAGCCTTGACAGCAGCGACGAGTTCGGTGATGGTCGGAAGCGTCGACTCGGTCGTGGCAGAACCCTCAACCTTTTCAAGAATGTTTTTGAGCTTGGTAACATCGACAATCGTCGAATCGAGAGTGAACGTAGCCGACGGATCGAATCCCTCGACAACCTGCTTGACCGCGGTGACGTCCCAACTGAAGCTGGTCGGCTCCGGGGAATCATTCACCGTAGCATGCTCCTTCTCCGACGGAGAAGCCTTCATGCCATACACGAAATGGTGCTTGTAACCGGCATTGTCATTCGTGTCCGTGCCAACCTTGGTACGGTAGTACAGAGCGAACCCACGACGGTTCTGCTGACCAATGTACGCACCAGGAACAACCTCCAGAGTACCATCACACTGCTCGAACTCGGACGGGTACGTGAAAGCCTCGATCGAACCCTTCCACTCCTCGGGCGAATACAGCGAAAGATACTTCATGTTGTCGGCGTACTGAGCGTTCTCCTCAGCACCCTCAGGAGACTCGGTGACAGTCTTCAGACCGTTCCAAACCACGCCCTTCGCGTACTCACCGTTCGGCTTCTGAACGAACAGAACACCGTGATCGACGCCAGTCTCGTACTTTCGTTCGCCACTGGTGTCCCAAACGAGCTTAGTCATGTCAACTCCTTAGAACCAAATGTTAAATGTGTCATGGTTCAACCCATCGGCAGCGTAGTGCCGCTCGTGGACACACGCGGGCAAACCAGCGATCTTGTCTACAATTGGACTGTCAGGATCCTCATCTATGACAGTCACCTGATAACGATGGATGTGGCGATACGGCACATTGTCTGCGAACGTGGTGTCGCCCGGCATCCTTTCATACACGATTACTGGATACTTAAGCATCAGCTGTACCGGAGGTTGGAAATACACCTGCCGCGAACCAAGACATGTCTCCAGCACAGTTTGCAGATCAGTTCGCTTGGCCATTGTAAACCCCTCCCAAAGTCAAGACGATACGTGGCCGGTTGATCTCGATGTTGGTTACTTTCCATTTTGAACCATTCACCACAACATAACGAATTGCTCCGATGTTGTCATACATGAACGCGTCAGCAACAATGGAAATTTGATTCGAGATGGTAAGATCGTCGTTGGCTTTGTCTGAAGGAGACCAACGCCAAGCGTGCTTCAACAGATCCCCACGATGCTTGCGCTCCGTAAGGGATGGCCTCCACACGCCCGGCGCGGTTTCCTTTAAATGTTCATAGCCGATGGCTCCACTGAACTTTGCCATGGGCTACCACCTTGCTCAGGCAGTCTTCTGCTCGATGACAACCGCGGAGTAGGGCTCGACAAGAGCACCGGAAAGTCGAGTCTCGTACAGGTACTTCATCTGGTTGTAGTCGATGTCGAAGTCATCGAAGAAGTTGACCTCGCCGCCCTTGTTAGTGCCGATGTTGTAATCGCCCATGTTGACGACGATGCCGAGGACGTTGGCGCTGCCGCCACCTTCGCTGGCACCCAGGGTCCTGGTGAGACCCTTCATGGGGTCAACATCGACGATGTCGCCGACCTCAAGAGCGTTGGCAAGCTCCTCACGGGTGTTGTAAAGCCTACGACCCATCTTGTCGCGCTGGTGCATCATGTCGAAGATGACCTTCTTGTGCGCGAAGAAAGTCGGGTTACCGGTGCCCTCGTAGTCGAGCATTGCCTCGGCCACAATGTCAATCAGCGCACCATCGGCGAGCGACGTATCCTTGGAAATGGTGTGCTTGACACTGTAAAAGGCGTCATCAGAAAGAATCGGACGAATGTGGTCCTCCTGAATCTTATCGTCAGACGCGACCGAGCGACCGTCGCCGAACAGGATCGCGCGAGCGAGCTCTTCCTTCAGCTTGATCTGCATCTCAGCCTTGATCCAACTGACAACATCGAAATCAGTGATGTCGAGAATGTCGTCACGGTCGAGCTTCTGCTTCTTGTAGACGGTCTGCGGAGTGGTCTCCCGACGGATCAGCTTGAAGACCTCTTCCTTCTTAAGCTTGCCCTTCTGGTAACCACGGGCCCGAGCATCGTCGCCGGAGATGTCGGCGAAGGTGGCGCGAACCTTTGCGAACGGAGTGTGCTTGGTGTTTCCGACAATAGCCTGAACCCACGGCTTCTCCTTCTGAATGAACTTCGGAGGGTTGTTGATCTCATTGGCGTCCGGGAACAGCAGCTCGATGTTCGAGATGCCGTAGGACTGAGCATGAGCCATAACAGACTCGGACAGAGTGCCATAAGATGCGGCGTCATCGAAAATGGCCTTAATCTGAGAGTGCTCAAGCTTGGGACCGCGATCGACAGCGGTCGAATCGAACACATTGTGCTTCACGTTTACCTCCTTGGTAGCAGAATGCGAAACATTGTCGGCGGGCTCAGAATTCTCATCATCCTGCTTCTCGCCAATAGCCTGATCTACGAGATAAGTGAGGACATCCTTCTGCTCTTCGTTCATGGTCTCGATGATTTCACCGATGGTCCGGTTGTCCTCGTCATCATCACTGCTACCAGAATCATCGGTCGAAGCTTCATCACCATGCTCAATGGTCATACCGGTCGTGATGATCGCCTCATCCTCCTGTTCCTCGACGAAACCGTCGGAATGCTGAATCGCGACGGTGTCAATCTTCGCACCAGGATTTGCACCAGAAAGAACCAGAGACACCTCACGAATCGCACCGTGAAGAACATCCGAGCCCTTCTGAATCAGCTTGTTCGCGTAGATAGACATCGAATTAATATCACCATGCGCAACGAGTTCCTTCGCATTTTGACCGGCAGAAGTCTCATTCAAGAAGCAGTAGGCGTAGACGCCATCTTCTCGATTCTCGAGGTCAGCGTGACCGAGGACATTGTCCGCCGAATCATGCATGTGCTGCCACACAAGCGGCACTCGCTGACCATCATCATCCTTGAATGCATCGCGACGAATCGTTCGACCATCGGAGCACTTAAGATCGTTTCGCGTAGCGTAGCCACTGAAATCAGGCTTCACCATGCGCTCCTTCCTCCTGAGGCTCCGAAGGTACCTCAGGCTCAGTACTTACAGGATTTAGATTCTTGTTCCGCAGAACATCCGCATTCGGATCATTGGACGGCTTCAAACCGACAATGGCGCGGAACTCATTGGAACTCATAATCTCATTTCTGGTGAACTTGTCCGCAATTTCGGCGATTTGCGACGTTGGGACAAGCTTGAACGGATCTCGAATGTACATTACATCCTGACCACGAGTACGCGCAGTCTTCGTGATGAAACGCCTACGAATCGCATCAGCGATGGCATCCAGAACAGGAACCAAAGTGTTGTTCTGATAGTTCAACATCGCTGCTTCTTCAGCAGTTCCATCGAACACCGCCTGGCTGACCCCAAGCTCGGAGTACAACTTGTTCTCCAGGTACTTGACCTGAGCGAAAACGTCATTCTCCACGGCTCGGTTCAACTGCGTGATCTTCTCAGTACCGTCAGTGTACGCGATTCCGTACTTGCTACTGGTAAGCTGTTCCTCGATCTGCTTTCGACGAAGGTTGGCCTGATCCTGACGCGCCTGAGACTTCACCTGGTAAGGAAGCTGAATGATGAGATCCAACTTTCCAGCTCCAACATGCTCATCGACAACGTCGAGAATGGCCAACTTTCGAACGAGACGCTGAAGAGTGCTATTGGGCTCGTTCATCGTGACGAAAAATGGATTTTCCACTACAGCGACGAGTCTCTTAGGAAGAACAATCTCCTGCTGCATGGCGATCTTCTCGTTGTACACCTGTACACGAACATGCTCAGGATACCAATTGACAACTCTAGCCACACGAAGCGTACGAACATCGTAGGAGTCTGTTCTTGACGGGTCCAAGTCGAAATCGGTAGGAACAATCGCGATAACGCCTTCGCTCAGCAGAGACACAACAAGATCAATCAAGAAAGCCTTGCCGGACTGGTCGATGTTGGCCTCCGTGTTGAGACAGTACTGCAGTCCACTGTAAATGGTCTCGGCATACTTTCCGTCTTCGTCCTTGCGAACATGCTGAAGACCGATGCCGGCAACATCAACCGCGATACGATTGTAAATGCTGGCGACCATCGACATCTGAGATGTCCAATACATTCGCTGCCGACTCGGCAACATGGTGTACCCAGGACCGTAATCGACATACTTGTTAGGAGACCCGTTACGAAAAACATTCCATGCGTGAGCAAGTCTTTGCATGAAACCCATGCGTCCCCCTTTTTCTAATATCGGTTCGGACCGTCACTTTCGTCTGAACGCATTACCGGGATCCTTAATTTTCGCATCGCGTGCAGTCTTGTTGGACTTCGCCGTGCCGGAAGACTTATTACCGTTGCCATTGTTCTGCCCAGGCTTTGGAATGGTGCTGTTGGCGAAGGAACTGACATATGACTTGGCATATTCCTTGCCGACCTCAGTCAACACCTGAGTACCGATCTTCAACGAAGCATTGATGAGCTTCTCGGTGGCAGTCTTCGGACGAAGGTCATTGTAAGCCTTCTCGAGCTGCAATCGCTTGGTTCTCGCGGCTAGATCTTCATTCGTCAGGTACTTGGCTCGAACATGGTCAGTAGCAACCTGATGCGACGCATCGTAACTGTTTTGCTTCGTGGGCTTCGTCACCGGTTTCAAGTTGTTCGACAACTCGGACCGTTTCTTCGTCTTGAGAACACCCCATTTCATACCTTTGACACCGTAATGTTGCAGGGTGTCATTCATAATCTTCACCTCACTCGAAATTGTCCTTGTTCAACTTGAAGGCAACCCACGCGTCAAGCAACGCGGCAAACGGGTCGATCTTGTCTTCGTATCTCTTCTTCAGAAGCTTGCGATTGCCATTCGTGTCCTCCATGGTAATGGCATTCCCCATGGCGAAAGACATGATTGCTTCATCGAAAAGAAGAAGACGTTCCTCGGCCAGGTGTTTCAGTTCGCCAAGTGGAACACTCTCCGTCTTGGCGCCCTGAATCACCTTTTCAATTCCATATGGACCGTTTTCCTGTTCCCAACGAGTCACGAATTCCTTGGCATTGTACGGATCGAACCCGAACGCTCTCACATCGTACTTCATCTCATCGATGAACTTGTCAAGGTCGTCGTAGACCTCCATCATGTCTAGAACCGTGGTTCCGACAACTTGGAGAGATCCCTCTTCGAGGAACTCGTTGTACTTGACTCTGGTGGCTGCCGGCAACTTCATCAGAGTGTTCTCAGTAATGTAGCTGCGGGTTTTTACGCCAAACTGATCACGGGTCAAAGGGAATAAAAACGTGAACGCACAGAAATCGTCACCCTGAGAAAGGTCTGCTCCCATGGAGCACGGCATCTCCCAGAACTCATGATGCTTATGCGGGATTGTGTCTTCATACGTGAAGAAGTACGTGTAACCCTCCATGGGGATTCCGAAACGCTTCGCCAGAATGTCGTTGCGAACCGCCGGAACCTTCTCCATACGTTCAACGTCTCTTTGATACGTTTCATATGAAACGGTCTTTCCTATGTTCGGGCACGCCTTGATCCACATATCTGGATCAGCCACTTCTTTGACATCATCCAACTTGTAATGCCAGATCGACGTGTGCGGATCCACATACTCGCCACGAAGAATGCTCGCAAGTTCCATTTTGACGCTGTCACCAGCGCCATTCCTGACTGTACCCTCGCTGCTTGTTGCGACGATGATGTAGTCAGGATTCTTGCTCGCGCCCTGTTCAAGAGCTCCGATCACATCCTCACGAATGTCACCCGAGAGCCACTCGTCGACAGTCGACACCTTCGGCCTCAACGATTGAAGCTTGTCGATTGTCATTGGTCGGATCTCGATGATGGAATTCGTCAAGAAGTTCTCAATGCCTTTCTTGGTCGACGCGAGCTTCTGCCGCTTTAGTCGATTACCGGTGGTGTTCTGCAACGAACCCTCGGTGAGAAACTGCATCAACGGCCCACGAGCGCGACTCATCGCAGTGCGAATGGGAGAAAGAATCTCCTCAGCCTGCTTCATCGTCGCTGAGGTCACGATCTGCTGTGTAGTGGCTGTGTCCATGGTCAACGCATACATTTGAACAAGCGTATCGTACAAGGACTTGGCTGACCCACGTGCCGTGATGATATATTGCTTGTTCACGAGCGGCTTGAGCATCCGCTTACGTACGTAATGCCCGCCGGGCTTGTCCTCGAACGGCTCGTACACAGTCGTGTCCACGAAATAGTACCAACCGTACAGCTGCTCGCCCCAGACCAAGAACGATTCAAGAAGATGCAAGTCGCTTCCGTCTGTGAGAGTCATCTCCGTCTCGCAGAAGCGCCGCCATCCCTCTACTTCTTCAGGGTCATAGTACACGCCTGGATTGGCTATTAGACTATCGACACGGTTCATCTCTGCTGCAATCTCCTTACACACAGGGATCTCGCCGTTGATAACCTTTTCACGCCAGATACCATAGTACTTCGGCGTGGCGGTGTTCGAAAGCCCATCAAGGGCTTCAGGCATGTCCATCTGCCATCACAACCATACGGAATTCGTACTCCTTGATCTGGTTCTGCACCGCCTCCATGACGTATTGCGACGTTGGCGGGTCGAATGCGATTCGCACAGACTGATACACGTACATCTTCACCAGACTGAGCAATCGCTTGTCGCTCGTGAAATCGTCCCATACAGCAACCGCGTCCTCGATCGTGTATCCGTCGGCAGGGCCGATGCCCATCTGGTGAACAAGCGTCAATGCGTTGTTGATGCATACGATGACATCTGTGTCGAACGCTGTGTCATCGGGATCAAGGCCGAGCATGTGCTTGGTGGAGTTGAGAATACTGTTCTCCATGATTATTTCCTCCATGGGATTGTATCGTTCGGCCTTCGCTCCACGATACGCCTTGGCAAGAGATTCTCGTCTCCATAATGGATCGCATTGTGCGTCTTGTGGGAGCAACTGATCAGAAAATCAGGATTCAAGATGTCCGAATCGAAGAATTTGATTTGATTCGGTCGAATCGGATTCATGTGGTGAATAAGGATACGGCCGTTGATTTCGTAACCTTCAAGACCCAAATCGCAGCCATTATCGCGAGAAATGACCTCATTTCGGACCCTTTTCCACTCCATGGACTGGTAAAAACCTTGGTTCAAATAGCGATCGAATCCGAAAGTCTCATAACCCACTCCACCGCCGATTCGAAGATAATTGTACCGATCTTCTATGGTGTCGAGAAGAATAAGTGCATCATAGCTCTTTATCACTTCGACTACTCCCATACGACCGCATTGCGTCAAGAGCTTGCTTGTACAACTCTTCAACACGCGCTGAAGAAGCCAAAGCTTCTGTCTTCGCCTTCAAAAGTTCGTTCTCCTTGGCAAGCTTCTCTTTTTCGAGTCTCTCACGAGTGGTCCCGAGCTTGAGATAGTGCGTGATGACCGCTGAACTGGCAGTTCCTTCAGCCAATTGCTTCTCTGCGAGGTCCACAGCTAGCGCGATCATCTGATTCTCACGTCCTTCGACCGTGGGTGCCGGTGGACGGCGACGTGTTTTGTATTGCTTCTTGCTCGCCATCTAGCAGTTCACCTCCGTTTGGATACAGTTCCGGTGAGTCTTGAAGGGGTACGGCGTAGAAAGGAACCATCGAACTTGTATAAGATCAACCACGATGCACAAATATACTAGTCGGATGTTAGGAAAGGCACCGTCCCCCCACAAGGCTCCCCGGCAGCCTCCCCACGAATCTCCCCCCGGAGAAAATATGGAGA
>ERZ773069.221-NODE-221-length-40661-cov-13.898783_pt1 | contig 40661 bp, 39 predicted proteins | sample MGYA00580619_ERZ773069 | MGnify/ENA primary metagenome ERZ773069 (study PRJEB29015, sample SAMEA2738007) | human oral metagenome | biome: human oral; feature: human-associated habitat; material: dental | place: China | collected 2108 ...
ATAAAAAATCTATAAAAGGATATGACCTTACAAACAAATACATTCCACCAAAACCAAAATTACCTAATACAGGAAGCGCGCCAAGAGAAGTAGGAGGCTTAGGAGTATTGGGGTTACTAGCAGGATATGTGTTAATTAGAAGAAAAAATAAAGCTAACTAAATTAATAGAAAGCTAATTTAAGAAATATGAGACACGTTTTTTCGTGTCTCGTATTTTTGGTTTTTTATGGTACAATAAGAATGGATAAATAAATTAGAATTTATTGAGGAAAAGATGAAAATAGAAATTAAAGAAGTTATAGATAAGAAAGAAAAAGAAGAGATATCCAAGGAAGTACTTTATGATTTACCAGAATGGTTTGGACTTCCTGAAAGCACAGAAAATTATATTATAGATTCGCAAGATAAACCATTATTGGCTTGTTATGTGAATGATGAAGTCGCAGGTTATATTGTTTTAAATGCAACGAGTAAGGATTGTGCAGATATTTTTGTTATGGGTGTTAAGAAGAAATTTCATAGAATGGGTATTGGTTCAAAATTGAATAACGCATTTGAAATCTTGGCTAAAAAATTAGGATATACATATTCACAGGTGAAAACAGTTAAGACAGGTTGCTACAAAGAGTATGATATTACTAATAAGTTTTATATAGCGATGGGGTATAAAGAATTGGAATGTTTTCCTACTCTATGGGATGAATGGAATCCATGTCAAATATATATCAAATACCTTGGAGAATAATAAATTTTGAATTATGAAATTATCAACAAAATTTAAGAACGGTAGAAAATTCTATCGTTTTTTTTTTTTTTTATTTCTAAATCCGATTGACAGATTTTTTCTTTTCTGGTAAACTATAAAAAACAAACCGACTGTCAGTCTAAAAATAAGGAGAAACAGATGAAGAATAAAAAAGAACAAATTTTAGATGTTTCACTAGCTCTTTTCTTGGAGAAGGGTTATGATAATACTTCGATTAGTGATATTTTGAGCAAATTAGATATTGCAAGAGGTACTTTATACTATCATTTTGAATCTAAAGAAGCAATTATGGATATGATTATAGAGCGTTCTGCAATACAAATAGTAAAAGATGCTCAAAAAGTTATTTTACAGAAAGAATTAAACATCTATGAAAAAATGTTTTCGTTATTTGCTAGTATAAGTATGAAACGTCTAGCTGGTGGTGACTTGATGATTGATTATTTAAATCAACCCCAGAATGCATTATTTCATGAGAAGAGTAATAGAGCTTTTATGAAAAATATTACACCTTTATTAGGTGAGATTATTAAAGAAGGGTTTGAAGAAGGTTTATTCGATAACATTTTTCCTTATGAGAGTGCGGAAACTATTTTGATTATGATAATGGGGTTCGTGGATGGACAATATGAACAGTTGAATAAGAATGATTTAGAACGTCGAGTGGAGAGCCTTTTATATAATATGGAGAGAGTATTAGGGGCAAAAGAAGGAAGTTTTGCTAAGTTTAAGATGTTAGCTTTATAAAAAAGTGGGGTGGCTAAGGTTAGTAATGGTTATAAGAAATTTCTTTTATTATGGGGAGCGAGTCTTATCTCAACAAGTGGCTCGGGTATGAGTTCTTTTGCATTAGGTATTTTTATGTATCAGAAAACAGGTATGAGTACTATGACTGGATTAATAATTCTAGCAGGATTTTTACCTGGTCTATTGTTTTCTCCATTTGCAGGAGCTTTAGCAGATCGTCATGATCGTAGGCTATTAATGATGTTGGGAGATGGACTATCAATTATTGGATTATTGGGCATTCTATTTTCTTTACAGTTTATGGATGGAAAACTTCTCATCGTAGGAATATTGTTTGGAGCAGCTATTAGTTCTGGTTTTTCTTCTTTAGTAGAGCCATCTTTTCGAGCTACAATATCTGATTTGTTGGAAAAGGATGAATATACAAAAGCTAGTGGTATGGTACAATTAATTCCAGCTTCTCGTTATCTTCTTTCTCCTGTACTTTCAGGATTGGTTTTGAGTATAGCGAGTATTCATTCCGTATTATTTCTTGATATTTTGACGATACTAATTACCTTGCCTATTACTTATATTGTTAGAAAAGAGATGAAAGGATTCCAAAGGAAAGAAAAGGCTAATTTAAGAGGAGATTTAAAAGTAGGTTTCCATATTATCTATGATAATAAAGGACTTTGGCTTTTAGTCATACTCGGTGTATTGGTTTCATTTTGTTTGGGGACTGTTCAGACTCTCATGATACCAATGCTTCTATCCTTGGGAGGAGAATCTTTTGTAGGATTTGCGACAACTATTTCAGCTCTTGGAATGTTGGTAGGGGGATTGATTTTAAGTAAGGTGAGTATAAAAAAAGGTTTTGCAAATGTTCTACAATATGCATTATTAGGTATGGGGATAGCTATGATTGCATTTGGTTGGGGGCAGAATAAACTATTGGTTTGCATCTTTGGTTTTTGTCTTTTTTTAAGTTTGCCGTTTGCGAATACAGTGATGGACTATCTTGTAAGGATTACTGTTCCAACAATTCATCAAGGAAAGGCTTGGGGGCTGATTGGTCTTATTTCTCAAGTGGGTTACGTTGTTGCATATGCCTCAGTAGGTGGATTTGTTGATTTTATAATTTCTCCTTTTCTTCAAGAGAGTGGAAGTTTTGCTCAAGCAATACTTGCGTTGATTGGTAAAGGAGAGGGGAGAAGTGCTGCATTTATGATTATTCTTGCAGGTATTTTTCTTGTTATTGTAGCATTGATATTACCACGCAAGAATGAAATTAGGGAATTGGAGGAAAAGTCAGAGGAATCTATATTAGATTAAAAAGGTATGTAAGATTAAACCTTAAACGTTATTTCTATATTTTTAAAAGGAGCTTTTAGAAAAGTTCCTTTATTTTTGTTTTGCTTAAAGATAATATATAGAAAATAGATTATCTTGGTTATTATTGAACACTGTAATTGAATTTGATATAATCAAAATAAGAAACAACATGTTGGAATAATAATACTATTTGTATTTGAATAACTATATAGAGGAGAACTATAATGAGAATAGAAAGGGGCTTTGGAGAATATTTTAAGTACTCATTGCATGACGCAAGAATATTAAAAATTGAGCATATAAATGACAATTTGATATTGTACTTTGATTACATTTTTTCTTACAATGAAGATAAATCAGAAAATACTCATAAAGCGAAGATTATCTTTGAAAAAGTAGATATAGATGATGTTGATTTTCTAGTATTTGATGACACAATAAGAGAAAAGTTTTCAGGGGCGTTTAGTTATTTAGAAGAATATCAAGATAAGTACAAAGATAGTGAATTTGAAGTAATTATTGAAACATATAACTGGGGGAGAGCTGTATTTCAAGGATGGTTATGGCTAGATGATGTTCATGTAGATTGTATTATGAATATTTATTATTTAGGAAAAATGATATATGAAATAGAGGAGTAGTAAAATACTATGGAAAAAACGTATTTAGAATTAAAACAATTTTTAGAAGATACAAATAAAGTGGACTCGTTATTAGAAAGTGATTCAATTATTTGGATTGACTGGAGAGAATATGACGAGGATGTTATAAATTATTTTAATGAGAAAATAGAAAATAAAATTACTGTTAAGTTTGAGAATAATGGTAAAGAATACGGAGATGATATTGTTTTAGATTATAAAGACAAATCGATAAAAATACCATACCAAGAAGAAATGGATAGAGACACAACGATAAAATGGGTTAACGAAATTATCAAAGATAATTTTTCAATAAGATTTTGTGCATTAAGCCTTGGAAGTGATACTTTAGGTTTTGTTTTACTTAAGAATGAGGATTGGGGAAACTTAGAAACGCTGGTAGGAAAAAATAAATTAGAACATTATTTTTCACCTATAACTTTAGAAACTTTAATGTTTGATTTGGATTTTAATGTTGTTATGGATTATTTACAAATAGCAGAAATTAATGAAGATATTCCGTTTGATATATTGATTTCTTATTCAAGTATTACCTCAAAAGAATATGAGCTTGAAAATCAAAAGGAAGAAGGGAAAATCAACTTAAAAATATATCTTCAATTAAAAAGAGAATTGAAAGAAGAAAAAGATAACTTTGTTTCTGAATATGGATTAAAACTTTCTTAGGTGTTTGTGTAAAAGTTTTAGAAATAACGGAATAATAAAAATTAATTAAAATTTTATATAAAGGAGTAAGGAGAAGAATGGAAGAAAAGATTAAGGTGCGACTAAAGCAACGTTTAATAGAACTTATAGAACATTTATACAATGAAAATATTATTGAAATTAATGTTGTTGATTTCGAAAAAGGCAGTTTTTATGACACTGTGGTTTTCTTAAAAGATACATTAAAAAAAGAATACCCTAAAACAAAGATAAAACGTATTATGAAAAGTATTCACTATGCAAATAGTTTTGATGACGAGTCTTTAAAACAAAGTGCTTTTTTACTTGACGAAATAGAGCAGTATCTTTGTTTTAATAAATTTCTGAATCATGATAAATCCGTAGAGTATTTTAATGAAAAAATTATAACTGATGGATTTGTTATTAATCCAGAAAATTTACTAGAAGTGATGATTGAGAGTTTGTTAGATAGTGAAAAAGTCTAATAAGGACGGATAATGCTATTATGTATTGTTTACAAACATAAAATTATTACATTTTTAATAAGTTCCAAATAATAGTTTAAAGTTTGTGAATATTTAAATGTGGGTATATGTTATAATAAAGTGTAATAAAAATTTTGTTAATATATTTATTAATGTAGAAAGGATAATAAAATGGTAGTATCTAATAAACTTTGGTTGGAATTTACTAAATTACCAGAGGTAACGGCAATAGTATTAGGAGGTTCTAGAAGTAGTAATAACTATGATGAAAATTCTGATTATGACCTATATATTTATTGTACAAGCGTTCCCGACAAAGATGTTAGAAAATTAATTTTAGATAAATATTGTTCTTATATTGAGTTAAATAATCAATTTTGGGAATGCGAAGATGATTGTACTTTATCTGATGGAATAGATATAGATATTATTTATAGAAATATAAATGATTTTGAGAATAATATAGAAAATGTTGTGGAAAAACATCATGCGGGTAACGGATATACAACATGCTTTTGGTATAATTTGAAAAATAGTAAAATTCTTTATGATCCTTATAAAGAATTTTCTAGAATACAAGAAAGATTTGCCGTTCCGTTTCCTAAGGAGTTAAAAGAAAATATTATTTCAAAAAATTTCCGTTTATTAACAGGGAATTTACCTTCGTATGATAAGCAGATTTTAAAAGCATTTAATCGTGGAGATTTTGTGAGTGTAAATCACCGTATTGCAGCATTTATAGAATCTTATTTTGATATTATTTTTGCGATAAATGAACTTGCTCACCCAGGAGAAAAGAGAATGATTTCGTATGCTAAAGAACATGCTAAGATTCTTCCTAAACAATTTGAAGAGTCTCTGAATATTTTATTATATAGTGTAGGTAGTAGTATAGGTGACGTAGAAAAAAACTTGAAAAATATTATAAAAAATTTAGAAGAAATCATATAGTTATAGATACACCGCATGATGATAAATCAGAAATTAGTAATTAGTCTAGAATTTATAAGAGTTTAAGTTTGATAAAAGTGCAGCATAAAAATTCTCGAAAAAATTTTTTTATTAATCATTGTGCTAAAAAAGAGACCATGAAGCTTGAATTAGCAAGATTTTGAAGTTAGGATTAAACTAGGAGAGATATTGTATGACAAAATTTATGATAGATAATAATGAATTTACTTTAACGGGTGAAAACGAATATGAAGGTAAATTATGCGTTTGGGGAGAGGAAGTAACAATTTTTGTAGATTCACAAGAAAACCAAGAAAAAATTGTCTCTTTTGTACAAGATAAAATTCAATGGATTGATGAAAACAAAGATAAAATTATAGACGTATTTATGGAGGAAAATAGCCATTATATAGAAGTAATTAATGATATGATAGAAGATGGTGAATTTGATGCTGAGTGTGAAATTGATGAGGAGAACTTTATTAGTGCGTTGTTTATTAACAATGTATCTTTATTTTTAGATGAGAAAGATTGGAGTATAATGTTAGATTTGGAAGCAGAGCCTGATTATCTATTAGGTCATTTAGCTTGTATTGAAATAGATAGCGATTATGAAATAGAATTCGGTGGGTTAAATGGGTAAAAGCTGTTATTAAAAAAGAGATTGCTAAAGAATTATTTTATAGCGATAAAGAAGAATTCTTAGCTACAGATAAAAATAAGCAAAATGTCAAAATAATTTTCGCTCTTAATCGTTCGCAAAAGACAACTGTCATCCATGAAAAAAAGTCCGATTTTTTCGTTTTAAAGAAACTATTAGATTATTATTTTCAAACAATATAATTAAAAAACGAACTATAAAATCATAAGACAAAAATATTGTACCAAAAAACAAATTTTATTTTCGAAAAAGTATTGACATTATTTTTGAAAGTTGGTATACTTAATCACAAGTTAATGATTCACACGTCGATAAGATAAGTAAAAGTGAAAGATGGCAAAGAGAGTCTCGGGTGGTGAAAAGAGATCGTATTGGAAACTTTGAAAATGGTCTTTGAGTGTTAATGGTCGAATAATTAGACCTTTACGGGTGAGCCCGTTATAGCTTCAGGGTATAACATCAAATTTGATGCGTACTTTTTGAGTTGATATTTGTGAGAATATCATAAAGTAAGGTGGTAACACGTAAATGATTAGACGTCCTTGCAGAAGCGTAGCTTCTGTGAGGGCTTTTTTATTTCTCAAAATAATCAAAAGGAGAATTAACTTAGACTTTTATATAAATATTGGAGGAAAAAACAATGTCAGAATTATTAAGTATTTATAAAACTTTAAAATCTAAAAAATGGGTGAACTTAAGCCATAAGATTGATGAAAAATCTCCGAAGTTTCCAGCATTACCAGCATTAGAAAAAGAAACATTATTTACACTGAAAGATGGATTTTATGTCCAAAAATTTTCAGTAGTTGGTCAATATGGAACTCACATAGATGCTCCTATCCACTTTGTAGAAGGTGGAAGATGGCTTGATGAGATTGAGCTAAAGGATTTATTGTTACCTTTATATGTTATTGATAAGAGTGCTGAAGTAGTTGCTAACAATGATTATGAAATTACTAAACAAGATATTCTTGATTTTGAAGAAAAACATGGAGAGATTATTCCAGAATCGTTTGTAGCATTCCGTAGTGATTGGTCTAAGCGTTGGCCTAACTATGATGAAATAAGAAATCTTGATGAAAATGAAGTGCAACATACACCAGGTTGGTCTCGAGAAGCATTAGAATTTTTAATTAAAGAAAGAAAAGTTAAGGCTGTTGGTCATGAGACTTTAGATACTGACTCTGGAGTGAGTGCGGCGGCAGAAGGTTTAGTAAACGAGTATTACTTATTAGAACAAGATATTTATCAAGTAGAAGTACTTGCAAACCTTGATCAAGTACCAGCAACTGGTGCATTGATTTCAGTAGCTTATCCAAACTGGACAGAAGCGACTGGCTCTCCAGCTCGTGTAGTAGCAATACTACCAGAAGAAGAAAAATAAAGGCCTTTTATAGAAAAAGAAAAGAAGTTTATAAAATATAGAAGTAAAGAAGTAAAGAAAGTTAGAAGTTTATAAGATATAGAAATTAAGAAAGTAAAGAAGTTAGAAGCAAAAAGTTTTATGAAGTAAAAAAATCAGGATTAGAGAGGAAAAAATTATGTGCAAAAATTGTCAAAATAAATTAGTAGGAAAAGCACCATATAGAGTAGATCATGTTGGATCATTTTTAAGACCAAAAGAATTAGTAGAGGCAAGAGCTAAGTTTGTAGCTGGTGAAATTACTAAAGAAGAATTAACAAAAGTAGAAGATAAAGCAATTGCAGAATTAGTTGAAAAACAAATAGCCAACGGCTTAAAAGGAGTAACAGATGGAGAGTTTCGTCGTGCATACTGGCATCTTGATTTCTTCTGGGGTCTTAATGGAGTAGAACATACTCAAGCAAAAATTGGTTATCAGTTCCATGATGAAACTACAAAACCAGATTCAGCAGATGTAGTTGGAAAAATTTCTGGAGAAAATCACCCATTTGTAGAACATTATAAGTTTTTACGTGATTTGGTAGGTGATAGAGCAGAAGTTAAGCAAACTATTCCAGCACCAGCACAGTTTTACTTTGAGTTGATTCGTGATGAAGAGCATATTGCCCAAACAAACAGTATTTATCCAAATAAAGAAGAACTATTCGCGGATATTATTGCTGCATACAAACAAGTAATTAAAGAGCATTATGATGCAGGATGTCGTGTAATTCAACTTGATGACTGTACTTGGGGAGCAATTGTTGATGATAGATTAATTAAATTAATCGCAGAAGGAAGCGGATTAGAACCAGAAGGTATTCGTGAAATATTCAAAAAAGAATTTATTACCCTTAATAATGGGATTCTAACAGATCTTCCAGAAGACTTAGTGGTAAATACTCATATTTGTCGTGGAAATTATCATTCAACATGGGCTAGCTCTGGGGGATATGATAGCGTAGCTGACACATTATTCGGAGAAGAGAACGTTAATGCCTACTACCTAGAATATGATACTGATCGTGCAGGTGATTTCAAACCACTTGCAAAAGTAGGAAGAGATAAGAAGGTTGTTTTAGGATTACTTACTTCAAAATCAGGAAAGTTAGAAAATAAAGACGAGGTAATTGCTCGTATTCGTGAAGCGAGTGAATATGTACCATTAGAAAATATTTACTTAAGTACGCAATGTGGATTTGCTTCTACAGAAGAAGGAAATATTTTAACAGAAGAAGATCAATGGAAAAAAATAGCTCTAATTAGCGAAATTGCACAAGAAGTTTGGGGAGATAAGTAATATAGAACATTAAGTAATATAACTTATCGGGCTGCATATGAAATATTAATAAGTTTATATCTGAAAACATCTTAAGTTTGAGTATATATAAGAAAGGCGGAAATTCGATTTTTGAGTTTTCGCTTTTTTACATATTATTATAAAAGAAAAGATAAGAAGGGGGATAGGTTATTATAAAATTAAGAAGAGTCTAGCAATAAGTTTTTGACACATATATTAGTTTGGAGTAAAATATAGTTTATAAATAATTGATAAAATTCGTGTAAAGGTAATGTAATGAGGTAAAAGTATGGCTAAGAAAAAAGAAGTTAAAACAAACGCTATGAGATTTTTAGATGATAATAATGTAGAATATACCCACTTTGAATTTGATGCAACGAGTGATGCTGCAAAGACTGGTGTTGGAGTTGCTGATATAATTGGTCGTAATCATAATCAAGTTTTTAAAACAATTATGACGACAGATGGTAAAGGAAATTACGTAGTAGGTGTGCTGATGAGTGAAGATAACATCAACTTTAAAAAACTAGCAAAAGCAGCCGGATTAAAAAGTTTATCGATGCTACCACTAAAAGATTTAACAAAAATCACTGGTTATGTAAAAGGTGGTTGCTCGCCATTTGCGATGAAAAAACTTTTTCCAACATTTGTAGATGATAGATGTCGCGAGGTTGAAACAATTATTGTTTCAGCTGGTAAAGTAGGACACCAAGTAGAAGTTAAACCAGAAATATTGGAAAATCTTATAGATGCCCAAATAGTTGATATTAAGGCAGAATAAAATAAAAATAGTTTTTAGTTTTTACTAAAAACTATTTTTTTATGCCGCCACCCAGAATTGAACTGGGAACGGAGCATTACCATTGCTCTATTATACCATTTAACTATAGCGGCTCATAAGAATTATATCATATAAACTATTTTCTATGCAAATTTACATTATAAGAAAATTATAAACTCTAAAATAAATAAAATGCTAATTGCTAGAAGATATTTTATAAAATTTATTAGAAGGAAAACTGGAAATAAAAATTAAAATTTTAGCTTGATTTAAGATATTATAGATATAATGTGTAACTAATACTTTTTAAAATTTCCAAGAGAACATTGATTTATAAGGGTTTTGGTCAGTTCTTTGTGAAATGAAAAGGTATTGTAACGTAATTGAAATAGTTTAGATATTCTACTGAAATTTTCTTTTGTTATAATCTTAAAGGTGAAGGAGGCGTAATATGTTATTTGATACACATGCGCATTTAAATGATGATGCTTATTTAGAAGACTTAGAAGAAACTATAGAACGCGCTAAAGAAGCGGGTGTAAAATTAATTAATATAGTAGGCTTCGATGACAAAAGTATAGAAAAAGCACTAGAAATCACAGCTAAATATGACTTTTTGTATTTAACAGTAGGCTGGCATCCAGTTGAAGCGATAGATTTTACAGAAGAAAAGTATGAAATGATAAAAAATATCGCATTGACAAATGATAAAGTAATTGCAATCGGTGAGATTGGTTTAGATTATCATTGGGATAAAAGTCCGAAAGATATTCAAAAGGAAGTATTTAGAAGACAAATTCAACTAGCGAAAGAAGTAAATAAACCAATCGTGATTCATACAAGAGATGCGATGGAAGATACTATAAAAATCCTTCAAGAAGAAAAAGCTAGTGAAGTTGGTGGAATAATGCATAGTTTTTCAGGTTCAGTAGAAAGTATGAAGATTATGTTAAAAGAAGACTTCTACATCTCATTAGGAGGTCCAGTAACATTTAAAAATGCTAAGACACCTAAAGAAGTAGCAAAAGCTTGTCCATTGGATAAACTTTTAATAGAGACAGATTGTCCATATTTAACGCCAACACCTTATAGAGGTAAAAGAAACGAACCTGCATATGTGCATTATGTTGCACAAGAAATAGCAGACTTAAGAGAGATGACTTATGAACAACTAACAAAACAAACATTTAATAATGCATGTAAGTTGTTTAAAATAGATAAAAAGGAGATTGATTAACAAAAATGAAATTAGGAAAAATTTTCGTAGCAGCGGCTACATCAGGAGTATTATTATCAGGAGCGTTTATGATAGCAGAAGAGTACACAGGAAAATCAGCTTTTGCGGTAAACATGGATAATACACGTATCGAATTAAAAACTAAAAAAGGAACTGTAAGAGAAGTGCTTATCGCTAATGACATTCCTTTTAGTGCGGATGATAGAATTGAGCCAGGACTTGATACAAAGGTTAAAGGTGGAGAAACTATTAATATCTACAGAGCGCGTGAAATTACTATAGTTGATGGAGAAACTACAACAACAAGAAAAACTACTTATAGAAAAGTAGAAGATATTCTAAAAGAGCTTAATATTACTTTAGGATCTGAAGACAAAGTAACTCCAGAATTAAGCAGCGAAGTAGCAGAAGTAGATACTATTAAAATCACAAGAAATAGTACAACTACAGAAACAAGAAAAGAAGCTATAAAATTCGAAACTAAAGAAGAAAAAGACGATACTAAATATGTAGACGAAAAAGTTACTAAAGTTGAAGGTAAAAACGGAGAAAAAGAAGTTACTTACAACGTAGTAAGAGAAAATGGTAAAGAAGTATCTAAAACAGTTGTTTCTGAAAAAGTTTTAACAGAAGCAACAGCTAAAGTAGTAGTTGTTGGAACAAAACAACGTCCAGCTAGCCAAATGGTGAAAACAGCAGGTGGAACAGTAGCATTAGCAAACGGAAATACAGCTGGAGCAACTGGTGCAGCGGCAGCACAAGAAATGGCTCGTCGTACAGGAGTACCAGCATCTACTTGGGAATACATCATTGCTCGTGAATCAAATGGTCAACCAGGTGCAAGAAATGCATCAGGCGCAAGCGGATTATTCCAAACAATGCCAGGATGGGGATCAACAGCAACAGTTGAAGATCAAATCAACGCAGCAACTCGTGCATATCAAGCGCAAGGTTTATCTGCTTGGGGAATGTAATATAAAATAGAAAACTCTCGAAAAGATTTTCGGGAGTTTTTTAATTATAAGATTGTAAGAAAAATAACTCTTAGAAAGTGTCTAATAAGAAAATCACAAATTCTAAGAGATTGTTTATTCTATATTCTTTTCTCAACTGCCTTATATAGTAAGAATGATGCAACTGAACATATAAGAATAGCTATTGCACTAGAATAGAAAATATTACCAATTCCAACTAGAGGCGAGACAATTCCACCTAAGAAGAATGGAACAAAACCTGATAGGGCAGATGCACTACCAGCACGTTCGCGCTCTAAACTCATGGCTAAAGCTCCGCCTACAGGTAAGATAAAACCTAATCCTAAAAGAAGTAAAAAGAAACCAATCTCAACAAAAATAAATGGTAGTGTCAGAGTAAGAACGATGGTTAAATAAATACTTACTAAAAGCATAATAGATAAACCTAAAGTCATGCTCGTTTTTTCTCTAAAATTTGTAGTGCTTTTACTTCCTAAAACTAAAGCTAAACCATTAAGTCCAAAACATAAACTATATGCAAACGAAGATAAATTGTAATGGACTTGTAGAATAAAAGGAGAAGCAGCGATATAAGCAAACATAGCTGACATAGCCAAACCTTGAATCATAACAAGCATAAAGAATAGTTTGTTTTTAGCTACTGCTACAATAGATGAATATGTTTTTAGAACTGGGACGTCAAGACGCTTTTCTTTTTTTAATGATTCATTAAATTTCACGGATGTAATAATTAAAGGTGCACCTATAAGTGCTAAGGTAACAAAAATCCCACGCCAGTCAGTAAATTTTAGCAACAAGCTACCGATAATCGGTGATAAAATTGGAGCAAGACCATTTACCGCCATAAGAAGTGCAAAAAATTCCGCCATTTCTCGACCTCTATAAAGATCGGTAGAAACAGCTCTTGAGATGACTAAAGCTCCAGCAGATGCAAGCCCTTGGATAAGTCTAAGGATTGCCATTAAATATATATTAGGTGAAAAAATAATGGCAACTGTGCTGATTAGATAAACAATAAGGCTGATTAATAGTGTTTTTTTTCTTCCATATTTATCGCTAATAGGCCCGATAAGTAACTGTCCTAAGGCCAAACCAACCATACTTCCTGTAAGTGTAAGTTGAACCGTAGAGGTATTAGCGCCAAAATATTCCCCCATAAATGGTAAAGCTGGTAAATATAAATCTGTAACGAATGGCCCAAATGCCGATAGAGTTCCTAAAAATAAAACTAGGAACAATTTTGAATTTTTTCTATTTGTCATTACGACTCCTTTCTTTTTTGAGAATACTAACGATTATAGCATAAAAAAATTTTTTGTGTAAGTTTTTTTTAGCGTATTTAAGAAAATTTTTTGAGCAATAAAAATAAGAGTATAAAATAGAATTTCAATTTTATCGAGTGTTTTCGATATGATTTTAAAAAACTAGATTATACTCTTATTTTATTTTGAAATCAACACTGTCAATTTTAGCGATTAGTTTATTATTTATAAACCAAATTAGTGAGCCTACATAAATAACGTAAGTAAACATAAGTAAGCTTGCAGTAGTGAAGATACGATGGTTTTTAAACAATAAAAAGTTTAGCAGTAAAACAGTGCAATAGATAATAAAAACGATTAAAAGTTTTAGTTTGCTTTTTTTTATCCAATTAGTATATTTAGTTAGCAACTCTAATCTTTTGTTTTCTTCATTTGTTGTCATTATATTCTCCTTATAAAATAATATCTAAATTATAACAAAAGAAAAATAAAGGTGCAAATAAAAATAGATAAAATATTTTATAGTAAAGCTTCAAATAGCTTATTGGTATTGCTAGAATATAAAGATATATGGTATAATTAAATTGCCATATTATACACAATAGGAGGAAATATGTCTTATACAAGAGATGGTATTTTTGAAAAAATTATAGAAAAATTACCTACTTTAAAAATTCACGAAAGACGAGAAAAAGATAATAGTATATTTATTTTAGAATATAATAATCGCCGAGCAAAGATTGATATAGATAGTTTTATAAGAAAGCTAGGCGACAAAAAAAGTGAGAAAAGCGATAAAAAGGTAGAAGAACTTATTTATTATATTGTGAATAATTTTACAGCTCAAGATAATGTATCTTTAGACGATATTACAAAAGAAGAGTTGGTAGATAAGGTTTATCCCGTTGTTCGATCAACAGGGTTTAACAGAGATAATAAACAACAGCTTGTTAAATTTCCGCATACAAATGAAACGGACATTTATTTAGCTTATGATTTTGGAAAAGGGTATAAGCTTCTAGATAAGACTTTTCTAGAGAAACTTTCGTTATCATTAGATGAGATTTTTGAATTTGCTAAAAGAAATTTAGAGAACTTACCACTAAAATATAATCTAGATGAAGTAGAAGGAAATAAATTTTATTTTCTAAATGCTAAAGATGGCTATGAGGGAGCACGAGTTATTGATAAAAATATTTTAGATTATTTTTATAAAAAAATTGGAGAGTCATATTATTTAGGCTTACCTCATCAGGATGTTCTTATTATAGCGGATATAAAAAATAAAAAAGGGCTGGAGATTCTGCAAAAAATGATGGTTCATTTCTTTACAGAAGGTACAGTTCCGATAACAACAATTACATTCAAATATGATGGAGAAAAATTAGAAAGTTATTTTATTTTTGTTGAATAAAGCGACTAAAATTTAAAATAGTATAGGAGAACGATTATGTTATTTTTTTATAATAAGAAAATGCTAGGAGAAACATTATTAATTACTATTCAAAATAGTGAAGAGGTTACTTACGAAGATAAGAAAAATATTACACTTATTAAAGATAATAATGGAGTATTAGTAGGATTAAATATTTTTAATGTTGAAAATTTGAAACTAGAAGGTGAAGGAAGTATCGAATTATCTGATGAACAAAAAGAAATTTTGAGCAAACGTCTAGAAAAGAATGGTATCAAAATAGATTTAGAGGGTAATAACGATGATTACTTCGTAGTAGGGGAAGTTCTTACTTGTGAAAAGCATCCAGATGCAGATAAACTGAAAGTAACAACGGTTAATGTTGGAGAAGAAACTTTACAAATTGTTTGTGGAGCACCTAATGTAGAAGCTGGACAAAAAGTCGTAGTAGCTCTTAGTGGAGCGATGATGCCGAGTGGATTACTTATTAAACCATCGAAATTACGTGGTGTAGATTCTAACGGTATGCTTTGTTCAAAACGTGAATTAGGTTTACCTCAAGAAGAAGTAAGAGGTATTTTAGTATTAGATGAAGATACTAAAGCAGGTACTAAATTAAAAGAATTGAATTTAAAATAATTTATAAGTAGGAGGTGTAACTATGGTTAATTGGAAAAAATGGTTTTTAGAAGAAGATGAAGATGAAATTTATAAAGCTGAAGAAGGGCGTAGAGATAAACAAGAAAAACATGTTGCTTCAACTAAAGAGAGTGATTTTGATATAGAAGAATTTGAAGAAGAATCGATTGTAGACAAAAAAGAAGCTAGAAAATACGAAGAAATTGATTTAGATGAATACAGTGTTCCAGAAGATTTTGATATAGAGTTTACAGAAGAAAACGAAGAAGATTTACCTCCGCAAAAATATAAAAGAGAGAAAAACGATGGCGGGTTAATGGGGCGAATAAAAGGTTTATTCTCTAGTTCGCATGATAAACAATTTTCAGAGGATGACTTTGAAGAAGATTTCGAAGAAGATGAAGCTGAAGATTATAAAACATATTTAGAACGTCAAAGACGCGAAGAACAGTTAAGAAAAGAAGAAAATTACACTATAGTAGAAGACTTGGAAGATGATGAGGAATATGAAGAAGAGTATGAAGAAAAACCACAAGGATTCTTCAGCCGTCTAAAAGAACGTTTATTTAGTGTAAGTGAAGAAGATATTGAAAAAGAAGAATTGGATGCCATACTTGACGACTTGGAAGATGAGCAAACTTCTGACAAATTTGTAGAAGAAATTGACGAAAAATTTGAGAGAACTGGACAACAAGATTTTTCAGAGCGAGTTCGTAATGAAAAAGTTATCGATGTGGAATTTGAAGAAATAGATTTATCAGAATATGAAGAAGATCTAGAAAAAGAAGGAAAACCTGAAAATACTGCTAGTCTAACAGATGCACTAAAAGAACTAGGAATAGAAAACTCTGAAATAAAAGATGTTGATATTTTTGGAGATAAGTCAGATAGAAGAACACACCCAACACTTGCAGCAGTAAGAACAAAGAGATTAAAACAAGATCATAAGATGGATACTTTAGGTACGGATGTTGCGTTAGAAAAAGACCATAGTGATTTGAAAAATGAAATAGCTAAAGCTTATGAATCGAAAGAAGCATATGCTGAACAAGACTTAGAGATTAGAGAAACTAAAAATAAAGATGCACGTGCTGAATTAAATGAAAACTTCAATAAATTAGAAAGACGTGAAGATAAAATACAAAAAGATAACTTGTTATACAAACAAGATAAGGAATTAGATGAACTTTTCGATGAGATTAAAGTTAAAGAAGAAGAAAGTCGCTTAAGAGCTGTTCCAGAATTAGAAGTTCGTACTGTAGATGCAGAAGGAGAGCGTCGTGAAAAAGTTAAATATACAACTGTTGATGATATTTTGGAAGGAAATGATGAACTTTTTGAAGACGATATAGATAGAACTAGTAAAAAACTAGTAGGTGAGCGTTTTGATGAAAATATTAAAGCGACAAAAGAGGTAGAAGATTTTAGAAAAGACTTATATGAAGGTAGAAGAGCAGAAACAGTAGAAAAAACAGCCTTAGACGAGCTTATCGAAGCAGAAAATATTGATATTTTCAAAAAAGAAGAGACTTTACCTGAAATAGAAAAATTAAACACCAATCTAAAAGAGTTCAGACAAGAACATAATGTAGAAGATTTTGAAGAAGATGTTGATTTAGTGGAAAAAGCTGCGCGCATAGAAGACATAGAAGTCGAAGATTATGATGAAATAAAAGAACATAAAAAAGATATCCTAGAAGGATATAGTGATTATCATCTAGATGAAAATGAGATTATTGAACTTGAAGAACAAAATCATTTGGATGAAACAGCAACAGACGTTGATATTGATAGATTATTAGCGGATATTTCTCCTCGTAATAAGGTGAAAACGATGAATAATGATGTTGATAAGTTTGTTGATGAAAAAGTTGAGCCAATAGAAGTTGCTGTTCAGAGAGTCGAAAAACACTTAGAAGAAGATGAAGTAGTAGAGGAACAAGAGGAAGAGGAAATTGGTATCGACTATACTGAAAAACTTTATACTGATGATGTTTTTGACTATTTCGATAAAGGTAATGGAAGAAAACTAGGTGAGTACAAAACGATAGACCATGGCTATAGACCTGTGAGTAAAGAAAAAATAGAGAATAATCAACGTATCTTAGACGCAATCTTTGAGAAGTATTCTAATAATGGAATATCAACAAATAAATCGGTAACTGCTAAAACTATGGAGACAAGCATTATTACGCCAAAACTAAGAAATGTAGGAAAGTTCAAGCCGACTCCAGTTTATTCGTCAGTTTATGGTTCAGGTCCGCGTAAAGATGTAGAAGTTAAACCAGTGGCTAAATCAGTAGAAGAAGCGGGAGTATCTACTAAAAAAGCTGCACCCACAAAAAAAACTACTGAATCAAAAAGTAAAAAGAAATCAGAACAAGCTAAAGTAGGAAATGCTGAGCAGCTAAGCGCTGATATTTACAAAGAAATAGCTTCTCAAGAAGAAACTGTATGGAATATTGGTTCTGCCAAAAGAGTACCAAAAAGCAAAATAAAAACAAAAAAAGATAAAAAGTAATTTAATATTTTTCAATTAACCAAAAAATACCAACCATAAGAATTTAATACTTACGGTTGGTATTTTTTATGCTATGAAGTTAGTATTTTTCTAATATTTCTGCTCTAACTGCAGAGATTAAATATAGCGAACCTGTAATTAAAAGTACTTCATCACTTTTTAAATTAGGAATAAGGCTAGAAAGAGCAAGCTCATAATTATCATATTTGGTAACTACAGTATCACCAAAACTACGAACAAGATTATCCAAGTTCGATTCTTTGATTTCAATAGGAACTTTAGTTGCAGAGAATTCAGCAGAGATAGTTTTTAACTTAGCTACCATATCTTCATAGTCCTTATCCTCAAGGATACCTAACAAGATTTTTAGTTTTGGGAAGCTGTTAGCCCTAAGGTAATTGACTAAACTATTAATACCATCATTATTATGAGCACCATCTAGCAGTATATTAGGACGAATCCATTCTAAGCGACCTGCCCAAGTAGAAGATGCTAAAGCAGAATTAATTGTTTTATCATCTATATTGATAATTCCACGAGAACGCAGGTTAAATAGTGCAGAAAGTGCTAGTGATGCGTTGTAAATTTGATGCTGACCTACCATTTTTGTTGTGTAGTTGATATTCCTGAAGCTAAACTTATTGCCATGACCACCAATATCTTTTATTTCTATATTGTTTTCATCTAAAATAGAAAGTTTTGCATTTTTTTCCTTACAAATATTAGAAATAACATCTACAACACTATTATCAGCTGGATAGATAAGGACGCTATCATTTTCTTGGATAATACCGGCCTTTTCATAGGCGATTTTTTCCAAAGAATCACCTAGTATTGCAGTATGGTCCAACCCGATTTTTGTAATAATCGACAATAGCTTTTCTTTAAAGATATTTGTTCCATCATAACGCCCGCCAAGACCAACCTCCATAATAACGAAATCTGTTTTTTGATCTTTGAAATATAGCAGAGCAACTGCTGTAATAATTTCAAAGAAAGAGAGCTTATCGCTAGGGTCAGGATTATTTGCATCATAAACTTTAACAACTTCTTTATAGAGACGATATGCTTCTTTGTATGGAATAAAATCATCGTTAACACGAATGCGATCGTTAAAACTTAACATAGCGGGACTAGAATAAAGACCAACGCGGTATTTAGTTTTTAGTACGTCTTTTATATAAGAACATGTAGAACCTTTCCCATTAGTTCCCGCAACATGAATAACTTTCAAGTCATGCTCAGGATTATTGAATAGAGCCAAAACATGCTCCATACGATGTAGACCAAGCTTCATTCCAGTGCGCTCTATTTTATAAGAAGCGGTAATAAGGAGCTCTTCACAGACGCATTCAAGCGCAAAGCTAGTTAGCTCGTCTTGAGGTAGTGTTTCCAGTTTATCGATAATATTTTCTAAGTTTTGTTCAGTAAATAATTCTAAAATATTATTACTATCTACTAAATTATTTTTTGCCAAAAAGTTTTCAATTTTATTTTTACATTTTAAATTCATAATAAATTAACTCCTAAGGAGATGGTATCTCCTGATTTTATACATTTAATTCTATAATGTTAAGAAGAAAAAGTAAATAGTAGAAAAAATAATTTTTAACTAAACTTTAGTTATAGTGTAAAGTTTGTGTTAAGTTCAGAATATATAATATAACTATAACAAGTTAATAATATTTTTTTCATAATATATGGCTCGTCAATTGACGGGCCGTTCTCCTTTTATTCCATATTTTTTGCGACTATAGCACCTATTCCGATAAAAGCTACTATTAAAACAGCTGCCATTAAAAATTCTAAACTCCAGATATTATTTAATTTCGAACCAAAATTTAACCAAATTAATCTACCAGGAATAAGACCGATAAGGTTGGCTATAAAATAATGTTTAAATGATATTCTAGTAAGTCCATAAGAATAACTAACAACACTGTTTGGTAATATCGGAATAAGTCTACAAATAATCAAAAAGGTAGCGAGTTTATTGTCCTTTAGACCGAAAATTCTGTTAAACTGTTTTAAGGTAAGACGTTTTTCTAAAAAATTTTCAATTTTGTTTCTCGCAAAATATCTAGAAATAAGAAACATTATATTAGTGTAGATAATAGCTGCAATAATAGTCAATATAGCACCTTTTGTAAATCCAAATAAAAGACCACCGATAACGGAAAAAATTCCGGGTGGGAATAGAAAGATAGGGAGAATAGATGCTAATAATAAAAATATTATAGGTGCATAATTACCAAATTGTTCAATAAAGTTTTGCATATCTTCTCCTTTAATTGTATTGTGTATTTTCATGTTTTCCTACTAAGATAGTATAACATAAAGATAGGGGAAAGGGCATATAATATAGTTACCTAAAAGTAACTATATCACTAGAAAGTGCGTACTTATTTTTTATATAATAGTATGTTATAATGAGAGTATAAGGAATTATAAAGAAGGTTAGAAGGATATATTATGATAGGTGTAACAGGAGTAACAGGAAAATTAGGAGGACAAGTAGCAAAAGTTTTATCGCAAAAAGGTCTTAAGGCGGTTCATATAGCGAGAAGTCCAGAACGTGCAATTAAGTATGATAATGCAGAAATTAGAAAAGCTAGTTATGAGAATAGCGAAGAAAGTCGTAAAGCTTTAGAAGGTATAAAAACCTTATTAATGGTTTCAGCAAAAGAAAATCCAAAACGATTAGAAGAGCATCACGATTTTATAGATGCAGCAAAGATGGCAGGAGTAGAACATATAGTTTATATTTCTTTTTATAACAATAAGAAAGACGCAACATTTACTTTATCAAGAGATCACTACCAAACAGAAAAATATATAAAAGAACAAGGTTTAAAATATACATTTTTAAGAGATAATTTTTATATAGATTTCTTTTTAGACCTTTGCTTTGAGTATGGTGAAATTCGTGGCCCTGCTGGAGATGGATTAGTTTCAGCAGTTGCCCGTCGCGATGCTGCTGATATAGTAGTTGCTGTAATGTTAAATGTACAAGAATACGAAAACAAAGTTTTAAATTTAACAGGGCCAAGAGATTTATCTATGAAAGATATTGTCGAAGTAGTTGGTGAAAAACTGGGTAAAGAAATTTTTTATATTAACGAATCTGTAGAAGAAGCATATGAATCTCGTAAAGTTTGGGAAGCTGAACAATGGCAATATGACTCTTGGGTAAGTACCTATACAGCAATAGCAAAAGGGGAACAAAGTGGAGTATCACTAGATATAGAAAAAATACTAAATCGTCCTGCAACAAGCTTGGAAGACTTAGTTAAAGAATATGTGAAATAAAAAACAAGTTTTAGTTTTGACTAGAACTTGTTTTTCTATAAATTCACTTGCATATGATATAATATGTTTTATATAGTAAAGAATAATACAGGTGATAATAATGACTAAACTAAAAAAACTTTTAGATGAAAAAAAATATTTGATAATGGGGATTTTAAACTTCACTCCGGATTCTTTTTCTGATGGAGGAGATTTTTACGATGTTGAAACTGCGATAGAAGGTGTTCGTAAGATGCTAGATGAAGGTGCTGATATTATTGATATAGGAGCGGAATCAACGCGACCTGGCTCAATGGCTATTTCAGAAGATGAGGAGCTTCGCCGTTTAGAGAGAATTTTTCCGATTTTGCGTAAGGAGTTTCCTAAAGCATGCTTTAGTATAGACACTTATAAACCAGCTGTTGCTGAATATATGATTAAAGCTGGAGTTGACGTGCTTAATGATGTAAATGGAGCAAAAGGAAGCAATATGGCAGAGGTTGCTGCAAAGTATGATATACCGATTGTTATTATGCATAATGGTGGCGTAGAAGAAGGTAGTGAAGTCGAACAAGTCGTTCGTGAACTTAGGGAAAGTTTAGATATTTGTCTTGCTGCTGGTGTTAAAAAAGAAAATATAATAATCGATCCAGGAATGGGATTTGGTAAGACTGCTGAAGCTAATTTAGAGATTACTAGAAAATTAGACTCGTTAAACTCTCTAGGTTGCGAGATTTTATATGCGGTAAGTAGAAAGAGAACGACGGATTACGTTTTAGGAGGTAATACTAACCCTAAAGAACGGGATATAGTTACTGCGACACTATCTTTAGAGGCAATACGTCGTGGAGCAAGAATAGTACGTGTTCATAATGTAAAAGTTACGAAAGAAGCATTGATAACTTATGAAATAATTAATGGATAAAATATAGAGAAATACTAAGAAAGGAGGTTAAAATGAAAAATACTTTTATTTATAATAATCATTTAGAAGCGAAAAAAGTGCTTAGTATCCTTGAAAAAGAGTTAGAGTTATGTGATGAATTTATTTTTAGTGTGGCATTTATTTCGGAAAGTGGTTTGACAAGTTTGCTTCAAACTTTAAAAAACTTAGAAGAAAGAAATATTCGTGGAAAAATATTGACAACAGATTATTTGTATTTTAACACACCAAAAGTCTTAGATAAACTAGCTACTTTTAAAAATATAGAGCTAAGAATGTATGCTAGTTCGAAAAATAATCATGGTTTTCATACAAAAGGTTATTTGTTTAGGAAAAAAGATTCTTGGAATATTTTGTTAGGTAGTTCGAATTTAACGAGTGCTGCATTAACGATTAACAAAGAGTGGAATACATTTGTTGAGGAAGATAATCAGCTATGTTCAAGCATATTAGAAGAATTTCATACATTATGGAATATGTCAGAAGACTATGCTAGCGTAAAAGATAAATATAAAGTTGAGTTTTTGAACAATAAGCAACAAACTCCTAAAACAGTAGATAATATTGCTGATGAAATTAGTCCAAATGAGATGCAACAAAGTTTTATAGAAAACTTTAAAAAGCTACGAGAACAAGATAATAGAGGATTACTTGTGTCTGCTACTGGTACTGGTAAGACATTTGCAGCGGCTTTTGTGATGAAAAATATAAATGCAAAAAGGGTTTTATTTATTGTTCATCGTGAACAGATTGCAAGGCAAGCTTTGGAAACTTTTAAAATTATTTTTGGAAATAGTCGTACATATGGACTTCTTACAGGTAAAAATAAAAATATAGAAGCGGATTTTATTTTTGCGACAGTCCAAACAATATCCAAGTCTGATGTGTTTAAAAGTTTTTCTAAAGATTGCTTCGACGAGATTATTATTGACGAGGTGCATCGAGCGGGGGCGAAAAGTTATTTAACAATAATAGATTATTTTGAACCAACTTTTTATTTGGGAATGACAGCAAGTCCGGATAGAACAGATAGCTTTAATATTTACGAGTTATTTAATAACAATATTGTTTATGAGGTACGCTTAAAAGAAGCGATGGAAAATAACCTTCTTTGTCCGTTTCACTATTTTGGAATTAGCGATTTGATAGTAGATGGCGAAACGCTAGATGAACTTAGTGATTTTACAAGATTAACCTCTGATAAGCGAGTGGATCATATTATTGATAAAATAAATTACTATGGCTATTCGGGGGACAGAGTAAAAGGATTAGTATTTTGTTCTTCTAAACGAGAAGCACAAATACTTAGCGATGCATTTAATAGTAGAGGATTTAGAACTACTAGTTTAACAGGTGAAGATGGTCAGGAAAAACGCGAAAAAGAAATTGAGAAGCTAATAGCTGACTCGGGAGATATATTAGATTATATTTTCACCGTAGATATTTTCAATGAAGGTATAGATATTCCAGAAGTTAATCAAGTAGTTATGCTCCGTCCAACACAAAGTGTGATAATTTTTATCCAACAGTTAGGTCGTGGTTTAAGGAAAAATAAAGACAAAGATTTTGTCGTAATAATAGACTTTATCGCAAACTACAAAAATAACTTTTTAATACCAATTGCCCTATCAGGAGATAGAACTTATGATAAAGATACAGCTCGTAAGTTCCTATCACAAGGGAATAGGTATTTACCAGGAATGTCGACTATACATTTTGATAATATATCAAAACAAAGAATATATAGCGCAATTGATAATGTGAAATTGAATACATGGTTATTTATTTCTGATGAGTACAATAAGTTAAAAAACAAACTCGGTAGGATTCCAACCTATTATGACTTTGAAAATTATGAAACGTTAGATATTAAAAAAATTTTTGAAGTTGCAGGTAGTTATTACGTGTTTTTATCTAAAAAAGACGGAGATTATAGCTACAATGGGAAACTATCAAAAACAGCAGAAAACATGCTAAACTTTGTATCAATTAATTTAATATTAAGTAAGAAAATAGAAGAACTTATACTTTTAAGGTTAATCTTAAGAAATTCTCAAAATCTTGAAGAGGATTTTAGAAGTGTGATGCTTACAGATTATACTAAATTAATCGCTGATTATGAACTTGAGGTAAGCAGGAAGATTCTTACAAATAATTTTGTAACGAGCAGTGTTACGAAAAAGAAATTTAATGACTGTATATTTTTAGATGAGTATAACAAGGTGGTAAAACCATCAAAAGAATTAGAAAAAGAACTGCAGTCAAATATTTTTAGAACATTGTTGATAGAATTAGTAGAATATGGAATTTATAGATATAATAAGTATTACAAAGATAATCTATATAGGGATACCAATTTTGTCCTTTATGAAAAATATAGTTTTGAAGATATTTGTAAACTTTTTTCTTGGAGTATTAATTACGTACCTTTAGCTATTGGCGGTTATAAATATGATGAACAGACGAAAACTTTACCGGTATTTATCAATTATGACATAGATGAAAATTCATTCAACCACGATTATGTCCATGGATTTTTACCAGACAACGGTTTTACATCAATGTCAAAACCACGTCGTAATTTAGAATCAAAAGAATGTGAATATTTCTATAAAGATGAAACAAAGATTTATCTATTTATGAGAAAAAATAAAGATGATAAAGATGGAGCAAGAATATTCTATTTCCTTGGCGAGATGAAAACAGTAGGGGAGCCAGAGCTAGTTCATAGAGAAAAAAGTGGAGATACAGTTCTTCAGTTTTTCTATAAACTGCAGACACCGCTTAGGGAAGATATGTATGAATATTTTACAAAGGAGAAGATATAATGATAGATATAGAGTTAATAGAAGGTTTAAGTATAGATGATGCTAAAAGAGTTTGCTTATGGACAAATGAAAAAGGTGAAAAGTTTTTGAGAAGGTGGGCAGGACCAGACGTCGAGTTTCCACTTAATGAGGATTTATTATTAAATTTTGAAAACATATACTCTATACAGAAAAATGGAGAATTTATAGGTATAATTAGAAAAATACGTCAAGTTGGCACAAATGTTCATATAGGGAATTTCATATTAAATCCTGAGTATACAAACCGTGGTTTTGGGAAAATAGCTTTAAGGAAATTTATTGATAGTATTTTTTCAGAACAACAAGTAGAGACTATAACTCTTAATGTTTTAGCTGATAATAAGAACGCTATGGAATTATACAAAAAATGTGATTTTGAAGTTCTTTCTACAATAACTCAACCCATTAAAAAATATTTTATGGTTAGAAGAAAATAAAAGCTTGAAAAACTAGTATAATATTTACAAAATATAGTGGATATTTGTTGATTTTTAATTTTATAATTGATATAATGGAAAACAGAGTAATTTTATTACTCCTTACTCTCTTGAAAAAAGGGAGTCGCAAAGACCAAAAGGAGGTAACACACATGAGAAAATATGAAGTAATGTTTGCTGTTCAACCACGTATCGATGAAGAAGCTAAAAAAGCTGTGGTTGATAGATTCGTAAATATTCTTTCAGAAGGTGCAGAAGCAGTAGAAGTTAAAGATTTAGGTAAAAAACGCCTAGCTTATGAAATCGAAGACTTCACTGATGCTTTCTACTATGTAGTAGAATTAACTTCAGAAACAGATGCGTCTACAAAAGAATTCGATCGTTTAGCAAAAATTAGCGATGATATCATCCGTCACATGGTAGTTAGATTAGAAAAATAAGGGGTGACTTACTATGATTAATAACGTAGTATTAGTAGGAAGATTAACAAAAGATCCAGAATTAAGATATTCTAGTTCAAATATCCCAATGGTTTATTTTACAGTTGCTGTGAATAGAACATTCGCCGATCAAAATGGTCAAAGACAAGCGGACTTTATTGGCTGTGTAGCTTTTAGAAAGCAAGCAGAAAATATGGCGCGTTTCTTAGGACGTGGTAGTTTGATTGGTGTAGAAGGAAGAATCCAAACTAGAAATTATCAAGGAAAAGATGGGAATACTGTCTATGTTACAGAAGTTGTAGCTGATAGAATCCAGTTCCTTGAATCTAAGTCTAGTTCAAATAGACAAAATAACGGATTTGATTCAATGAGTTTCAATCAACCTCAATCACAACCATCATTTAGTAATAATCAAAATTATTACAACAATTCTAATCATAACCAAGGGCAAGCTAATTCAGCTATGCAAGATTTTATTAATGATAGTTCATTTTCTGATTTTGGGGAAAATTTCCCAAGTAACTTAGATGATGACTTCATGCAGGATGTAGTAAATCCGTTTAAAGAAGACTAAAATTACATAGGAGGACATGCACAATGGCAGTAAATAACAATCGTCGTAACAACATGCGTCGTCGTAAAAAAGTATGTTATTTCACAAAAAATAACGTTGAATTTATCGATTACAAAGATGTAGAATTACTTAAAAAATTCATTTCTGAACGTGGAAAAATCTTACCACGTCGTGTAACTGGTACTTCAGCTAAGTATCAAAGAATGTTAACTACAGCAATTAAAAGAGCTAGACACATGGCACTTTTACCATACGTAGTAGACGAAAAATAAGATTCGATAAAGAAAAAGATGAGCTTAGGCTTGTCTTTTTTTTATGCTTTGATATAATAAAAGAAAATACGTGTATGTTGAGAGTGAGGTAGTAGAATGGAATTTAAAAAGTTGAGTGAAACAAAAGTGCTAAAAGATCCTGTTCATAGTTATATTCATATTAACTATGAGGTAGTTTGGAATTGTTTAGATAGCAAGGAATTCCAGCGCTTACGTCGTATACGACAATTAGGTGGAGACTTTCAGGTTTATCCAACAGCAGAACATTCTCGTTTTTCACACTCATTAGGGGTTTACGAAATTGTTCGTAGGATGGTTACAGAGATAAAATCTTTAAGTGTGGAACTTAGTGAATATGATAAAATCTGCGTAATGTTGGCAGGGTTGTTGCACGATGTAGGTCATGGCCCATTTTCTCATGCATTTGAACATGTTACTAAACATAGTCATGAAGACTATACAGCTAAGATAATTTTAGGAGAAACGGAGCTTAATCAAGTACTAACTGAAGTGTCTCCGAGATTACCAGAGGATATAGTATCAATAATAGAACATAATCATCCAAATGATATTCTTAATCAGATTATTTCTGGTCAATTAGATGCTGATAGAATGGATTATTTACTTAGAGATTCATATTTTTCAGCAACAAGCTATGGACAGTTTGACTTAGAAAGAATATTACGTACAATGCGCGTTAGAAAAATTGATGAAAATAAAAAAGCTCTTGTCGTGAAATATACAGGGATTCATAGTGTAGAAGACTATATTATGGCAAGATATCAGATGTACTGGCAAGTATATTATCATCCAGTAGCACGCAGCTATGAGGCAGTATTTATTCAACTTTTTAATAGATTAAAAGATATTTTTAAAGATAATAAAGAGTATTTTTCTGATATGAAAGTTTTAATCCCATTTCTTGAAAAAAATGTGGTTAGTGTAGAGGAGTATTTCAAATTAGATGAAAATTCTCTATTGTATTGTTGTAGTTTAATTCAGGATAAAGATGATGAAATTGCAGCGGATTTAGCTCGAAGACTACAAAATAGAAGACTTTTTGAGTATGTAGATTATAGTGAAGAGAACTTGGCACAAATAAAAAATATGCTAAAAGAGCAGAACCTAGATGAAAAATATTATTTGCGAGTAGAAAATGTAGAGGCGAGTGTTTACAGCCCATATAAAGGTAGAAAGATTCTAATAGAACAATTAGATGGTAAGATAGTTGCTTTAGAAAAAGCTAGTACTATAGTAGAATCGATAACAAAAGGCGAAACAAAAAGAGAAGGAACGATATTTTATCCAAGATAAAAAGAAAGCTAACTTAGGAAGGGGATTCTAGGTTAGCTTTTATTTTTTAAAAAATAATTGTCAGAAAATAATTACATATTAACTTACTATTGATTTTAATTGTCGAAAATGTTATAATCATACTTATAAAAAATTGAATGATGAGATAATAAAGGAGAGATAAGAATGTTTGAATTAGCAAATGTAGCAAGACCAGGAGTGAGTGAATATATTTCAGGGAGTGGAGCTTTGGCTGTACTTGATAATAGGCTAGAAGGATTTAATACTCCTTTGATTGTTACAGGTGAAAAATCTTATGAAGCTTTTAAAAAATTTTATAAGGGGAATAGAGAATTTAGAGTAGCAAAATATGACGGGACATCATCTTATGAAGATATGAAACGCATTGCAGATGAATATGGAGAAGATGTTGATGTGGTTATTGGTGTAGGAGGAGGTCGTGTTATTGACACGGCTAAAGGTGTGGCAAGCTTTTTAAATAAAGAGTATATGACTGTTCCAACGGTAATAGCAACATGTGCTCCTTATGCTCCAGTAGCGGCGGTTTATAATCCGGATAAAACTTTTAGAGAGGTTGGATATTTTAAACGTACTGCATATGCTTGTATTGCAGACTTAGATTTATTACTAGAATCACCAAGAGAATATTTTGTTGCGGGTATTGGAGATACTCTTGCGAAGTGGTATGAAGCTGTAGTGCTAGTGGAAAGAAATAATAAATATAACGATCCTTTAGTAAGAATGGGACTAGAAGCTGCAAAAATTACGCGTGATGCTCTTTTACGTGATGCTAATGGTGCATTAGAAGCTATGAGTACAAAAACAGTAACAGAAAGCTTCAAACACGCGGTAGATACTGTATTTGCGATTTCTGGAGCGGTAGGATGTTTTGGAGTTCATTATGGACGTATGGCAGGAGCTCATGCTGTGCATAATGGTATGAGTTTAGTAAAAGAAACACATAAAGTTCTTCATGGAACAAAGGTTTCATATGGTATTCTAGTTCAATTATTAGCAGAAGGTAAGAAGGAAGAAGTAGAAAGATTAATTCCATTTTATAAAGAAAATGATTTAGCTTATAACCTAGCATGTGTGAATGTAGTAGAAGATGTAGAAGAAAAAATTGAAAAAATTGCAGAGTTTGCTGCTAGTGAAAAAGAATCATTCAAATTGGCAGTTGATGTTTGTACACCAGAGGTTGTAGCAACAGCAATGAGACAATTAGAAGAGATGACAAAATAAATATAAATATCCCTCAAACAAAAGTTTGAGGGATGTTTTTTAGATATTATTTTTTAAGACAGGTAGTAACATTTGTTCTTTTATGGTATTAGCTGTCTCATCTTTTAGAAGATAATTAACTATCTCATAACCGAAAAGAATTGCGACTGCGGGACCTTGAGCAGTAATAACATTTTTATCAACTACAACAGCTTTTTTAGAATTGTAAGATTGACATTCTAGTTCTTTATCGAAACCTGGATAAGATGTAGCTTCTCTGTCTTTTAAAATCTCTGCCGCACTTAGTACTATAGGCGCTGCACAAATAGCTGCGACTAATTTGTCTTCATTATACATAGTTTTGAAAAACTCAATGATTTTGTTATTGTCACGTAATAATGTACTTCCTGGCATTCCTCCAGGAATAACAACAGCATCATATTCTAGTATATCTTCAATATCATTAATCTTTTTATCAACAATAATTTTAATATTATGTGCACCTATAACATACTCAGCGTTATTAGCTGAAATAAGATCAACTTCTAAATTCGCACGACGCATAATATCAAGAGGAGCAATTAGCTCTAACTCTTCACCACCATTGTCAACGAATAAGGCAACTTTTTTTGTCATAATAACCTCCTAAGTAATAATTTGATAATAAATATAAAGTATTGTAAAAATAATCGACCATCTGCGGAAGATGGTCGATTAAAGTTTAAACTCATAATTATTTAGAAATTTCCAGAATCCCGTAACCAGTGTCGCGACGTTTATAAACTATAGAAATTTCGTTAGTATTTGCATCTAAGAATGCGAAGAAGTCATGTCCTAAAAGCTCCATTTGGAATACAGCTTCATCTCTTGTCATAGTTTCAACTTTTAGTTGTTTAACTTTACCGAAATCAAGTGATGTTTCTTCTACATCTTCTAATGCGCTAGTAAGAAGATTTTCTTCTACAAATCCTTTTTCACGACCTTTTCTGTTAATTCTAGTTTTGTGTTTTCTCATTTGACGCTCAAGTTTGTCCACAACTAAATCAATAGCAGCGTAAAGATCTTCGTTTGTTTCCTCTGCGCGAAGTGTCACACCTTTAAGAGGAACGGTTATTTCAATTTTTTTCTTATTATTTTTGTATACTTTAGCATTAGCGTAAACGTTTGCTTGTAAACTGTCGGCAAAGTATTTTTCTAATTTAGAAACTTTGTTCTCAACATACTCCCTAATTGCTTGAGTAATTTCTAAATTTTCTCCTCGTACTTGATATCTTAACATTTTAAAGCACTCCTTTCATAAAGTAGCTAGTCTACTTTATAGGGTATCCCCTTGTTTTTATACTTATATTATAACACTTTTTGATAACGTTAGCAACATAATTTCTAGAAAAAGATTTTTCCGAAAAAATAGATTATTATTTGTTTTATAAATATATTTTTGTTAAAATTAAATTAAAATAGAGGATTAATAACATTTTAACGTTATGTAAAGTCTTAAATATAAGAATTAAAGGCAAAAATTACAGAAAAATACTAAAATCAATAAAGTTTTAGGTAGAGATGAACTTTTGTAATCTTTGTTATATTCGATAGTAAAAATTAAAAGGGATTATGAAATATTTTTAAAAGGTAACTGTGGGGAGTAGGTTATGTTTTTTGAAGAATATAGTGAGTTTATCGAAGCACTTTATTGTGTTCGTTATTCAAAAAGAAATGAAGAAGAAAAGTTAAATAGTTATAAAGAAATTTATAATGATTATATAAAATTTGGGGAAATAAATAAAGATTTTGAAGAAATTTACAACGATATAATAACGGAGTAGTCTATACTTTAAAAGCTTGTGATTTAGAGTTTTTAAGAGTGTATAATGGGCTACTCCTTTCTATTTCTAAACTTTTACGACTTAAAGTAAAAATTCATTATTTAGAAGAGTCGACTTATATTGACAAGGTATATGTTGTTCAAGGAGAAGAAAGAAATTATCATTGTCTTCAGTGTGATAATAAAAATCAAAAACTATTTTTTAGTTATGAAACGGAAGGGACAAAAATAACATATTGTAAAAGATGTCTAGAGTTCGGAAGATGCGATAATTATTTTCTAAGATTTTATATAAATATTCCTTTTAATAAAATTAATAAACTAAAAGAACCGCCAGTGATCTTAAGTGATGTTCAGAAAGAAGCAAGTGAGAAAATAGTAGAAAATAGCGAATTAAGGAAGAACACTTTAATCTGGGCGGTCTGCGGTGCAGGTAAAACAGAAATAGTCTATAAGGTTATCTACAATAATATAAAAAATAATAAAAAAGTCTGTATGGCTATTCCACGAAAAGATGTTGTCCAAGAACTAGCTAGGCGTTTTAATAGGGATTTCAGAGATATTCCTATAAGTGTTCTTCATGGTGATGATAAAAATTTAGTCGATTCGCACTTTTATCTAATGACTACGCATCAACTTATAAAATATTATAATTATTTTGATATTGTCATAATAGATGAGGTAGATGCTTTTCCATACTATGGTGATGAATGTTTAGAACAAGGTGCTATGACAAGCTTAAGAGAACAAGGCTCATTAATATTTTTATCAGCAACGCCATCAGATAAAGTCAAGAAACTAGTTGACGAGATTATAAAAATTCCTATAAGATTTCATGGCTATTTGCTTCCGATTCCAAAAATAAAAATAGAACAGAGTAAAGTCTTTACCTATGAGAAAAAGTCACAGTATATTACGAAGTTTATTACTCAAAGATTAGAACAAGCTAGGCGACTATTAATATTTGTTCCAACTATCGCTATGAGTAAAAGTTTAAAATTATATTTAGAAAAAAGTCTAGTGGATGATATAGTTATAGATTTTGTTTATAGTGAAGATGAAAAACGGAGCGAAAAGTTAGAAAAATTTAAAAAATGGGAGATAGATGTCTTAATTACAACTACTATACTTGAAAGAGGCGTTACGTTTGATTATTTAGATGTTTTAGTGTTTGAAGCTAATCATAAGATTCTTACAAAAGAGGCATTGATACAAATAGCAGGACGAGTAGGAAGGAAAGAATACGATTATAGCGGGGAAATCGTGTTTTTAGCAGATAAAATTAATAAAAATATGAGGCTTGCGATAAAAGAAATAAACTATATGAATAACCTAGCTAAGTATAGACGGTTAAATAAGGAGTAAATAATGGAATGCAGTTTTTGTAAGAAAGAGATAAAAGAAAAATTAGGGTTTAAAAATGTTTTTTCAAAGAAGGAAAGTTTTATTTTGTGTGAAAGTTGTAAGATAAATCTAAATATAAATATAGAACAATTAGGAGGATATACGTTATATTATTTCGCTGATTATGAATTTTTGAAAGATAGCATTTATGCGATTAAATATGGTGGAGATGTAGGAGAGTGTTTAAAATACAAAAGTCTATTTAGAAAATTTTTTGAAGAGTATAATTTTGATTTAATTACAATAGTTCCAGCTAATAATGAGAGAAAAGTAATTCGCAGTTTTGATCATATAGAACAATTGAGTATGTTATGTAATGTAAAATTTGAGAAAATTCTAGAGTCTGATTATCGACCTAAACAAGCGAAGCTACATAAGCAAAGAGCGGGACATCCGTTTTATATATTACTTCATACCATATCTGGCTTGAGTATTTCTAAAGTTCTTATAATCGACGATGTTTTTACCAGTGGAAATACCCTACTATCTTGTGCAAAACCACTAAAAGAACTTTTTCCAAACGCAGAAATTAGTTTTTTAGTTCTTGCGAAAAGTATGCACTAGAGTTTTATTGAAGAAATAACAAAAAACATCATAAAATCTAATAGGTATCTTTTATAACTATAAACTAGATTTTATGATATAATTTAATGGTCGAATAAAATTAGTTAGGAGATGGTTAAAACAAAAATTTTATTTTCGCTAATAATGATAGTTTTTATTTTGATATTAGTATATTACTTATCTAAAAAATTTGAACTAAAAAAAGAGCAAATAATAATTTTTTGGATTTTGGTGTTGTTTTGGACGGCGATTAGTATAATAAGAGCTTATAGGAAGCTTTATGCGATAACACCAATAGAGCAGGGTGGATTGTCTTTAACTCCGGTTTTAGCAGCGCAAATAGCTGCAGGATATGGTCTTATGAGTTTAATCGTTAGGTTGCCGATGTTTTTGGCGAGTGATATTTTTAAACGCCGCAAAGTGTTTATACAAATTGCGTTATTCTTATTAGTTTTAACCTCGTTTTTGGTAGCATTTAATGCAAATTATCTAACACTTTATGTATCTTCATTATCACTAGGGATTAGTGCTACAATGTTGGCGTTATTTAATGTTATTTTTTCAGAAACATTTTCGAAAGATAAGGCGGCGGTGTCGGTATCTATTTTATCTATAGCACCACTTTTAGCAGAATTTATGGCAGCCCCAATTCAATATTTATTAACAATGAATACATATAAACAGTTTAATTATATGTGGCTTGTATCAGGAGTAATAGCTCTAATAACATTTGTACTAACTTTTATGATGAAAGATTATCGTCCTGTTGATAGTGATTTTTCATTTAATAAGGTTAAGGTAGTTTTAAAACATAAGAGTTTTATTTATATTTGTTTATTAGCTGTCTTATTATCATTTATCAAGTTTTCTACCAGTGGGGCAAATATGATCGCTTATGGGAAGACTGATTTAAATATGACACCACTTATGTTGGCGTATATAGATGCGGTTTTTGCTGTTCCACAATTAATTTCAGGTGTTCTTGTAGGTGTATATCTTACTCGTAAATGGGGAATTCAAAAAACATTGTTATTTTTACTTGGGTGCTTATTAACTTTTTACATAATAGCCTTATATATCAACAATCCATATATAATTTATTTTAGCTATACTCTAAATGGTTTAGGATATGGTGGAGCGTACAATATTCTTATTGCACTTGCAATGCAGTATTTTGACAGAGAGTATCGAAATATAAGTATGGGTATTTATCAAGCATTCTTTGCCCTAGGTATTTACTATGGAGATTATGTTTATGTATGGATAGCAAAACATATTCAAAAAGGGTTGTTTGGTTTTAGTCAAAGTAAAGCAATATTTTTAATAGTAATTGGAATAACCTTGATGAGTATGATTATGGTAAAATTAAAGGTAAAAGATAATTAAGTAAAATAAAAGGTGAGTGTATCGAGATAGCGATATACTCATTTTTTCTTAAATAAAAAGTACTAATTTGTTAAATTTTCAGAATTCTTCAGGAAATTACTTGACAAACAGAAATAGCAGTGCTAGACTAAAAATAACAAGATAAAAAGAGAGGAACACTGTTATGTTATCATCAAAATTATTTAATACACAATTAAATAATTATTACTACAGCTACTATTAGATAGTGTTTGTACTTAGGTCTTATAGGTACAAACAAGGTTTGTATCTATGGGAGCTGTAGAGTTTGGTGATGCTCGCATAGAGGAATATTCTAAGCGGGCTAACAGTTTATAAAAAATAATACGAGGTTAAGAACTTTTTAAACTTGTATAAAAACTATTGAAAACCGTTTAGAACATTCTAAACGGTTTTTTCTTTTAGGAAAATCTTAAAATTAAAAAATAAAAAGGAGAAAAAGAAGATGAAATTTAAAAAATTAAAAATATTGTTAGGAATAAGTTTATTAGTACTTGGTGGTTGCAGTAATAAAGGTGGAGTAAAAACAGACAATATAAAAATAGGAGTTTTGCAATACGCTGAACATAATGCTTTAACTAGTGCAAGAGAAGGTTTTGTAGAAGCGTTGGCTGAAGAAGGGTACACTTCGGATAAGGTAACATTTAATGTTCAGAATGCTATGGGAGATCAAAGTAATTTGCAGACTATAGCTGAGCAACTTGCTAGAAAAAATGACTTAAACTTTGTTATCGCAACACCTGCAGCACAAGCTATGGTTAATGTTGATGATAGAACACCCACTATTTTCACAGCTGTAACGGATCCGGTAGCCGCTTCATTATTGGTTAAAACAGACGCTCCAGAAGGAAATGTAACAGGAACTGTTGACTTAACGCCAGTAGATAAACAAATAGAGAAAGTGCTAAAAATAGTTCCAAAAGCAAAAAAAAGTAGGAATTTTCTATAATTCAAGTGAAGTAAACTCTGAAGCACAAGCTAAGATTGCAAAAGAAACTTTGAAAAAATCAGGTATAGAAGTTGTTGAAAAAACAGTAACTACAACAAATGATGTTCAACAAGTTATCACATCATTAGCGAGTGAAGTAGATGCAATTTACTTCCCAACAGATACTACGGTAGCATCAACAATTTCAACGATTGGTGCAGTCTTAAAAGAGAAAAAAGTTCCAGCATTAGGAGGAGATAAAGCAGTTTTAGAAGGAATGTTGGTTACTTACGGCGTAGACTATAAAGAGATAGGTCGTCAAGCAGGCCGTCAAGCAGCGCAAATCTTAAAAGGTAAGAAAATATCAGAATTACCAGTTGAACAACCTAAAAAGTTAGCTGTTGATATAAATGATGATATGGTACGTGCATTAGGTTTAAATAAAGAAGAATTATTAAAAGTATTAGGGTAATATAGGAGGATAAGATGGATATATTATTATCAAGTGTTTCACAAGGATTACTTTGGTCGATTATGGCCGTAGGGGTATATATAACTTTTAGATTGTTAGATATTCCAGATTTAACAGCGGAGGGAAGTTTTCCATTAGGTGCAGCTATATGTGCAATAAGTTTGGTAAATGGGATGAATCCTTTTTTAGCAACCTTTTTAGGAATGGTAGGAGGACTTGTTATAGGGGTGGTTTCTGGTTTACTTCATACAAAAATGAAAATTCCGGCATTGTTAACAGGGATTATAACTTTAACGGGATTATACTCAATAAACTTGAAAATTTTAGGGAAAGCTAATATAGCTTTATTAAAAGAAAAAACATTGGTGACAATGTTACAAGGTTTTGGAATACCGAAAGTCTATGCGGTAATTCTATTAGGGTTAGTATTTTCATTAGTATTAATAGTCTTGCTAACTATATTCTTAAAAACAGAAGTAGGGCTAGCGATTTTATCAACAGGTGATAATGAAGATATGAGTGCAGCTAATGGTATACGAATAGATAATATGAAAATCTTAGGCTATATGATAAGTAATGGTTTTATTGCTTTATCAGGAGCTTTGCTTGCTCAAAATAATGGTTTTGCTGATTTGAATATGGGGGTAGGAACAATTGTTATAGGTCTTGCTTCTATTATAATCGCAGAAGTAGTTATCAAAAACCTTAGCCTAGGTAAGAGAATAGCCTCTATAATTATCGGTTCAATTATTTATAGACTTGTTATTTCATTAGTATTAGAGATACCAGGTATGGATACGCAACTTGTAAAATTATTCTCAGCAATTATTTTAGCAATAATTTTATTTATACCAGAATTAGAAAAAAAATTCCCAAAGGGTGTTAGGAGATAAAAATGAGTTTAGTATTAAAGAATATAGAAAAAACATTTGAAAAAGGAACGATAAATGAAAATCATGTTCTTAGAAATCTTTGTTTGGAGATAGAAGATGGGGAGTTTGTTTCTATAATAGGAAGTAATGGAGCTGGGAAGTCTACATTGATGAATGTTATTGCGGGCGTGTTATTCCCAGATAGTGGAACGGTATCTTTAGATGGAGTAGATGTAACAAAAGATGATGTAACAAAACGTTCAAAAGATATTTCGCGTGTATTTCAAGATCCAAAAATGGGAACAGCTACAAGGATGACTATTGAGCAAAATATGGCAATAGCACTAAAAAGAGGAGAATCAAGATCTTTTTCTCCAGGTGTGAAAAAAGAAGATAGAGAACTTTACAAAACAGCATTAGAGGAATTAGGATTAGGTCTAGAAAATAGATTGAAGAGTAGTGTAGAATTTTTATCAGGGGGACAACGTCAGGCGTTAACTTTAGTTATGTCAACACTTGTTAAACCTAAACTTCTTCTTTTAGATGAACATACTGCAGCTCTTGATCCAAAAACAAGTGCTATGGTAATGAAACTTACGGATAAAATCGTTAAGAAAAATAATTTAACAACAGTTATGATAACTCATAATATGGAACATGCAATAGAATATGGTGATCGTCTAGTTATGCTTCATGAAGGCCATGTTGTTGTTGATATAAAAGGTGAAGAGAAAAAAGATTTAACCGTAGCAAAATTACTAGAGTTATTTAAAAAGAATAGTGGAAGCAATATTATCAATGATGATATGATGCTGTAGAGGTGAAAAACAGAGAGGCAAGAATGATATGTACCCCTTTTGCTGGATAAACCAGTGGAAGGGGTACATATCATTCTCATCAGTTAAGAGTAAAGTTTTTTTAGTTGAGTATGTTATTAGAAGGAGTTAAGTTGTTTGATAAAGAAGAAATAAAAAGAAAAGAGTTAACATTGATACTAGAAGTTCTATTTTTATAATTGATTAACTAAAAGAGTCAAAGTATGATATAATGGAAAAAAATAAAAAAGAGGAGTAGGGAAATGAAGGAAGAAAAACATGGGAAAGAAATCAAAATAAAAAAGAAATTAATAAAAATTATAGGAACAATAATAGTAGGAGGAATGTTAATGATGACAGCAGGTTGTGGAATAATGGGCATGGGAAGTAAATCATGGATAGAAAAACAAGTATCGGATATAGAAAAAGTCTATCCAACAGAAAATCCAGAAGACTTATTTGAAAAATTTCCGAATGGATTTAGGATTGAACAAATGAGGTTGTTTGAAGAAAATGGTAAATCTTACAGTATAAGTTTGGAAATGAAAGGAGATAAGGAAACTAGAAAAATAGAGGGGAAGGTAAGTAGAGTACGACTAGAATCGAAACCCTATAAAGAAACAGTTGAAAAAGAAAGTAAAGTAGAATATATAAAAGATAAAGGCTTAGTTTTAGCTAAGTCTGAGTTAACAGATGAACTATTACCTAAAAATTATTTTCTATTTCAAAAATTAAAGTTAAATACTAATGCATTGAAAAAATTAGAGGTAAAAGATAAAAGCTTCAGTTTTGAGACAGGAAAATATAATATAAAATATTTATTTATAAATAAGGAGATAGATAATTACTTAGAATTAAACAAACAAAAAGTAAGTTTGGATATAATTGGTAGATATACAGAAAAGAATAAAATATATTTTCACTCAGTAATAATAGAAAAGGCTACGGAACTTTATTTTTCAGAAAAGGTAGTAGAAGAGAAAGGTAAGTAGAAGTATGAAGAATAATACATTATACGCCTCAGATATAACTTACGAATTTGAAAAAGCAAGGATAGCGGGGGCGAATGACAATAACATTTTAATGCAAGTAAAAAGTAAAGAGGACTATTCTTATCCAGAAAAACTTGAATACCTAGATGATTTTTATGATAAAGATACAGGTTCGAGTGGAACCGCGTTTAAAGATAAAGATACAGGAGAAGTAATTCTTGCATATACAGGGACAAATTTTAAAAGTGATTTATGGAATGATGCGGTTAAAACAGATTTTGGGAGAATAGCTCTAGGACTAGGAGACGATCACGTTGATCCAGCACGTAAATTCTATGAGAAAATAAGAGCTGAATATGGAGATGACATAATATTAACAGGGCATAGCTTAGGTGGGAATTTGGCACAGTGGATTGCATTGTACTACAATGTCCAGAAAACAATAATATATAACCCAGCTCCATTATATATACCCCCTGAACAATTAATTGCAACATTAGGAGCGTGGAGTATAAAAGATGCAGTAGCAATACCTCTAGGATTTATAAAAGATGGAGCAAAATGGCTGTTTGGGATAAAAACAGGAGAAGATAAGATAAAAAATTTAAAAGAGACATTTACAGGATGGGTTATCAGGATACAATCAGAATTAGATATAGTAAATAATCCCTCTGATTATTTGAGAGGAGAATACTTAGGGGTAGAACATATATTAAAAGATGCGGGATGGCACTCACTAGGAGATATATTAAAATCAGAAGAATTAAAGGAAGAATTAGAAAGAATAACTAGGCAACTGTATAAAATCAAAGCCAACATAGATATAGATGGTGATGGGAAAATAGATGTTAAATTAGGAGAATTAGATTTAAAAAGAAGAAATTTATTGAATGATAAAGCAAGCATAGCAAGTGGAGGAAAAATTCAGTTAAATCCAGAAGTTTTAAAAACTTTAAGTAACAATATTCAAATGAGAGTACTAGGAGATTTAGAAAAAGTAAAAGAAATAACAAAATTATGTATAGAAAAAAATAATAAAGTAAGAATGGACTTTAACCAAAGAAAAGAACAAGTCACAGAAAGTATACAAGAAGAATTAAATAATACCGGAATACCGGTAATACTAGACAATTTAAGAGAATCAGTAGGAGAAATAATAAAAAACAAACATCTTTTGGAAGCCCTACAACAAAAATATCAATTAAAAATGGAACAATTTGGCTCTAACGAAATACCTCTAGTAAGTGGTATCAGACTATATCCATATAATTATAACATACAACTAGATACGTTAAGACGAGCAACAGCCCCATTGCTAAATCAAAGTCAAAAAGAAGAAACAAAAGATACATCAAACCTTTTTAGGAAAAAACCAACTATACTGAAATCATGGCAAGAAATAGAAAATAATACAAAGAGATTATTAGAAGAAAGTGATAAGACATTTGAGGGAGATGGACTAAGAACAGGTAAAGAAGACGGAATAAGTCAATCTTTAAAACAAGTACTAGAAGTAGCCGAGAAAAATATAGAAGAGTTAGAAAAACAACTCCAAAACACAGCAGAGCTAACGCAAGGATTAGCAGAAAACTTTGAAGAACAGGACAGATGGATAGGAACAAAACTACAACAAGGTATTTTTGTAGGAAGTAATCCAGTAAAAAATATGCCGCAAAGCTATAAAGCCTATTTAGAGCGTGATGAAATATTTGATGATGTAAAAGATGTAATTCAAGCGTTTGATAAACAAGTAGAAAAAAGAAGTGAAGAATATTCAGGTAAGCTAACACAAATAATGGGAGAAAATTTAGATGCATTTTCAAGTGGGTTAGAAAATTGGTCAGTGTTTGTAGATGATGCAAAAAGAGCTATAGTAGCTGTGGAAGGTAACTATCCACTAACGGTGGAAGTGGCAGAAAAATATACAGAAGAGTATCAAGAAGAGGGGGAAACAAAAACTACAACTAAAACAAGGATAAGATATTGGGGGAAATTAAAAGAACTATATCCTAAAGAATTAGTAGAAAATATGGTTGCTACACAAGATAAAATAATATCAAAAAAAGAGAGAATAGGTCAGACGATACAAGCAATAAGGATAACAAAAAACAATTTAGCGTACTTAGAACCAAATCTAAAGAAAATAGTAGAAGAGGGAGTCTATAAGGCTTTCGATTTAGATGAGATAGTGAACTCTCAAAAAATAGCAAAGAGAATAATAGAAAAGAGTCAAAGTGAAATAAAAT
>ERZ773069.222-NODE-222-length-40644-cov-5.117002_pt1 | contig 40644 bp, 32 predicted proteins | sample MGYA00580619_ERZ773069 | MGnify/ENA primary metagenome ERZ773069 (study PRJEB29015, sample SAMEA2738007) | human oral metagenome | biome: human oral; feature: human-associated habitat; material: dental | place: China | collected 2108 ...
GGTTTTTAGTTTTTTGACTAAGATGAATAACCTGGCGAAACTGTAACGAAAATAGTTGTAAGATATATTGATTAAGATACAGACTTGTAAATGTGATATAAAATTATACTGATATTTATTCTGCCTTACGGCAGGGAAAAGGAGATAAAAATGTCAAAAGTAGGTATTGTAATGGGTAGTGATTCAGATATGTCTGTAATGGCACAGGCTGCTGATTTCTTAGAAAAAATGGGTATAGATTTTGAAATGAAGATAATCTCAGCTCACAGAGAGCCGGACATATTCTTTGAATGGGCTAAAACCGCCTATGACAGAGGTATAAGAGTTATTATAGCAGGAGCTGGAAAGGCGGCTCACCTTCCGGGAATGTGTGCAGCTTTATTTACACTGCCTGTTATAGGCGTTCCTATCAAAACTTCGGATCTTGGAGGAGTTGACTCACTTTATTCTATAGTGCAGATGCCCTCAGGAATACCTACCGCTACAGTGGCTATAGGAGGAGGTAAAAATGCCGGTATACTTGCTGCCAAGATACTGGCGGTTTCAGATATGGAACTGCTTGCTAAGTTAAAACAATTTTCCAAGGAAATGGAAGCGGAAGTTGTGGCAAAGGATGAAGAGCTTAAAGCAATAGGTTACAAAGAGTATCTTAAGAAAAAATAATAAATCTAAGTTTTAATACAGGAGGAGAATCGTGGATTATAAAAGTGCGGGTGTGGATATAGAGGCAGGTTATGAGTCTGTGGAACTTATAAAAAAGCATGTTAAGGAGACCTTAAGACCTGAAGTACTTGGGGCACTTGGAGGGTTTTCAGGTGCATTTTCCGCAAAGGCTTTTAAGGATATGGAAGAGCCTGTTTTGCTTTCAGGTACTGACGGAGTAGGCACTAAGTTAAAGCTTGCGTTTATTATGGACAAACATGATACTATAGGAATAGACTGTGTTGCCATGTGTGTAAATGATGTAGCCTGTGCAGGAGCCGAGCCTTTATTTTTCCTTGACTATATAGCTTGCGGAAAGAATATACCGCAAAGAATAGCAGATATAGTATCAGGTGTTGCGGCAGGTTGTAAGCTTTCAGGTGCAGCCTTGATAGGCGGTGAAACTGCTGAAATGCCGGGATTTTATGCCGAAGATGAGTATGACTTGGCAGGTTTTTGTGTAGGTGTTGCGGATAAAAAGGATCTTATAGACGGCTCAGGCTTAAAAGAAGGCGACATACTTATAGGTATAAGTTCAAGCGGTGTTCACAGCAACGGTTTTTCATTGGTAAGAAAAGTATTTGATATGAGTAAGGAGGCTTTATCAAAGCACTATGACAGCCTTGGACAAACTCTTGGAGAAGCTCTACTTGCTCCTACAAAGATCTATGTAAACGCATTAAAGGCGGTAAAAGAAGCAAATATTAAGATACACGCCTGCTCACATATAACCGGAGGAGGTTTTTACGAGAATATACCGAGAATGCTGACTGCTACTTATGATGCTGTAGTTGAAAAAAGCTCATATCCTGTACCTGAGATATTTAATTTACTTAAAAAAACAGGAGATATCGAAGAAAATATAATGTATAATACCTTTAACATGGGTATAGGCATGGTGCTTGCGGTGGAAGAAAAAGAAGCTCAAAAAGTTCTCGAAATTCTTTCTTCTATAGGAGAGACGGCTTATAAAATAGGTTATATAAGAGCCGGTAGGGGAGAGCTGGAGTTATGCTAAGCTTAGCGGTGCTTGTAAGCGGAGGAGGAACGAATTTACAGGCAATAATTGATGCTATAGAAAATAATTCTATAAAAGGTGCCAAAGTAGATTTGGTTATTTCAAGCAGTGAGAGCGCCTATGCCATTGAAAGAGCAAAAAAGCACGGTATCAAAACCGAAACTATAGTGCCTAAAAATTTTTCTTCTAAAGCTGAGTATGATAAGGCTCTTTTTGAGTGTTTAAGTAAGGAAAACCCCAATCTGATAGTATTAGCAGGGTTTCTTACTGCCATACCTGCTAAAATAATTGCCGGTTTCAGGGGTAAAATAATCAATATACACCCTTCGCTTATACCCAGCTTTTGCGGTAAGGGTTACTATGGCATACATGTGCATGAGGCGGCACTTAAAAGAGGAGTAAAGATTACCGGAGCGACTGTACATTATGTGGATGAAGACTTAGATACAGGTCCTATAATACTGCAAAAGGCTGTAGAGGTAAGAGAGGAAGATACTCCTCAAATATTACAAAAGAGGGTAATGGAAGAGGCGGAGCATATTATATTGCCTGAGGCTATCAATATGATTGCCGCTGCCCTAAAAAAGCAGGAGGAAGTATGAAAGTATTAGTAGTAGGCGGCGGCGGAAGAGAACACGCAATATGTGAATGTCTCTCAAGAAGCAAAAGGGTTAAAAAAATTTATGCCGCACCCGGAAATGCAGGAATTGCAAGCCTCGCTGAATGTGTAGATATATCCGTAATGGACTTTGAAGGCTTAATAGACCTTGTAAAAAAAGAAGGAATAGACTTAAGCATTATAGGTATGGACGATCCTCTATGTGCCGGTATAGTTGATGCCTTTGAAGCCGAGGGGCTTAAGGTATTCGGACCGAGAAAGGCTGCAGCGATACTGGAAGGCTCCAAGGCTTTTTCCAAGGAGCTTATGAAAAAGTACTCCATACCTACAGCGGAGTATGAGTGTTTTGATAACTATGATAAGGCGGCTGTTTATCTTGAAAGCTGTAAGTATCCTACTGTAATAAAGGCGGACGGACTTGCACTGGGTAAAGGTGTCTATATATGCAAGGATAAGAAAGAAGCCATGGAAGCTCTGAAAGAAATCATGGTAGATAAAAAGCACAGTACAGCCGGAGATAAGATAGTTATAGAAGAGTTTATGGAAGGAAGAGAGGTAAGTGTACTCAGCTTTGTAGACGGTAAGACTATTAAGATAATGAGTTCAGCCCAGGATCATAAAAGAGCTTATGATAATAATGAAGGCCCCAATACCGGCGGTATGGGCACATTTTCCCCAAGTCCTTTCTATACCAAAGAGGTAGATGAGTTTTGCAAAAAGCATATTTATCAAAAAACAGTCGATGCCATGAGAGAAAGTGGCAGAGAGTTTAAAGGAATTATATTCTTCGGGCTTATGCTTACCAAAGACGGCCCTAAGGTGCTTGAGTATAATGCAAGATTCGGTGATCCTGAAACTCAAGTTGTACTTCCAAGGCTAAGAAGTGATTTGGTAGACATAGTAGAGGCTTGCATAGATGGAAAACTTGAAAATATAGATATAGAGTTTGAAGATAATGCGGCTGTCTGTGTAGTACTTGCAAGTAAGGGCTATCCTGTAGTCTATGAAAAGGGCTTTGTTATAGAGGGGCTTGATGCTATAAGTAAGAAAGAGGATGTTTACTGTTTTCATGCCGGAACCAAGTTTAAAGACGGTAAAATAGTTACTAACGGAGGCAGAGTTTTAGGCATAAGTGCCAAGGCGAAAAGTATAAAAGAAGCCAGAGAAAAAGCCTATAAATCCACAGAACTTATAGGTTTTGAAAATAAGTATATGAGAACTGATATAGCTGATATATAAAGGAGGTATTGTATGTCATTGATTATAGTATTTGTAATTGGTATACCGGTATTGATAGCAGTTGTTGCAGTTGTTGCTACTATTTCAAGTATAGGTGGAGTAGTAGACGAGGACAATGAAGAGGAGTAAGATAGTTTCATACTGATATAAAAGCCATAAACTTAAGTTACGGTTTAGATAGGTCATCATCTTCGTCAAAAAAACTAACAATGTTTGATTTTTATGTATATCTAACCTACCAAAACTGTAACTGGACTTATGGTTAAAATTAAAGTTTTGAAATTAAATACATTTACATAGCCGAAACTCTCAATCATCGGTTTAGGCTATGTATCTGCCCTTCTTTGGCTGCAGGTGAATATGCAGCTTAGAGGAGGGCTTTTTATATACTCAAAATTCATTACAGATGTTTTGCTAAACCACATAAGATATTCTTAAGCCAAGCAAAGGATTAGAGTATATGGGATTTTGCAATACAGCAATAGCTGTATTTTAGATTCGCACAGTGATTTTAGGGACACTAAACCTTATGGAAGGCTATGAAAACGATAACTATGACATAAAGTCTTAGCTAATAAAGCAGTTTATAATATTCTTAAACTATCTAAGATACTTGCTCTTATGTATTTTAATATCTTTAACCATAATTACAAAGATTGATTAAATGACAAATAGAGATATTAATGTTATAATTACGCAAATTTAGGTGAATGAATCTGTATATTGTATGCACAAAGAAGTATATAAGTAGGGTATAGTGGAGCAGTAGCTTTGTTCTAAAGTACTAATTGAAATAAGGAGTAGTTATGGAAAAGAAAATTAAGAGATGTGCTTGGGCGAATAATAATAAACTGGAACAGGAATATCACGATGAGAAGTGGGGTATTCCGGTATTTGAAGATAAAGAACTATTTAAGATGCTTTGTTTAGAGGGAATGCAAGCAGGACTTAGCTGGGTTACCGTGCTAAATAAAATGCAAGGGCTTTGTGAAGCCTATGATGATTTTGATCCTGAAATAGTTATAAACTATGATGAAAAAAAGGAAGAAGAGCTTCTTCAAAACGAAGGAATAATACGCAATCGTTTGAAAGTGAAGTCCATTGCAATCAATGCAAAAGCTTACTTTAAGGTATGTGAGGAGTTTGACTCATTCAGCAACTATCTATGGGGCTTTGTAAATCATAAGCCGATTATCAATTCTTGGAAATCAATAGAAGAAGTCCCTGCAAAAACGGAGCTGTCAGACAAGATAAGCAAAGATTTGAAGAAAAGAGGCTTTAAGTTTGTCGGCTCTACTATTGTATATGCATTTATGCAAGCAGTAGGAATGGTTAATGATCACCTTTTGGATTGTGATTTTAGAAGAGCAGAGGGCGAATAAGAGTTTATCGGAAGGTATTATCAAGTATTGTTAAGATAAAGTAGATGGGATTGTAGCAATTGATAGTGTCAAATTACTTATGAAAAAAACGAGTTTAAGGAGAAGATTTTATGAAAATAGCAATGATAGAAGATGATAGTACAATATCTTTTGCTGTTTCTACTTTCATGAAACGATATGATGTGGAAGTGGTTGTTTTAGATAGTTTAGAAGCTGCCAAACAGATAGACTTAAAGGATTATAATTTAATAATACTTGATGCAAATCTACCCGACGGCTCAGGTTTTGACTATTTGAAGTGGTTAAGGGAAATTTCCGGTATACCTGTAATTATGCTTACCGTAAAAAATGAAGATGAGTATGTTTTAAAAGGTTTTGAAAATGGAGCGGACGAATATATTACAAAGCCTTTTTCATTACCGGTTTTAAAGGCAAGGATAGATAATATTTTTAGAAGAAAGGGTATGAGTAATAACGAAATAGTATTTAATGAATTGAATTTGAATTTAAGCTCAATGACAGCGAAGTTAAACAATGATAATTTGGAACTTAACAGGCAGGAGTTTGCAGTTCTTGAACTTCTTTTAGAAAATAAGAATGTAAATCTTATAAGAGAAAGAATAATTGATACGGTATGGGAATACGATCTGTATGAAGTAAATGATAATACTTTAACCGTAACCGTTAAAAGGCTTAGGAATAAATTGAAAGACTATGGAAAATACATAAAAACTGTAAGAGGAATAGGATATATGTGGGAGGATAGCAGTGATGAAGGAAAATAAAGGTTTTCTTTGTATAGTCTTTATTAACCTGTTCTTATCATTATTAACTGTTTGTCTTAGCCCAAGACTCGATATAATTACATTTATTTGCTTTGTTATTGTCAATGTAATCGTATTTGTATTACTTATTTTAAATGATAAAAATAGGGAAAATAGAATAAAGAAAAAGATAGAAGATATTTTTTTATTACTACACTCATTAAATACAGATGTGGATAATTACGAAGTAGAAGACGATGAATTTGGAGGGCTTAGAGACGAAATTGTAAAAGTGATCGGTGAGAAAAAAAGTATAACGGATAAAGCCTTGAAATCAGAACAAATATTAAGAGAATATACAGAGGATATTGCCCATCAATTAAAAACTCCCTTGACTGGGATTTTGCTTATGCTTGATTTGATAAAAGAGGATGAGGGCAATAAGATAGAGTATATTAATCGCATAAGGGCAAGTAGCAACAGGTTACATCAGTTGGTTGATATTCTATTAAAGTTAGCTGCCTTGGATTCAGAGACAATAAAGATGAAGAAAGAAAGTATAAGTGTAAAAAAATTAATTGATGAAGTTGTTACAGAAATGGAAATAATTTTTGCAAATCAAGACTTTACGATTCCTGTTGTAGGCAAGGACTATAAATTGATTTGTGATAGAAAATGGACATACGAAGCGATTTATAACATTGTAAAGAATGGGATAGAGGCATCAGAAGATAAGGGGATAAAGATATATTTAAAAGAAAGTCATATCTATCAAAGCATTATTATAGAAGATTTTGGCAAAGGAATATCTGAAGATAATCTAAAAAAGATATATCGAAGATTTTATAAGGAAAATAAAGATTCTAAAGGATATGGGATTGGTTTACCTATGGCAAAAACTATTATTGAAAAACAAAATGGCGAACTTGTTTATACAAGAGGAAAAACATCAAATAGTTTTGAACTTAGGTTTTACAGACAGTAGATAAAGATGAGTTACTTTTTTGTGGCTTGTCTTTCTTTTTGCCCTTACTCAGTCACCTTGTAGTCACTTTGTAATGATATTTTATTTATAAACAAAGGAGGGCTAATAAGATGAGTATTGTAAAAACGATTAATTTAACTAAAATATATGATTCCGGAGTAAAGGTGAAGGCACTTTCAGATATTAATTTTGAACTTCAAAAAGGAGACTTAGTGGCTATTATCGGTGATAGCGGTTCCGGTAAATCAACATTGCTGCATTTGTTAGCCGGTGTAGATAAACCTACAAGTGGGGAGATTTATATTCAAGATAAGAATATAACAAAACTGGGTAAAGAAGAGCTTACAGTTTTTCGTAGAAGAAATATAGGCGTGATTTACCAGTTTTTCAATTTGCTCCCTAATATCAGTGTTAGAAAGAATATATTATTACCGTTGCTTCTTGATAATAAAAGAGAAGATAAAAATTATTTTGATGAGATTATATCTACATTGGGAATAGAAGAAAAACTTGAGCGATTTCCAAAGCAGTTGTCCGGCGGTGAGCAACAAAGAGCGGCTATTGCAAGAAGTCTTCTTACCAGACCTGCTATCGTATTGGCAGATGAACCTACAGGCAACTTGGACAGAAGAAATTCAGAAGAAATAATTTCTTTATTTAGGCTTGTAAATAAGCGCTTTGAGTCAACTGTTATGATTATTACCCATGATGAAAAAGTGGCTAATTCATGTGATAAAGTATATAGAATGATTGACGGAAAATTAAATAAAATAGAGGGAGGGGATTATGAAAATAATTAATGAACTCTGTTATTCTCAGATAAATACCAATAAAAAGGATACACTTGCAACTAAATTATCTATTTTTTTAGCAGTCATTTTACTTGGTACAGTTATTTTTATTATTGGAAGCCTTAAAGAAGAGCAGCATAATGAAATAGTTTCTACTGTAGGAGACTATCAAGTTTCTCTTACAGATATAAATAAAATGATGATGGAAAAGTTATTGGAAAATGATGATATTAAAAAAGTCTCTTTTGATAAGTTTATTTCAACCGATTTGAATGCAGTAATTATTGAGAAAGGGGAATACTTTAAGGACTTAAAGGGATTTGAGATTGTTTATGGCAGAAATGCAAATTCTGCCAAAGAATTGATTGCTCCAACTCGTTTTTTCAAAAAAAATAAAGATTATAAAATAGGCTCTAAACTGAAGGTGGCAGGAAAAGAGTATACTTTTGTCGGTGAATATCGTGATTATGAAAGCAGTTTTGAAGAAAGTGCTTTGATTGGAATTTTGAATGATGAAAGCCAAGAAAATATCTTTAATAATTCAGACGGCATTGAAGTGTTTATTTGGTATAAAAGCCCACGAGATACATATAAACTGACGAAAAATATTTTAGAGGATTTTCAAATTGATTACAGTAAATCCTTGGATACCGGAAGACTGTATTTTAATAAAGATATTTTAGAGTATGAAATGATTTATCCATCCGGTATTATTCCACCTAAATCTGTAATGGCAGAGTGGGTTGAAACTTACGGAGTCTGCATGGTATTGGTTTTACTATTTGCTGTTATGATCTACGGAGCTTTTAATGTATGGAACAATAGAGATATAAAAGAATTAGCCTTGTTAAAGAGTGTAGGAATGACACAAAAGCAAGTTAGAAGTATGATAAGGCTAAAAGCAATTAAAATTGGTATATTTCCGGTTTTAGCAGGCACTGCGGTATCGTATATAACGGCAAATTTATTATTATATTTCATGTGGTTAAATAACCTGATAAGTTATAAAAAAATGTCGGATATTTTTGAAGAAAAAATGAGGACTGCAAAGTTTCACTTAGTTTCTCTTTCTTTTTCAACATTGTTTCTTATTGTAGTTTTAGCTTTTATAACCGTATATTTATCTGCAATTATGCCGGCTAGAAAGAGTGCAAAACTTAATGTGATCAAGGGACTAATGGGGATTGCCGACAAAAAAATAAAATATGGAAAATCAAGAATATCCGGCAAGGTTGAGAGGACTTTAGCAAGAGATTATTTTAAAGCTTACAGTTCAACTTATAAAACAATTATATTTGCAATGCTATTATCAGCTATGGTTATGACATTGGTATTAGTCTCCCAATCTTATAGGACTGTTGATGAAATTTACGGAAAACATAAAGAACAATACAACTTTCAGTCACAGATATTTACGGACATGCAAATAAATAAACAATTACTCAGTGAACTGTATCTGTTAGATGGAATTGATGAGATACATGTTTATGAGGACAAGAGCTTTAAATTTTATTTGAGCGACAATAAAGGATTTTATTCAGATGAATTAAAAAATGCTTTTGAATCAGGTAATAAAAGTGCAGAAGATATGTATGTAAATATTATAGCTCTTCATAAACAGGATTTTGATAAAGTGATTTATATAAATAAATTGGGTAAAGACACAAAATATATTCTATTAAATAAAACACCTGAAAAAAATAACACGCCGTATTCATTTAGAAAATATATCAGTCTGACAAACAGTGATAATAAAGATCTTGTACTTCGCTATAATGCAGATGAAAAAAAGATGCCTATTCATATTGATACTTATATAAAAGATTTTCCTTTTGACTTGGAGGCACAGAATCAAAAGGGTATATATGTATTTACTACAATGGAAAATCTTGAAAAATTTATAGAAGAATATGGGCAAGATAAAGCCAATCCGACAAGATATTATAATATTAAGCTTAAAGCTAAGAAAAACTTAGACAAAGTATCTGATAATTGTGAGCGAATTATATCTTCGTACATTCCTAAAAGTGACCGTTCAACAAGCAATGATATACTAAAACAGGCAGCTACAGAGGAACAATTGCGAAATGAGCATATGTTAAATTTCGGAATACAAATTATACTTATAATACTTGCTCTTTCAAATGCATATAATAGTTTTCATGGCAATTTAAGGGCAAGAAAAAGAGAATTTCAACTGCTTTCTACAGCAGGAATGACAAATAAGCAGATTAAAAAAATGATTTATGGAGAGTCCGGTATATTATTTAGATATGTGGGCATATTCTATATTTCAGTATTTATATCAGCTATCCTTGTGCGTTCTTATAGAAGTGAGTATGAGCTTGGCTTTATTTGTAAAGAGATAATATTTAACTTAAATTATGTGCCGATCATACTGATATTCGGAGTAATAATATTGGGCGTTATATTGGCAATTAGAAGCAGTACCAAGAAGATACTTAATGATGATTTAAACAGTGATATAAAAGAGATTTAAAATCTAAAAATCAATATCTAAAAGAGGACTGTTTACAGCAAAGTGTAGAAGTCCTCTTTTATTATCAACTATAGGGCGTGTTTCTGTCAATTATTGTTGTTGAATTCTATTTGGTCGGCAGCTTTGGGCAGAGACGGATAGAGTGTTTCTGTTAATTATTGTTATTGAACCTTTTCTGATTATTGTTTATGCTGCTAACTACCCTACAAATCATCAAAAATAATTACCTGTTTATCTACATCCACCTTCGCATCAACTCCAAACGGAATAATACATCTGGGTGTTGCATGACCTACATTGAGGTTATAAACGACAGACAGCTCTTTATTAGCAATCTCTTCTAACAAAATTTGCCTATACTCTTTGTAGTATGTTTCATTTTGAGGTTTTCCGACTAAAACACCTGAAAGTACATTAAATATACCCTGTTCCTTTATAGTGTTGATCATTTTTCTGAATAAATTTGGCTCGGGTTTTTCTTCACTGGTTTCTAACAATAAAATTTTACCCCTCCAATCTTCAAGTTTAGGAAATAAATTATATTTATTGCATAAAGCTACCGTATCTTCAAATCTGTAGTTATCAAACATATAATATATGGACTCCAGACAACCTCCCAGAATCTTTCCGTTAAATATAGGTTTGCCGCTCAATAATTCAAAACCGGTATTTTTGTGCTGAGGCATATTGCTACCTATGGCATCTTTGCTAAAATCTTCCCGCTCTTCATACCAAACATCACTTGGGCGTACTTCTTTGATTTGCCCTGTTGTAATCAACTCTTCAAAGTATTTTTTTGTATAGGGTAACATTTCATTGGAGAGTTCACATACATCAGGTAAAAATGCTTGCCCATAAAATGTTTTGATGCCTACTTTATGCAACATAAAATGATTTATGGTTGTGTCGGAGAAGCCCAAAAATATTTTCTGTTTGGCAATATTTTTTAATTCATCATTGTCAAATAAATAGGGTAATAATCTATATGTATCATCTCCTCCTATTGCACATAAGATCATATCAATGGAATCATCCTTAAAAGCTGTTAGCAAATCCTCCGCTCTGCTTTTAGGGTGATTTTTTATAAAGTCAATACCCTTTAGTGCATTAGGTAGAAACTCAAGCTCTATACCATATTTATTTAATCTTTCCATACCTATTTTAAGCTCGTGTTCGATAAAACTCTCTCCTAAAATACCGCTTGATAAGCTTACAATGCCTATTTTCCTAACCATATTTTCTACACCTCCTCTCAGATGAAAAAGTCCTTGCAACGCTCCCTGCACTTCCTCTCAGATGAAAAAGTCCTTGCAACGCTCCCTGCACTTCCTCTCAGATAGAAAAGACCTTGTAACACCACCTTGCTCCCTGCACTTCCTCTCAGATAGAAAAATCCTTGTAACTCCCTCTGCTCTCGACACTGCCTCTAAGTAGAAAAGTCCTTGTAATCCAATCTTTTTAGCGTTTAGTACTTTTGATAAAGCGAGATACAAATTTCACAGACGAGGACTGTTTGAACGCAGTCTGCCCGATTTTGGCAGACAAGTGATTTCCACAGTCTGTGTAAAATTTGTCGAAGCTTTGAGAAAGTACTGCGAGTAAGATTGAATTACAAGGAACTTTTCGTACTATAAGCAGCACCTACAAGGAACTTTTCTTCTCCCTGCTTACTTATGATACTCATTCAGCAAATTATTCTTCAAATCCCACAACTTCTGTGATAAATCCACATGAGTCCTATGCGGATACTCAAGTCTCCTTGACTCCTCCCACAGCGTATCCATTTCTTCTTTACAATACTCCCTGATTTCCATAACGGAAGGACTTTTATATACACAGTTACCGTTTTTAAATACAGGTACTAAAAGCTCTTTTGTATAATAAGTATGGGAAGGGAGCAGGGTCTTCTTCCAAGTATCCAAAGGATCGAAAAGAAGCAGCTCTTCTGAAGTATCCAAAGTCTCTTCCTCAAGGCAGATAAGGTCGGCTATTATTTTTTTGGTATCCTTATCATAGATCCTATATATCTTTTTATTTCCGGGGTTGGTATTTTTTTCAGCATTTTCTGAAAGTTTTATCTTTGCCTTAAAGGCTTTTTTATCACTTTCATATACGGCAGAAAGTTTATACACTCCTCCAAATGCAGGACAGTCTTTGGAGGTGATCATATTAGTTCCTACACCCCATGAGCTTATCTTTGCACCCTGTAGTTTCAAAGAGCTGATTAGATTCTCGTCCAAATCATTGGAGGCGGAAATTATGGCATCATTAAATCCGGCATTATCAAGGAGCTGCCTTGCCTTTTTGGAAAGATATGAAAGGTCTCCGCTGTCCAGTCTTATACCGTAATTTTTAAGCTCTATCCCTTTTTCCCTCATCTCATTAAATACTTTAATAGCATTAGGTACGCCTGATTTTAGGGTATCATATGTATCTACCAAAAGTATGCAGGCATTAGGATAAAGATTGGCATACTTTCTAAAGGCGGTAAGCTCGTCACTAAAACTCATTACCCAACTGTGTGCATGAGTGCCTCTTATAGGGACATCAAACATCTGTCCGGCAAGTACATTGCTGGTAGCAAAACATCCGGCTATCATAGCAGCCCTTGCACCGTAGATGCCGGCATCAGGTCCTTGAGCCCTTCTAAGACCGAATTCCAGTACCGTATCACCATTTGCGGCAAATACAACACGAGATGCCTTGGTAGCTATTAAGGATTGATGGTTTATAATATTAAGAAGGGCGGTTTCTATAAGTTGAGCTTCCATAATCGGAGCTACAATTTTCATGATGGGTTCTTTTGGAAATATTACGCTGCCTTCAGGGATAGCATAGATATCTCCGGTAAATTTGAAGTCCTTTAGATATGATAAAAATTTATCACTAAATAAATTAAGAGTTTTAAGATAACTGATATCTTCATCCGCAAAGTGCAGTCCCTCTATATATTCTATGACTTGTTGCAAACCGGCACAGACAGAGTAGCCTCCTGAGTGAGGGTTATTTCTAAAGAACATATCAAAGATAACGGTTTCATTTGCCTGTTTTTCTTCGAAGTAACCCTGCAACATGGTTAATTGGTACAAATCAGTAAGTAAACTAAGGTTTCGCATTTCCAGCCTCCTTTATTAAGTCTTGTAAAAGCTATAAAGAATCTTATAGCTTAAATGTACACTATACAAATCTCACAAGGTTTTATAAGTGAGATACTTAGACATTGTAACATATATCCAGTATTAATGAAAGATAGGCAAATAAAGTAGATACTAAAAAAATCGATTTTAGGATATAATGAAGATAAATTTTAATCTTGAGGTAGCGAAAATGAGATTTATCCTGGGAGCTTCCGGCAGCGGAAAGACTACATTTGCATATAAGAACTGTATAGAAGAGGCTATAAAAAATCCCGACAAAACTTTTATAATATTAGTACCCGAGCAGTATACCATGCAGACGCAAAAGGCTATAGTGCAGCTGCATCCTTTTCATGCAACCGACAATATAGATGTACTTAGTTTTAACAGACTCGCATACAGAGTATTTACGGAGCTTGGTATAGTAACTCCCGATATCTTGGATGATATAGCCAAGGTAATGATTATAAGGAAACTTTCCATGGACAGATCCAAGGAACTTGGGGTCTGGAAAAATCAATTTGCCAAAACAGGCTTTATAGACAATATCAAGTCCATGATATCGGAGCTTTACCAGTATGATATAAGCAGTGAAAGAATAGAAGAAATATCAAAAAATGAAAATATTTCCACAGGCTTAAGACACAAATTAAAGGATCTTAACCTTATGTATGAAAGTTTTATAGGCTATACGAAGGATAAGTATATAAGTACTGAGGAAATACCGGACATACTTGTAAAGTATATAAAAGAAAGCAATTTTATAAAAGGAGCAAGTATAATACTTGACGGATTTACAGGATTTACCCCTATACAGTATAAGCTGATAGAAGAATTATTAAAACATTGTTCAACACTTAGCTGTACCGTAACTATAGGAACGGGTGAGAATATAAAAGAAAAAACCGATGAAGCCGACTTATTTAACATGAGTAAGGGAATGCATGAAAAAATACTTAAGTTATGTAATGAGGCGGCAGTTAAAGATATAGAGTATATTGATCTGAATGATAAGCTTAAAGCCAAAGATTCAAACTTTGTTAAAAGTAAGGCAATAGAGCATATTGAAAAATACTTTCTAAGATACAAGCCCTATTCTAAAATCAGTGCCGAGAAAAAAGTAGGTATTGTAAAAGCGGCTAATATTGACGAAGAAGTTGATATGGTAGTAAGCCGTATAATGCATTTGGTTAAAGAAAAGGACTTAAGATATAAGGACATAACTATTCTTTGTGCGGATATGTCCTCTTATATAGATAAATTTAAGCATAAGTGCAGACTGAACGATATTCCCGTATTTATAGACGATAACATAAGTATAAGCTCCAATATCTTGGTGGAATTTGTAAGAGCCTGTCTTAGCGTGGTAAGAGAGGAGTTTTCTTACACTTCCGTTATGAGGTACATACGCAGTCCCTTAATAGACATGGACTACTCTACCTTGGCTTCAATAGATGACTATATGTATATATGCGGAATTAAGGGATTGGCAAAGATAAAAAAGACGTGGGAGCATATTCCAAGGCAGCTTAGCGGTGTCGATATTGAGGAATTAAATATTTCTAAAAATATAATAGTAGAGGATCTGGAACCTCTTTATAAGCTCTTAAAATCAAAATCCGCCGATACAAAAAAGGTAATAGAAGAACTTATAAGGCTTATAGACTCAAAGGATGCAAAGGCTAAGATGCTTGACTTAAGCAAGGAGTTTGAAGAGGCGAAAGACTTTGCACATGCAAGGGAATATGAGAAAGTATATGAGGAGCTTATAGCATTACTGGGTAAGACTGATAATTTACTTGGAGGTGAAAAACTAAGCAGCAGAGAGTTATACGAACTTTTGGAAGCGGGCTTTGCTCAGATAAGTGTAGGTATGATACCTAAAAAGCTTGACAGAGTGTTTTTCGGAGATTTAAAAAGAAGCAGGATAGACAGGGTAAGAGCCTTGTTTATAGTAGGTGCCAATGACGGTATAATACCTAAATTAAAGCAAAGCGACAGTATATTAAATGATAGAGAAAAAGAAAGCCTAAAGTCTCAGGGTATAGAGCTTTCGGCAACTGCCAAAGAAGATTTGATAGTGCAAAGGTATTATCTTTATATGAATTTTACAAAGTCCTTTGAATATCTGAGTGTAAGTTATTCAAACTTAGATAACTTGGGGAAATCATTAAAACCTTCTTATATAGTAGCTATGCTGGCAGCACTTTTTACAGATGTAGAGGTGATAAATGCAGCCAAGCTTATTAAAATATATTCAAAAGACGGGCTTAAGGAGGCATTTATAAGAGATTTAATCTCACTTAAAAAAGGTGAGTTTGAGCTTGAAGACAAAAGTGCTAAGGATGTGGAATTAAGAAGTATATATAAAACGGTAGATAAGCAAATGTTTGAAAAGGCATATCTATATATAGATAAAGAGTCGGTGCTTGGCAAAAAAACGGCTTTGGAGCTTTTTGGAAGGGAGATAAAGTGCAGCGTTACTTCCCTTGAGAAGTATGTAGACTGCCCCTATTCTTACTTTGCAAGATATGGCTTAGGGCTTGAGGAAAGAAGAGCCTACGGTCTTGAGGCTGTGGATATAGGAGTATTTATACATGCTGTAATAGAAAGATTTTTTAATCTTTCATCAAAGAATAAGTTTGATATAAGAAATATGGAAAATGCAAGGGTGCATAAAACAGTTGAAACTGTTGTAAATGAGCTTATGCTTTTGCCCGAATTTGCCATATATGCGGACAGCGATAAACAAAAGTACAGTTTATCAAGACTTGAGAGTATGGCAAAGCAAAGTATAGTTATATTGCTTGAGCAGATAAAACTCGGAAACTTCTTACCCCTGTGGAACGAGAAGAGCTTTTCTTATGCGGAGGGGCTTAAATCGCTTAATATAAGTCTTTCGGATACGGAAAAACTAAGACTTAGAGGGAAAATAGACAGAGTAGATGTATGCGAACTTGAGGATAAGGTACTGCTTAAAATTATAGATTATAAAACCGGCTCTACAAAGTGGGAAACGGATCTTGCATATTACGGAAAGCAGATACAGCTTGTAAGCTACCTTGAGGTTATTATGGAGTTGCTTAAAAAGAAATATCCGAATAAGGAAATAGTTCCGGCGGCATTTATGTATATAAATATTGACGAGCCTATAATATCCATGGAAGATATTAGCAGTAAGGAAGATATAGAAAGGGCAAGGCTTAACTATTTTCGTCCAAGCGGTATAGTAAATACGGATCTGGACATCATAAAAAATCTTGATACCAACATAAGCTCTTACAGTGATGTAATACCTGTAAGCTTAAAAGACGGGGTAGTTCAAGATTACCGTTCAAGTACGGCTTCAAGCGAAAGAATTGAGGCTCTGAGAAACTTTGTTAAAAATAAAAGCATTGATATAGCACAAAATATACAAAAAGGAAATATAAGCATAAGTCCGGTTCAAAGAGGAAACTATACAGCCTGTGATTATTGTGCCTATTCCGCCCTGTGCGGATTTGATAAAAAGAGCGGACAGCATGAGTATAATGTACTTAAGAAGATGAAAGATGAACTTGTATGGGAGAAGATATTAAATGACGAGAAAATGGACAAGTGAGCAGCAGGCTGCCATAGATACAAGAAATAAACATATTTTAGTTTCCGCTGCGGCAGGAAGCGGAAAGACCGCTATATTGGTAGAAAGAATTATAAGACAAATCACGGACGACAAAAATCCTATAGATATTGATGAGCTTTTGGTGATGACATTTACCAAGGCGGCAGCTTTGGAGATGAAGGAAAGAATAGCTAAAAGTCTTGAAGAAGAGCTGCTTAAACAAAGCCATGAAAGTGATAAATATAAGAGGCTTAAAAGGCAGCTTACACTTATAGACAGTGCCAATATAAGTACTATAGACAGTTTTTGTCTGTCTGTAATAAGGGAGCATATAGATAAGATAGAGCTTGACCCTTCTTTTAGAATAGCGGATGAGTCGGAGCTGGAGCTTCTTAAGCCTGAAACCTTGGATATTATTATGGAGGAGCTTTATCAAAAGAATGAGGGCGGATTTATAAAATTGCTTAATGCATATACCAAGGCAAGAAGTGATGACAGGTTAAGGGAGTATATACAGGAAATATACAGCTACGCCATGGCTATGCCAAGACCCTTGCTTTGGCTTGATGAGATACTAAAAAGCTATGAGACCGAAGATTTTAAAACAAGATGGGAAGCTTATATAGTTGAAAATATAGTTAAAAATGCAAATGATATTAAAAATGAAATAGAAAGAGCCATAGACATCTGTGACAGGGGAGAGCTTGGCTATAAGCAGACCTTTATAAACGAACTTGCACTTGCAAAAAATCTTTGTCTTGCAAAAGACTATGCAAAACTTAGAGAGGCACTGCTTATGTTTGATTTTCCTAATATAGGCAGGGTATCAAAGGACGCAGATGCGGAGCTTAAAAATATAGCAAAGGGAATAAGGGATAATTACAAAAAATTTATAAAAGAAAGGCTTATAAAGGACTTTATAAGGGATGAAGAAACTCTTGAGATAGAAGCGGAGTATGAAAAAGAGGCAATAAGTACTCTTATAAATATAGTAAAGGACTTTATAGTAAGGTTTAAGCAGGTAAAACTTGAGAAAAATGTTGCCGATTTTGCGGATCTTGAGCATTATGCTCTTGAGATCCTCTACAATGAGGATATGTCAAGAAGTCAGGTTGCCCTGGAATATGCAAAGCATTTTAAGGATATATACATAGATGAGTACCAGGACTCAAACTATGTTCAGGAAAGTATATTGTCAGCCCTTGATAACGGCAATGTATTTATGGTAGGAGATGTAAAGCAGTCCATCTATGCATTCAGACAGGCAAGACCCGAGCTTTTTTTGTCAAAATATAATACCTATACAGCCCATGATAAAATGCAGTCGGAGAAAGAAGTAAAGGTAGTGCTTAAAAAGAACTTTAGAAGCAGAGAAACTGTGCTAAAGAGCATAAATGATCTGTTTTTTAATATTATGTCCGAAAGTGTGGGAGGTATAGACTATGATAAGGAGTCGGCACTTTATGTAGGGGCTGATTTTGAAAAAATAAATAAAGACGGTTTAGCTACAGCTTCACAAACTGAACTGCTTTTACTCGAAAAGTACGATTTTGAAGAAGACAGTGCAGTACTTGAAGCAAGCATGATTGCAAAGCGCATAAAAGAACTTAAAAATACGCTTTTGGTAAGGGCTGAGGACGGCTCTTACAGACAGCTTAAATACTCGGATATTGTGATTTTATTAAGATCCATGCAGGGACAGAGTGAAAAATTCATAGATGTACTTTCAAAAGAAGGCATACCGGCATATGCCAACACTTCAACCGGATATTTTGATGCCATGGAAGTAAAGCTTGTACTGGCAATACTTTCGGCAATAGATAATCCCTATATGAATATAGACTTAAGCGCTTTTTTACATTCCCCTATAATAGACTTAAGTGATAACGAGCTTGCACTTATTACAGCCTATTACAGAAAGTACATGGAGAAAGAAGAGGACGAAACTAAAAAGAGCAACAAGGTCTATGAAATGTGCCAAGCCATATTGCAGAAAAAAATAGACTTTAACGCTCCCGATACCGAAAAAAAGATAAAAAAAGCCTTTGAACTGCTTTTTGATTACAGAAAAAAGTCTTCATATATGGAGCTGAGTGAATTATTAAGATATATATATGATAGTAGCGGATATCTTGATATAGTATCCTTACTACCTGCCGGACATATAAGAAGAGCCAACCTTTTAATGCTTACAGAGATGGCTAAACAGTATGAGAGCATAGGTTATAAGGGGCTTTTTAACTTTATAAAATATATAGACAACTTAAAGCAGTATAATACCGATTACGGAGAGGTTTCGGTAGTGTCGGAGTATGAAGATACTGTAAGGCTCATGAGTATACATAAGTCCAAGGGTCTTGAATTTCCGGTATGTTTCGTAAGCGGCTTACATAAAAGATTTAATACTTCTGATTATAAAAATGCCATTATAGCCGACTCAAAGCTTGGAATAGCCTGTGATTATGTCGATCTGGAATACGGATTAAAGTCAAGCAGTATCAAGAAAAATGTATTAAAATACAAAAAAAGGATAGATAACTTGGGTGAAGAGTTAAGAGTACTTTATGTTGCAATGAGCAGGGCAAAGGAAAAGCTTATACTGACTGCGGTAATTGATACTGCCGACAAGGCGTATGAAAAGTACAGCCACATAGAAGAAAGTAATAAACTCAGTATGCTTGATATTATGAATGCGAGTTCATACCTTGACTTTTTGCTGCTAAGTGATGTGAAGACAAGAGAAAGTATAGAAACTAAACTTGTTAAGGTCGAAGAACTTATGCGGTATGAAGAAAAAAAACAGATAGAAACTCTTAGATTAAAAGAAAAACTCGACAACATGAAACTTGTAGACGATAATAAATTAAATGAGCTGGTAAAAAAACCGTATGACTATATAAGTGATATTGACCTTGACATAAAGTTTTCAGTGTCTGATATCAAAAAAAGCCTTATAATAGATGAAGAAGCAAATATCCTTTATGAGGATAAGGAGAAGAAATCTACAGAGCCCAATAAGGCAAGTATAAGAGGAAATGCCTACCATAAGCTTATGCAAGTGATTGATTTTGATGAGGCTGAAAGTTTGGGGCTTTCGTCCTATATTGATAAACTTTATAAAGAAAAGCTTATAAGCAAGGATTATAAAAGCCTTATAAACTTAAAGGATGTAGAAAATTTTATGCATTCGGATCTGGCGGATATTATGAGCGAGGCTTTTAGGAAGGGTATATTAAAAAGAGAGGCAATATTTACTATGGGCATAGCGGCTGATGAGTTGGGACTTTTAAGCTCAAAAGAAACCATACTTATACAGGGAATAATAGATGCCTATATAGAGTATGAAGATGAGATTATTTTAATAGATTACAAAACCGACAGGGTCAGAAAGGAAGATACTCTTATAACAAGGTACAGTATACAGCTTGATTATTATGCAAGGGCGCTTTCTATGATGAAACAAAAGAAAGTTGCAGAAAAAATCATTTGGTCATTTGCACTTAATAAGTCAATAACTTGTTAATCTTCATGTAATAAAGTATAATGAAGGATATATCATAGAAAATGTGTTTGGTATAGTAATAGAAATTGACAGGGGGACAACTGATGACCAGAAGGGTATTCAGAGAACATTGTCTTAGAATGATGTTTTGCATATCATTTTATGAAGAAGATGAAGAAAGAATTGAACAGATTGAAAGATACTTGGAGCTTGAGGAAGAACCTGAGGAAGAGTCTTTTTCAGTTGAAGTTATAAAACTTTCCGAAAGAGACAAACTTAAAAAAAGAATGGAAGATATTATAGGAAGTATTGGCTATATAGATGAAAAATTAGCCGAAGTAACTACAGGCTGGAGCTTAAAGCGTATAGGCAGGGTGGAACTTGGTATTCTTAGGATAGCCTGTTATGAGATGAAATTTGATTCAAATATAGTCGCAAGTATTGCCATCAATGAGGCTGTGGAACTTGCCAAAAAATATGCCGGCGATGAGGCGCACAGTTTTGTCAACGGAGTCTTGGCAAAGCTTGTGTAGTATTAAAAATAACTTGACTTGCCTTTGTGCATCTTATAACTGCAAATAAAGTAAGAATTAGTTAAGTTATTTTGATAAAGTTATGGCAGTGTAGGAGGTTTATGTCTAAGGTTTATACGGTAAGTAAAATCAACTCTTATATAAAAATGCTTATAAGTGAAGATTTTTTGTTAAAAAATATCAGTGTAAGCGGAGAGGTGTCAAATTGTAAGTATCACAGCATGGGGCATATATATTTTACTTTAAAAGACAGTGAAGCGGCTATTTCAGTCATTATGTTTTCAAATTACAAGAAAAATCTTGATTTTGTATTAAAGGACGGAATGAAAATAATTGTAAGCGGAAGTCTTAATGTATATGAAAAGAACGGAACTTACAATATACTTGCCCAGGCTATAGAAAAAAGCGGTATAGGAGATCTATACAAGAGATTTTTGGAACTTAAGAAAGAACTTGAAGATATGGGAATGTTTGCCGATGAGTATAAGCAGGCACTACCGGTATTTTCAAGTAGGATAGGTGTGGTAACTTCCGCTACGGGCGCAGCTATACAGGATATATTAAGGGTATCTAAAAGAAAGAATCCTTATGTCGAAATATTCTTATATCCGGCAATAGTACAGGGTGAAAAGGCTGCAAGCAGTATAGCAAGAGGAATACGAAGTCTTGATGCCTTAGATCTTGATGTAATTATAGTGGGAAGAGGCGGAGGTTCTATAGAGGATTTGTGGGCTTTTAATGAGACAGCAGTGGCAAATACTATATTTAATGCCAAGACCCCTATAATATCTGCAGTAGGTCATGAAAGCGATTATACCATAGCGGACTTTGTGGCTGACAAAAGGGCGGCTACTCCAAGCATGGCGGCAGATATGGCAGTTATGGATTATGAGAGTTTTGAAGAATATATGCAAAGATATTCTTCAAGAATAGAACAGCTTATGCTTGATAAACTTTTTGTTGTCAGACATAGACTTGATATTGCAAAAAAAGATTTGCTTATAAACTCTCCGAAATCTAAGCTTGAAGGTTATAATAACAGACTTAAGGAAGCAAAAAGAAGCCTATATTCAGCACTTAAGTATGGCATAGATAAAAATAAGGAAAGCTTAAGAGTATACATAGAAAGACTTAAAGGCTTATCTCCCTTGGATAAATTATCATTAGGCTATGCCTTCGTAACCGATATGGAGTATAATAGAATAAATTCCGTAAGTGAGCTAAAAAGGCAAGAAGAGATACTTCTTAGCTTTTCGGACGGAAGGGTTTTAGCAAAAGTAGAAAGAATAGAAAAAGCTGAAGGTGGTAGCAATGGCTAAGGCAAAAAATATAGAAGACAATATATCCGATATAGAAGAAATTATAAAAAAACTTGAAAGCAAGGATACCGGTCTTGAGGATATGTTTAAATTATACGAAGAAGGAATGAAAAGAGTTAACGACACATATAAAAAAATAGAAAAAATAGAAAAAGATATGCAGATAATAGCAGGTGAAGAGGAATAGAATGTAAAAGGAGGGTAACATGGCATTTGATTATGATGTAAAGAGTATAGATATGGAGTTGGAAAAGTATTTGCCGAAGGTAGAGGGACTTCAAAAAAAGGTTTATATGGCTATGAGGGAAGCTATAGCTGCCGGCGGAAAGCGTATAAGACCTATATTTATATGGGAGAGTTATAAGGTTTTTGAGGTTGAAGAACCGGATATTAACAAAGTATTATCTTATATGGCGGCTATAGAGATGATACATACGGCATCTTTAATACATGATGATTTGCCTTGTATAGACAACGATAGGTTAAGAAGAGGAAGGGATACAACATGGGTAGCCTTTGGAGAAAATATGGCTGTGCTCACCGGAGATGCCTTTTTTATAGAAGCCTTTGATGTAATAGCCCGTGATATGCTTAATAAGTTTGAGTCTGAAACAAGTTCACTGCCTTATATAAAGGCTATGTTAAAGGCAAACAGTATATTGGCAAATAAAGCCGGTATGAAGGGCATGATTGGCGGAGAAGTGATAGATGTAGAATACACCGGTAAAGCTGTAGACAAAAAAGTATTGGGTGTTATCTACAGTTTAAAAACCTCAGCACTTATAGAAGCTTCCATGCTGATAGGCTCAGTACTGGGTATGGCGGGAAACGGAGAGCTGGCTATAATAGAAGAGGCGGCAAGGTCTGTAGGTATGGCATTCCAGATAAGGGATGATATACTTGATGCAACTTCAAGTACCGAGGCCTTGGGAAAGACTGCCGGTCTGGATGAAAAGAATAATAAGAGCAATTATGTAAGTCTTTACGGACTTGATAAGGCAAAAAAAGAGTGCCACAGACTTTCCAAAGAGGCAAAGGACCTACTCCTTAGCCTTGACAGAGATACAACGACTTTGAGAAAAATAATAGAGGGACTTATAGACAGAGAATCTTAAATCCAAAGAATCTTTAATTAAGAATCTTAAAGCTAAGAGGAAAATATGATATTAGAAAAAATACAAGGCTCGTCTGATGTAAAGAGAGTTAAGAAGAAATATTTAAAAATGCTTGCCAAGGAAATGAGAGATTTTCTTATAGATAAACTCAGCAAGACAGGAGGGCATCTGGCAAGCAACCTTGGAGTTGTCGAGCTTACTATTGCTCTTTATAAAAGCTTTGATCTTCCAAAGGATAAGGTGATTTGGGATGTGGGGCATCAATCATATCCGCATAAAATACTTAGCGGAAGGCAAAAAGATTTTGATGAGCTTAGGATGTTCGGCGGAATGTCGGGATTTCCCAAGACTAAGGAAAGTCCTTGTGATGCTTTTAATACAGGACATTCTTCTACAAGCATATCGGCAGGGCTTGGACTTGCAAGGGCGGCTTTGCTTAAAAAAGAAAATAACTATATAGTATCTATTATCGGAGACGGTGCTTTGACCGGTGGTATGGCATATGAGGCTCTTAATAATGCAGCTGCGCTTAAAAGGAATTTTATTATAGTATTAAATGATAATGAAATGTCCATTTCAAAAAATGTAGGAGGTATGTCGTCCTACTTAAACGGTATAAGAACAGGGGATGTATATAACAAGTTAAAAACCTTTATATACAACAATCTTGAAAAAGTACCCAATGTCGGAAAAAGTCTTATAAAAAGTATAAGACAGGCAAAGTCGGGTATCAAGCAATTTATTATACCCGGTATGCTTTTTGAAAATATGGGAATAACTTACCTAGGGCCCGTAGACGGACATGATATCGACAAGCTATGTAAGGTATTTGCCGAGGCGAAGAAACTTAATCATGCGGTTATAGTTCATGTAATTACAAAAAAGGGTAAGGGTTATAAGCCGGCGGAAGATAATCCCGAGAAATTCCATGGAGTATCCGCCTTTGATAAGGTTACGGGAATAGCTAAAAAGCAAAAGACGGATGAGGACTATACGGATGTATTTGCAAAAAAGATAGTTGAAATCGGAGAAAGGGATAAGGATGTGGTTGCTATTACCGCAGCTATGCCTGACGGTACCGGGCTTAAACTTTTTAAGGAGCATTTTCCCGAAAGATTTCATGATGTGGGCATAGCGGAGCAGCATGCCGTAACTATGGCAGCAGGTATGGCAGCCGGAGGACTGAAGCCTGTGGTGGCTGTATACTCTTCATTCTTACAAAGAGCTTTTGATCAAATCATACATGATGTGTGTATACAGGATCTCAATGTAGTATTTGCAATAGACAGAGCAGGTCTTGTGGGAGCTGACGGAGAGACACATCAGGGAATATTTGATCTGTCTTATCTGAACTGTATACCGAATATGAGCATAATGGCTCCAAAGAACAGCTTTGAGCTTGAAAGTATGCTGGACTTTGCTTTTAAGATGGGAGGTCCGGTAGCTATAAGGTATCCCAGGGGAAAGGCTTATAAGGAGCTTGCTGAATTCAATCAAATAATAGAGTACGGTAAGGCGGAGCTTTTATACGAAGAGAAGGATATAGCCATAGTTGCCTGCGGAAGTATGGTAAGTACCGCAAAACATGTAAGAGAGAAGCTTAAAAAAAGAGGTTATTCGGTAAGCATAGTAAATGCAAGATTTATAAAACCTATAGATACCGATATGCTTGATCATATATGCAAAAATCACAGCCTTATAATAACTATGGAGGAGAATGTTTTGCTTGGAGGCTTCGGTCTGACTGTAAGGAATTTTATAAGTTCCAAATACAAAGATATAGATATCTTCCATGTAAACATACCGGATAAATATGTGGAACATGGAGATGTATCCTTATTAAGAGAAGCACTTCATATTGATTCGGACTCTGTTATAAGAGATTTGGATGAAAGTGAATTGCTTAAAAAATTTATGAAAGAAGTCTCTGATGAAAGAAAGATTAGATCTCTTATTAGTTAAGAAAAATTTAGCCGGCAGCAGGGAGAAGGCGAAAGCTATAATTATGTCCGGTATAGTATATGTAGACGGACAAAAGGAAGATAAGGCAGGAGCTTTATTTGAAGAAAATAAGAGTATAGAAATACGAGGTCAAAGCCTAAAGTATGTAAGTCGAGGAGGACTTAAGTTGGAAAAAGCCATAAGCGAGTTTGATATAAGGCTTTCTGACTTGGTTTGCATGGATGTGGGAGCCTCTACCGGAGGATTTACCGACTGTATGCTTCAAAACGGTGCAAGAAAGGTATTTGCTGTGGATGTCGGCTATGGACAGCTTGACTGGAAGCTTAGGAATGATGAAAGAGTCGTAGTATTTGAAAAAACCAATATAAGATATCTTGAGGAGTCAAGTTTAGAGCAAAAAGCGGATATGGCATCCATAGATGTATCATTTATATCTCTGTCCAAGGTTTTACCTGCACTTGTGAAACTGCTTAAGGAAGATGCTTTTATAGTGGCTTTGATCAAGCCGCAGTTCGAAGCGGGAAGAGAAAAGGTCGGAAAAAAAGGTGTTGTAAGAGAGGCGGCAGTGCATATAGAAGTAATACAGGCGGTTTATACTTATGCAGCCGACAATAAGCTTGATATTATAGGACTTACATATTCACCTATAAAAGGACCGGAAGGAAATATAGAGTACCTTTGCTATATGAAGAAAAACAATACATCCATACAAAGGCAGATAGATGAAAAGCTTATAAACACGGTGGTAAATGAGGCGCATACGGCTGCATTCAGATAGGAGCGGTATATATGAAATCTTTTTATATAGTCGGTAACAGTGACAAAAGCGGTGTTGAGAAAGTTGCTGAGAGCATGATGAAGCTTATTAAAAAAAAGGGCGGAGATTCAATACTTAATTTGGGATATTTGGAGATTTCCAAAATTCCGGGGAATATAGATTGTATCATTACTCTGGGTGGAGACGGCACTTTGATAAGAGTTGCCAGAGATACCTCATATCTGAATATTCCTTTAATAGGTGTCAATCTTGGGCATTTGGGTTATCTTACCAGTCTTGGCAGCGAAGGAGGGATAGAAGATATGGTAGATAAGTTGCTTGCTGACGAATATAGTATAGAAAACAGAATGATGATAGATGCCTATGTAAAAAGATCGGGAGCAGCCTCAAAGGTGCATCAGGCACTTAACGAGGTGGTAATAGCAGGCAATACCTGTTCAAAGTTTATAAGATGCAGGGTCTATGTTAATAAAGAATTATTGAATGAATATTGTGCAGATGGTATAATCGTTGCTACACCTACAGGCTCTACAGCCTATAACCTAAGTGCCGGAGGTCCTATAGTAGAGCCGGGAGCAAGAATGTTTATAATCACCGCAATATGCCCTCATGCACTTAACCAAAGAAGTATAGTGCTTGCACCTGAAAGTAATATAGAGATAGAAATCACAAAAGAAAATAAGCAGGAGGTCTTTGCGGTATTTGACGGAGATATGCAAAAGGGACTGGGCTATAAGAGCAGATTAATTATAAAAGAGTCGGATACAAGAACCAAACTTATCAAATTAAAGGGCGGTACCTTTTTAGATAACTTAAGAACTAAGATGTCCAGGATATAAAAAGAAAGATGAATACATGGTATGAAAAAATTAAGACATGCTATGATAGTGGAACTGATTGAGAAAGAAGTTATAGAAACACAGGAAGAGCTTGCTGAGAGGCTTAAAAGTGCAGGTTTTGATGTTACGCAGGCGACAGTATCCAGAGATATAAGAGACTTGAAACTCACTAAGGTGACACTTGATGACGGTAAACAAAAATATGTATTGATAAAAGAGAAGAACAATGCAGCCGAAAAGTATATAAGGGTTTTGCGGGAAGGTTTTGTATCTATGGACATGGCACAAAACATACTTGTCATAAAGACTATGCCCGGACTTGCTATGGCGGTTGCAGCTGCTTTGGATGAGCTTAACATAGAAGGTATGTTGGGCTGCATAGCAGGTGATGATACTATAATGTGTGCTATAAAAGATGTGGCTTTGACATACGATGTTATGGCAAAGCTTTCTAAGATGCTTGAAAAATAAGGAGAATTATGCTACTGGAGTTGCATGTAAAAAATCTTGCTTTAATTGAACAGGTTGATTTGGAATTTTTTGCAGGTCTTACGGTCTTGTCAGGTGAGACAGGTGCAGGTAAGTCCATACTTATTGATTCAATAAATTTGGCACTTGGTGCAAAAGTCGGTAAGGATGTTGTAAGAGCCGGAGCGGATTTTGCGTATATAGAGCTTTTGTTTTGTATAAATGACAGATTAAAACTTGATGCTATAAGAAAAATGGATATAGAAGTCGGTGAAGACGGACTTATTACCATGTCAAGAAAGATCAGTAAACAAAAGAATGTACTTAGGATCAACGGAGAGGTAATAGCCGCTGCAAAGGGAAGAAAGCTTATGTCTTTGCTGATAGATATACATAGCCAACATGAAAGCTATGGACTTTTGGAAGTAAGTAAGCAGTTACAGCTTATAGATTTATTTGCAGAAGACAGGGTCAAAGAGGTAAAGAATGATATCAAAGAAGAATATCAGAAATACAAGGCTATAGAAGAAAAACTTTCCGAGACGCTTGAAGAGAATTTGAGAAAAAGAGAAGTCGAATTCTTAAAATATGAAATAGAAGAAATAGAAGAAGCACAGCTTAAGGAAGGGGAAGAGCAGGAACTTGTTCAAAGATATTCCAAAATAAAAAACGCTTCAAGAATAGCTGATGCCATGTCTAAGATAAGCTCATATATAGAAGAAGACGGTATAAGTCCGGCACTTAAACTGATATCCTCAGTTGTGCAGTATGATGAAGAACTTTCAGAAATAGAAAGTCAACTTGCTGATGCGGAGTCTATTATTGCAGATCTAAGACACAGTATATATAATTATATAGATGAACTTGACTTTGATGAGGAAGAGTTTGATGTTATCAATAATAGGTTAGACACAATAAGGAATCTACAAAGCAAGTATTCCGAGGATCTTAAAGAAATTAACAAGATATACGAAGCTAAAAAAGAAAGACTTGAATTTCTTGAAAATTACGAAGAACTGATAAGCGAATACAAAGAGGAGCAAAGAAGTTCGGTTGCAAGACTTAATGAGCTTTGCGATAAGCTTTCCGAGTTAAGAAAAGAGTCGGCAGGAGTTCTTAAGGAAAGCATTATACGGGAGCTGCATGATCTGAACTTCCTTGGAGTTGATTTTGACATAGAGTTTAAGAAACTTAGTGACTTTACTCCGCAGGGTAGAGACAGTGTCGAGCTTATGATAAGTACCAATCCGGGAAATCCTAAAAAGCCCTTAAGGGAGATTGCAAGCGGAGGAGAGCTTTCACGTATTATGTTGGCAATTAAAACGGTGCTGGCAGATCTTGACGAAGTTGATACCTTGATTTTTGACGAGATAGACACGGGTATAAGCGGAAGAACCGCACAAAAGGTATCGGAAAAGCTTATGCTTATAGGCAGAGGACATCAGGTTATATGCATTACACATTTGCCGCAAATAGCGGCTATGGCAGACCACAACTACCTTATAGAAAAGCATACCGACGGACACAGTACCAAAACCGAAATATCTTATGTAAAAGAAAAGAGATTGGTTGAAGAAATCGCCAGACTTATAGGCGGAAGCGAGATTACCGAAGCGGTATTACAAACAGCAAAAGAAATGAAGGATTTGGCAGATAAATTAAAGGGATAGATACATTTAAGAAAGGGGAATATATGAAAAACATACTATTCGTTGCTTCTGAAGCAGTACCTTTTGTTAAAACGGGAGGTCTGGCAGATGTTGTAGGCTCACTTCCGGGATATTTTGACAAGAAATATTTTGATTGCAGAGTAATGTTACCCAAGTACATGTGCATTCCTTGGGAACTTAGAGAGCGTTTGGAGTATGTATCGCATTTTTATATGGATTACCTTGGGCAAAGCAGGTATGTAGGCATACTTAAAACAGAGTATGAGAATGTTACATATTATTTTATAGACAATGAGGGATATTTTTCAGGAGACAGACCTTATGGAAATTGGCTTTATGATTTGGAAAAATTCTCATTTTTCTCATTGGCGGCACTTTCCGCCCTTCCGGTAATAGGATTTAAGCCGGATGTGGTTCATTGTCATGACTGGCAAACAGGTCTTATACCTGTATATCTGAAGGACAGATTTAGAGAAGGTGAGTTCTTTAGAAACATGAAGTCCGTATTTACCATACATAACCTTAAGTTCCAGGGAGTATGGGATGTGGATACTATAAAGAGGTTTTCCACCCTTCCCGGATATTATTTTACAGAGGATAAGCTTGAGTCATATAAAAACGGCAATATGTTAAAAGGCGGAGTGGTTTATGCCGATGCTATAACCACAGTCAGCGATACCTATGCAAAGGAAATACAAACCGAGTTCTTCGGTGAGGGGCTTGACGGGCTTATGAGAGCAAGAAGTAATTCTCTAAGAGGTATAGTAAACGGCATAGATTATAGGGAGTTTAATCCCGAGACTGACGGCTACATATATCAAAAATATAATGCGAAGAATTTCAGAAAAGAAAAGTATAAGAATAAAACAGGTCTGCAAACCGACTTGGGACTTGAGGTTGATGAGGGGAGATTTATGCTTGGTATAGTCTCAAGATTAACCAACCAAAAGGGACTTGATCTGGTAAGGTGTGTTATAGATGAAATCTGTCAGGAAGATACACAACTTGTGGTACTCGGAACCGGAGATGAGGAATATGAAAATATGTTCAGACATTACGACTGGAAGTATTGTAACAGAGTATCAGCTCAAATTTATTATTCAGAAGCCATGTCTCACAAGATATATGCAGCCTGCGATGCTTTTTTGATGCCTTCTTTATTTGAGCCTTGCGGACTGAGCCAGCTTATCTCTTTAAGATACGGTACTGTACCTATAGTAAGAGAAACCGGAGGTCTGAAAGATACGGTAGAGCCTTATAATGAGTATGAGAATAAGGGAACCGGATTTAGCTTTTGTAATTACAATGCACATGAGATGCTTGACAGCATAAGATATGCCAAATATATTTTTTATAACAGAAAAAGAGAGTGGAATAAGATAATAGACAGAGGAATGGCAAAGGACTATTCATGGACTTCATCAGCTCTTAAATATCAGGAATTATATGACTGGCTTATAGGATATTAATATATTAATATAAGGAGAGAGAAACTAATGCATATATGGTATGAGTTACTGTCTAATACGGTTTTGGTAAGTGCGGTTACAGCATGGTTTGTAGCCCAAGTTCTTAAAACCTTAATAGATATGTGGTATACAAAAGAATTTTCTATAGAAAGGATGTGGGGAAGCGGCGGTATGCCAAGCTCCCATAGTGCAACCGTATGTGCACTTATGATTTCTACTGCTTTTGAATATAAAGTTTCTTCATTTGAGTTTGCTATAAGCTTTGTACTTGCAACTATAGTTATGCATGATGCCATGGGAGTCAGAAGAGAAACCGGAAGACAGGCAAAGCTTCTTAACCTGATACTTGATTCCGATTTTATGGAAATAAAGGGTATTGAAGATTTTGAAAAAAGGCTAAAGGAATTTGTCGGACATACCCCTTTGCAGGTTTTTATGGGGGGAGTACTTGGAATAATAATAGCGGTAATAATAAATATGATATTATATCCGGTTTAATATAGAGTATTTTTATGTGATGAATTAGGATGAAAAGGAACTGTATAAAGGTGGGTTTTGCACAAAACTATAAGATGGTGTGAAGAAAATCTATTTTTAGGCAGTTCCTTTTTTTATACAATAAAGTGTTGAAATAACTAAAATGATTTTAGATGTTAGATACAAAAACAACATATTGTTTCCCAAAACTTCACAATGCTCAAGAAAAATAACATAGAATATTAAGATGATAAAACAATAAGTATATGATACTATAAACACATCAAAGGAGTGTAGTATAAGATAGAAAATATGCTCACTCAATTTTGATAAATGCACAAGAGCCTTTATAGTGATTTCTTTATATAAAAATCGATGTTTTATTTTTCGTAAACTATAAAAGCTTTTGCCTCAACAGAGTATTAATTATATCTAACACAGCAGCTTGAAATTTAGTCAGAGGTTTTATTTTAATAAAAGTTTTTGCGATTGAAGGACTTAAAATAAACTCTCTGACTATTTTATTTATATAATAAAGGGGGCTGGAAATATGGAGAAAAGGGTAGTTATTACAATTGTTGTTTTAACTATATTATTTAATATATTTTTTTTCTTGCATATTGGTAATACTACAGTAAACAGTTTTTTTACGGATAAAATCACAGTATCCTTTAAGATTCATAAAGAGACTGCGCATGTTAACTCCAAAAATGAAATTTTGAAAAAAGTTCAAGATTTTTTTGAAGAAAATAATGTTGAAATAGCCCAATATAATTTTTTGACCAGAGATAAGATAGATATATATTCTACAAATAAAGACAAGTATAAAGAACTATTGTTTATACCGAACTTTATTTTTAACAGAGATATAAAAGTGCATGATTTTGATGAGCTTTTAGATGTCGGATTTAAGAATTTATTGTATGTTGACACAGATAATCAGGATATAATTAAAAGCTTATCCGAAATATTAAAAGATGATTGTAAAGTGTATTATGTGAAGTCAGCACTTGAAAGTAATAATTTTTCATTCAATCACTTTTTCAGATACGGTAATAATAATTCCTTTCCGGTATTTGCTTTCTTTATTTTTGTATGTATACTGCTTATATTTTTTTATTATTCGGTTAATAGAAAAAAGTATTTTATTTATAAATTATGGGGTTATTCAGATGAATGGATATACTACATATTAAATAAACCTTTATTTATTTCATTACTCTCAACTGCAATTTTTAGCAATTTAGTTATAGCTATAACAGTATATAAAAATATCCTTTCTCGTATTATGCTTGAAGTTTTTTTTAATATGCTAATACTTAACATAGTATCTGTTTTATTAATATTCATATTATCAATTCCATTATTTAAGCTGTTTTGTGTAGTTACAAATACCGGAAGAAAAAAAGGCTTGATAAAGATAATTGTCATGTCTTATGTTGCAAGAGTTTTATTATTTTCATTGATAGTACTTTCATACGAACAATTTTTTGACAAGAATATGGAGCTTAAAGAAAAACTGGAAAACTTGTCAGTATGGGAAGATACTAAAAATTTATATAACATATATGAGGCATATTCACCGTATTATGCGGATAATCTGGCGGCAGAGGATGTACTTAATTATAAAATGCTTGAGGTATACAAGGAATTAAGTGATTTGGGTAAGGTATTTATAATTCAGACAGCTAATTTTGAGCGTAAGAAAAAGAAAGATGGATACACAAAGTATAGCTATGAATTCAGTGTAAAGACTCAAGAAGATACATATTCACCTTATGGAAAAAGTATAGTAGTAGATAAAAATTATTTAAAAAAGCATACTATTAAATCTTTAGAAGGGGAGAATGTTATTGATCTGATAGATGACAGTGCCGATGTTTTGAATGTATTAGTGCCTGAAAAGTTTAAAGACTATGAAGTAAGTATAGAGAATTCATATAAGGAGTGGTTTTATTTTCAAAAAGTTGAAGTTACTAATATGTATAAAGAAGCTGAAGGTAAAAGTAAAGTTGCAAAAAATATTGAAGATTTAAAGGTCAATATAATCTATATAGGTAATAATCAAAATATTTTCACTTATAATTCTCATAGCGGTGATGGATTTAACTTTATAGAAGATACAATAATATCAGTATATACAGAGAATGTAGATAATTCTTTTTTAGCTTCGTGTTTTGGAGATTATATTTTTATGGAATCTAAGGATGAGTACAGTGCATTAAAGGAAATCAGTGCCATAACTCAAAAATACGATGTTATTGAATTAAATAATGTCGGCTCTGTGTATGATAAAAGAGGAGAAGAGATCAAAGATATAGAAGCTGATTTAAATAATCTGATATTAAATACTGTAGTTATGTATTTATTTTTACTAATGTTTATGATTGTAATAATATATGCCTATTACAAATCTTCTTTTTCTACGATCACCATAAAGTCCTTATATGGATATGGGTTTTGGCAAATTTATAAACGGTTTATTTTGGGGAATTTGTTTATAAATTTAGCTATATTGCTTTTGATGGGCTTTATATATAAAAAGATATCATTATATATGTTTATCATCATAGTTTTGATGTCAATTGTAGATTATTTTCTTTCTAAGCTTGTAAGTACATTTTTGATTGTAAAGGGTGAGCTTAAGCTTATAAGAAGTGAATATTGATATATAAAGAATATGCAAAGTTTCGTTTTTTATAATTTGAAAGGAATAGATGCTAAGAATGATACAACTGTTAAATATTAATAAGAGATTTGGTGACAAGGCGGTTTTGTCAAATGTGTCTTTATCCATAAATAAAAATGAGTTTGTGTGTATTACGGGAGAAAGCGGTGTCGGAAAAACCACTTTATTAAATATCATAGGCTTAATTGAAAAACCGGATAGCGGCGAATTGATTTTGAATGAAAAAAGGAAGTTCAATAAAAAGGATATATTAAAGCTTAGAAAGGATTTCTTCGGGTATATATTTCAGGATTATTTACTTCTTAATGATAAAACTGTTGAAGAAAATATAGTTATATCCAAATATAATAGTAAAAAAACAGACCAAAAAGACATTGATGAAATTATGAAAAAAATAGGCTTGGACAGTAGTTATTTAAGGAAAAAAGTATACTGTTTAAGTGGAGGAGAACAACAAAAGGTAGCACTTGCAAGAATGATGTTTAAAGAATATGAGTTAGTGTTGGCTGATGAACCTACGGGCAATTTGGATCATAAAAACAAAATGGATGTCATAGAGATTTTTAAAGGCATAAAGAAAGAGGGAAAAACAATAATCTGCGTAACTCACGACAGTGAAGTGGCAGCTTCGGCGGATAGAATCATAAATTTAACTAAATAATACAGCAAAAAGGAGCAAATCATTATGAAGAAGAAAAAACTAATTATATTTATAATAGTTTTGTTGTTACTGATTCTTATATTATTTTTATTCCTCGTAAACAGATATGGTTTCCAGCATCTAATAATTATAATAAGAAGGATATTGCATATTTAATTTATTATACAATGGATTATTAGAAACAGATATAATGTAGTATGTAAAATAATATAAAAAGGAACTGTATGAAGATGGATTTTGCACAAAATTATAAGATGGTGTGAACGAAAATCTATTTTTAGGCAGTTCCTTTAATATTTACTAAGTCCTATCTTTAGTGTATAATCTCATAGTGTTGGCGATACAGCTTCAAAATGTATGCCAACAGTAAACTTGCTTATGAATTATAGATTCAGGTTTTAAGCATTAAGGAGACAAATTAAATGATTAAACTTATAGCTTCAGATATTGACGGTACTTTGGTTGCAGACGGTACTGCTGATATTAACCCTGAAATATACGAAGTTATTTCTAAATTACATGACAGAGGAATTGCGATAGCTGTGGCTACAGGAAGACATTGGAAGAGTATAGATAATCTTTTTACACCCATAGCCGATAAGATATTTTACATAGCCGATAACGGTGCCTATATAGGAATCAAGGGCAGAAGTTTATTCCTAAACGGTATACCCAAGCAACAGGCTCTTGATTTTATTAAAGATGTTCATAGAAATAAAAAACTCCTGCCGGTAATAGCAACAAAAAGTTCCTACTTTATAGATAAGAATGATGATAAATTTATGAGTTGGATCAGAGAAGGTTATCAGGGAGAGGTCGAATACATAGAAGATTTTTCCTTGTTAAAAGAAGATATCTTAAAAATAGCCGTTTATTGCGAAAATATATATAATGAGGTGGATTATATAATAGAAAAATACGGTAAGGAGCTTGATCTTAGATATTCCGGAAGCATGTGGCTTGACTGTGCAAGAAAGGATGTAAGCAAGGGTTTTGCCATAAGAATATTGCAGGAAAGCTTGGGTATTAAAAGTGAAGAAACCCTGGTATTCGGAGATCAATGTAATGATATAGATATGCTTAAATCGGCTTACTATTCATTTGCAGTTTCCAATGCCGTAGATGAGTTAAAGTCGGTTGCAAGATTTGAAACAAAGGCGAATGTTGAGGACGGAGTACTTGATATAATGAAAATGCTTTTGTAACAAGCGATTTAACAAACTGTGATATTTAAACCGATACTGTAGGTATTTTATCTATAAGACGGTAACCAGTCTAAATATCATTGAGTCGCTACATTAGCGTGGTGGAGTAAAATGCTTAAATTAAGTAAAAAAAATATTTTGGTTTTATTATTTGTTTTTATTCTCAGCTTACTTTTAAGTGCCTGCACAATAGCTGAGAACATAGCCAAGGACGAAGAATATAATATACATGTGGATTACACTGCGGAACAGATGCTTCTTATTACCGCTTCCAGAAAAAAACATATTAATGACTTTTATACAAAAGATATATGGGAAGTTACAACAGGTGATGAATTCGGCACATATAAGGATGTATTTCTTGAAGAAATGCAGGTGTTCTTTATACAGCTAAAGGTACTTAATGCCATGGCTGTAGAAAGCGGTCAAACACTTAATTCCAAAGAAACCGGAGATGTGAAGGATGCCGCACTCAAATTTTATGAAGAGCTTAAAAGTTCAAGTGTAAACTTTGGAAATATAAGTTACGATGATGTGGAAAAGATGTTTATAGACTATGCAACGGCACTGAAATTCAGAAACAGTATAGCTGATGATAAAAGCCTTGAAGTCAGTGAAAACGATGCCAGAGTAATGCATTTGCAGCGTATAATACTTGATGATGAGGCGAAGGCTAACAGCGTTTATGCGGAAGTAAATGCGGAGGGGGCTGATTTTGCAGCTATAGCCAAATCTAATTCCATAGATAAAAATATAGTGCTCAATGTAGGGCATGAAGATCTTGACCCTGTGTCGGATGAGGTTGTATCCATACTTAGTGACGGTCAGATAAGTGAGGTTGTAAGTATAGATTCCAAATTTTACATATACAAATGCATAGAAGGGTATGATAAGGATGCTACCGCTGCCAAGAAGACAAAACTGTTAAATGAGCGAATAGATGATAAACTTAAAAACTCCTATAACCAATACCTTATGAGTAAGCAGGTGGATATAGATGATAAGGCTTGGAATAAGATGGTAAAGGAGTTGTCAGCTATAGATATTGATAATATGGGAGCCGATTTTATGAACAGTTTTCGGGAGGTCAATATATGGTAGTGTATGAAATAGTTGATAAAAAAAGTTTTACAAAGGAGCTTTTTGACGGTAAATTATTTGATGACTTCTTATTGGTATCGGCAGAGATAATTACATACAATGCTTTTAATATAGACGGCAAGATTAAAAAAGCTTACTATAGGGATGAAGAAGTAGATGAACTTAATTTGGAGGAGTATTCAAAGTGGGAAGTCATAAGACCTGTATGTTTTTATTTAATAAAGGGTAAGAAGCTTCCGGTATCCTTCAAATTGGTATTAAAACTTGGTGAAGATTTAAAGGATAAGTTTCTAAAAGAAAAAGAGATAAATAATATACCTGTATCGCATTTATATATAAATATACGATATGAGGATAATAATATTCGTTGCATAGGCGCCTGTTCATATAATGAATTTGTTATTGATAAAAGTGCGGAAACAAAATGGGATGAATATATTAAAGAATATTTGGTAAAAGCGGGTATAGACATTACCAAAATAGAATAGGTATAATTGTTTTGGCAAACTCTTTAAAAGGGTTTATTAAAAAAGGTTTCAATTAATTATAAAAATACATGGAGGTAAGCATGAAAGGAAATGTAATAGTAGGGCAGTCAGGTGGACCGACATCGGTTATAAACTCAAGTCTTGCAGGAGTTTTTAAGATGGCTAAGGCAAGAGGTTATAATAAAGTATACGGTATGAGAAACGGTATACTTGGCTTGCTTGATGAAAGATATGTGGATCTGTCAGAGTACTTGCAAAATGATTTGGATATAGAGATTCTTAGAAGGACTCCGGGAGCCTTCCTCGGTACTTGTAGATTTAAGCTTCCTAACATAGATGCTGACAAAGAGCTTTATGAAAAAGTTTTTGCTATTTTGGATAAACTTAATATAGAGTGCTTTATATACATAGGCGGTAACGATTCTATGGACACTATCAATAAGCTTGCAAAGTATGCGGCTGCTAACGGCAAAAAGCAAAGATTTGTAGGTTGTCCTAAGACCATAGACAATGACCTTGTGTTAAATGACCATACTCCGGGCTTCGGAAGTGCTGCAAAGTATATCGCAACATCTGTAAAAGAAATTATCATAGACAGCTTAGGCATGTCTTATAAGAAAAAGAATATAGTTATAATAGAGATAATGGGAAGAAATGCAGGTTGGCTTACAGCAGCAAGTGCGCTTTCAAAGGGCGAGGACTGTGAAGGACCTGATATGATATACCTTCCCGAGACGGTATTTGATATGGATAAGTTCAATGCCAAGGTGGAGAAGCTTCTTTCACAAAAAGATATAGTAGTAGTTGCAATATCAGAGGGTATAAAACTTGCTGACGGAAGATATGTAACCGAGCTTGGAAATGATAATGCCTATGTGGATGCTTTCGGACATAAGCAGCTTACCGGTACCGCAACCTATCTTGCCAATACTTTGGCAGCTAAGTTCGGCTGCAAGACAAGGGCGGTTGAGTTCTCAACACTTCAAAGAAGTGCCGCACATATGGCAAGCAAGGTAGATATGGATGAGGCAATGATGGTAGGAGAGGCAGCCATAAAGATAGCTGATGAAGGTTCTACAGGTATGATGGTTGCTATAGAAAGAGTATCTAACGAGCCTTATCAAAGCACCTATGCAATACATGAAATAGACAAGGTGGCTAACGGTGAGAGAACTATACCAAGAGAATGGATCAATGAAGATGGAGACTATGTAACCGAAGAGTTCATAAAGTATGCAAAACCTCTGATTGAAGGTGAGTTCTATCCATACATAGTTAACGGTATACCAAGACATCTTGTAATCAAGTAAAGGTTGTACTATAAAATTTATAATTATAATAACATTACAGTTTAGGTAGGATATATATATGTATATTTGTCAGGTTACTACCGATATTTATTTTCGGCTGATTTATAAAAAATAAACATGTTCAGTTTTTTGATGAAGATAAATACCTACCCAAACTGTAACATAATAACAAGTTCGTCAAGTTTCCAAGTCGGAAAATTGACGAACTTGTTCTAAATATTTCCTTAAACGGCAGTGGAGGTCAAAATGAGCGTCAGACGTATTTATGTGGAAAAAAGGCAAGATTATGCGGTTAAAGCAAAAGAACTTAAAGATGAACTGAAAACATATTTGGGTATAAGCGGCATAGACAGTATTAGAATACTTATTCGTTATGATATAGATAATATATCGGATGAGATATATAAAAAAGCTTTAGTCAATGTGTTTTCGGAACCTCCTGTAGATAATTATTATGAAGAAAAAATAGAGCTTGCAAAAGAAGACAGAGTTTTTACCGTGGAGTATATGCCGGGGCAGTTTGATCAAAGGGCTGATTCGGCGGTACAATGTATAAAGCTTCTTGAAAGTGATGTGGAAGTTTTGGTAAAAAATGCTACAACATACATAGTAAGCGGACATATAAGTGACGATGAATTCGAGCAGATAAAGGCATACTGTGTCAATCCGGTAGACTCAAGGATAGCCGGGGAAGAAAAGCCCGATAATTTATTTGCCGAGTTTGAAACTCCGGCAGATGTTGAGTATCTTAAAGACTTTTATACTATGAGTCTTGATGATTTTAAAAATTTATATAAAAGCTTAAGTCTTGCCATGAGCTATGCGGATTTTTTGTATATAAGGGAATATTTTGAAAAAGAAGAAAAGAGAGATCCAAGTATTACGGAGATAAGAGTACTGGATACTTATTGGTCGGATCACTGTAGGCATACTACCTTTTTGACTGAATTAAAACAAATAGAATTCAAAGACGGTTTTTATGCTGATGCAATAAAAGAAAGTTATAAAGAATACTTAAAAGATCGTGAAGAAGTTTTTGAAAAGCCTGAGGAAAGAGCGGTATCTTTAATGGATCTTGCACTTATGGCTATGAGAAAGCTTAAAAAAGAAGGACTTCTTAAGGAACTTGAAGAGTCCGAAGAAATCAATGCCTGTTCCATAGTAGTACCTGCCTATGTAGACGGTGTAAAGGAAGAATGGCTTATTAATTTTAAGAATGAAACACATAATCACCCTACGGAGATAGAGCCTTTTGGAGGGGCTGCTACCTGCCTTGGAGGAGCTATAAGAGATCCGCTTTCAGGAAGAACCTATGTATACCAAGGAATGAGAATCACCGGTGCGGCAGACCCAAGAAAGCCGATAGAAGAAACCCTAAAGGGTAAGCTTCCTCAAAGAAAGATAGTTACTACGGCAGCCTCAGGATATTCTTCTTACGGAAATCAGATAGGTCTTGCCACAGGTTATGTGAAGGAAATATACCATCCATCTTATGTTGCTAAAAGGATGGAAATAGGAGCTGTAATAGCAGCTAATAAAAAGGAAAATGTAATCAAATGCAGTCCGTCTGTGGGAGACAGTATAATACTGCTTGGAGGAAGAACCGGAAGAGACGGTTGCGGAGGTGCAACAGGTTCATCCAAGGCACATACGGGTTCATCTATGTCGGAATGCGGTGCAGAAGTGCAAAAGGGTAATGCACCTACAGAAAGAAAGATACAAAGATTATTTAGAAGAAAAGAAGTAAGTTTACTTATAAAAAAATGTAATGATTTCGGTGCGGGCGGAGTATCTGTAGCTATAGGAGAGCTCGCAGAAGGACTTAGTATAGACCTTGATAAGGTACCTAAAAAATACGCAGGGCTTGACGGAACTGAGATAGCCATATCCGAGTCACAGGAAAGAATGGCAGTTGTAGTATCACCTGAAAATGTAGAAAAGTTTTTAGCCTACTCCAAGGAGGAAAACCTGGAGGCGGTCGAGGTTGCCAAGGTTGAGAGCGAAAAAAGACTTGTTATGAGCTGGAGAGGCAAAAATATAGTGGATATCAGCAGAGCCTTTTTGGATACCAACGGAGCCAGACAGGAAGCGGATGTTTGTGTATGTATGCCTGACGAGGACAGTAATATATTTGCAAAAAATAAAGTTTCGGACATCAAAAAAACTTGGCTTGAAATGCTAAGAGATCTTAACTCATCCTCTCAAAAGGGGCTGGTAGAGATGTTTGACTCTACAGTGGGAGGAAAGAGTGTATATATGCCTTATGGCGGAAAGTATATGCTCAGTGAAACTCAAAGCATGGTCGCAAAGCTGCCCTTAG
>ERZ773069.223-NODE-223-length-40607-cov-6.924048_pt1 | contig 40607 bp, 33 predicted proteins | sample MGYA00580619_ERZ773069 | MGnify/ENA primary metagenome ERZ773069 (study PRJEB29015, sample SAMEA2738007) | human oral metagenome | biome: human oral; feature: human-associated habitat; material: dental | place: China | collected 2108 ...
GCAAATTATCGTTTATCTGACGATTGAGCTGAATAGCCTCGTTTATGCTCCAGAGAAGCTCACCTGCTTCTTCCTGGTCGTCGACAATAGGAACCGTTACCTCTTTGAGATCGGGGATGGTCAGGTTGCTCGCGATTGAGCCCGTAGCATTCGCGCGTCGGAATTGTGTTTGTGCATATTCAGACATGAGGGCGAAAAGGAGATAGTGAGGACTGCATTTCTCTTTATCGACTTTTAGCAACACGAGCCTCTGCCCAAGACAGCACTCAAGTCCCGGTGGCACAATTCCAACTGTGCCGATTGGAGCCTCTCGGGAAATGATGATGTCGTTTGCTTCGGGCCTCCCGCGCCTTACCCGGGCAAGATAGGTGCCTTCATCAACGAAATAACCATCTGAGAAATCCAGGTTCCCGTCCTTGAGATTGAAGTTTCGAACAACTCGCTTACCGGAAACACTCCATCGAGGAGTTGAATGGGGGCAGTCGATAACATCCGTCAACAGGTTATCGAGCTTCTCGACCGTGTACTTAGTTTTCATAATCCACCATATCCAGCTGGTCGAGGATGCCCTGCTTCACTTCCGCACTCTCTGCGAAGAGTTGCTTGAGGGTCGTTTTATAGTCGTTCATTTTTACCGTGAACTCATCCTGAGTGAGTTCGACGTATTCGATCTTCACATCGAAGTATTGGCCTGCGGCGAGGGAGTATTTCTTGGCGATTATTTCGTCGTAGGTGACGGTTACCGAGAAGTCGTCTACGGCTTCGCGCTGACGGAAAGTGTTTACTATCCGGTCGATTTCCTCTGCACGAAGGCGGCGCTTCTGATTGTTGCCTTCCTTGTATTCTTCGCCCATGTTCGACGCGTCGATCAGGACAACGATGTCGTTTTCGCGCGAGTTGTCGAAGAATAGCACCGAGACATTGGTGCCCGTGTTAGCGAAAACGTTAGACGGCATACTGACCGCACCGCTGACTATGCGCTCATCGACTATGTGCTTGAGGACAGCCTTTTTGACGCCGTTTTTAGCGGTAAGGAATCCTGTCGGCACGACGATCGCGCCTTTGCCTTGCTCCTTCATAGAGTTGATGACGTGCTGGATGAATAGCGTATAAATCGCCATCGACTCTTTCTCTTTAGCGGGCACCTTCGGCACGCCTCCCCAAAAGCGCGCGGGCATAGCGGCGACCTTCTCGCGGGTGTCTGAGAAGTCCATGTTGAAGGGCGGGTTGGATACGACGAAGTCGAACTGGCGTAGCTGCTGCCCGTCATTGCTCTTGTGATAGGGACTCACGAGCGTGTCGCCCTGCACCGCATGGTCGAGCGATGAGACAAGGCCGTTGAGGATGAGGTTCAGTTTAAGCATCTTATTGCTGCGCTGGGAGATGTCCTGTGCGAAGATCGTACACTTGTCCTCGCCGATCTGGTGACTCAGCGCCATGAGAAGCGTCCCGGTGCCAGCACTCGGATCGTAGCACTCGATGTTATGCAGGTTAGGCTCATCACCGACAAGCAAACGTGCCATGATGGTCGCAATGGCGTGCGGCGTGTAGTACTCGGCATACTTTCCGCCGCCTGCCGTGTTGTAGTCCTTGATGAGGTACTCAAAGATGGCAGCAAAGAAGTCGTAGTGCTCGCTGAAGGCCTCTTCAAAAGAAAAGTTGACGAGCTTGTCGACGAGGGCGCGAGCAAACGGTGCCCTCTGCGCATCGTCGGTCACGTACTGCGTCAGCCGCTCAAATAGCGGGATTTTGGTTTTCTCGGTCGTCTGGGTTGAGAAGATATCGATATTCTTGTCTGCGATGTCGATCATCGTGGCATCGAAAATGAGGTCGAAGTCGCCCTTGGTCTGCTGGTTCCACAAGGTTGAAATGAGATGCTCGGGGTAGAGCCTCGGCACGTCAGGCGAAAGCTCGTCGAGCAGGTCGAGCCTGCCATCCTCACTCATCGCCGAATATGCGTCCTCCCACTGGTCGGCATCGGCAAGCTCATGGCGCAGCTTCTTCACCTCGTAGCCGAACTTGTCGTTCAGGAACTTGTAGAGAAAGACCTGCGTGATGATCTTGTATTCGTTGCCGTCATTGCCAAGCCCGTAAGACTGGCAGGTTGCTTTGAGCGCGTCAATAAGCGCGGTGGTTTTCTGTTTGATGCCAGGGGTCACGTATGTTCCTTCCTATGCTGCGTCGTAGGTGGCGTGGTACTGGTTTAGGTACTGCCTGCTGATCCTGTCCTGAATGAAAACCCTGTCAGCTCTCGCACATGCGAAGCCGAGCTGTTTCACTCCGAGGGAGATCTGCTGCATGACCGTCGTCTCGAAGTAGTCGTCCTTCTTCAAGATGTCGTTGCGTTCATAGACCTTCTTATCGATAGTACCCTTGATGACCGCGAGGAAGTCAACGATATCATCGTCATACTCCCCTATGATTGGTGCTTGCTGCTCCTGCTGACGTTGCGCGTTCGCTTCTCGCACGCGCTTGTGGATGCGCACAAACTTCGCGTCCCCGTTGTAGTGGCGCAGCAGCACATCGTTTTTCTTCTTGAGCTCCAGAAGCTTGTCCATAACCTCATCGAGCTCTTTGGATTCCGCATCGAAGTCTGCGAACGTGTCCAGCACAAAGCCACGCTCCTTGAAACGCTGCATGAACGCTTCTTTGAGGGTTATGTACTCGGGATCTTCCGGGTCGATGTTGTCCGTGAAGCCTTTGATGACGCGCTGCCATTTTTGCTGGAACTCCGGTGCCTTACCGGCCACCATCTTCATCTCTTCCTCATCCTTGAGGCGGAAGTGGAACTCGATATCGGCCATGGCCTCGTTGATATGGCGGGTCATCTCATCCGAGTTGTCGAAGGCCTCTTTCTGGTTGAGGATTCCAATGGCGCGTTCCACCTCGGAGAGTAACTGTGGCAGCTTTGCTATTTCAAAGCGAGTGATGGCGGCCTTGAGGTCATCGTCGCCGAAGGTACGGGCGACGTTCATTGTCTCCCGCGCCGTGACGAGAGCGTTGCGAATCTCAAGCAGCTGCTCTTTGTTGTCGATGGCGGAAACCTCGCGGCTGAATGCTTCAGCGTTATCGGTGCTGTAGTTGAACAGAACTTGACGCGCCTTTCGCATCTGGTCGACAAGAGCGTCGGGGTCTTCGATAACCTTTGTGAAATCTTCGACGCTGTCGTCGATGTCGGTCTCGTCAGAGTCGTTGAAGCGGTTCAGTTCGCGCAGATAGGCGGCGTTTGTCTGGTCGAAGTTCTGCTTGATGTCCGCAAAGTCGACGACATAGCCGTATCGCAGCGCATTATACGGGCGGTTAACCCTCGTGAGCGCCTGTAGGAGATTGTGGTCTTTGAGCTTGCGCCCAAGATACATCTTCTTGAGCCTCGGAGCATCAAAGCCGGTGAGCAGCATGTTGAACACGATGAGGATGTCCACGGTAAGGTTCTTTTTGAAATCTGCCACGACGCCTTTGCGTGTTTCTTTGTCGTCCTCGTCGTGCAGAATCAGCCCTGCCCTGAAATGCAAAGTCGATGATACGTTCATGTTGAGCTCAGACTGGATCTCGTCAAAGTAGGCGAAGAGCTTCCTGGCTTGCTCGCTTGTCTCGCACACGATCATGCCACCGAGGGTGTTGTCTCCATTGATCAGGCGGAAACACCTGAAATCGGTGATGATGTAGCGCAGTAACTCCTTCACGTATTTGTCATGCTCGACGATTTCGCTTTTTCTCACGTCCTTTTTTTGGACGAGATGCTCGATGCTGTCGTAGATTTCCGACAAGCGCTCACGGTACGACGTCTCGATGTCCTCGCGGATAATCTTGAGGGTATAGCCATCCTGGATCGACTTGTCGTAGTAGTAGGTGTGCAGATAGTCGCCGAAGATCTTCCAGGAGGCGCGCTCCTCCTTAAGCAATGGAGTGCCAGTGAGGGCGATCTTGATGGAGTTAGGGTCGGCTTCGAACAGGTTAGCGAGGAAGCTGCCCTTGGGGTTGTAGCCACGATGCGCCTCGTCGACGATGAAGATACGTTGCAGATTGGTGGCATATCCGGACATGTCGACCCTGGTCTTGTCCTCGGCGAACCTCTGGATGTTGACCACCGTTACTTCGGGTCTGCCACTCTCGCCTTCAAGTGACTGGCTGGTGCGGAACTGCTCCATCAGCTCGGCGCGACTATTAGCTGTCTTGACCTCGAGGCCGCGTGCCTCGAACTCCTGTGATGCCTGCTCGAGAAGGTCGAGGCGGTCGACTATGAAGTAGAACTTGGCCACCTTGTTTAGGTTGGCGAAATAATCCGTGAGCACGCGGTTGAGGTAGAACGACAAGGCGGTCTTGCCGCTGCCTTGGGTGTGCCAAATGACACCGGACGTTACCCCTTGCGATAGCTTCTCCCGCACGGCAAGGGCGGCGAAGAGCTGCTGGTAGCGCATGATGTGCTTTTGGTCGGTAAACTCTATCTTTCCGTCCACCTCACGTTCCATACGGACATAGGCAATTCCGTATCGTAAAAGGAATAGGAGGCGCTCCGGGGAACACATAGAGGTGATGACGCGATTTGTCGGGGTGTTCACGTCCAGATTCATTTGATACTCGGGTGTGGTGTGGATGACTTGGCAGTTGAAGTCGCTCAGAATTTCTTTCTCCACCTCGGGATCAATGCTGCCGTAGAGATAGTTAGCATTGAACGGTGCGACCTTGCTACCGGCGAGATTCTCCTCTCGGAAGGTGGAGAACTTCGCGCTATCGCGTGCCGCTGTGCAGTAGAATGCGCCCTGGATGGGCGTGATGCCTCCCTCTGCATCGTATTCCATGTTGTTGGAAAAAAGCATCAGCTGGGTGATGTTGATAAAGCGCCTAAGACGACGATTGCCGAACCTTTGCCGGTTCATGCGCTCGCTCTCGGCAACCATCCCGCCACGGTTGTTCGGCTTTTTCACCTCAATGAACGCAAGCGGGAGGCCGTTGACGAACAAAGTGATGTCCGGTCTGAACTCATCGAGGCCATTGGCGCACGTGAACTCCCCCGTACAGTGAAAGACGTTTTGCTCGGGATGGTCGAAGTCTATAAGTCTGACAGGCGAAACGTTCGTGAGCCTCTTATAGAAGCTTCGCCCGAGGTCGTCGTTGTCAAGCTCCTGGCGGATCTGAACGAGCGTTTCCTCCGCCTCCCCGGCACGCTCCGGGTTGAGGCGGGCAAACATCTCTTTGAACACATTGGTGAGAATGTTGGTGTCTGGGTCGTAGAGAACGCCAGCATCCTCTTTTTTGATCTTGCCGCAATAATCATACCCCAGCCGCGTGAGATGGATAAGTGCAGGCATTTGCACACGGGTTAGCTCATTGAACTTCGGGAGCTTGACATATTCGTATTGGTGGTTAGTTTTCATGACGATTCTCCTGATGGAGGTCGTGGCACATGTCGACTGAATCTGGTATGAGTTCCATGATGTCTTCAAGCTTGCAATCGAGGGCGTCACAAATCTTTATGAGAACCGACGTTGTAATGTTGTCCCCACGGCCTAGTTTCGCTATGGAAGCAGTGCTCACTCCACTGGCTCGGCGGAGGTCTTTTCGGGTCATATTTTTGTCGATTAGAAGCTTCCAGAGTCTGTTGTAGCTTATCTTCCTGGCCATCAGGCATCTTCTCCTTCCTCATCGGAAACATCGAGCATGTCGCCATTGCGGACATGCTCAAGGAAGCCATAGCGTCCTTCGTTGCTCATCGTGAAATGGATGAGGTTTGCCTGGCTGTAGTCCACCCCGTCAGGAATATCGTTTTCTGCAATAATCACTTGGCAGCCGCCGCAATGTTTCAAAATGTAATTGAAAAGCGAGGCTTTCATGCTGGAGTCAATTCGCACCTCAGGACTCTCTGCCAAGGATAGACTCGGGGAATCCAGTATGAGCAGGCGTGGCGCATAGACACCGTTTGTCTCGATGAACTTCATGAGCGTGAACGCGTAGATGGAGTTGAGGTACGCTCGGTACCCTTTACCCTCGTTCTTCTTGGGTTTTCCATTGACCATAATGTCGAATGATTTCTTGGAAAGCCAGGCTGTCTTAAATCCTGGATAGGCGCACTCGCTAATAGCCTTGCTAACAGCTTCACTAAGGTGAGTGAACAAGATCTCGTCGAAACGCTCCTTCGCGTCGTACTTATCCTGAGTTTCGTCTTCGCTTTCTGTATCGTCGATATCTTGGCTGAGAGCTGCAATTTGGCTTCCCATCAGTTCGATTTCCTGACGGAGTTCGACGATTCGACGGAAGGAGTGGAGAGCATCGTGCAGCTCTAGGGACTTGGGTTTGTATTCACGGTTGACAAGCGTGGTCAATCCTGCTCGTTGCTCTTTCAGGCTAGAAATGGATGTCTCCAGCTCGGTGATGAAACCTATGGTCTCATTCTCGGCGTTTGCGAGATCATCGAGTCGTAACCTGGTTTTTTCAAGCTCTGCTCTAGCGGATTCGACGTATGACTTCCTGTCCTCTGTCTTTGTTATTTCATGGTCGCAGAAGGGACATGTGTCCACATGGTCATAGGTGCCGCGCTCTTCTCCCTCCGTGATGAAAACCAGCCTTTCAATGTCGGCCTTGTATTGGCTGCGAAGCATCCTGTAGCGGTCTTGAAGAAGGGACGCCTCTTCAAGCTCTTCAGCTTCTTCAGCTATAGAAACTTGGAGATCTCTAATACGCTGATTTGTCTCGCTCATCTTTGCATCGACTTCGGCGATCTCCGATACAATGGCCTCCATTCTATTCTCTACATCTGCATCGCCTGTCTTTTCTAGCTCTTCTTGAAGCTCTGCCTTGCGGTGCTCGTAGTTTTCCATGACGCGACGAATGTATTTGACTACTGCACTTTTTTTGGCTTTCCTCATTTCAGGCGTGTCAATCTGCTCGCCATCATCTGCCTTTCCCGTCAGAAGAAACGAAAGTGCATTGATGCTCAGCGTAATAGTGGAGTGCTTGGGATTGTCGATGATCGTCCCACTCGTGAAAATGTGTTCCTCGCGCAGGAACAGCTGGTGCAGGAACGTGCGAAAAGTGAACTGCTGCTTCTTTTGCTGCTGGGTGCTGATTATCTGGATAGGGCCGCTTACACCTAGAAGGCAAGGCAGGATGGTGCTGTTGTAGCTCGGTTTGCCTGCCTTGTCCTTGATGCGCCAGATGCCGTCTTCGATATAGTCGAGCGTGGTGTGGATGCTAATTACGCTGTCGGCCTTTGATCCTTCTTTCTCGTCCAGGATTTTTCTTCTGGCACAGAAGGTTTCGCCATCCGGGTTTTCTAGCGTCATTGTAATCGTGTCAATGCCTGTCGCCATTGTCCCCATGGGAGGCGTGTCTGAGCCGAGCATATAGTCGATACACATGATGACGTGCGTCTTGCCTGTATTAGATGCCCCATGAATGATGTTCACGCCTGGTTTGAAGACGACCCATGAGTCTTCAACTCCCTCGCCGCTTGCCCGTATCTCTTTGATGAAAAAATCGTTCATTATGCTCCGCCTCTCACCGGTTGCCTCGTAAGGCGGTAGATGTCATCTATCACGTTCTTCAGAGAGTGCCCAGAGATATATACAAGGGCGGACCTAGCACATCCTGCATAGGCGGACGCATAACCGCTCTGTAGGGTATTGAAGAGTTCTGCGCCTTTATCAGTTACCTCGAATGCAATTCCATCACCTGTTACAGACGGCTGTGCATAACCTTTGAGCACCAGCTCTTTAAGGGCGTCTTTCATAATGGATCTACGAACAGCGAACTCGCTAAACATGAACTGGTTGTCCCCGTTGATATTGCTGTCTGCTATCGAGAAGGCCTTTGCATATGTAGCAACGAAATCGGCAACATAGGCAACCTCAAGGTCTATGGGCTTATCAGAGACATACAGCAGAACCAGGGCACGCAAAGATAGTTCGAACCTGGTGTTGAAAACCCTAGTCATCTGAGCCGACCCACCCTTCGAGTCTCCCGTCGTTTACAAGGAAGTGACACGCGCCTTTTTTCTGTGCTGCACCAATCCAGTCGGTGTCGCGGCTGAGCCAACTTCTTTGAACGGAAACCTGCGATGCTTGCTTGAGAACCTCTCTCAAGCGTGCCATCCCGCTGTCGTATTCATCCTCATAAGTGTCAACCACACCCTCATAGACTTCTTCTTCGAAGACCTCGAACTGGTCTTCTTCATTCTCGTCAAAGACGTCTCGCGTGCCACGATGGACAGACTCTGCAGCATAGTAGTCACGTCGCATTCGATCGAAGTGTCTCTTGTGCTTCGGGTGTGCTGTAAAAGAATCAACGGTGAAACAATCAGTCCCTTCTGCCTCACTGTAGACACCCATAAGTGCGTCAATGTATCTCCTCTCCTTTCCCGCTGGAACTTCAGGCGGCGAAAGATGATTGAGCTTCGGAAAACGAGAAAGCTGTTGTTCGTCGCTTTTATCACTGTCAGTGGGCATCTTGTTGTCCCTGAGAAGCACCTCGAGGTAACACTCCGCAAGAAACTGAGCTAATGAGGAGGTTGTAGCCAATGAGAGCAGCTTAGTTTTGCGCTGCTCAAAAACGTCCGAGCCTTCAACCAGACCTTTCATGGCAAAGAGAAGTTCCTCTTGCTTGGAGGGGTAGGTCTCAACGAGTATTTCCCGCTCAAAGAATTGGACTATGTCTTGGCGAACAAGAGGTTCTTGAGAAAAACGTTTGATGTCCTCGTGAGGATTGGCCTTTCTTTGCATGATTTCCGATGCCCTTGTTTTCGAACATTCGATGTAAAAGTCGCCCTTCCCGTCAAGCTCCATGGTTTTTGAAACCACGCCATAGAGCTCAGTGATGATGTGCTCGTTTGATCGCGGCTTACCTTTCCACACGTTTTTTATTGCCTTCACGTATTCAGCAAAGACAAAATCTGCCATTTTTCACCTTCTGCCTGCACTCCGAACCAGTGCCTAACCCCTCCTGAACCTTTGGGTGACGATTCTGGCAGTCCGCCTCTTTAAGCTTCAAAGCGTATGAAGCATGCAGTTGGTAAACCACCTTCCGCACCTGCGCGGTGAAAGAGGGAACATCTGACTTCCTTATTGTATCACCGCATGACGTGGATGTGATGCATATGTTTGCGAACGCAAACTAGCAGTTCATTCTCTGCATAGCTTCTTGCATCCAAGCGTCGGCTGGTTCCCATGGCCACGGGACTCATTCGTAGCCGATGTTTGGTGAAACAAGTCAATTAGTGAACCGACAGCGAATGGCCGGTCACCAAGTCGAGACGGAAACTGCCGTCTTGGGTGACCGTGCCATTTTCGCGTCAGCGTTGGTATTTCCTCGGCGGTCTCCGTCTCGGCTTTCAAGCCAAGAGGAGACAAGAAATGTCAAGCAAAGACAACCACGGCAAAATCAAGCGCATCTACATCAAGTCTTCCCGCGAGTGGGTGGACGTTTCCGAGGAGGTCTATCGCGACTATATGCGCCACTGCGATGCGACACGCAAACGAATGCAGTATCACGGGCGCTGTACGTGCCCTCGTAAGCAGTTCTGGCTGTGCGACGCGGACTGCCTAGCGTGCGAGTTTCGCCGTGCAGGCGACACGGTGTCGCTCGACCACGACCTTGCGGGAGATACGGGCGAGCTGACGATTCTCGATGCTATCGCAGACCCGGCACCCCTCATCGAGGACACCATCGCCGACCACGAAGAACTCTCCGAGTTGCTGCGCCGCCTCGCCGAAGTGATGCCCGAGGCCATCAAGGTCGGCCTGTTGCGCGAGCAGGGCTTGAACGAGTCGGCCATTGCAGCTGAGCTGGGCATCCCGCGCACCACGCTGCGCTCGCGCCTTTCCAAAGCTCGCGAACAGCTCAAACCCGAATTCCCCTACATTCTCTAACGCACTTGGCTCCGTCTGCTCTAAACGGGGTAGCCGGAGCTTCTTCTCCCTCCGCCTCGTCAAAACGGATGCCCGGCCTCCAGTGGGTGGTGTCACGGGCAAACGCACGAGAGATACGGAGGTAGAACAATGCCCGCAACGCACAGCAGAAGTCCTGCACCGGCTGAGGTCGTCGACGTGCTGAACCGGATTTCCGAGGTGTCGGCACGCCTGGCAGCGCGGCCTCGAGAACTCGACAAATACGGCCAATCCATGGAAGGAGGAAGACAACATGACAAGAGAACAGATCATCGCAACACTCAAGGACATCAAGTCCGCCACCGCCTACATTGACGGCGTGGTCCACGAGATGTCCAAAGCCATCGAAGAGCTCCCCGTAGAAGAGCCCGATCCTCAGCACCTGCCTCAACGCCAGCTCGCGCTGGCAGACGTGCGGGCGGTGCTGGAGGAGAGGCCTCATGCAGGCTACACAGAACAGATCCGCGATCTGCTGGCCAGATACGGGGTGAGCAAGCTCTCGACGGTAGACCCCGCCGACTATCCGGCGCTTCTCGAAGAGGCGGAGGTGCTGGGAAATGGCTAGGCACGCCCTGCTCGCATGGACAGATGACGCCCTCAAGCCCGCAGCCGATCTGGCATATGCGGGAAACGGCGAGGCCGCCTGCGGCAGCTGGTGCGGCTTCTGCAAGGCGAAGGCCACCTGCCGCACCCGCGCCAAGGCAAACCTGGAGCTTGCTAAGCACGAGTTCCGCGTGCCGCCGCTGCTCGAAGACACAGACGTCGAGGAGATTCTCGACAAGCTCTACCATCTAGTCGCGTGGGCGTCCGACATCAAGGACTACGCCCTCAAGCAGGCTCTCTCGGGAAAGCGATGGGCGGGCTTCAAGCTCGTCGAAGGACGCTTCAACAGGCGCTACGTCGATGAGGAGGCCGTGGCCGAAGCGGTCGAGGCCGCCGGGTTCGAGCCTTTCGAGAGTCGGCTGCTCGGCATCACCTCCATACAGAGAATGCTCGGCAAGCGCCGCTTCGACGAGCTGCTCGGCTCCTTGGTGGAAAAGCCGCAGGACAGGCCGACGCTCGTCCCTCAAGGCGACAAACGCCCGCCTATGGGCGATGCAAAGACAGATTTCAACGACAAGGAAGAAGGTAACGACAATGACTAAGACGACCCCGAAGAACCCGATGAAGATCATCACCGGAGCGGACACCCGCTGGAGCTACGCCAACGTGTGGGAACCGAAGTCCATCAACAGCGGCACCCCGAAGTACTCGGTGAGCCTGATCATCCCCAAGTCCGACACCGCCACGATCTCCAAGACCAATGCGGCCATAGAAGCCGCCTATACGGAGGGACAGGCCAAGCTCAAGGGCAGCTCCAAGACCGTGCCGCTGCTGTTCTCGATCAAGACGCCGCTGCACGACGGCGACGTGGAACACCCCAACGACCCGGCCTATGCGAACGTGTACTTCATCAACGCGAACTCGGCGACCGCGCCGGGCATCGTGGATTCCAACCTGAACCCGGTGATCAACCGCTCCGAGGTCTATTCCGGAGTCTATGGCCGCGCCTCCATCAACCTGTACGCCTTCAACACCAATGACAACCGTGGCATCGCATGCGGACTGAACAACCTGCAGCTGATCCGCCCCGGTGAGCCTTTGGGCGGCAAGGCCAGCCCCGAGACTGACTTCGCTTTCAAAGACGACGACTTCTTGAGCTAGAAGGGAGGGATTTGAGATGAAGACCATCACCGCAATCATCATGGACGTCTTGCTCGTATGCTTCAGCGTATCGGTACTCACCTGGACAGCCGTCGGCATCCAGACGATGGCGCAGAGCCGCAAGGAGGAAAAGCGCCGAGAGCAGGCGGACAAGCGCGAGACTGAGCTGCATGCCGAGCGCATGAGAACACTCGGATAGCAACGCAGCGCAGGAAGCACCGGAGGCGGGCGGCATCAACGCTGCCCGCCTCCTCTTCGTGAAAGGAGGAAAGATTGCGTGTACTCAGCATAGACATCGAGACCTACTGCAAGACCGACCTGTCCAGATGCGGGATCTACCGCTACGCAGAAGACAACTCCTTCGAGGTTCTGCTGTTCGCCTACAGCGTCGACGGCCAGGCCGTGCACGTGGTCAACCTCGCCTGCGGACAGGCCGTCCCCGAAGCGATACTCGACGCACTTGACGACCTCCCCCGTGTCGAGAAATGAGCGTTCAACGCGACCTTCGAGCGGGTGTGCCTGTCGCGGATGCCGCACGACATGGGACGCTTCAACGGAGGAGGCTATCTCGATCCAGCGGGCTGGCGTTGCACGATGATGCGCGCGACTGCCGCAGGTCTTCCCCTCTCCCTGGAGGGTGCCGGTGGTGCACTTCGCATCGAGTGGAGCAAGCTCGCCTGCGGAAAAGCCCTCATCCGCTACTTCAGCCAGCCCTGCGCCCTCACCAGGGCAAACGGCGGGCGCACCCACAACCTCCCTGCATACGCACCTGAGAGGTGGGAGGCGTTCAAGGCGTACAACGTCCGCGACGTCGAAGCCGAGATGGAGCCGCAACAGCGGCTGTCCGGACTTCAGCCCGCCCCCCTCGATGTGGGACGAGTACGTGATCGAGCAGCAAATCAACGACCGTAGTGTCCTCATCGACCCCGTGCTCGTTGCTAGCGCCATCGAAATTGACGCCCGCGCACGCGTACAGGCCGAGGAGCGTATGCGCCGCATAACCGAGATCGACAACCCCAACAGCATTAAGCAGATCACGGTCTGGCTCGCCACGAGGGGCGTCGAGGCGGACAGCCTCGCCTCCAAGGCGGAAGGCTACGAGACGTCGTTCTCCCGCAAGGACTGAGCCTGGTTTCGTCAAAAGACGCCCGTCTCCTCCAGTGGGGCTCAAGGGGCTGGAATCAGCCAGCCCGCTTGAGACTTGAGGAGGCTGAGCCATGTACGAGATACGACACAAACGCCGGAATCTTCAGGTGCATGTCTTCTACTCTCGCCGTCTACGCACCTCCTCGTTTGTGCACACTAATCGTCTTCGTCTTCCATGGGCGGCTCATTGTAATACTCTTGCGCCATTCGCTGCTGAACTGAACGATCAACGACCTGCTGATTCAGGCTCGAAAGATTCCTTAACTGACAGTAGCTGTTAAACACTGAGAAGCCAATTTCAGCTACAAGTTTGCCAATTAATTCGTCCGCATATGACGAGCTAACGAGATTTACATTTTCGAAATCCAGAACGAGAAGCTTGTCGCCTTCGCGAATAATGTTGCTCGCTTTATGCCTGACTCGCTCGGCTGCTTGCCTCGTGCCAGTTCCCACAGGATTTGGCTTTCCTATAGCGGATCGCTCCCCTGCCTCAGAATAGCCAGGTAATCTTCGTAGAGAAATGTTCTGTAACGCTGTTTCTCCTTTTCGCGCTGAACAAGAATCCCCAGCTCAACAAAATCTTTTACCAAGTTGCTCGCCGTTGTTCTTGCTATATCAAGTTTTTCTGCGACGAAAGCAACATCGACGATGGGATTGCCCTCAAGCAGCTCAAGCAACCGCTGTCCGTTTACGGATGATCGGTCAAAAGAGTCATTGATTAAAGCTGTATAGTTATTGTGCAAGCTTACGAGTCGCTCGAGAGACCCTACAGCGTCCTCCGCACTTGCCAGCAAACAGTCACAGAAGAATCCAACCCATTTCGCATATGCGCCATTCTCCCTCACGTCCATCAGATGCTCGTAATACTCCGTACGACGAAGTTTCAGCTGGTACGAGGGATAGAATACCGCGGCGCTGAGAGCATGATCGTTCATCAAAGACAACGTAATGAGCAGTCGACCAAGGCGTCCGTTGCCGTCAAGGAAGGGGTGGATCGTCTCGAACTGATAGTGCACAAGCGAGGCTTTGACGATTGGATCGACATCTCCCACTTCATTGATGAACCTCTCCAGGTCTCGCAGGGCTTCGTTCATGTCGTCAACGTTCGGGGGAATGTACGTTGCGCTCTTCAGCATTGCACCGCCGGGGCCAATCCAATTCTGAGTCGATCTGACCTCGCCGGGCTGCTTGTCGGAGCCCCGCACTCCAGATAGGAGGACGGAATGGACTTCTCTGAGCAGTCGCATGCAGAGAGGCAGCTCATCCATACGATTTACAGCATATTCCGTCGCTTTGATGTAGTTGATTACATCTGCAACATCGCGCTGCACTAGGTCAGCATTCTCGGGATTGAGGATATCGTCGAAGGTACATTGTGTTCCTTCGATTTGTGCCGAAAGCAGAGCCTCCTTGCGAACGTACATTGTAAGATACATCTGGGCGTTCGGCACAAACCGGAGCATGCCTTCGAGCTCACCAAGTTTCCTTGAGCAGGCACCAAGCAGCCTGATAGCCTCTTCGGAAAGCTCGATTGGAACGACACTGTCCAAGGGAGCGGGTACGAATGACTGATACTCCGCTTCGCCCGAAAGGTTCTTCCGAAGGAATCCCTGTCCGTTGTCAATCCAACGCATTGAGTGCTCCTAACGACACTTTACTACCGTTATATGCACATTATAACATTTAATAACTTTTTACCAACTTAAAGTGTTATTACAGTTGATCTTGCAACGCTAAGAACAGAAACGTGTCGTTAGCAGTTTTGTCAAAATTCTAATGACAATTATTGTGTGAAGAAAGTCGTTATACCAATTACTTGATTGCAGCTCTATCGAACGTAAGTTGTTAGTGCAAGGCCGATGCTGTGTTGGAAAAGAAAATCCCCCACCCGCTTTCGCAGGCAGGGGACAGACATGTTTTGGTCGCGGGGGCTGGATTTGAACCAACGACCTTCGGGTTATGAGCCCGACGAGCTACCAGACTGCTCCACCCCGCACTATGAAGCGCGTGTTGCGCGAGAAAGAACTATACCGCGCAACACGCACAAAGTCAACCACAACGAGAAGAACTTCTCGCTTAATCGTTATGACGACGACGCTTCACTGCAAATGCCGTCGAAAGAGCTGCAAGGCCGCTCGCTGCAAGTGCCGCAATACCACCGATTGCCGCCGCGTCGCCCATGTACGGAACCGCGGACTTCTTGCCCTTGGAAGGCTTCTTTCCGGGCTTGTTGGGCTTTGGCTGATCGGGGTTGGTTGGATTGTCAGGTGTCGTCGGATCTGCGGCTACCTTATAGGTTGTCTGGATGGTCTCGTCGCCATCTGCAAGGATGGAATCCTTACCGGCAGGATCCTGAACACCCGACCACGTGAAGGCAAAGTCCTTCCGGTGGTTGCCCAAGTTCACGTGAGCCAGGAACGTACCTGAAACCGTACCGGAAACCGAGTAGTTGGTGTCGGTTGCGGCGCTCTCGGGAACCTTATACGCAGGAAGTTCAAGCTCAAGCTTAGGCTGTGTCTCATCGATGATTGCCTTGCGGAGCTCGGCGTAGTTGGTGTACCCGCTCTTAAGCGTCATGGTCAGCGTGACCGTCTTGCCGCCGTTGGAGAGCACAGCGCTCGTAACATCAAAGGCGTTCGTGCCCGTAAGTTTGTAGTCGGCAACGTTATCGGTCAGGTAGCCGGCCATCGCATCGGGAACGGTAAAGGTTGTGGTGAAGGTGCACTCAGGTCCAAGGTCGTGAATGCTGATCTGGTCGTAGCGACTTGGATCAATGTTGTACTTCTGCTCAATGGCCTTCATCTGATCCTGAATCGGCGTTGCGTCAAGCTGGGCGGTAAACTTCAGCGTGTCGCCCTTCTTGGCCTCATACACATGATCAGAGGTGGTGTCGCCGTTGATGAGCATATCGGTCTTAACGTCCTTATGCTCGGCCTTTCTGGCAACAATGGTCTGCTCGATGGCAGCCTGGTCGGTGGAGAGAATACTGCGACCCTCGTCGCGCTGCTTGCCGTTCCACGTAAAGTTAAAGAACTTCGTGGTGCCGGCGGGGTTCTGGGCAAAGGACGTAAAGGTACCTGACACCTTGCCTACTGCCGTAAGCTCGTCGCCGTTGGAAACCTTGTCGGGGTCAAGCTTGAAGCCGTCAACGGTTGCCTTGACGTCACCATTGGCATCGCCCATGGAGTCAACGGCTGTCTTGAGCTCGGCGTAGTTGTGAATGTCACCACCCTTGAGCGCAAAGGTCACGGTTACTTTCTGTCCCTCGACCTTGGTCTCTTTGACCTCGAACTTGTCGCCAAGGCCCTCAACGCTTGCGGAAGCGTTCTCGGGAACCGTCACACCGTCAGGAAGCGTCAGCTCCGCCTTAAAGGTGCACTGTGTGCCGGAAAGCTTGATGTTCTCGGGGTGTGCCGCATCGTTTGGATACAGGTTCTCAATCTCCTGCATCTTCTCCTGGACGGACTTCATGTTGATAAGGCCGGTCAGCGAGAAGGTCTTGTAGCCATCGGCGTCCACCATAAAGGGATTGGGCGAATCCGCCTGGCTTGGACCGTAGAGATCGGAAGGAAGATCAAGTGTTGCTTCAACCTTCTGAACCGTTGGGTCCTCGGTCCACTTGAGGTAGAACGTCATGTCTTTCTGAATTGCCGGATCGGCACCAGGCGTGGTCCAGAACCAGCTCGCCTGATCCTTGAAGTTGTATCCGCCGGTGTTGAAGAGCGGTGTGTCATACCACATCAGACGATCGCCGGGGATAAAGCCCATACGCGTTGCAATGCCATCGGGAGAAAGCTGCTCACGGATGGTCTTGTCGAGAAGTGCGGAAAGCTTCTGGTCATACAGAGCCTTCTGCTTGACGGTGGCAACTTCGCCGCCCAGCTCGTCGGTGGAGATATCAAAGAGCTCGGGGTGCTGCTTAAAGACGCTCGCATCCGCAAACGTACCGCCGTTTGCCGAGAAGCGCACCGTGTACTCGTCCTGCGTGTAGTTGGCCTTGGCATAAAGGACCTTCTCCTGGCTGCCAAAGGTTACGGAATCGTTTGCCTGGAAAAGCTTGCCGGCAACGTCGTAGACAGAGCCGTCTTCATGCGTCACGGTCCAGCCGGTAAAGGTCTTGCCGGGAACTTTGAACTCAGGCTTGTTGGTCACCACGTCGTCGTAGCTCTGGAGCGCTCCGCTCGCCTCGGTGGCCTTGATGTTCTGGGTGTAGGTTACGCCGTTGCCGTTGTCGTAGACGATGGTATGGGCGTCCCACTTGGCATAAACCGTCGTATCCGTATCAATGGTCGCGTCAGCCGAGAAGGGCTTCTCGACACCATTGGAATCCTTATAGAACCAACCAAGGAACGTTATGCCGCTGGGATCGGTGGGAGCCGCAAAAGTGCCGGACGTAACGGCATCATAGCCGGACTTCTCCGGCGTTGCGTCGTCAATCTTGTTGCCGCGCATGACAACGGTGTTCTTGTCGGCACGCGTACCGTCGGCAAAGGTGGCGTTGTTGTTGTTGAGCGTTACGGAAACCTTGGCAAACGGCATCCAAACGTGCTTTTTGCCGTCCGCAGAAGCGTTCTTTACCTTGTAGGTGTAATCGCCGCCCGTCAGGGGCTTTGCGGTGAGCTCAGTCTTTGACGTGTCGGTAAGGGTAAAGAGCATGAGCTTCTCGTTGCCGTGGTCGGCATCGGTCGTAGGAATGGCCTTACCGCCTTGATATGTGTCGTCGTATTTGACGCGGTGCGTACCACCCATGACCACATATCCGCCGGTAGACTGCCCAAGACCGTTGTCCTGCTCCTCGCCGGCAAGCGTGTCAAAGAGCGAATCGCCCTTGAAAATGAGGTGCGCACCCGCTTGTGCGCCCGCCTGGGCACCGGAGTTGTCCTGGCCGTGGAAGGTTCCGCCGTCCTCAAAGATGGCGGTTCCCGCGTTGACATTAAGACCGCCGTTTGTATCGGACGATGCGTCAACGACAGAGCCGTTGTTCACGCGGAAAGTCACGCCCGAATGACCGATCGTAATGCCTTTTGAGCGCCAATGGCCATTGGCATTCTTGACGGTAAGCTTGGAGTTATTGGTAATGAGTATCTCTCCGGGAGTGGCGTCGGAAGGAATGGCCAGGCCGGTCTGCCACTTTACTCCGTTTGCATCAATGGTAAACGTGGAGTTATCCATGGAGAAGGGCGACTTGAAGTAGAACGGAAGGCGGGTTGCGCTGAGATCGGAGTTCACAAGCTTGAAGCCGTTCCATTCATAAAGCTGCCACTTGCTGCCGGTATAGCGCTGGTCAATCTTGGCATTCTCAATAATGTTGCCCTGTGAATTGTTCATGAACATGCCATTTGTGATGTCCATGGAAAGTGCGCCGCGAGAAGAACCTTTGAGCGCACCGTTGCTGCCGGCGGGCATATGGAAGGCAAAACCGTTGTTGCCGTATTTGAAAACAAAATGACCATCGTTAATCTCCGCAGAATCATACAGACGGAAGGTATAGCCGTCGTTGGGAGCGTCGAAGGTAACGGTTGCGCCGGACGCATTCACCTTTGCCGTGCCCTTGAGATCAAAGCCGGCACCGTTGACGGCCTTGATGTTGGTATCACCCGAGAAATTCAGCGTAACGTTGGTGAGCGTCTGACGGGAAGACAGCGTAAAGTCACCCTGAACGTGAATAGTGGTCACCGAAGGATTTGCGTTTGCAGCGGCAACGGCCTTCTCGATGGTCTTGAATGCCTGCGCCGCAGAGGAACCGTCGTTGGTATCCGCGCCGGTTGCGGAATTAACGTAAAGCTCGGTTGCCGCAAGCGGAGAACGAACGGCAAGCATCGTAAGAGCCGGAGCTGCAGGAGCAGCAGGTGTCGTAGATGTGGCCGTCGGTGTTTCAGAAGCCGTGGGAGCCTCTTGGGTACCCGTAGACTCCGTTGCCGCACTTGGGGAAGTTTCCGTTGCAGACCCCCCCTCCGTCGATGCCGATGCGGAAGGTGCGGAGGCGCCCTCCGTCGTCGAGCTTACGGCGGGTGCCGTTGCGGCAGATGTTTCTGCTACGCCGGTCTGCTCGCCAAGCGCTACTGCCGGAAACGATGCGGTAGCCAGCGAGAGCGAAAGCAAACCCGAAAGAACCAGACGCGATGTCTTGTGATCTTCCTTCATGTTTTAACTCCTCTTCTCTGTATATATCGATAAGTTATTTGCTATAGCGCCAATAATCCATGCTCTAGTATAGCGAAAAACCACGGCGTGAATCCGTCATTTGGATTTTGATGAAAAAAATCGACGGCTAAAACCGGTAACCGACTCAAAGAAACCGATTACCGATATCTCATGAAATTTTAGCAGCGATATTACTGCAGGCTCTCAAGCATCTTTCTCATCTCTGCCTGTACGGCCTGCGTGGTATTGGAGCCGATCACGCGCGAAGCAATTTGCTTGAGCGCATAACGCGCATTTTCCATAACAACCGCAGTTCCCGCATAGCGAAGCATGGCGTAGTCGTTCATGGAGTCACCGAAGGCGAGAATCTCTTCTCGCTTAAAACCGTAGTATTGCCGAATCTGCTCAAGACCCGTTGCCTTGTTGACCCCACGCGGCACCACGTCAATCCACGTATCGCCCGATGGCATAAACGAGAAACGCTCTCCCAGCTCGCGCTCAAGAATCATGGCCATGTCCATGGATTTAACGCGAGTGTCACAGCAAACCGCAGCCTTAATGACACTGACATCCGGCGAGGGAGGATCGAACACGCGCTCCGCATTTGGAAGATCTTTGTCAAGCTCACGCACGAATGCGGAATAGTCATCCAGAAGATAGGTGTGATCGCGGTCATATACCACAAGATGCACGCAATCAAATTCCTGGGAGAATGCAAAGAGCTTCTTGATGGCAGCCGTGGAAAATACCTCACGATCGAGTACGACATCATCGGCATATACCTGCGTGCCAAGCGACGCAACGTAATCTATCTCATGAGCAACCGGCTCAAACATCCAGCGCAAAGTATCATAGCGGCGACCAGACGAAGCCACAAAGTGGATGCCCTTCTCGCGAAGTGCATGAATGAGTTCAAACGTCTCAGGCGGGACATTTCCATACTCATCAAGAAGCGTACCGTCCATGTCTGATGCAATGAGCCTAATCATTTTACTCCCCCATCAAAAATCGAGGCATCTCCCCTGCCTTGGTAGCGCGAGTAATCTCCTCAAGTGCGCACGCAACTCCGTCATCTTCTGAAGCTCCTACCACGTAATTTGCAGTACGGAGTACCTCAGGTGTTGCATTGGCAACCGCAACCGAGTACGGAACTTTTTTGAGGATCTCAAGATCATTCTCGGCGTCACCAAAAATAACAACTTCATCGTAGCCGAAGCCGGTTGCCTTGAGAAGAACTTCCAGACCGGATGCCTTAGAAACGCCTTTTGGCAAAACGTCAAACCAATTTGGTACCGGGCTCACCAGATCAATGGCGGGACACGCCTGAGCGATAATCCGGCGTGTACGATCCATCTCTTTTGGACCACCCATACACGCAATGGTTGCGGCTACAAAATCAATGTCTGGAACCTCGGGCACAATGGCGCCGTTAAACGTGAAGCGCTTCTCGCAAAAAGCCAGGTCATCCGGATTGATGTCTCCGATGGCATACGCCGGGTTCAAAAGATTGGTCTCAAGGGGATAACACACCAAGAACTTGTCAAGTTCATCGAGCAATGCCCGGTGCACTCCGCACAACACATCATGCGGAATAATCGTCTGCGAAACGTAGTCTCCCCGCACGCGAATGCGCTTGCCGGTTGAAATGATGCCCGTCTGAAAGCAAGCCTCGTCCATGGCAAAAAGGCGCATAAGCTCAACGTAGTCGCGTCCCGTATCGGGGCCAAAAAGTACTCCGGTATCGAGAAGATCGTGAATCGCCGCTCTTGTACGCGCGGACGGATGCCTGTTGCCAAACGGAATGAGCGTATTATCCATATCAGAAAGAACAAGCTTAATCACTGGTAACCCCTTTGGCATAAACACACAAACGGCATGAACACCTAAAGTGTAGACCCATGTGCCAAAACATCAAAACGATCAATGCGTAGAAGCACCTGATCTAAACCAATGATTCCCGACAGAGTGGTTGCCAGTTCGTTGTCAATCCAGATTGACAGATTCCTGAACCCGGCACCCTTGCGAGCTCCCGACCATTCCATATGCTCAATGTTTGAGTACTGCACGGTGATATCTGGACCCACAAAAGGAGTGACAATCATTTCTTCGTCAAAAAGCTGGACTTTATAGCGAGACAACAAAAACCACGCCACAAACATGACCATCGTAAAACTTGCAAAAAACGCCATAACCACAAACGGATCGGCTGTAAAAACTCCCCAGGTACAAAAAGCCCCGAGCGAAATACCCATGATGGCCATAAGCGCCATATCAATAACAAGTGACCTTGTAAGAGATGCGGGGACGACATAGGTATCGTGATGGCTATGCCGCCTCTCCGAAAGGCCCGCGTTGCTCACCCGTTCCATAAGTGCGGCCACAATTGGTGCTGCAATGATGACAAGCGCAAGAATTATGGTTTGCACGGCAACGCTTCCTTTCTCTTCTCAGGGGTAGTTACCTTTTGTTAATCAGTCTACCCGTTTGTTGGAAAAAAGAACAAACACTTACTAAAATTATGCTACACCCTCGCTCCTCCATGCTTGAACAGGAAGAACGAGGGCGTGAACGGTACATAATACGCTGTGAATGACATCTTCATAACGCTCACGGCTAAATTACTACCGCTCGTAGGAAGATGCCCTTAAAGCAAGGTTGTCTTGGCTGACCCTAGCGGTCGGCACGGTCGGCAAATTTAGCCACCAGCGCTACCAGCAGATCGACGGTAACCTCCATACTCGGAACCGGGATAAACTCGCGGATGGAATGTGCGTTATATCCACCCGTCGCAATATTGGGACAGGGCAGTCCGCGGAATGTCAGCTGCGCTCCGTCGGTTCCTCCGCGTGCGGGTACGGGATTCGGCTCAATACCAACCTCGCGATTTGCCGCAAGTGCATAGTCGATGAGGAACTCGTATCCCTTGAACTTCTCCGCCATGTTGCGATACTGCTGATGAATCTCAACGCGCACGGTATTCTCGCCATATCGCGTATTGAGGAAGGCGGCGATATCACGTAGGGTCTGCTCGCGGCGATCAAAAATATCCGAGTCAAAATCGCGGATGATGTAGGAGAGTTTGACCTCAGAGGCAGATCCCTCGATGTTGATAGGATGGTAGAAACCCTCGCGGCCCTCAGTGTGTTCGGGGCGCTCAAAGGCGGGCACCATTTGCTGGAACTCAGATGCCACGGTAATGGCGTTGACCATAACGTCCTTGGCACTACCCGGGTGCACCATCACGCCCGTAAACGTGATGTCTGCCTGCGATGCCGTAAAGCACTCATAATTGAACTCGCCAAGCGCTTCACCGTCTACCGTATAGCCGTATGCCGCACCAAGCTTTTTGAGGTCGAGCAGAGCCGCGCCATGGCCAATCTCCTCGTCCGGAACAAAGGCGATCTTGAGCGTTGGGTGCTTGAGTTCGGGGTTGTCGGACAGACGCTTCAGCAATGCGCAGATTTCAGCCACGCCCGCTTTATCGTCAGCTGAAAGCAACGTGGTGCCGTCGGAGCAAACGATGTCCATGCCAACGGACTTCTCCAGGTCAGGAACCTGCTCCGGAGTGGTTTCAATCTTCTCGCCCGCAACAACCCCTGCTACTAAATTACCGCCCTCGTAGTGAACGATGTGGGGCTTGATGCCCGCGGCGGGTGCATCAATAACGGAATCAAGGTGCGAGCAGAGCATCAGTGCAGGTGCACTTTCAGCGTCAGGCGATGCGGGGAACGTCCCCGTTACATACGCGTGCTCGTCAACGGTAACGTCTGTACAACCGAGCGATGTAAGCTCTTCTCCCAGGTAACGAGCCATCTCATGCTGGCGAGGCGTTGAGGGAGTAACATCGTCATGCTCGGGATCGGACTGCGAGTCAATCTGCACAAAGCGCATAAAGCGCTCTACGACATCAGGTAGTGGTTTGGATTCGTATTCAGGCATATGGTCTCCATTCATCTCTGTTGCCACTTCACTATATACTAAAGACATACCAAACCGGCACGTCTTACTGCCCTACGCAGCCGCATTGTTTGTGAGGATATATGGACATCACTACCGTAGCAAAACTAGCAGGAGTTTCCCGCGCTACCGTATCGCGTTACCTCAACGACGGATATGTCTCGGACGAGAAGCGTCGTGCCATTGCCCGTGTCATAAAAGAAACCGGCTACATTCCTTCCCGACAAGCGAAGATTCTCCGCACCGGAAAGACAAATCTCATTGGCGTCATCATTCCGAAAATTAACTCAGCATCGGTATCCCGTATGGTTGCCGGCCTCTCCTCGGTGTTCAACGAATCCCAGTATCAGATGCTTTTAGCCAATACCGATAACCGCGAAAACAAAGAGATTGATTACCTGCGCGTTTTTACCGAAAAAGATCGTGTTGACGGCATTATTTTAGTTGGAACAATCCTGACACCGGAACACGAACGCGCCTTGAAGAATCTCCGGATTCCACTGATTGTCCTTGGACAGGCGTTCGACGGATTTTCCTGTGTGTACCACGACGACTACCACGCCGTACGAGAAATTACCTCCCACATACTCAACCGCGGAACCAAACCCGCCTATATTGGAGTAACCGAGCTTGATATCGCAGCAGGTCAAAGCAGGCACACGGGGTTCTTGGATGCGTGTGCCGAGAAGAACCTTGAAGTACCCAAAAAAGCGCAGATGGAATCGGATTTTTCCGTTGACGCAGCCTATCTCGCCTGCGAACGATTGCTTGATACCTATCCCGAAGTGGACACCATCGTCTGCGCAAGCGATTCAATTGCCTTTGGCGCTATCACGTGTCTCAGAGAATTTGGACGAAACGTTCCTGAAGACGTGCAGGTCACCGGTGTTGGAGACTCCGATCTCTCCAAGGTCATTACTCCGTCTCTTACCACCATACATCACCACTACAAGACCTCCGGCATGGAAGCCGCCAAGATGCTCATTGGAGCCATGGACAAAGAAGACACGATCGTTCGAGATATTCGAATGGGATATGAACTTCTTCTGCGAAATTCAACTCGTTAAAGTGCACTCACATATAGCCCTCTTTGCAGGCATCTGTTTCGATAGGCTATCAAAGCTTTTATCATATTGATTTCTGATATGAGAACGATTTCATAAATATAAGAAAATACTATGAAAAACACTCAATGTTTGTTATATTTTAACTATGGGAACGATTTCATATATTGTTCAACCAAGGAGGCTCGCATGGCACTTGATCACGCAGAGGCGGCACGGCAAATCTTGGAGGCGGTCGGTGGAGCAGACAATATCGTTTCTGCCGCTCACTGTGCAACTCGTCTTCGCCTTGTTGTCGCAGACGATTCAAAGGTAAACAAGGAGGCCGTCGATAATGCCGTCGGAGCTAAAGGCAGCTTTCAAGCGGCAGGTCAGCTCCAGGTTATTTATGGAACCGGCACCGTCAATAAAGTCTTTGATGAGTTTGTAGCACAAGGACACATTTCCGCTTCATCAAAAGACACCGCTAAAGAAGCGGCCATGGCAAAGGCAAATCCATTCCAACGTGCCGTTAAGGCCTTGGGTGATGTCTTTGTTCCTATCATCCCCGCTATCGTTGCATCCGGACTTCTCATGGGCCTCACCGAAGGCATCAACAATGCCATGGGCGGCGCACTCGAAACAAACAGCTGGTACATTCTCATCCATACGTTCTCAAACGCGTCCTTCGTATTTCTCCAGATTCTCATCGGCTTCTCTGCCGCCCGCGTCTTTGGAGGTAACGAGTTTCTCGGCGGCGTTATAGGCATGATCATGAACCACACGGCTCTTATGAATGCCTGGAGCATCCCCAATATCATTCAGCAGTTTGGTGATACTGCCTATAAGATTGTTGGTTCCGAATCTGCTGCTTCTTGGCTTACTTCGGTAACCGGCACCGCCGTAGATGCAACTCATGCCACCGCAAGCGCCATCATGGCAGCAGGCGGCATTCCGCAGGTGCAGCTCTTCGGCTTCTATAACGTTACTCTGCAGGGATATCAGGGGCACGTTATCCCCGTAGTCATCGCAGTCTTCATCATGTGTATGCTAGAGAAATGGCTCCACAAACATGTACCCGATATGCTTGATCTCTTTGTAACCCCTCTTGTCACCGTACTGGTAACTGGTGTTTTAACTCTTACGGTTATCGGCCCGCTCTTCTCTTGGATTGAAAACGGCGTCATGGTTGGCTTCCAGTTCCTGCTTGCCATACCCTTTGGTCTCGGCGGAGCATTGGTTGGTGCCATCTATCCCGCAACCGTTGTCCTTGGCGTACACCACATGTTCAATGCCCTTGAGGCAACCCTCATTGCCAATACCGGAATCGACAACTTCAATCCCATTATCTCCTGCTGCAACGTGGCACAGGGCGCTGCCTGTCTCGCAGTCTTTGTAAAGACCCGCAGCATGAAGAAAAAGGAGCTTGCACTCCCCTCCGGTATCTCCGGCTTCCTCGGCATCACTGAGCCGGCTATCTACGGTGTCAACCTCCCCAGCATGAAGCCGTTTATCGCCGCTATGATTGGCGGAGCCGTTGGCGGAGCACTTGTCTCCATTCTCGGCGTCGTTTCCATCGCGTACGGCATCACGGGTATCTTTGGCTTCCTCATCACTACGGGACACTCCGTAGCATACGCCATCTGCATTCTTGTGGCCGCAGTCATAGCATTTGCAATTACCTGGACCCTTTACAAGGACGCAGAAGATATCACTCAGACCAAAGAAGAACAACAACCCAATATCGAGAAGGTCGTTGCCACAACAGCCGCTACGGCAAAGCAAACCGCTGCCGTTGCCACTTCGGTTGCCGAAAGCAACCAAGGCATTGTCCCATCTGCAGGTGCTGGTACAATTGCTGCGCCCATGTCCGGCAAGGCCATCGCCATGACAGAAGTTTCTGACCCCGTCTTTGCATCTGAGGCCATGGGTAAAGGAGCTGCCATTGAACCCACCGAGGGCAAGGTCTTCTCGCCCGTTGACGGCTCAATCACTATGATCGCTGAGACCGGGCACGCCATCGGCTTGCTCTCAGACAGCGGTACGGAAGTGCTCATTCACATCGGCATTGATACCGTCACGCTTAAGGGTGCTCCATTTACCGTCAAATGCGCAGCCGGCGATAAGGTCAAGAAGGGCGCACTGCTTATGGACGTGGACCTTGGCGCCATCAAGGCAGCAAACCTACCAACCACCACCATGGTCGTCATTACCAATACCGACGAATACGCCTCCGTGGAAGGTCAAACGGGATCCGACGTCAAGGCCGGAGATACGCTCATCAGCGTTTCATAGCTCACTGACCGGTCGTTTCATAACTGAAGGGTAAAGGGATTATCTATGTTTTCCGTCACAGCTTTGGGCGAGTTGCTTATTGACTTCACCGACGCGGGTATCTCTCCGGCCGGCCAGAAGCTCTTTGAACGCAATCCCGGAGGTGCACCTGCAAACGTACTGGTAGCGCTTGAGCGTCTTGGCAAGAGCACTGCATTTATCGGCAAAGTGGGAGCCGACATGCACGGAGATTTTCTTCGCGCCACTCTTGTAACCGCCGACGTTAACTGTGACGGCCTTATTACCGATTCCAACTACTTCACCACTCTCGCATTTGTGGCGCTGTCCGAGGAGGGCGAGCGAACGTTTTCCTTTGCGCGTAAGCCGGGCGCGGACACGCGTCTGACTCCGGAAGAAATTCGCACGGACATTATCGAGAAGAGCCGCGTGTTTCACGTAGGGTCGCTCTCCCTCACCGATGAACCCGCGCGCAGCGCCACCATTGCCGCCCTGAAAGCGGCAAAAAACGCCGGTTGTATCCTTTCGTACGATCCAAATTACCGCGCAAGCCTCTGGGACAATCCGGAGGTGGCAAGCGCACAGATGCAATCCATTGTCGAATACATGGACCTCGTTAAGATCAACGAGGAAGAAACCACTTTGCTCACCGGGCATGATGACCCTGCTCAAGCTGCTGAGGCACTTCTCGCCAAGGGGGTGAAGGTGGCCTGCGTGACGCTCGGTGGAGAAGGAGTACTCGTGGCCATCAAAGAGGGTGTTGCGATGGTTCCCGCTTTTACCGTTGAGGCGGTTGACACCACCGGGGCAGGCGATTCATTTTGGGGCGGTTTCTTGTGTGCGCTCTTGGACAGTGGAGCTGATGTTGCAGACATTTCGCTCGAAGACGTTAAGGCGTGTGCGCGGTTTGGTAACGCTGTAGCATCGCTGTGTGTCAGAAGGCGCGGAGGTATTCCTGCAATGCCTACTCTTGATGAAGTCGAGAGCGTTCTTTCCTAACATGTTCTGTCAAAAAGCTGTTTGAAGCGTTCTTTCCTAAAACCTTTTTCTTGTAGAGAAAAGAGAGATGTCGGTATGGCAATGCTCATTAACCTTGACGCAAAGCATAATTGGCGCTTGAAATATCACCTGCAAGCACCAAACGGCAATATAACCGATCCAAACGGACTCTGCTATTTTAAGGGTCTCTACCACGTCTTTCATCAGTATGTCCCCCGCTGGCCCAAACGCGGTCACGGCTGGGGTCACTGGACAAGTCCCGATCTCATTACCTGGACATTCCACGGCGGCGCCATTATGCCTGATTGCGAGCTTGATGCGAACGGATCATACTCGGGCAGCGCGCTCATCAAAGATGAAAAAATGTGGTGCTACTACACGGGCAACTTCCTTGAGGAAGGCGACTACGACTACGACTATTCCGGTCGTCGCGCCAACGAAACCCTCACCGTCACCGAAGACGGTCTGAACTTTGGCCCAAAGGAGCTGGTGCTTGGCAATGCCGGCTATCCCGCCTACTGTTCAAACCACGTCCGCGATCCCAAAGTCTGGGAACAGGACGGTGCGCTCCACATGCTCTTGGGTGCCCGCACCATGGATGACCACGGCTGCGTGCTGCTGTATCGCTCCGACGATGGCCACGCATGGACGATGGAAGGCAGCTGCACGTCGCTCTCCAAAGAGGCTTTTGGATATATGTGGGAGTGCCCGAATCTGGTTCAGCTTGACGGACGCGAATTCCTTTTTGTCTGCCCGCAAGGCAAATCGAAAGAGGACCTGCGTTTCCAAAACATCCACAACTCAGGATACTTTGCCCTCGAAGGAAAGCTCATTGACCTTATGGCGGGCGACAAGGACCTCATGGATGCAGAGTCCCCGTATCGCTGCATCGATGAGCGTACCTTTATTGAACTTGACTATGGCTTTGATTTCTACGCGCCGCAAGTCTTTACGGATGACAAAGGTCGCTCATTGCTGATCGGCTGGGTTGGCGTACCTGACATTGAATTTCAGTATGACGTTCCCACGCGTGAATGGGCCCACACCGTTACCATGCCGCGTGTACTTTCGCTCAACGAGGCCGGTCGCGTATGCCAATGGCCCGTGGAAGAGATGGATGCGCTCCATGGCAAAGCCGTCTCCTTTACCGCAGAAGCCGCACATGGAGCTTCCGGCTTTGTGGGTTCTTCCAGCTACGACATGTTTACGATGGACGGTGCCTGCGGCGCTTCGTTTGCCGGTGGAACCTGCGATGTTCGTATCGAAAACATTCAAGGCGAAGGTCGCCTCCTGCTGAACGCGGATCTTGAGTTCGTCGTACACGGAGATACGGCTGAGCTCGTGTTTTTAGGACCTGCAGGTCGTTTCCGCACGCTGCGACGCCTTCCGCTCTCGGCGCTTTCGGCGGGAAAGATTGAAGACATCCGTCTCATGGTTGATACGTCCGTCGTCGAGCTGTTTGTTAATGACGGAGAAGTCACCCTCACCACCCGCTGGTTCCCCATGGACATTGATACCCTCCATATCACCTCGACCTTCTCGGCACACCACGGCGGATACGAAATAGGCGGCTATCAGTTCAAAAATTGTTGATCCTTAGATCTGTAAGCGAGAAGTGCCACGATACGCAGGGTGTGTCGTGGCACTTTTGTGCAAAAATTATATGCGCATTGCACGCGATGCAATATTCGCTAATATGCTGTGTTCGGCATACCGTCACCACCAAAGGAGCATGATGTCCACATCGTTTTGGAACCCGCGCCTGCATCTTCAACCTCGCAACGGTTGGCTCAATGACCCCAACGGTCTTTGCGAGTTCAACGGCTCCTACCATGCCTTCTACCAATACGCTCCCGAGTGGCCCCAAGACGAGCTCAAGCACTGGGGACACTGCACCAGTAAAGATCTCTTACACTGGAGCGATCAAGGCATTGCGCTCTCCCCTGATATTAATGAGGACCAAAACGGTGTGTTCTCCGGCTCGGCATGGATTGACCACGGTGCGTCTCCTAGCGGTGAAGACCTCATGCGGATCTTCTATACGGGCAACGTCGTCAATACCACGATAGACGAACGTATCGACGAAGGCAGAGAAGCCAACGAAATTATGGTCACCAGCGAAGACGGCGTGCATTTCTCCGAAAAAAAGGTCCTCTTGCGCAATAGCGACTATCCCCAAACCTGCACTTTACACGTCAGAGATCCCAAGGTCTGGGAACAGGACGGTGTCCTTCACATGTTGCTGGGCGCCCGTGAGCGCGGAGTAAATGACACGCCAAACATCGATGAGCGCGGCGATTTTGGTTGCGTTTTGGTATACGACTCCAACGACTCCGGAGAAAGCTGGAAACTGCGCACCACCATCCGACCCGTGGACGCCAAAGGAAATCCGCAACCCTTTGGATATATGTGGGAATGTCCCAATCTTTGCCGTTTGGGCGGCTATGAATTCCTTGCGGTATGCCCCCAGGGTCTTCCTTCAAAAACATTCCGCTGGCATAACATGTGGCAGGCGGGATACTTCCCTCTTCCACAAGGCGAGAAGATCATCGATGCCACAACCGTCAACGTTGACAGCTTTACCGAATGGGATTGCGGCTTTGATTTTTATGCGCCTCAAATCTTTGAGGATGGACGCGGCCGCACCATCTCCATTGGCTGGATGGGCACATTTGATGCGAGCTACACAAGCGCTCCTGAAGGTATGGATCGCTGCCATGTTATGACACTCCCTCGTGAGATTTATGCGGACGAGAAGGGTACGCTGCATCAGGTCCCCGTCCGAGAACTGAAAGAACGCCGGAAAGCAGCCCTGTCTCTCAAAAACGACACCACTCTTGAATTAAACGAACTTCTCGCTGACATTGAGCTTACGGATATCCGTACAACCGCAGGTCGCCTTATGCTCAATGAGGTGCTTTCCGTCTCTTTTGAGCACGGAACGTTTGGCATTCATTTTGCCGAAACCGCTGCAGGAAAAGAGGCAGCAGCTGGCAGAAGCGAACGATTTATCCGCCTTGAAACCCTGCGCAATATCCGTATTGTTGTTGATGCAAGCTGCGTTGAAGTCTACGCCAATGACGGCATGGAAGTATTTTCTACCCGTTGGTTCCCCGCAGAGAATAAGCTGCGAATTCGTTCGAACTTTGATGTATCAAGCGCTTCCGTCTATCCGCTTGAACCCTAGTTTTGCTCAACGGACTGCTCGTCTGTCTCTGCAGATTCCACAGGTGTTTTCTCCTCAGCTTCCGCAGGTGTTTTCTCTGCGTCCACGGACTTCTCTCCATCAGCAGAACCGTCCTGCGGGAACGTAATGGTAAATACCGACCCTTGCGGCTCATTCGCATCCACCGCAATGAAAGCACCATGCCGTTTCAAAATGGCTTTCACAAGAGAAAGACCGATGCCTGCGCCGCCAAACTCCCGTGAGCGGGACTTATTTACCCGATAGAACGGCTCAAATATAAGCTCTCGTGCCTCGGGAGCAATGCCTACCCCCGTATCCGCAATTTTTACCATGCCTGCCGTATCCTGATTTTTCAGGTCAATACTTATCGATCCTTCTTTTTCGTTATAACGAATGGCATTTTCCACCAGGTTGTAAAGGGCGCGATATAAAAGACTGGCGTTTCCTCGTACGGTAAGAGGCTCTATATCAGTATGGATTTTAACCGCATGCTCATGGGCGACCGGCTCAAGATCCTTCACTACCGTTTTGATTACCGAATCAAGCGAGACGTCTTCGACTTCCGGCAGCTCTCCTGTCTCGGTAAGCTCCAAAAGATTGGAAATAAGAGAAGAAAGCCGATCCACATACGTCTCCATCGTCTGCACAAGCTCGTCATATTCTTTTTGTTCACGCTCTTTCTTCTTGAATACGTCAAGCCTCGTACGAAGCACCGCAAGTGGCGTTCTCAGCTCATGAGCCGCGCTCACCGAAAAACGGCTCTGCATTGCAAATGCTTCGCTCAGCTGGCCGGTCATTTGATTAAACGACTTAACCAGCTCTTGGATCTCTTCACCACCGCTCTCAACCTCAATGGGGCGAGAAAGGCTGTCCGGAGCAAGCTCACGCATATGAGAGGAAAGTTGCTTTATCGGCTTAGTGTAATGACCTGCCAAAAGGTAAGCGGCGCAGCTTCCCGCAATAATCACGAAAACCAAAATGACCAAAGCATCAGACAAGATTGAGCGCTCAATGCCGGCCACGTCCAAGACAATGGAAAGTCCTCCTTGCCTCAGTGAGTTTGCTGCCGCAACTTCAAGCAACTTTGCCGTTGAACGGTATACAAGCCACGTCAAAATAACACAGCAACAGCCGAGAAGAGCCACCATCAGAAGCGTCAGTTGCGCCCGAACCGACCGCAGTGGTTTCATAACCTTCTCACTCATCTTTATCATCACTGTCCTCCTTGAGGTAATAGCCCTCTCCTACCTTGTTAGAAATTGGGTCATACCCAAGTACTTCTCGCAATTTTTTTCTTACGGAAAAAATATGAACTCGTACGGAATTGCTGAAGGGATCTACGTTGCTGTCCCATGCGTGTGACAGCAACTCTTCACTGCTTACCACGGTGCCTGCGTGTCGCATGAGATATTCAAGTATTGCCGTTTCTTTTTTGGTTAGATTGACCTCGGAGCCCTTGGCAAAAACTTGTCGAGATGCCGTGTCCAGTCGGAGTTCTCCCGATACGAGAGACGTCTCTCCGTGCGTGTATTCGCGCCGCAAAAGATTGCGAATACGCGCTTCAAGCTCACCAAACGCAAACGGCTTTACAAGATAGTCATCGGCTCCCGCATCCAAACCAACAATGCGGTCAGCCACCGACGAGCGGGCGGAAAGGATAAGCACCTTCGTTTCCGAATGCTCCTGGCGAAGTGTGCGCAGAAGATCCAAGCCATCAACACCCGGAAGATTGAGATCAAGCAAAATAAGGTCGTACTGCTCAATCTGGGCCATTTCAAGCGCTTCCGTTCCATTGTCGATAAGATCAACGTAATAGCCATCAATCTCAAGTCCTTCTCCAATGGACGTAAGAAGTTCACGCTCGTCTTCTACCACAAGGATCTTCAAATCTTCCCTCCACGCACGCATTATTTGTGCCACAGCTTTACTGCGGCTTACCACAGCCGGCTCAGCTATGGCACGCCTTGCTGCGTCTAAGCTCAGCTATACCGCTGCTTGCTATACCGCGGCTGACTAACCGTTCCCAAACTCTTGGGAGCTTTTAAGATTGCGCCGTGAGCCGAGAATCCCTTAGGCTCCCAACTCAGGCGCAATCACTAAAGCCTTTCCACATACTAGCCGATTACAGAGTGTGCCGCAGGCCTCCGAGTCGCAATACGGCACACGTTTCATGGTTACTTACTCTGAGCGAGTGCCTGCTCAACACGCTTCTGCAGTTCGCTGCCATCGAGCTTTTCAGCACCACCGGTAATGGGATCGCCTACGAGCTTACCGTTCTGGTCGATAACCATTGTTGTGGGGAATGCCGTCAGGCCCTCAATGACTTTGCCTCCCTCGCTCTTGGGATCAAGAGCGACATTGCCATATGTTACGCCCTGCTTCGTGAGGATGTTCTGAGCTTCCTTCTTGGCATCGTCGGTATATGCTGCCTCGGCATTTACGCCCAAAACGTTCACGCCCTTATCCTTGTACTTATCGGCAAGTTCCTGGAGCATAGGCATTTCCTTTATGCAGCCGGCGCAACCGTTGAACCAAAACGACAAGACAGTAACCTTATTCTTCTTAAAAGTCTCGTTGTCGTACGTTTCTCCGGAAGAAATATCGGTTGCCTTAAACGTGGGGAACGTATCTCCGCCTTTCAGGTGCATCTTAGATGCTGCCTCGGGTGGAACATCGGACGAGCTGGTTTGCTGCTGCTCAGAAGTTGAAGCTGACGGAGCCGCTCCCGAGTCCTTTTTGGCATTTGCATTACAGCCAGCCAGGGCAAATACCATAAGCACTCCCAACACGTACACCAAAGGTTTCATCGCAAACTTCTTCATACTAAATTCCTTTCTAACGCTCTCTTTTCCATGTCCTACGTATCTGTAGTACTTCCTGTATATGATTTCCGACCTACTTGGACGGCTCATATCTTTACTTGTGTCGTGCAGCCTTTGCCACAGTCTTTGCTGTCGTATTCGCCGCAGCCTTCGTATTCATTGCGGCCTTCGTACCTGCCGCAGTCTTTGCCTTTGCAACCTTTTCCGACTTCGCAATCTCGCGATTGATCAGCATGAGCTTGGAATCGATTGCGTGTACCGGGCAAGCTTTGATGCATTCTCCGCACCGGATACATTCAAGCGAAGCGTTGTTTTTGGTAATATCCACATCCATCTTGCAGGTACGAGCACACTTTCCACACTTGATGCAGGCGTCTTTATCAACGCGATACTGCAAAATGGAAATTCGATTGAACAGTGAATAAAAGGCTCCCAGCGGGCAGATCCACTTGCAGAACGGACGATAAAACATGATGCTCAAAAGCACGATTGTTGCCAAAATACTGAATTTCATCGTAAACAGTGTGCCAAGCGCCGCTTTGATACTCGAATCCGCAAGCGAGAGAGGAATTGCTCCCTCAAGTATGCCTTGCGGGCATACGTACTTGCAAAAATAAGGATCTCCCATGCCCACGGCATTTTGCAGCAATGCCGGAAGCGCCCAAACCATCACGATCAAAATGCCATATTTCACATACCGCAGCCATTTGAGCTTTTTGGTGCTGAATTTCTTGGGAAACGGAATCTTGTTGAGCAAATCCTGTACCCAGCCAAACGGACAAAGAAAACCACAGACAAACCTGCCCAGCAAGGTTCCGATCAAAATCAAAATGCCGGTAATGTAATACGAAAAGCTAAACTTTGAGGATCCCACGACCGCCTGAAACGCTCCTATGGGGCAGGCGCCCGTTGCCGCGGGGCAGGAATAACAATTCAGTCCTGGTACGCAAACCGACTTTGCCGAGCCGGTGTAGATGGTTCCTTTTATAAAATTGGGAATGTGAGGGTTGGTAAGGAAGGCCGCGCACGCCTGTACAACCCCTCTTCTGCTGACAAACCCCCATACGCGCTTACCGAGGGCTCGCGCTCCCGAACATACCTTATTCACGGGCGCACCTACCCAATACCTACACACTCAAGGCAAATTCTTACCGCTTTTGTGAAAACAGTCTGAACTTCACCTCGAGAAGCTCCGTACACCACGAATATGCCACCCAAAACCAAAAACATGATTGGTATGAATCGAAAGCAACAATTTCTGACACACGCAAGTTTTGATTTCATACGCTCTCCCTTCTCCTGTGATAACCAGTACAACAGAAGGGGTGTTAAATCATTGTTAAGTAACCGAAAAAACTTTGATATACAAAGCGAGAAGGACTTGGATCTCCAGGTCCTTCTCGCCAAAATCATCCGTATGTCTCTATCCGTGCAGGTAATACGCTTACTTTACCCCTGCCTTTTCTTTGGCACGCTCAATGGCGGCAAGCTGCTCATCGGAAAGATGAATGGCTCCTGCGCCGTGGCCGACTCCGCAACTTGAACGGTCCGCGCCTTCATTCACGATTGAATCCATGCCATAGCGGTCGCGGCCCGTATACGGCATGGTTGCCTCATGGGTTACCGGATCAAACTCGTTTTCAAGCCTGAAATCGGCAGGACCCGAAGCGGTTCCCGAGGAAATTTCGTTTTTGTAGTTTTCTTTGGCAACCGAAATCATAAGTTTGATGCGGTTGAGCTGGTTGACCTCGGATGCGCCGGGGTCATAGTCAACGGCCACGATGTTGCTCTCGGGGTGCATTTGTCGCAGGCGTTTGATAACGGCCTTACCAACCACGTGGTTCGGCAAGCACGCAAAGGGCTGCGCGCATACAATATTGGGTGTGCCGGTATCGATAAGATCGCACATCTCAGCTGTGAGCAGCCAACCCTCACCCATGGTATTGCAGAGGGAGAGAATCTGCTCGGCCTTCTTGGCCAACTCAAAGATGTCGGGATACGGCTCAAAACGATCGCTCTTTTCCAGCATCGTATTGATGGGGCCACGAAGCCCCTGAACCAGCTTGATGCCGGCCATATGCGAGATGCGGCTCTTAAGCTTGGTGCCGAGTTCCTTGTTCGTGTTAATGGCGTTGGTCATGCCAAACAGGAAGAAGTCCACAAGCCCCGGTACATTGGCCTCGCATCCTTCTGCCTCAATGACTTTGACCAGCTCGTTGTTGGCGGTCGGGTGAAATTTGACCAGAATCTCGCCTACTACGCCTACGCGCGGCTTTTCTCGATCATGTGTGAGCGGAAGCGCATCAAAGGCATCCACGGTGTGCTGGCACATCTTGTAGAAACCTTTGCGGTTAATGGTACAAATGCGTGAACGTGCGTCAGCCATGAGTTGGTCATAAAGCTCGTTTGCCGACCCTGCCACGGCCTCATACGGACGCACGCGGTACAAAAGCTGCATGATGAGGTCGCCGTATAAAAGACCGTACACGGCACGGATCAAAAGTTCAGGCTTGAAAAGTCTGAAGCCGGGATTGTCCTCATCAAGACCTGAGGCCGCGGAGACGGAAATGACGGGAACCTCCGGATGGCCTGCGTCCTTCAGTGCCTTGCGGATGAGCGCGATATAGTTTGTTGCTCGGCAGCCGCCGCCCGTTTGGGAAATCAGCACGGCCGTACGCGTCAAATCGTATGTGCCCGAAAGCACCGCCTCCATGATCTGACCGGTAACCAAAATTGACGGATAGCAGATGTCGTTGTTGACATAGCGCAGACCCGTGTCAACGGCGCCCTGGTCAACCGAAGGCAGCAGCACCACGTTATATCCCGCGCCCCTGAGCAGCTCCTCCACCAGCTCAAAGTGAATCGGCGCCATCTGCGGAGCCAGAATGGTATAGCCTTCCTCCTGCATTTCTTTGGTATAGCGCACCTTCTCATACGCAGCGCTCTTTGCGTCGCGATACACCGGTACTCGCCTGCGGCTCCGTCCGTCAAAGGAGGTTGCAATACCGCTCACACCTTCGGAGGCACTCCGGCGAGAAGAACCCGTGTCCCGCAGCTTTTCCAGCGAACCGTCGGCCATGCGTACACCGACGGGCGCAACCTCTTCGATCTCCCCCGCCGCCGTGGCACGTTCAAGTTCTGCTCGCTGCTCTTTCAGGGCAGCCATGAGCGAGCGGATGCGGATACGCGCCGCGCCAAGATTGGAGACCTGGTCAACTTTGAGCATGGTGTATATCTTGCCGGAAGCCTCCAGAATCTCCTGGACCTGGTCGGTCGTCAGTGCGTCAAGACCGCAGCCGAAGGAGAAGAGCTGGATGAGGTCAAGATCGTTGCGGGATGCCACAAAGCGAGCCGCACGGTACAGACGTGAGTGGAACATCCACTGATCAACCACGCGAATCGGGCGCTCCGGCAACATTTTGTGCGCCACCGAATCCTCGGTAAGCACGGCAAAGCCAAACGAGTGCACGAGTTCGGGAATGGCATGGTTTATCTCGGGATCGTTGTGGTACGGACGACCCGCAAGCACGATGCCGTGCGCGTCATGCGCTTCAATCCACGCAAGGGCCTCGTCACCGGCGCGGTGCATGGCGTCCTTGAATTCAATGTCAGCCTGCCATGCCGCGTCAACCGCCGCATCAATTTCGGCGCGCGTAATGTGATCTCCGCAAAAACGTCCCTTGCCGGCCGCCGCGTCCTTCTCGCGCTGTTCGGAAACAAGCTCGTATAAACGACGCTTGAGCTCAGACTTTTTATCGTAGGGAATAAAGGGTGCCAGGTATTCGACATTCGGCGCGGACAGCTCGTCCACATTGAGACCGAGTGCCTGCGGATAACTCATGACAATCGGGCAGTTGTAATGGTTGGTCGCAGACTCGTCTTCCTTGCGCTCCCAGCGAATACAGGGCATCCAGATGAAATCAGGGTCTTTTTCCAACAGGTTCATGATATGCCCGTGGGAAAGCTTGGCCGGATAACACGCCGATTCCGACGGCATGGACTCAATGCCCTTGTCGTACGTCTTTGCGGTGGTCTGGTCCGACAAAATGACCGAGAAGCCCAGCCGAGTAAAGAACGTATGCCAGAACGGATAATTCTCGTACATGTTGAGCGCACGCGGAATGCCAACGGTGCCGCGCGGAGCCGTCTCCTTTGGCAGCGATTCACGATCGAAGAGCAGCTTGTTTTTGAACGCAAAGAGGTTGGGGGCCTCGTTTTTCTTGCCGCGTTTCCTGCCCGCGCCCTTCTCGCAGCGGTTGCCGGTGATAAAGCGATGTCCGCCGCCAAAATCATTGATCGTCAAAAGGCAGCTATTGGGGCAGATGCGGCAGTGCGTATTGGTGAGCTTAACCTCAAGGTTGTCGATTGCCTCTTTATCCAGAAGCGTTGAGACTCCCGTGGCTCCCGCACGATCGCGGGCGAGAAGCGCTGCGCCGTACGCACCCATCGTACCGGCAATGTCCGGACGAATGACGTCACGGCCGGTAAGCAGCTCAAACGCACGCAGCGTTGCGTCTGACATAAAGGTGCCGCCCTGTACGATGCAGTGATCGCCGATTTCGTTGAAATCACGGAGTTTAATTACTTTGAACAGGGCGTTTTTGATGACGGAGTAGGAAAGACCGGCAGCCACGTCGCCGATGGTCGCCCCTTCTTTTTGCGCCTGTTTGACGCGGGAGTTCATGAAGACGGTACAGCGTGATCCAAGGTCAACCGGCATGTGCGCCTTGGTTGCCACCTGCGCAAATTCTCGAACGTCCATCTTCATGGAATCCGCAAAGGACGCGATGAACGAACCACATCCCGCCGAGCAGGCTTCATTCAGCATGATGTGCTCGATGACACCATCTTTCACCTGCAAGCACTTCATGTCCTGACCGCCGATGTCAAGAATGAAGTCAACGTCGGGCACGAACGCTTTGGCACCGCGCAGGTGGGCGACCGTTTCAATCTCACCGGAATCCGCGCGGAGTGCTTCAATCAGGATGCCTTCACCGTATCCCGTCGTGGTCACGTGGCCTATGATGCAATCCTTTGGCATGGCGTCGTAGATGGAGTCCATAATCTTGCGGGCGGTGCCGAGGATGTCGCCGTTGTTATTGTCGTACCAGGTATAGAGCAGCTCGCCCTTCTCGCCCACAACTGCGGCTTTCATGGTGGTTGAGCCGGCGTCTATGCCGATAAACACGCGGCCGTGGTAACCGGAGAGATCTCCTTTGGGAACGACTTCTTTGTTATGCCGCTCCTTAAAGGCCCGGTAATCGGCCTCCGTTGCAAACAGAGGATCAAGACGGGCAACCTCTGATCCCTGGGCTCCCTTAAGGTTATCGAGGGCTCCGATGAGCTCGGTAAGCGTGGTTGAGCGCTCGGTCTCTCCGGCAAGAGCCGCTCCCGTGGCAACAAAGAGGTGGGCATTCTCAGGCACGATGATATGTTCATCGTCCAAGTTGAGCGTGATATAGAAGCGGCGACGCAGCTCAGAGAGGTACTGCAGGGGACCGCCGAGGAAGGCAACGTATCCGCGGATGGGATGGCCGCAGGCAAGACCTGAGACCGTCTGGTTTGCAACGGCCTGGAAGATGGACGCCGCAACATCAGCGGGCGCCGCACCCTCGTTCAACAGGGGCTGCACATCGGATTTTGCAAACACGCCGCAACGAGACGCTATCGGATAAATCTGCTTTGCATCCTTGGCAAGGTCGTTGAGGCCGGTAGCATCTGTTTTGAGCAAAGATGCCATCTGGTCGATAAACGCACCGGTACCGCCGGCGCATGTACCATTCATGCGCTGCTCGATGCCGTTGTCAAAGTAGATGATCTTTGCGTCCTCGCCGCCAAGCTCAATGGCTACGTCGGTCTTGGGGATAAGGGCTTCAACCGCACGTTTTGACGCGATGACTTCCTGAACAAACTCAAGGTCAAGCCATTGAGCAAGCAACATACCGCCCGAGCCGGTGATAGCCGCATATAGAGGGGCGTCCTCGATAACACGTTGAGCCTTTTCAAAAAGCTCTCGAGCCGTAGCTCGGACGTCAGTGTGGTGACGCTCGTAGTTGGCATAGAGCAGCGTGCCGTTTTCATCAATGATGGAAAGTTTGACGGTAGTGGAACCAACGTCAATGCCAAGCATAAGGTGGGCATCAGTCAGGTCAACAGGTTGTGCAGGAGCAAGCTCCGCTCCATTGTGTACGAGCTCGATCTTCTCGTTATTCATTATTACTCTCTCCAAGAACCAACGTTGCTAAAGCAAAACGAGGGATATCCAACTTGATTGGCTTGCCGTAAAGATCGCCCGGCGCCACAAACATGAGCGCGGTCATAAGGCCAGCCATCTGTTCATCGCTTTCACGCATGCCACCGACAAGCCAGCGCACCAAAACGCCAACTTCGGCGGAAATGGCGAAAGTCAGGTAGTAGTCAAAGAACGGCCCAACGGCGCGCGGGTTCAAATCGTGAAGGGCGCGCTTTGCGATGGCTTCATGAGCCGTCCGCTTAAGACGCTCGGCAAACGCAGGGTCCCCACCCTTGCCGAGGAGCGGCCGCAGATAAAAGCCGCGTTTGCGAATGGCGCCGAGAAGTTCGGCAGAGCCGGGACAGGGCTTATATGAGTCAAGCGCATCTTTCAGTTGCTCAAGATTGACCTCGGAAAGCGCTGACAGATAGGGCATAAGCTCTTGAAGCGCATCTTGTTCAACCCGGTCCACCAGATTGGGGATGTCTTTAAAATGGGAGTAGAACGTACGGCGCGTCACTCCCGCACGGTCGGTAACGGCCGTAACGGTCACTTGAGAAAGATCGCCGACTGCGTCAATCTCTTCCGCAAGTGCGCGTCGGAGTGCAAGTCGTGTTCGCAGAGAGCGGCGATCAAGCTGCAAGAGCGTCGCCGGACGAACGACTTCCAATTCCATAGGCTGCGTCATACTGGACTGCGTCATACGTGCCTTTCACTCGTTATTTCACACGGTGAGCATTATTGCACACTCTGAGAAATATTGCATGCGGAGACTGACAATTTGAATAAATTCTTTCACCTAAAATCAGAAAATTTGAAAGTCAGTTTTAATAATTTATCAGCACTTTTTGAAATATCATTATGTAACTAAACAAAACTACTTGCATAACAGGTAGTTTTTATGTTTCGCGTGTTGCTCGCGCTCAACAGGCTAAAGCCTTGAAGCAGAATAACTGCCTGCGGATTTGCAGACAGCGTTGATCCGTAATTTCAACAGCCACAGCAAGGTTACGACAAAGTAAGCGAGAAGGCCTACGAGCATGCTCATACTGCCTAGTGCTGCCAAAAATGCGCCAAGTATGGCTTGGACTGCCATACTTACTGCAAGTTTGGCATATTTAAACCATACTTGCAGCAAGTTTGGCAGCTATAACCATACTTGCAGCAAGTTTGGCAGCGCTGTTCCGGCAGTACCAACTTGGC
>ERZ773069.231-NODE-231-length-39982-cov-28.722519_pt1 | contig 39982 bp, 49 predicted proteins | sample MGYA00580619_ERZ773069 | MGnify/ENA primary metagenome ERZ773069 (study PRJEB29015, sample SAMEA2738007) | human oral metagenome | biome: human oral; feature: human-associated habitat; material: dental | place: China | collected 2108 ...
CCTTCATCAATATATCCAGTATATGGTTCAACATTTCCAGCAGTAGGAATAAAAATTATTTTATTTGAAACCATTTTTGAAAGATACTTTTTTGTTATACTTTTTGCTCCTGCTAAATATGACATAAGTAAAATTTCCATGTCTTATCACCTCTAAGATTCTTTATTTAAATTAATATGAAAATTTTATGTTTAATATACAAAAAACCGCCTAAGAATCTACCTAGACGGTTTTAAAACCATTTAATCGGCTGTTCTATATCAATTATAGCCGAATAATCACAAATTTATCTGTAAGCGCAGACTTATTTCTTAAAATGTACGCTTCTATTTTGGTGGAGATGAGGGGTATACCCTGTATGATACCACGTAAACACTATATATTTATAATGTATTCCTGTCAAGGGGAACACTATGGGGAAATTAAAATTTAACGAAGTCGTAAGATACGGCTGCACCGTCTAAACTCTTACCTTTAGGATTAGTAATCGATTTAAAGGCTTCTACTCTTAATCTATCACGTTGATAATGTACCGTGCCATATATATCATTATTAATAATAGCGACTCCGGCTCCGATACGATTACGCTTCTCTTGGTGAATACTATAATAGTTATTATGTATAGTATTATTATCGTTATTCGTTTCTTTTAAGAGGTAATCGGCTTTATCTTTTTTAGCTAACGTATTAGCTTTACGATCAGCTTCTTCTTGAGTACGAGCCGTATATTGAATATCGGCCGGCTTAGTTTTAGCTTTCTCGATTAAGTGCGTTACCTCTTTAACGTCGCCTTCGCCACGATATTTATGCATATTTAATTGTGCATCTCGTATATTATCACGGCTAACGCTCGCTATATTCTGTACCGGTACAGTCGAGTCTTTAATACCTTTATTATAGAAATAGAAGCAAGAACCGACCATAAGGGCGATAAGAATTAGAATAGCGCCGCCGATTAATATGCGTTTATTTATGAACCACATAATCACTAATACCTCGAGCAATAGCTCTAGCAAAATCATCGCTATTATTAATTAATAATAAAGCATCACTATCGTTATCGATAAAAGCAGTTTCGACTAATACAGCCGTCATATCTGTATGTTTTAATACGATAAGACCCGGCATTTCTTTAATACCTCGATCAGTAGTACCTAAACTATTAACGATTTGATCTTGAATACAAGTAGCTAATGTAGTCGAGTCGCCACCATAACGATATACGATAGTTTCCGTACCGTTAGCTACTGTATTAGCAGCGTTGCAATGAATCGATACGAAAATATCGGCGTTCCAATCGTTAGCAGCTTGACATACTGGATATGGTCTATCTGCATACGGAGAGTCGTAGTATAGATTATCGGACTGCATAACTTGCGTCTCGTAACCTACTTGATTTAAATAATAGGCTACTTTCTCGCCGATTTCGTAAGCGATAGCTGCTTCGTTAATACCGTAATTATTGTTAACGGCGCCACAGTCATATGTCTGATCGTGGCCCGGGTTTATAAATATTTTCATTCTTAGAATTATCCTCCTCTAACTTATCGGGGATACCGTTATGATTACGATCGAGCCATAACATTAATAAGCCTATAACCGTAGCCAATACTCCGGGTACAGCGTATGTATGATCGATAATCTTAATACCGATATCGATAATACGGCTATCTTCTGGAGATACGTCGCCTTTAATAAATGACATGACGAATTGTACGATAATTAGAATAATGACTACGAACATTAATAATATAAAGGCTCGTACGGCTAGGACGCCGTTAGGATGAATATTAGCGACTCGAATACTCTGATAGGTATTCTTTAGAGAGTTAAATATTTTATTTTTATAATCCATGTAAAGCCTCATGGGGGAGCGCTTAACACTCCCCTTATGAACACTATTTAATTTTATCTCGTAATTTATCTAATTTAGTATTTAAATCATCTATACGGCTATGGCTTAACTTAATAGACTCTTCTACAATACCGATACGTTTATCGAGGGTTCTTCTGTCTTCCTTAGAGGCCTCGACTTGTCTTAAAAGCTCGTTATTTTGAGCTTCTAATTTATCGAGAATAGCCATAATTTTACCTTCAAAGGCTTTACGTTCAGCTTGATCTTTTTCTAAACCATGAAGAAATGCCATTAAACTACCGAGTAAGGTAATAATTACCAATACAGTTGATACAATTTCGAATGAACTCATATTTAACCCTCAATTATTGCGCTGCTATCCATGCGCTAGTAGCTTTATCCCATTTTTTAGTATGATCTGGGTTATATACTACTAAAGAAGGTTTATCCCATAAAATAGTATTAGGAGGTGTAGATTCTTCGCTAACCGTCATAGTATTAATATTGATAGATCCGGAAGCGTATAATCTTAAATCAAATTCAGATTTCCATACAAAGGACGGAATATTAATAGTATCTGTATAAGTACCTTCAAAGGCATCGCTTGCGATTTCTGTAGCTTTTGGAAGGTTAATAACGGAATAATTTGTACCACTTAGGCCACCATTTTCAACTTTTGTAACGTTCGGGAAGTTAATAACATTATTATCACCTTGACCGGCAAATTGATAAGCGCTAATAGTAGTTAATTCTTCGTGAGTTTCTTCTGGTTTAGGCTTAGGAATAGTTTTATCCACTAGATTATTAAGAGTTTCAATAATTTCAAAATCAGAATAACCTTTAGCATGAGCTTTTTTAGCTGCATTAATAAGATCGGAATAACTTCCGGCATATTCGATACTGTTAATTTCTTCGGCAAATTTAAACAATTTACCTTCGGAGCTTACGCCTTTAGATTGAATGGCATCTCTGATATTAGTGATATGAACACCGAATTTATTAAGTTCTTCCATTAAGTTATTAATGACTATTTGTTTTTGATCTGCCATATTAACTATCTCCGTTTAATCTTTTTAATTCATTAATAATAAGTTTTAAATCTTCAGCTACGACAAAAGCCGAAGTATCGGGAGTCGGACCCGGAGGCCCTTGAATACCCGGATCGCCCTTATCACCTTTTACTTTCAAAGCGTTTAATTGATCCGGAGTAAAGTCTTCGTACGTGAATGGTTTACCTTGAGGCCCCGGATTGCCTTGAGGGCCTTTAATATTTCCTAGTTTAATCCGTGCCATTTAACTTACCTTCCAGAATCCAACAATATCGAATATATAGCGTTTATTATTAGGAACGCCCCATCCTTTAATCTGACGACTATTAGGCTCGATATAGATGCTATTATTGTCTGCGTCGATAGCCGTTTCTAATAATCGCATAGGTAAAGGAGCGTTATTAGGTAAGGAGCATATAGCACTACCATTACCACTAGGAGTCGTAAGTTTTATGTCGAGGTGTAGTTTACCGAATCCGGTTAACGGACTATACTCTAAATAGCCACGGCCATTACCACCGCTCCCCGGTTTAGCGTTACCCCAGATTACATCATAGATAATAGTTTCAGTACTTACATTAACAGCAGCACTAGAGGGGTTATATTCAATATCTACATATAAATCGCCATTAGCTTCAACGGTAAACGTAAAATTAGGAGTATAACCCTGTTCGCCTTTAGGCCCTTGCAAGCCGTCAGCACCACGAGGGCCGGGATCGCCTTTATCGCCTTTAACCTTCAAAGCATTCAACTGCTCTGGAGTAAAGTCGCTATATCTGAAGGGATCGCCTTTAGGACCCTGTTCGCCGTCGGCTCCCTTATCGCCCTTAACCTTTAAGGCGTTTAATTGTTCTTGAGTAAAATCGCTATATTTGAACGGTTCACCCTTCGGGCCGGGAGGACCTTCTAGTCCGTTATCCCCTTTAGGACCTTTAAGTTTCTCGAGCTGTTCCGGTGTAAAGTCTTTATATGTAAAAGGATCGCCTTTAGGACCATCCTCACCACGAGGACCCATAGGCCCCCTAAGGATATCTAATTGATCTGAAGTAAAGTCGCTATATCTAAAAGGCTCGCCCTTCGGACCTTGTATCCCTTGAATACCGGGATCACCTTTATCGCCCTTAGGTCCTTTAAGTTTTTCTAGTTGCTCTTGAGTAAAATCTTCGTATTTAAAAGGATCACCTTTAGGGCCCGGCTCTCCCTGTTCGCCCTTAGGGCCTGTTAAACCATCTTTACCGGGATCACCTTTAAGACCCGGAACTCCGATAGTAGTGGATAAAGAAGAAGGCGCCTCGATTTCTGTTACGACCGCATTAGGGATTTCGATAACTGTTTCCATTATGAACCCCCATTAATGTAAAGAAATATTATGATAGAATTTAATACTACCCATTACGATTTTATGATAGTAACTACCATTCGTAATAAATACATCGTAGTAACCTTTATCGATCGTACGAGATAGACTAACCGACTTACTAGAAGGAATGCTCACATAGATTTTATTATCTTCTACTATGCAATTAGCCTCGATTAGTAAATTATCGTTTTCATCACGTACTTTACAGATAGCACTAACGTTATTAAAATCGATATCGCCCTTAACAAGGTATACACGGTTCCAATCGTCGCCAGTATGTAATACTTCAGCTTGTTTTTTAATTGTATTCATACTTAACCTCGTCTTCTAACAGCGATACACATATAGTTAGCGGTACCCGGATAGAATGTATTATAGCGAGGACCGCCAGTATCGGAAGAATGAGTCTTGATATAGATACCGGCAACAACTTTACGGCCGTTACGATAGCATACAGGGTTATAAATTAACGTATGCAAGTTGAACATATTGAGTACTTCGTCATCTTTATTGCCACTAGCTAAGCTTACGAGCCATGTACATTCATTTTCGTTAAAACCTTGCGGAATTGGTAAAGTCTGATCGTGGTCTATCGTACCGGAAGTAATAGTAAAGTCTCCTTGTAGAGCGAACGGGAAGAATTGAGCGCCGTTATACCAACCCGGAACATTCTTAGAACATAAAGCAACTCGATCAGTATTATGAGTAGAACCGACATCTAAGTTTTCGCCGTCATTACCGCCTACACCGATAGCATGAATTTTATTATTGCCGCCATCGAACTTGATACCGGATTGACCTCGTACAAAGTTAATGTCGCCTTTCATAGTGCCGCCAGTTAAATGCAAGCATTTTTTAGACTCGTTAAGAACGTCTTCTTCAGTAGCTAAAGGTTTACTACCAATTTTATTGTTATACCACTTAGGCTTATTAATGCTAATTAAATTTAATGTATCGGTAGCGCCATATTCAGTATTAGACTCTACTAAACCGATATCGAAATTACCGTTAAGAGCTACTCGAATTTTAGTTTTAACAGTATTATTAGCATTATTAAACATAACGCCGATACCGTTATTAAATTCGAGATTACCGGACATAGTATCGCCGGTTTTCTTAACGTACGTTCTTTGTAATAACGCCGTAACGTCGTCAGCTAATTTAGGCAAGGTAACGGATTTATCTCTTAGTTTGGGAGTCGTAACACTACCGTCCGGATGATCGATAGGGTTAGATTCTTTATGCTTTTTAACTAAATCGCTAGTATCGCCAATAGCTTTATCAATTTTATCCCAGTTATCGTTACGGAGGTTTACGTCGTATTTCTCCGTTTCGGCCGGCTTTAATAGTTTAATATTCTTAGTATAAGTAGCCATTACTTAGGTAAGACCTCCTGATTTAATGCGAAGTGAGTAAATTGAGCTAGCTCTTTATGGGTATAGCGGCTCAAATCTATATGACGGTTATATAACAAATCGACGTCGTAGATTAGATTCATCGGAATAATATCCTTTAATAAATTAGCTACGGCGTTACGCTGTCTTTTAACACCTAACGACACTTTAAAATGTACGTTATAGTTCTTATAATCTTGCTCGATCTGATAGTTACCTTTACCGCATATACCGTCGAGTAGTTCACGTAGTTTAATCTCGGTATAAGGACGTTGACCGGCTAATTCTAGTAGAATATTAAAGCGCCGATCGTCGATCGTATCGTCGGGAGCCGGAATAATATCGAGTATGGATTCCCATTTCTCTAAACCGAAACTTTCAGCCGTCATAATATATTGTTCCCTAAAGATATCGACCATCGTATTCCATAAGGCTTGTATTTCGACGCTTTCACTACGATATATCTCTTGTATTTCTTCGACGTTGCCAGATACCGGAACCGCAAATTCAGATAAGTCGATGATGCGTCTATATTTATCGAAGTTCATAAGATTATCCCTTCGTTAGTGTTAATGTGCCGAATACCGGAATTTGATTAGGCTTTAAATCTAAACGCTTAATAGCTTTACCATTAATCTTGATATCGCCTACATCGATTACGTTATCGAGATCGACAGCTAAGGAAGTAATAATGGAGCTACGTACCGTAACGAATTGATTTTCTTCTTGCGTCGTCCATTCTTTACGTCTTAGAAGGAGCTTTTCTTTAATTTTCTTAGCAAGTTCGTCTTTAATTTCGTTAACTGTATGACCGGCCGTCATAGTAACCGGTACTTCATAATTAATAACGACTTCTTCAGCTGCTTCGACAGTTACAGTATGACCGATCGGAGCGAGTCCATAGCCCTTACCTCGTTTATCCACGTCTAAGGGATCGAGCGCTACTTGAACTTCTTTAACGAGCTCCGCTGATGCTTTATTAAACTCATTATTAATTAACACGACTTTAACCGTACCGCCACCATTCCAACAGCGATATATTTTAGAACCGCCAGTACCGGCAATACTTAATACTTTTTCTTTATAGTCTGCGCCGTTACCGCCATAAGCCTTAGATTTTAAAGCTCGAATGTATCGATTTCTAAAAGTTTCGGTTTCTTCTTCGTCTTGCCCCGGTACCAATACTTCTTTAATCTCGGCTGTTTGTAACCCCGGAACAGTCTCGATCGGAGTAATTCTACCGATACAGTAATTACCTTTAGCTCCGGCTGTTTCGCATACTAATTTGAATTCATTTTTACTTAGATCGATAACCTCGATAACTCTGAAGTTTAAGTCTTCGTAGTTAAACCGAGTACCGATATCGACCGCACTCGAGAATACGCCTTTAACTTCGGTATACGTTGCTTCTCGAGGATATATATTATATTCAGCAGCTCGCAATTTAAGAAAATCACGATCGGCTGTTTGAGCGAACGTTTGTTTGATAATAACTTGAGCCATTAAATATAATTCAGTAGCTTCAAATGCAAAAGGAGCTACAGCATCATAAATTAAGGACCCTTGTCGCTTATCGTACTTAGTTCCTACCCGATAGAGGGCATCGGACAATATATTTTCGTAAGTTTTAGTTTCGTACATAAGCCGTTACCTCTCTAGTTATATTATTAATCTCACCATAAATAGTATTAGCGGTGAATAAACATAGTACATCGCCGCCATTATTCGAGAATCTGAAGTCGGTAACTTCCTTAATCCTATTATCGGCAAGTAAAGCTTCTTTTATGCGTCGCTCAATCTCGGCATACACATAAGGGATAGGCTTACCGATTAAGTCGTTAAGTTCGATACCGTAGTTCCAGTCGTAAATCAAATATTTATAGCGCTCTGTATTAATAATTTTGAAAATAGCTTGTTTCATAGCTTCGATATCGTCGCACATTCCGAGAAGCTTATAATCGCTCTCGTAGCGTACTCTGAACGTATTCGAAGTCTGATAGTTAACGACGGTATTAGCGTCGATTTGGTTATTGATTGAATTAGGAGTTAACATTATTTAGTAGTACACCCCGTATTTGGATTATAAACTCGATCAAAAGCGATAAAACGCTGACCGCCAGTCTCACGAATTAGCCATACTTCATCGCCTACTTTTAAGGCATTATGTATTAAGAATTTCTTACGGCCTTTATATTCATGATTATGACTTTCAAATAAAGCATAACCACCACCGCCGGACCTATTTTCCGTGATATGATCGACACTAATTTCTGCCGTCCAATCGCTCGTATTCTTCGTTAATTTAATACGCTCCTCCGGAATAATCATTTTAGAATCGAGGGCTATCTGTAGAGGAGCCTCGGAGATAACTTTTCCTGTAAGAATAGTAACCGGTACTGTAGCATCGACAGCATTAACAGCCATATTCTTGATAAGATTAGCTATCATATTATAGTCGTTTTGCATAGTTAGACACCCGTTCTAATAATCTTATTAGGAGCTTCGCCATTTCTAAAGGCATAATTAACGTCTGGATAGTGGATAACGTAGCCCTTATCCGAGCTATTACCGTAGCAGCCGCCCATACCATCACTTACTACGACATGGTTATTATCGCCATAGAATAATAAGTCGCCGGCATTAGCATCGCCTGTATACGCATCGCTAGAATAACCTCGGCTATTAAGATGCGTTTCTAATTCGTCTGTATTAACGATACCTTTAACTTTAGCATCATATAAATCAGTATTATAATAACTGCCGGCTAACGTAGCTCGATCGACACATCCTTCTGTACCATACGGAGAAGGAGTACCTTCGATGGAATTTAAGCCAGTTTGAACGGCGCTCGCATTAGCTGATCCTTTATTCACGCTCGTTGTACCACCTTTCCCAGATTTACCTTTCTTACTATTAGCAAGTCTTCTAGCAATTTCTGCATCGCCTCTATCTATAGTAGTAATAACAGGCTCTTGCTTATCGAAATAGATAATATCGAGATCCATCGTATGCTTATTATTGCTAAAGTTATGAGTTACGGCTTGCACATATACTAACTCGTTAAGGATTTGATCGCCGATATCGAAGTTAAGCCATATACCAGAACCCGGACGTATTATAGTACGTCCTAAACAGCCTTTTAAACGTAATGTATGCGTTTTTCTGGCTAAATTATCGAGCATAGTCTTAGCTTTCTCGATAGCATTAATATCTTTCTCATCGGGTTTATATACTTTTTGTAGTACGCCCCAACGTTTAGTCTCTTCTGAGGCATATGCTCCGCCTGTACGATAGGCTTCTTTATGTTTATCGCTACCGGTTTTAGCTTCCCTAACGACTAAGATTTGAGTAAAGGTATTTCTATCGATCGAAGATATATATTCGTAGTCTTCGACTTGACTAGCATCGATTAATATGTCGGTAACCATATCGTTAAGCTCTTTAACGGTTAATAAGCCGTTATCGTCATAAGCTACATAGATAGGCTTGCGTTTAACATCGGTACTAATCTCGTCGAATGTATGATCGGCTTTCTCTGGGTTAAGAGTACGTTCTGCATGGCTATCTTTATCTATTCTTACGTTATCTAAGCCGCTATAACCGCCTCGATATTTATCGGGATTAAGAGTTTTAGTCTTCTTAGCATTTAAGGCTTTAACCGGTATTTTAGGAGAGTTAATCGACGTTAATTTAAGCATCGTTAATAAGATATCTTGATACGATTTACCGTCGAATACACGAGATATCTTATATTCTGTCGGAGCTATCTCGCCGAGCTTAATACCGAGGTCTTTAGAAAGGGCTATAATTAATTCAGATGCCGAATTCTTACCGTCGAAGATATAATAGCCTTCCGATTTTAAGTAACGACATTGATCGTAACACGTTACTTGAATGATATTATTCTTAGAACGACTCTTCTCGAAGATATATCCTACGAATATAAGTTCGCCGTTAACCTTAAAGTTAACTAAATCGCCTTCTTGAATATCGAGTAAGGGATCTTTTAATACATTAAAAGTTAATTTAGCCGGAGCAAGATCGGGACTACGATCTAGGGTAATCCCGTCTTGAGGCTCTATTAATAGCATATCTTTTTGATTACGAACGGTGAGTTCATAAGTGAGGTTGAGCGGCGCATTGGTTATTTCTACTGAATTAAATTCTTCCATATATCGTCGACCTTACCTTGCTTATACATATTAATAGCTTGACCGCCTTCTAAATAACACGGTACCGTGATTTTATTGAGGGCGGCTATTTTAAATAGATTATTAGTGTTTCCGAACTGTTCTTTTACAACTCGTAATAACGTAGCCTTAGGACCGACTTTAACTTCCTTCTCGGGGATCTTATCGGACGGACGATTATCTTCGATATGAGCGGTTAATGTACCGTCTTTCTCGTTATCGATAATCATCTTCTTCGTGCCGTAATCACGCCATTCTTTTAAGCTAATCTCTAAACGAGCATCGAAGCCGTAATCGGTATCTTCTTTATGTACAAGATCCTCGACTGTAACACGTTGATTTAACATACTAATCATTTCGCCGTTAGGTTTCATTCTTACGACGATAAAATGAATAGGCTGTCGATCACGTTTCATCTTGAGGATTCTCGTCATATAATACTCGGCTTTTTCGTGCTTATGTAGTATAGACTGATTAAAATGATACTTACTATTAGGAAGTAAAATCTCGAAGCTAAAACTCGTTAATCCCATCGGCTTCGGTATAGTTACTTCACCGACGCTTAATAGATCGAGCGTCTCGTTCTTATTGGAATAGTTAATCGTAAGAGCCTTAGGAGGTATCGGTAATTGTGTATCGTTTAAATAGAAATAATACATTATAGAGCCTCCCCGGTATTGCGTTCGAATGCGCTGCCTAAACCAGTAGCGAAGTCCGTTATGAACTCCCCATAATTTACACTACTATCAATATTATTATTATTAGTAATGTTCATATGAATAGTCCTATTAGACCATTGTTTAATAGCGTCGTTCATAATACCTTGATGTAGACGATCGATTTCGTCTTTAGTCAAGTCGATAGCTTTAGCCATCTTCTCGGTATTTTTAGCAGTTTTCTTAGAATTCTTAGACGTATCGCCGGCCGCCTTAGCTACTGCATCGACTTTACCGTCATACGTAGCGTTATTATCTGGCTGTTTAGAAGTAAATACGTTACTAATTTTACCGACAGCACCGTCGCCGGCATCTTGCCATGCACTAGCCGTCTCGAGAACATTCATCGTACCCATTTTATAGTTATCTAAAGGGCCAGAATCGACTTTTACTTGGAAATTAGCAGCTACAGCCGGACCTACGCCTTCTAATAAGCTTTTAAGGAACGGTATCTTACGCATTACATCGAGTATCGTATTAATAGCGCTTACGGTAAATTCGACGATATTGTTCCATAGACTACCAAATAGGTTTTTAATAGCTTTAGCCGGATTATCGAATACCGTTAACAGGAAGTTAGCGAATATAATGAAGATATTCCATGCATACGCTACGCCGTTATATAGGAAAGCAAATAATCCACCGAATACACCGGCAATAACACCGACCGTAGTATAGGTACTTCCAGTTACTTCATCGTAAGCCATTACTAATAAATGAATAGCACCAATTACCGCTATAATAGCTATCGCTATAAGTCCGACAGGATTAGCAGCTATAGCAGCGTTTAAGCTCCATTGAGAAGCCGCTAACGCATAGTTAGCTATAGTATTAGCTACTTTAGCAGCCGTATCGATACCGAATACAATAGCCGAATAAGCAGCAGCTGCACCGATAGCATATAGAGCTACCGTTACGATACCGCTATGTTCTTGTAAGAAACTAAATGCCTTTTGACCGAATGTAAGCATCTGTTTAAATGCATACGATATTTCGTTAGCTATATTCTTAATAATAGGGGCTATATACTGTATATTATTCTCGATACTATCGATAAATTGCCTAAATTCTTCGCTATTCGATAATTCGTTAATAACGTCGAATAACGGAGCAAATGCATATTGAGCTACCGACTGAATATCGGTTACCCAGTCCGACATCGTATGAGGTAATTTTCTAAACTGTTCCTCAATTTCGGCGGCATTTTCCGTCATAGCCTTCTTAATAACTTCGGCCGTGATTTTACCGTCAGCAGCTAATTTTTTAAGTTCGCCCCTCGATACGCCCATCGTCTTCGCAATGATATTCTCAAGTATCGGAGCGTTTTCGGCGATACTTCTGAATTCGTCGCCTTGTAGTTGCCCGGATGCTAAACCTTGCGTTAACTGGAGCACAGCATTCTTTTTAGCTTGACCTTTAGTACCGCCAATAGCCATAGCCTTATTAATTGTTTCGGCAAATTGAACCGTCTCTCGAGGGTCTGGGAAAGCATCCTGAGCCGATTGAGATAGATTAGCTACCATTTCAGCTACATCGGCGTAAGCGGAACGAGAACGTCTAGCCGACTCGTATATTTCACGGTTAAGCGCTATTACGTTATTTTGTGAACCCGCTATAAGACCGAGCCGAGCATTAATAGTAGCGTATTCTTCAGCCATATCTAATACACTACCTAATGCATCGCCTACTTTAGCTATAGCAGCAGCTGCTATATTAGCACCTAATGACCCTAAGAATATTGATTTAATGTTCATAAGAGAACCAGATGCTCTAGTAGCTTTATCTGCTACGCCGCCCATATGTTGACCGAAAGACGACATAGCCGTAGAGGATCGACTAGCATTTTGTGATATATTTTGTAATACAGGAGAAACACCGTCGTTAAGTTTGATAGTGTTAGATAATATAGACATATTCTACTCCCGACTTGTGTTTTTTAAGTTCTTCTTGAATTTTTTTCCGCTCGTCAAATCGAGTAGATATCGAAGCAAATATAAAATTGCGCTCCTGCTCATCCATCGAATTAAGCTCGAACGGAGTTATATGATAATACTGGAGAGCCAGATGATAGAGATATGCCTCGGGGTTCTCCTTAATTAGTTTTTTAACTCGGATACCGTATTAGCTTTACCGGACATAACGTCTTGTAATGCTTTAGTTAATACTTGAGTTTCGCCCGGATATAGCATAGTGCTTAATAAGTCGTTAACGTTAGTTACGCCGTAGGAGTCTTGTAATTCCGCATCGTTAAGACGAGGAAATAATACGACTTGTTCTAATAGATCGGCATTAAGGTTTTCTTCGTTAGTTTCTTTAACTCGTTTACCGTTTTCGAGTTTAGTAACCGTATTTTTCTTAGTAATTTCTTCTACTAATTTAGTACTAATAGGATGTAATACCCATTCTAAAGGTTTACCTTCTTTATCGGTAAAGCGTTCAGATACTACGACACGTACGTCGTCTACCTGTTTAGCTTTATTTTTAAAGAAGCCATTTAAAGACATATTCTTAATCTCTGACATTGTTTTTTATCTCCGTTATATCATAGAAGAGGGCTTAATTAGGCCCTCTTATTGTGTTTTAATTAGGCGTGAATACCATCAAGATCTTTAAACTTCTGAACTCGTTTGATACCGCCTACCGTAAAGTCGATATCGACTTCAAGATATTTGCCGTCTACGTCGAAAATCGTTTCGCCTTGTTTAGTAACACAGCAATTACGATAAATTATAGTACGAGCACCAGTATCGGAAGTAGGATCTTCGTTAGTTGTTTGAAGATCGAAATAGAAGGCTTTACCTTCATTAATAAAACGATCCATATATTCATCAAAGTAATCAGAAACAGCATAAGCAGTCATAGAGCCGGAAATTTTAGCACTTACGCTTTTAGTCTGTTCTACTGTGTTACCTAGGACATTAACTTTTTCGCTTTCAAAGTCTTTATTAATTTTTAAATTTTTAATGTTAAAGAAGTTGTATCGATTGCCTTCGATCGTGATAAAAGCACGGCCAAGCTTAGAAGATACAACGTCTTTAGCGTTCATAGTTTGAACTTCTGCCATTATTTAAACTCCTTATTTCACGTAACAAGTGGCGTACAATTTATCCATAGCGACAGTCGGCTTAATTTCGTAGTTAATTACTACAGAACCTTTATCTTCGCCTTCTGTCGGGATTTGTACATCCTTAGGATCGAAGCCGTTAATAGCACGTACGCCTTGGTATTCTTCGAACAATTTAACGATATCGTTCCATAAAGCGATACGACCGTCTTGATCGTTAGGAGTTTTACCTAGGTAATAGTTACTAAATAGACGAGCTACATCGTATGCGGAGTTATCGAGTACACGAATAACTTGGTTAGATGCGAAGTCTTTAGTACGATCTTTAGAGAACTCGGTAAAGGAGTTAACGTCGCTAAGGATGCGAGTACCGCCTTTAACGTTACCGGAAGCGGAGTCCGCTACGTTATGAAGTACTAATTGACCGTTTTTAACAAATTGTTCAAGCTCATATTGTTTGTATTGAATATTAAAGTTAAATTCGCCGTCGTATGCTTTATTAGTCAAAGATTGATTAATAGGGCAAGCAGCTTCAGCACCAGTTAACCAATAAACACCGGAACCCGGTTCTTCACCACTATCAGTAACTTTATTAGCTAAAGAGATAACGCCTTCGTAGTTAGCTTTATCACGGTTATATAATACGACTTGGAATTTTTGACCTGTAGTTTCACGAGCACGTTTAGCAAATGCGATAAACAAGTTTTGAATAGTAGTATCGCTACCGGCATAACCCAATACATTGAAATAGTATGGCTCGATTAATTCGATATACTTTTGATAATCAGATGCTTGGATTTGAGTACCGTTAGTACCGCCAGTAAGATATTTAGCAGCTTGAGCCGCAAAGCTTTCACCTTTAGTAAATACTACGTAATCATTATCTTTTAAGTCTTTAGGAGTGGATAAACCGGATTGTTCATCTACTTTTTTAACTACGTCGTCAGTTTTGATATAAGTCGTTACTGTGAATTTATCGGATGCGTTAATATCGGCGCTAATAGCTACAGCGATATCATTACCACGTACACCGCCAAATTTAGCAGTCGCTACAGTAGACTGTGCTTTAACAGCATCGGAATTCAAGCGATATAGATATAATGTTTTAGCATTTAAGAAAAGGTCTCGTAAACCTTTCATTTTAGGATGCGCATAATCGTAACCGAAGATACGAAGAGAGTCCTTTTGGAATTCTTCTTGTTCTACACGTACGATAGCGTTAGTTTCGCCCCAATCGAGAGACAAAGCCATAGTAGTATATCCACGATCTACTACTTCAGCGAATGCTTTCAATTTAGATACGAAATTGATGTAAACGCCCGGTAATACCTTGTTTTGGAATAACCAGTAACCGCCACCTTGAGCCATGTATAGGCCTCCTTATTGTTAATTAAATATATGTAATTAGTCGTTATATACTTCGACAATCGGAGTACTTAATGTTCTATCGAGAAGCTTTTCGACTTCTTCGACGGAGTATTCACGATTTTCGAGTACTGCACCGAGCATATCGGCATAACGAGAGAATCTATCGGAAGTAATAATCGTTTCTGGATCGAATGTAGGAGCCGGAGCTGTATTAGTTACGCTCGTTGTGCTTGTTACTTCGCTTACTTCGTTCGTTACTTCTTCATTAGTTTTAGCCATGTGTAACCTCTTGTTTTTGTGTTAAAGACTGCATAGGATCCTCTTTATGAACCTTCCTAATATGATATGAATACGAAACTTTAAAATGCAAAATCCCGTCCGTAATCCGATAACTCATATCTTCCCCTTGTAATTGGGAATTATCACTTAAAGTTATATACTCTAAATCGAAATAAAGTTGTTCTACAATCGGATTAATTTGCTTTCTATGGTCTTCGATATAATCATCGTCTTTAATGAACAGCATGATATCGAAGTCATGACGGCGCTCGTATCGATCACCTATTACATGAATATGATCGGTATTCAAGGTTTCGATTACGAAGCAAGGGAATTCAGCATCGGATTTAATTTCGTCGACATATATCGAATATTTATATTCTTGATTAAGAACTGTCGCTATGCCTTCTATAACGTCGTTAATGTAAATCATTTATCCCATCCCTCTAGAAATTGATCGATGGCATTCTTCATTATGTTTTGTGAAGCTTTTTTAGTAGCTGCTTCAGCCTTCTCTTGCATATGTAGACCCTTTACAAACGATTTGGTTAGTCTCTTGCCTAGAACAGGAACGAACCTTCCCGGAGTCTGCCTATGACCGTCGTTCACATACGATGCATACGAAGCCGAATTTGTTACTTTAACCGTGTTACGATTAAGCCTTTCAGCCTCCCACGATCTTCTCATGTGTTCCGACATGCTGCGATGCTTTCCATCGGGCGAAATTTGTATCTCGCCGACCGGAGTCGCTGCGATAGCCGTAGCTAGATAAATTTGGGATAAATCGTCTGTAATCTTAGTAGATAATTCCTTCTGGTTTTTCTTTAGAACATCTGTTCGACGTTCTAATTCTTTAAAGCCAGAAAGATCGAACGTAATCTTAGCCATTATGCTTACTCCTTAGCTTTAACTCTATTTCTTGATGTGTATCGTATAGAGCTGTTTGAGAAGCTGCCGTATAAGAAAACGTTCTACCTTGTCGTACTACTTCAATATCGGAACCGGGTTTTATATGTATATCTGGAGAAGTGAATAAAGTGATTACTTGAGAGGATGCCGGCAACTTATTCACTATATCGTTAGAGGAAATAGTCTTAAATGATATACGGCATGGATAACTAATAGATTCGATTTCTCCGTTTGTTATAATCCCGGTTTTAGGATCTTTAATAGCTTTTCTTTGTTCCTTGATAATACAAGTATCGGTATATAGGCGTTCATAATGTTTACGAGCTACCATTTTAATTGTCGATAACATGCTATATCTCCGTTCAAAGTTAGCCATAAGTGAATAAGAGAATTGAGTGCAGCCGCCTTATCCGTACTAAATTCGATCTCGGTATCGCCTTCTTTTAGTTTCTTGATCGGGTTAAGATCTTCGGCGCTAATGATACGATCTTTATTAGTCTGAATAAATCGAGCTGCTACTCTTTTCTCGAGAAGGTACTGTAATTCGTCCGGAACATCGCTTCTATTTAATACGTTCATTAAATATTGTTCCTCGGACTCATAGATATAACGAAGAACGCCGTCATATTCGGCCGTTACATTAAAATGCGTAGCCATACGAATTAGTTCTTTTACGTTATCCATTATTTAGACCTTATTTTTTGAAAGTTGCTTTTACTACTTTGGATTCGTTAGTCAATGCTACAGCGTAATGTTTGTTAGCTACCATTACTTCTTTACCGGACAATAAGTCTGGTTGAACACCGGCTTGAATATCACGTTTCATGAATAAGGATACTGCTGGCAATTCTTCTTCGTCAGCATTTACGCATACGATATAGTTATCGATAGTAGCGCCGGCATCGCTGATTTTCTTAGATACGACTACACGGCAACCACCGACCATACCTACTTCACCAGTCATGATTACGTCGTTACCATATTTACTTTTGTCGTAGAATTTATCTTCTTTGCGAAGTGCTGTTAATTGGGAAGGAGCGATGAAAATAACTTTTTCTTGAGCGTCTTCTTCAGCCAATTTATCGATTGCATCCATGATACCTTCATAAGAAATTTTGTTAGCGTTAGTAGCAACTAAAGTAGCACCACTTAAAGCAGCAAGGATATCGTTATCCACTTTATCGGCAATAGATTTAGCTAATTGAGCTGCACGTTGAGCTACAGGATCGCCATAACCAGATAGTTTAGCTTCGTCTGTCAAGTCTACGGCTTTAACTGCTTTTTTAATAGCAGCTTTTTTAGTAGAAGTAGTCATAACGGATGGAGTTACTGCTGCGCCTTCTGCTACGTCTTCAGCTGCGCCGATATAATTGAAAGAAGGAAGTGTAATTTCAGAACCCGGTACACCGACCAAAGTGTTATCTACTTTAGCGATTTGAGTGAATTTAATTGCTTTAGGTAAACGAGCGGAAATCATGGCGCCCAATACTTGAGGGTTTACCATGTTAGTTAATTTTGTTTCATTAGCCATTATTAATGGTCTCCTTAGTTAGATAATTCATTAAATAGATCTGGATCGTTTGTTAAAAGTTCGTTTAATTGTTCGTAGTTTAGCTTGCCGAACTCTTCTTTAGTTAATCCTGTATGTTGTGTATTAGTTTCTCCCGGTACTACACCTTTAGGAGTATCGGAGGTGAATAAATAAGAATCTGATTGCTTGAGCGCCTCGATTTGCTCTTGTAATCCCGAAACAGTTCCGTCTTCATTTAGAGTAATAGCCTCTTTGTTTAATAAAGACGTTAAGATTTTCGGATTCTTAACACCACATTGAAGAATGGCGGAATTAATGCCATTATCTACTTGCATATCTTTAATCTTTTGTGCATACTGACTATCACGTTCAGCCGCTTTATCTTGTAATTCCTTAATCTGCGCTTTCAACGTTTCGTTAGCGCTTTCAGATTCTGTTAATTTATTAATTTCGCTGCGTGTAGTTTCGACTTCTTGTTTAAGCTGCTTATATTTTTCGTTTTTCTCGTTAAATTGAGACTTAGATACGTAGTTCTTACCGTAATCTTCGATAATTGCTGTAGCTTGTTCTTCTGTTAAATTTAATGCAAGTAATTCTTCTTTAGTCATTGTTAGTATTCTCCTGTTAATGAATTCGTTTTATTTTCGTGAGTAACATCTCACATTTATTTAAAGGATTTAATTCGTTATTCTTTATCGTCTGTAACGATTAAAAAGACAAGGGGTGGATAAGGAGCCTACTTAACGTATTCCTTATGCCATTCTTCATATGTCATATCGTCTATATATTGTGATTTGCCATCGATACGAGCCGATCGGCCCATAAGTTCCCCGACATACGGGATCATAGTCGATCGACAATGCGGATGAAACGGAGGAGAAGTAACGCCCGGCTTAAAGTCTTTACGATCTATAACTTTCTTATCGAGATGACGACATACTGACGATGTATGAGTATCTAGCGTCGCTAATATCTGGTACTTATCCACGTTTAATTCTTTAAATGTTTGATTTAACGCTAATTCTTGTACGTAAGCGACTTCGGTTTCGACTAAACGTCTAGTTTGATGTAAATCCGTATCGAATGACTCGGCTATACGCTCTGTAATACGTTCTGTCGGTTCTGACGAGATAAATGCTCGTGTTATTTCTTGTTGTAGCCTGAGGATAAGCCTATCTCTTCTATCCCATATACGATCGGAGAAATTAGATTCTAACCACGGCATATTAATAGCTTCTTGAATAGCCTTCTTAGGTACTTGCCTAAATGTTTGATATTGCCCTTGTAATTGCTGCGTGATAAATGCGGCCTCGTAGTACGTCGATGTGTATACTTTATTGAGTGCATCGTTAATATTTGTATGCTGTTGTGCTGCTAATAATTCGACGAATTGTGAGGTATGTATCCATAGCTCTTCTAGGCGTGTTAATCTGGCTCTTAAAGAGGCATTTTCAAGAAGTCGTATTTGTTTAGGAGATAGATCTTTCTGTTGCGCTAGTTTAACGTATTGTTGTAACGTTAATTTAAACGCTTTTAATTCTCTTGCCGATAACTGCTTACGAGCATCGGCAAGGTTTATCTGGTTATTATTTGCGTATCGCTGAATAAAACCGGCTATCTGGTTTTCGTATTTCTCGAGGGAGTACGCATAGATCGAAGTTAAGTCTTCGTATGTTTCGTTAGCTGTGTTTAATCCACGCTCTTTTAAATTAAGAAAGCGTTCTTCCCAGTACGTCATTATTTAGTACCTCGTTACGTTCTTTCTTAACTCTGTTTAACTCTTCTTGAGCATCGAGCGTCCACGGATGATTAGCGATAATAGTTTCGTCTGAGATAATACCGCTAGAATTCTTACAAGCTTCTATAATTTCAGATTGGTTTAAAGGAAGGTCTCTATTAAAGATGAAAGTTACATCGTTTAATAAAGGTCTATTAGTTAATGAATTATAAGCATTGATGAAAGTGAGTAAATGTTCAAGAGAGGCCTGAAATTCCGTTTCCATTTCATTCGCATCGAGATCGATATCCGAGTACATGGAGTTAATATTCATCTGATTAGGATTGTTAGACATACGATCATCTTTAGCGTCGAAACCTCGACCATTCGTGATAATAGCTCGTTCTAACAGCTTAATAATGATCTCGTAATTCTCGGCATTCACTTCGATATTAAGAGCTTCGACTCCGGCTTCGAATTCTGGAGAAGACGTAATCTTTAACGCTCCGTATTTAGCTAATTCACTACGGAACTTAGCTAGGTTTTCACCGTCATAACCTTTAATTACGAGGATCGTATTATGTACGTCTTGAGACATAACGTTAGCAAAATTAGATAGCATTTGATTTAATGCATCTTGAAGAGGCTTTACTTTAGAAAGCAAGGGTACTTCTTCGGAGGAGCATCTAAACCAGATTAAGGGTACGTTCTGCCAGTTATAATATTTGTCGTTCATCGAGATATACGACATCGGCTGTTTCTGCGGATCAAGGTATAAGGAATTATTACGATACACGTAGTACGTAACGCCTTCCGGTTTATAATATTCGACCTTGTAGTATCGTTCTTTAGTATTGGTATTCGTATATTCTGTGAATTCGTAGAAATAAATAAACGCATCGAGAGACTCATGTTCTTCATCGTGCCAGAACGGAATAACGTATTCTGGTCTCATACGTTTTAACTTAAAATTACCGTGTTCATCGATATAGGGATGTAAATAAGCAATAGTACCGATATAGGCATCCTTACCTAGATTTTTTAATTTACGTTGGAAGCTTTTATTAAAGTATTCGGATACGTCTTTGTTACATTTAACGTCGAGCGGTTTAGAGAGAAGATAATTAGTCTTTTGATCGACTAAATCATCGAATAGATTATTAATAATTTTATGATTAGGGATAGTACCGGTAGCATCTGTAGCATTACCATTTTCATCGGGAATTAGATGCTTAGGAGTATTATGTCTTCCTTCGTAGTACTTACGAGATTGGATGATAGTCGAACGTTTTTGTGAATAAAGGAAGGCCTCGAATTCGGCCTTTACGAACTCTATTTCCGTTAATCCCGCATTGTTACGTACGATACTATTCCATTGTTCGGTTAGGCTCATGGAATACCTTTCGTTTAATCGAATGAGAATATAGGGCGTTGAATATTAATCGTTTCGGCGACGCCGGTTAAAGCATCGGGAGCATCGTCATGGGCATTTTTACCTTCTCTTTGATAAGTAGTTAATGCTTTATAGAATTCCGGATATTTTGTATGCCAGTTTAAGGGGAAATATACGTGTTCCATAATCCATGTTGCGTTAGATAATATTCTTGCCTGTTTATTTTTAGATTGATGAAATGCGTGTATGACTGTATGATTAGTTTTATATTTTGTTTTTAAGATAGTATCGATTTGTCTGGAGAAGCCTCGACCACCGTTATTAGACTCAATATCGGCCTTATTCACTTTATGCTCGTATAAGTGTCTAGCTACTAAAGGCTCGGTTATTTCCATAGGCTCTTTTGTGTATATAACGTCGAGGATATATGCTTCTTTATTTTTTACGCCGTATATAATAGAGCATAAATAGTCTTCCCCTGTATCGGCTGTATCGGTATAAGATTTAATCTCGTCGAATTCGGGTAAGGTATCGTATGTCTTGAGCGACGTATATAAGCGACCTTTTAAATCGATAGGCTCTTGCTGATAGTTAGCTTGGAATATCTCGGGCGAAATTTGTTTCTGTTTCTCAAGGAAAGACTCGAGAGATAATACTTCGTCGCATAACATTTCGCCGTTAGGGAGTTGCGCCTTCATCGTAATGACTTCGGCTTCGTCTCCGTAGTATTCAATACATTTACCGGCTAGATCATTCGAAGCCCATCGAGTCATAATAATAATAATTTTGCCGCCTTCTTCTACACGAGAAAGCATAGTATCGGTGAACCATGAATAAAGAGCTTCTTTTTTAGATTCATTATTTGCTTCTTCAGCATTTTTAATAACGTCGTCGATAATCATAAGTGAACAACCGAACCCAGTCGCCGTGCCCGAAGGAGACGTAGCGAGATACGACGCATACTGACCTTCTAAGGACCACATATTCATAGCTGCATCGCCTTGTTTAATTCGAGTATTAGGGAATATATCGTTATATACTGTTATATACGGAGAAGCTTTTACTTCTTGAATAGAATTACGAACAGATTTAGCGAATTTGGTGGATAAAGTCTCATTATAGGAGCCAGTCATTATCTTTTGCGTCGGATCCCTACCTAGATACCACTCGACAAAAAGGGAGGCCGTACGGGATTTCCCTGTACGTGGCGGCATCGATATAATTAAGACTTTCTTATCGGATTTAATAAACGCTTCTAATCGATCGCATAATTCTTTGATGTATTTCCGCTCTAGCTTATAGAAGTCCGGCGCCTTTAATTGACAATAACGGAAAAAAGAACGCCTCGCTAATTCTTGTTTAGCTCCGAGAATAATTAAATCTTCGTCTATCGTAACCACCTCCTTTATGTGTTCGTATGTGTTCATTAAAGTTCAGTCCTACATAGGAAAGGCTACGACTTTTTATTATCGATTAAGGATTCTAAATCTTCGGTTTTAATATTTTCGAACGGATTATTATTCGTTACGTTAATACGTTGCTCGTAGGCCGCATCCATTTTATTAAGGATATCGAGCGCCTTTAGCCGATCTGTTAGCTTATGTTCTTCATTTAAGAAGATCTCGGTTAATGCTATTCTTCTATCCTCGATCGATGCGACTCGTTGGGTCTGCCGTTTCTTTAACCGTTCCTCTAAAATCTTAATATAGGCTTGTATTGCTGGTTTTCGGAGGTTCTCTTGCGACTGTTTATTTATGACTGATTCGGAGGATGTGCTATATCCTGCTGCTCTGATAGCTGCCGATCCGTTATAGCCGTTATTGACTAACTCCTCGCAAAATAAAGCTTGCTTTCTCGTTAGCGTATAACCATCGACAACAAGCTTTCCGTTATTTAATACCTCGATAGCAATAGGAACACACCTCCTTTATTTATTTAATTAATACGAATATATGTTCTTGTTTAAGCGCAAAAAAATACAACCCGTTAAGGTTGTATTTTTCGGTATTCAGAAAGAAGTAAGATTAGTGCTTCATTCCGTAAAAGCACTAGCATTACTAGAAGCTAGGAGCGACTTCTAGTAACGGTACTACTTTTAGAGGATGACGATCTTATTATTAATAGTATTATATAAATAAGGAGAAAATAATATAAATGGCGTTTTGTTTATCTTATTATATATATTAGCTTATTAATAATTAATTAGTAGTATATTGTGTATAACCTTTATATAGATATATATTATTATATGTTTTAATTAATTATTATATATATATATATATCTTATATTATATATAGTATTAGTAGTAGGGGTAGTTAGGGGAAGGAGTTCATAAAGGATTGAGTGGCGGCTCCTACCCCCCCTTACTTAATATTTAGTCGATACTAAGACTACCAGTAGTCCTATTAAGGTAGTTAATATTAGATAATTTATCGCTATATCATACATTATCTTTTAGCGATCATAAAATACAATCCTTTTCCCTATAATAGTATCAACCTTTTTATTTTTCATTAATTCATATAAATCTTCTCTTGGTCTGATACTGTAACCTTTTGTTAAATCATCAATAAATACTATAATAATAGATTGTTTTATAGTATTTATATAATCTATAACCATAAAAGGCTTATCTATGGTAAAAACATTATCAGGTCCAATAATTTCTACGGCATGATTATTAGATTTTATATCCTTAAAAATTTTTGCTATAAATTCTTCTTTTTCCTTTTTTCTTTTTATTTTTGTTTTTTCTGAAGGAAAAAATACATCTTTTATTAATAAAATTATAATAATAGCTAACGTAGTATATACTACTGTTTCAATCATTATTTACTTTCCTTATTATTAATATAATTATTAATAAATTCTTCGGCTTCTTTTTGTTGCTTTTCTAAAATCTTTTTAATTGCGATTTCTACATTATCAACTTTTTTACGATTTTCTATTGTATTTGGAATTTTATAATTATTATAATATTCTTTACTTTTTTTGGGTTTTAATCCTAAATATATAAGAATTTTATCTGCTTCTTCTGGTAATAAATAATTATAAGGATTTTCAATTAAAATATCCTTATTATAAAAAGAAAAATGAATATCATTATAAGCATTATTATAATTATCATTATAAAGCCAACAATAAACACCATTAGAATTTTTTACCATCTGGTTCATTATTTACCTTCCTTATCGTTAATATCTTTATCTTCAACAGCTTTAATAAGTTCATTGCTAAATTTATTAATAAAGTTATCGATATAAGTTTCTGCTTCTTTTTGTTTTTCGCTTGTATATTTTTCAATTAAAGCGACTACTTTATCAATCTTTTTACGGTTTTCTTCGGTACCGTCTATTTCATATGCATTATAAAATGGGTACTTATTATCTTTATTAAGACCTAAGTATTTAATGATTTGATCGGCATATTCAGATGGTAAACATTCGCACGGATCAGTAATTAAAATACTATTAACATTAACCCTAACACAGAAAGAGTTGTTAATATTGTAAAAATAAGGCTCAATTTCGGTTAAATAAAACCTTTCCGGTTTTTCTAAACAATTAAATAATTTATCAAAGAAACCTTTCTTACTTTGTTCTTCTTTATAAGCTTTTAATTCTTCTTCATATTTAGTTTTAGCTGCTTCTTGTTTTTGAATATATTCTAATTTAAGTCTGTCGACTTCGTTCCAATTAATAGGCATAGTTTATTTCCTTTCGTTAATATAATTAATTAAAATAGTTTAAATAGTATCATTGGTATATACATTGATAGTAGTATAAATAGTATTATTAGTATTAGTTCTTTCATGAGAATTCCTTAATATAAGTGAATAAGAATAGGATTAGCGGCGATCTTCTTGTTGTCGTCTATAAATTTCGGATGCTACAACTTCACCGTTTTCATTAGTATATAAAGTTCCGAACATTTTACTATTTTCTTCTTTTTCTAGGTTATGGTTAAGATACATCATTAAAATAAAGAACAAAAATCCGCCTAAAATAGAATATTCGGTATGATAATCGGCTAACACATTTCTTAAAAATTTATCATATATAAGAATATATGCTAATACAAAAGATGATAATTTTAATACTGGCATGTATAACATGGTTATTCTCCTATAGCTGTATCTATAACAGTCAATAAATAATGTAAATGTAGATCAGAAATAACAGTATCTTTACTAATAATAGTAGGCTTAGTGGTAGAATATAAAGAATTTTTAGCCGGTTGTTTTAATGGTTTAATCAAATAGTTCTTTTTATTATTATAAACTTCTATATTTTTAAAGCCTTTTATATTTATATGGGTATAGTCCTTTGGAATATGAACATATTCTGGTTTTTGATTTTGTTTATTGTCTTCATTATTAAGTTGATCTGCTAATCTCATAATCGCCGGTAAAGACATATAATTAATTATTTGACTATCAGAATAGCTATTAAAAACTGGAGCATTTTCTCTTCTTATATAATCTACTGCTCGCTTTATTTCTGGTGTAAGTTCAGTATATTCAACTGGCTCATATATCCTTCTATAATAAAAGTCATTTGGTTTAGCTGTAGATCTTTTATTAAAAAAATTTATAGCTAAATGCATTCCCATAGGGAACGCCATAATAAATAAGAACCGGGCCATATCAAAACCTTGTTCACCAGTAGAAAAGAAAGCTGCTACTGGCGCCCATAGTATAAACGTTATAAAATACATTCTTACTCACCATCCAATACTATACACACCTGTTTAAGGGCTTCTTTTAGATTTAACTTAATAGCCCTATAAGAACATCCTATAGTAGAATGATCTGTATGATATTTAGTAGCTATTTCTGTTAGTGGCATATTATTAAGATAATAGTTAGTGAGTAAGAGTCTGTAGCGGGCGCTTTTTACTTTATTTATGGTTTTTACGATCTCTTGTTGAGCCTCGATATATTGATGCTGTAAGGCTTTTTCCTTCTCTTTATAATCTTCGATTAAAGGCTGTAACTCGCTATCTTTTAATTTATAAAGATCGAGATCGTAAACCTTAGTTAAATAATTAGACCTATTTAATTCTAGCGCTAGCTCTTTATACCGCTCTAGGTATTCTCTAGCTAGTCTAGTATTATAATAAGGCTTAGTTTCCCCGAAGAGCGGTTTCTCGATAAAGTTAGGCGAATTATCGAGAAGCTCTTTTATTTGCTGTCGTTGATCGTCATCGTATTTCATTTGTTATATCCTATTCAAAAAGACTTTTAAACCATAATATAATGCTTTCAAAGAATCCCGGACCATCTGGATTTTTAACTTCTTCTTTAGGCGCTTCTTGTTTCGGTTCTTCTTTCTGAATATCGGCTTTTTCTTTATCGGATTTACTATTAATAATGTCGCCGATAATATAACCAGTTAAAAACGGTGTAAAGAAAGAGCTGCTACTATCCGAATTACTTTTAGTAGGAGCCGGATTAGAAGATTTAAAGAACTTACCGGTAGAATTAGATATAGTATTTGCTTTAGGAGTCGAAATTTTAGTCGGAGAACTAACTCTAGGAGTCGATACTCTAATAGATGATCCTTTAGCCATAGATAATGGAGTTAATAAAGGAGTAGTGAATAAAGTAAGTAATAAGGCGGCAATTAACTTTTTATGCTTCATTAGCTGTTTTTTCCTTATAGTAAATTGAGACGTAATTACGAGCTTCGTCATGTGATACCTTTAGCTTCTTAGCAATTTCGAAGTATGATTTTCCTTGATGCCACATCGAGCCGGCTTCGTTAATATCCTTTAATTTTTTGTAATGCTTATTTAGCTTTCTAACAGACTGTCTTACATAGTCCATATATGTTATATAAGAAATACCGATAGCCGGATATACATCGTCGACAGCTGCGCCCTTGATATATAATTCGAAGGCTTCTCGCTGCTTATCTGTTAATATACTAAGATCGAGGTTATCGATAATAGGATTATTAAATAGTTTGTATTCTGGCTCGTATTCTTTATTAGCTTCTAACTGATTAACGCCTTCATCGTGATTATCGCTAATCTTATTTAATGAAGCCGTAGGCGTAATGGCTCTTAATACGGCATTAATCGTTATAATGTCTAGCCCAGTCATAGTCGAGATATTATCGGTAGTCTTAGGCTCTTTAATTCTGTCGAGTGCTTCTTTAGCTTTGTTAATTTTCTTAATAGCTGATTTATGAACACTCGGTATCTTAACGGCTTTATTATCATCGATATATTTCATTAGATGAAATTTAATAGCCCTTCTATTAAACGTTGTAAAAGTGGCTCCTTTTTCTGGATCCCATTTATTAAAGGCATACGTTACATACGTCATACCTTCTTGAACGAGATCTTCGAAGTCTCCTTTATCTTTAAATTGATATGCTATAGATTTAACATGATCTAGTTGATTTAATATAATAGTATCTTTAGCTTTAGTATTATTATTATTAATATAATCTTGATATAGATTATATTCTTCTTCTTTAGTTAGATATTTAGTCATAATTAATGAGGGTGAATAAGTGTAAAGGATGGGCCGATGATTAATGTTTCCGCTCGTAGTGTTCTTAAATCCGCCATTTTAATTTTGAAAATAGGCTCTTCTTCTTTAGAGCATTGAACACTCAATACCTCAAGCTTTGGATTATATAGTTTAACCCAATAATTAACTGTACTCTTTAAATCGGCCTCGCTGTATTCCCTTAGGTAGAATAATTCGTAGTAATCGTATAGATTAACGCCGCCGACGGGTCTTTTTCATTCTTATATATCTTTGCATAATTATAATCCTTTTAATGTATAAATATTATTTTTACTAATAGTATATTTATTTAACTGCTGTTAATAGTATATTACCCAAAAAATCTTATTCTGTTACATATTTTTCTAAGAAATTAGAATTTATTTTTAAAAAAAATTTTATGGTTGGATGATTACTTCATTCATCCTCATTTTATAGCCGTCATAACCACCAGTATAAGCGCCTATAAAATGTCGATTACCATATTGAACCTCAAAGAAAACTCCGAGAGAATGATTTGTCTCACCTTCTTTTCCGACGATTGAGACATCGTTAATAATTAACTCATCGAATTTTTTTTGAAAACATTCTTTGATTAATTTCTCATGTTCTTTAGTATTAAGTTTTACATCGTAGAAAAATCCTCGAAATTTTTCATGTAGAGCCATATTAGATAATTTGTCTAACTCTTTACACATTTTATACTCATTTAATGCCATTATTTAGTCTCCTATTATTAAACTTCTGTAAATGTAGTATATCCTGTTGATACACCGCAATAACATCCGGCTTTATATCTTTTATTGTTGTACGTAAAGACAATTAAGGATACAAAGTGTTCGCCGTAGAAGTTATTCATCAATGCTTTTTCAATGTTAAGTTCTGGAAGCTTCTTTTTAGCTTCTTCTAATAACATTGCATTAGCGTTAGTTTGTTCCACGCCTCGCTCTGTTATATGTAAATAAGTAAAGTGGTCTGACAAAAACTGATCGACCTTTTCTTTAAGTTGTTCTATATTCATGTTCATATTTCCTTATTTTTTGTTCCAATTATTAGGCAATTCTTTATATAATACTAATTCATCGATACACATATTAAATTGTTTTTCTGGAAATAATTCTTTAATTGCGATATTAAACTCGATAAATACTTTTTTGCTAATCTTTCCTACAAAGGATCCATTAAATAAGATTGGGTTTACAATAAAGTAAGCATTATTTCCGGTGCCTTTTTGTCTTAAAACATCGGCTTTTTTTGCGCATCTAATAATAATATTTGCTGTTGACTCTGAGATTTTGTATCGGCTATTCTTTAATAATTCTTTTAATTCTTTAGTATTAATAGGAACAGCCTTTTTATTAACTATTTTACAGATAATATTATCGGAGTTTAAAAATTGAGTTAACCAGATAAGAGCGACTTCATATGTACAAAAGTTATTTCTAGTTTTACCTTGCTTTTTAGCATCCTCTTCGCACACTTCAGAAAATTTAGCTAATAGATTTTCTCTTAATTCAGCGATTTTAGTGCTTCTTGTTGTTAGATTATTTAAGTTTGTATAACGACCATCAAACAATAGAATATCTTTATTGTCAGTATATCTATATACGCCGTACACTTTTTCTTGAACAGTATAATCATCGACTATACTTTTTATTTGAGTATCCTCTACTCCCTCGAAACAATTTTGGCTAATAGTCATTTTTTAATCTCCTGTAATAAAAATTAAAGCTTGGTACCAGTAAATGGTACTTAAAATAGTCTCAAAGTACCAGTAGCTGGTACCTCTAAAATCGGAGTTTTCCGCATGGTTAAGGGATTTTAGTTAAAATTTTGAGCTTAATCCTCTTATATAAGAATAAGATAACAGATCCTTTTTATATATATTATTTAGTTAGGATACTATATTATGTATCCTACTAAAATCTTCTACCCCTATAGGGTAATATTCGGGGTATCTATTTTTACCCTATAGGGTAATCTCTGAAAACGCTATAAATGCAGTAACTATCTAGCTTCATCGGCATTTTTTACTATGCATCTCCTTTTAAGTATACTTAAGGGTATTCCCGAGTATCGAAAAATTATCATGGATCTCGAATTAAATTTCGTTATCTAGTTAAGTATTGAATGTATGATACGATACTCGGCTTCGGCTATAAAAAATACGGTTTCCGTATTTGCCTTACAATTAAATATTACCTATCAATGATGTATGCTGCGTTATAAATATTTTAAATTTACACGAATCGTGTAATTAATTTAGCATACATAATATGATTAGCATGCATAACTACTTGATTTTCATACTCTAAATATATTATAACATAAAAATTTTTGCTACGAGGACTTGACACGGTACTAATTATGTGCATATAGATTTAAAATGCGATAATAAAACGGGATTGAGTGATGAACTTACTGGGGTTAATCCGGCGCTTGTCTGCGCCGGGGATATACTTTGGCCGGGGTCTATATATAGAGTGTAAGAAAGATTTGAATTTAAATTTAGTTTAAGTGTTGTAATAATTACCGGTGCTCTATATATGAGATGATACGATAGTTAAATTTGGTTTAAAATGTCGGTTATTGATGAAATGCTTAATAATTAATGATGGCGGTTTTAGATTTAAAAATTGATACGTTGTCTCGAGCCGTGGATAATAAATAGAGAATGCTCTAGCAGCGACTCAAATCATTCTATAAGCCACGCCTATATGAGATGCTAAGGAACGGATCTTAACTTGATGATGTGCAGCTCCGACAGCTATCACTCGCTTTATGAACGGCTACGGATCAAATTTAATTTAAAACCGATTACATTCCAGAAACGAGCCGCTACTAACTGAATACTTAACCTTTATCCACTTTAAAACCAAACATAATTAACGACACATAACATTTATAACACGCTATACACTCAAATAAACGTCTTATATATGCTTAACATTTTTGAACACCGGTAATAATTTACATCCCCGGCGCACGTAAGCGCCGGAAATATCGTTATAGCCTTAGAATAATTTCATATCTTACGTGCCGATCATCCACTTAGTACCATACTTAACATATACCACCCTACACGAAATGCTTATAGAATAGCCAAATTTAACCGGTATGCATACTCAATATATATCGATATAGTTTCTATCGCCCCTCATATCAAACATTGATTACAAGGCCTTTAACGCAATTTTAGACTGCTACTCACGACTAATTCTCGTGTTAGACATAATAATCCTTGCGAAGCAAATTTAAAGTATTACGGATTACATCCTTATGTCGCTATCATAGATAGCCATAAAATTCAAATATTTGATCTGTGAGCGAATTTTCCCTTAAAGGCATACAAACATATATCGCATACCATAAAACGGCCTTATACGCTAAATATTTTAATAATATGATATGCTGCTTACGGCTCCTACGATATATACGTCTTCTACAATACCTAAAAAATCGCTAAATTTGCCCCTGTATGCTCGTTTAACTATTCTTAGCTATAATTACCTACCCCAGAATGCTAAACGCCGTAGAGACGCAAATTTTTAATTTTAGCAAAAATAAAAAAGCACTTACCATTTAAGATAAGTGCTGATTATATGCTTACGCTAAGTCGAATACCGTAATAACGATGAATACGACTAATGCTGCTAGCGTTACGTACCCTACATACGGCTCATATAGCTTAACGATATCAAGCTTAGACGTATCGATACCTAAGGCCCGGATCCTAGATAGCGGTAGAAATAATACTCCGATTATGATAATAGCTGCGCTTAGGCTGTAAATGTATTCCATGATGTTATACTCCCATATATCCCATATGCTACAATACCCATAAAATTCATTTATTTGAGCTGTACGGGCCTTTTAATATAATTCTAATATAATTACATATGACGTTAATTTTTTAACCAAATAGACGATGCTTGTATAATTATAATTAAAGCCCTTGTACCATATCGCATACAAGGGCTGTATATTTATTACTGATTACATAATGCTTCGAGCGCTTCGTTAATGATCGGCTGGAGCAACTTATTAGACTCGATTATGAACTGTTGCTTTTCACCTTCGCTTAATTCACTAAATTTATTTTCACTACCTTTAACAGGCTTTAATAATGCTGTATAGATATCGTAATTAGCTCTTAATCTATCGTTAAGAGTCTGATTGCTAAGACCGAAAGCATCGGCTAAATCTGCTACACAAGCTTTATATTCGAGTTCATCATAGAATTTAGTTCTAACCGTAGCCTTACGATTACGTTGTTGTTGACTACGAGTAGCCCAACGGCAATTATTAGGGCCATAAGGCTTATCGTTATCGATACGATCGATTGTAAGCCCATCTTGATATGTTTCGTACATATCGTCGTAGAAGTTATCGAATGTTTCCCATCGTGGATCGTAGCCGATTTTAGAGTATGTTTCGTATTGTTGTTGACTAGGGTTATTACAGCGAGATTTTAATTGTTTCCAGATACGATAGAAACGAGTATCACTTTTACCGTGAGTAACGGACTTAGCGGTTGCTTTTTGCTTAAAGTTTCTCTTATAGCCGTTAGCAGCTGTACACTTACTATTTGTAATTTGGTTAGTATTTAGCGTTAATACTTCGTTAGTCCGCCGATCTTTAACTTGCCAGATATGGCCTTCATTATGATTAAAGTCTACGTGTTTAATAATTTCGTACTTATCTGTTCTAGCTTGTAATTTTTCTTGTAATTTCATGTTAGTTACCTCTTTACTGAATATTAAATAGTAAGGCTCTTTATTTTTGCCTTCAATATAATATTACCTATGAATGATGCCTTGAGTGCGATATTTTTAAAAAATATTTTAATTAATCCACGAATTGTTAATTTTTGCCTTTAGAAAAGCTTCGAATAATTCGATATTAACGAGCTTTTTCTTATGGGATATGCTGATAACGCCCTCTTTAAATTCTGGATCGCATTGCATTTGCATTACTAAAGAAGTAGCTAACGTACGACCAATGTCGAATGTCTTAGTTAAATTCGTTACCGAGGAATACTTAACTTCCATTTGCGTTTAATCCTTTCTTGGAAGTCTTTTCGGCCATAGATCAGAATGAATATTGACTTAACTGTTAATATTAATCTATGAGATATCTCGTTGCGTGCGCAACTTATTTCTGTTTATTCACCTCGAATAATTATCTTATAATACGATTATATATGATCGTATTTGATTTGTAAATACCATTGACAAAAAATGTTAATACAATTAGAATATTAACTAAAGGAGGTTCATAAATGAAGAGAACAGAATTAATTAAAGCCCGTAAAGAGCTAGGGTATACTCAAGAATACGTAGCTAAACTATTACAAGGCTATAGTCGCCCGGCTTATGCTATGTTAGAGTCCGGTAAGATTAAACGTGTACATATCAGTATACAGCGTCAGCTAGCTAAGATATATGGTAAGCCGATCGAGGTATTATTCCCCGAGGATTACGATGTTAAAGAAGAGACTATTAATTATACGCAAGAATTACAGCACTTAGTTATGTACTTAGCTCCTAAGCAGCAAAAAGCATTATACGAGCTATTAACGACTATAGTAAAGGAGACTTAAATGTTTGTAGAAGAAAGACCGACTAAGAAAGGTATATCCTATAGATACGGAGAAAGCTATACCGACCCCTTAACCGGTAAATCTAAGAAGGTATATCATACATCGTCTAAAAATACGGCTGTTGTACGTAAAGAAGTACAGCGTATCTTAAATAATAAGATCGATGAAATACTTAATAATATAACTAATAAAAAGAATATGAGGCTCGAGGAATTAGTGAACGAATTCGTCGAAATAGATAGACCGCTACGCAAGATCACGACTCAGCAGCATATCGACTATCATCAAAAAACCTTAATAAAGTGGTTTAATAAAGATATGTTAATCAGTAAAATTACGGCGCTATACTTACAACGTACGATCAACTCTCTCTTATCCACTCACAGCTATAATTATGTTAAAGCCGTATATAGCTTATTAAAGCAGTCGTTAAAATATGGAAAACGTATGGGCTATATAAACGATATAAGCTATTTAGACGATGTTATATTCGTTAAAAATAAACGTACTCCCGAGCAGTTAAATAAAGATCGTAATAAATTCCTTACTAAAGATGAACTAATACTCTTCTTATCTAAGTTAAAAGATATTAATGATCGAGCCGCTACCCTATTCGAGTTTCAATCCTTAACTGGGCTTCGTATTGGTGAATTAAGAGCGTTACGTTCGCAAGATTATAATGCTAAGGAAGGTTATATCGATGTAAATGCTACCCTTACTCACAATAATATTAGAATAGCCCCTAAGAACGAATATTCAGTAAGAAAAGTAAGTTTATCCAACGAAGCTAAACAAATAATTATTAAATGCCTTCAATTAAATAAAGCTCGTGAAGGTTTTGTACAAGGATATAATAATCCTGATAATTATATATTCGTAACCGATGGCGGCGTACCATATGACTCGCACTATTTAAATAAACTTCTAAAGAAAGTACCATTTCATAAGACAGTAACGACTCATACATTCCGACATACACATATATCGCTATTATCTGAAGCTAATATACCGCTTAAAACGATTATGGCTCGTGTAGGGCATAATGAACCTAAGACTACGTTATCAGTATACACTCATGTTACGGACGAAATGAAAAAACAAGAAATAGAAGCTTTAAATGCTATTAATTTAAAGAAAGCCTAGTTAAGTTATACTAGGCTTTTTATCATGGAGTGGATAAATGGATCATAGGCCATTAAATAGCTACGCCTTTTAAGACGCCTTGTCAAATCACTACGAAGTCCGTTCTGCGGACGAGTTGATTTGCGGGGAATATTTGGGGAAAATAAGGGGAAAAATTATCGGTTATTATATGAATTTTAGCGAACATATACGAACAATAAAAAATACCGGAAGACTAGATGATTACTATGTTTATATAGTAATTACCTAACTTCCGGTATTCCTGTGTTTTAGTGGTGGAGATGAGGGGAGTCGAACCCCTGTCCAAAAGTGTTGCCATATAGACTTCTCCGAGCACAGTCTATGATTTAAGTCTCAGGTTGCTATCGCTCACAGACAAGCTACACAACCCCAGTTCATATTGTCTCGCCTAATTCATATGAACAACTAAATTAGACCAGCCTACTGTTTGACGTCCATTCACACTTGGTAGGCACAAGTATGAGGGACGTAGCTTATGCAGCTAATGCAAAATTTTCTTCTGCGTTTAAATGTTTTCCCACCGTTTAACGGCCTCATGGAACGCCGACTCGCTATCTATACCACACGCACCCCTGTCGAAACCTTTACATCCCCGTGCGTCGGTCTCATAATTATAAGCCCATTTAATACAGCTGTCAATTATATAGAGCCTTTATAATTCAGTTAAATCTATAACTTCTAGATTACTTTATCCACTACTACAAATGAAGCTATTATATAGAATCATAAAATTAATTCAATTCTTTGATAGCTTTATCCAATGTCCGGCACACATAATCAATTTGTTCTTTATTATGAGCAGCTGTAACGGTTAAACGAATTCTACTTTCACCAACAGGAACTGTAGGCGGACGTATCGCTGTACCTATAATTCCAGCATTGTATAGATAATCAGATACTGCTAGTGTATCTTCATTACTTCCGATTAATATTGGGAAAATTGGAGTTTCATTGGTCGCTTCAATTCCCATGGCAATCAATTGAAGAGCCATATAGTTTACGTTCTCTTGTAAACGTCCTAATACAGATGTATCAGACTCAAGAATATGCAACGCAGCCAGGGCTGCCCCTATGTCAGCAGGAGATAATGCAGTGGAGAATATAAAGCTACGACTCATATTCACAAGATAATCAATGATGGTGCTATTAGCAGCTACATAGCCGCCAACAGAACCTAACGATTTGCTCAATGTACCTAGCTGAATATCCACTTCTTTTTCAAGACCATAATAAGCAGCCGTTCCATGACCGCTACCAATGGTACCCGTCGCATGAGCATCGTCTACCATAAGTAAAGCATTATACTCACGGCTAAGCTCGTAGAGCTTATCCAATGGAGCTATATCGCCATCCATGCTAAATACACCATCTGTGACAATTAGCTTTCTTGTATTTCGTTCTACTTCTTTCAATAAATACTTTAATTCGTCTACATCACAATGGTTATAAGCCTTTACAGATCCTCTACTCAGTCTACAACCATCTATAATACTAGCATGATTTAAAGCATCGCTAAAAATAATAGTATTCTTATCTGCTATGGCAGAAATGGTTCCTACATTTGCCATGTAACCCGTATTAAATACGAGGGCTTTTTCTGTATTCTTAAATTTTGCTAGTTCTCTTTCAAGATCTGTAAACAAGGGAAATGTACCGGATACTAGACGCGATCCACCTGATCCAGTACCATATTGTTGAGCCCCTTTAATGGCCCCTTCTATTACACGTTCATCAAAAGTAAGCCCTAAATAGTTATTTGATGCCATCATCAAATATTCTTTATCATCTCTTCTAACCCGTACTGCGTCTATAGGGCAATATTCCGTTAATGTGCGCAAATTTAGGTTATTGATTTTATTATCTAATTGCTCTTGGAAGAATTTATACATACAATCACCGCTGAACAAGTACTGGTGCTTTTTCCAAATACTTGATTACACAGTCCACATCAGTATTTGTTTTAACAAAAAATACACGCCCTCCTAGATTAGATCCAAATTCTTTCATGCTAGGAATTCGATGGTAAATATCATTGCAAGCCACATAGCCTACTGTGTAATCAGGATCATCAGACCAACATAATTCACCTACAATCCCCTCTGCAGATTGCACTTTAGAAGCCAATACTAAGGCCTCTCTCATATGTTCATTTTCCCCTAGTTTTTCAGAGTCAAAGGAGTCCATATGACTCACGCGAACACCACGGTTACCAGAATCTATGCGCTCACCAGAAATTGCGTCAACCAACATAGCACCTCGCATAGATGAATCTAAACCTTCTAATAGATAAATAGCATGTTTAACAGCAGTTTCACTAATATCAGCGCCCTGTAAAAGTTCAACAGCTAATTGATGCGCCTCAGCAACAGTATTAGCAAAATGTTCATTTACTTTTAAGCATTCTATATATGTAATTGTTTCTGAAGGAATCAAGTCCACTGTAATATTGATAAAATCAGCTGTCCCCTTACTATGATGTAGTGCTCGTTCGGCTAAAGACTGAGCGATAGCTCCAACTTGATTTAAGGTCACAATGCGTTCTGCGCCAGAAATATGGTGGCCCCCGTTTTCATGGGGACCACCTTGAGCCGCGCGCATACGCACACTATATAATTCGTCCATTATGATACCTTACCTTTAACTACATTACTTTGAGGTACTTGGTTGTGAATTTTATGGAATACTTTCACAAATACTGGTGCCATAATTACTGTAAAGATCATACCTGGAACTGCGAGAGCTATCATCGGTAATGCAGCCTTACCAACGTATAAAGACAAGGATAATCGCGCTAAAGCAGATGCAATTGGACCAGAAACCATAATACCTATCATGTGATTATGGCAAATCCAAAGGATTAGTCCCACAATGAGCCGGAATTGCATAGCAATCATAACATTTAAAATGGTTTGAGTACCTAATGCTAAGCCTATTAGACTAGATAAACAACCACTTATAATATACTTTTTAAATCCGAATACGGCACATATCGCTACCGCCAACGGGGCTGATAGTTGAAACTCTATACCTGGAATGACATTAGGTATTTTAATAGCCCCTAATACAGTAATCATGGCAGTTAAAATAGCAACCTCTGTAATGTACCGAATGTTCTGATTCATAATATATCTCCTCTACTTAGAAAATGTCAACTACAAACACCTCTTATTGTTTACATTATAAATTCTCACTGTATTTTTATCAACCACTAAAAATAATATAGTTAACAAATATATAAAAAAGAACCAAGCCATATCGACTTGATTCCTTATGACTCTTAATATTTTTGTTGTTCTTTGATTCGCTTAGCAATATCGCGCTTGGCATCACGTTCCGCCATATCTTGACGCTTGTCATAAAGTTTCTTACCAGTTACTAGACCTACAGTAACCTTTACATAACCGTGACTGAAATGAAAGTTTAGCGGCACTAAAGAAAATCCTTTTTCCTTAACTTGAGCATGTAACTTATTGATTTCAGATTTATGCATCAATAACTTGCGTGTCCGCTCCGGTTCATGGTTAAAACGATTACCTTGTTCATACGGACTGATATGTACACCATACAATAAAATTTCCCCTTTATCTATACGACAAAAGCTGTCCTTAAGATTAAGCTTACCTTGACGAATAGACTTTATTTCAGTTCCTGTTAAAGCAATACCAGCTTCATAGGTTTCATGAATATGAAAATCATGACGCGCCTTACGATTGTCAGCAATAAGCGATGGGCTAGATTTCTTTGCCATATTCTCCTCTATCGTTTACGTTTACTTTTAGATTTTTTAGATTGACTACGTTTTGTAGCTTTATTTGACTTCTTGCGACTCGATTTACCTTTTTTAGATTTTTTACTGAAAGCATCATATCTAGAACGCCCAGCTTTTGAATCATCTCGTTTAGAAGTTTTTCTACCGTTTTTTCGGGATGACTTTCGCCCCTTTAGATTTCCAAAACCATCACGACTAGTAGCATGGTCAGAGCCACTACTCAATTGTTCTTGGATAGCCATCAGATTATCTACTTCACCAAGAACAAAATCGATTTGTTTCTTTTCTACATCGGCTTTTACAAGTGTAACAGTAACCTTTTCACCTAAGTGATAGGTTTTACCTGTCCGCTTACCAACAAGAACAAAATGTTCTTCGTCAAAGAAATAATAATCGTCGTTCATCATGCTAATATGCACGAGACCGTCGATACCATTCTCTAACTCTACGAACATGCCAAAGGAGGTTATGCTCGCAATAGTGCCTTCAAAAACTTCACCTACAAATGGAACCATGTATTGAGTCTTCTTTAGATCCGTAGTTTCTCGTTCTGCCTCGGTTGCCACTTGTTCTTGTATGGAAGAATGTTCCACAGCACCAGCTAAGAAAGCTTCATCTACATCTCGTTTAGAGTATCCACCCTTCCAGTGCATATCCGCTTTTAAAAGTCGATGTACCATCAAATCCGGATAACGTCTAATGGGAGATGTAAAATGCGTATAGCAAGTGGATGCTAACCCAAAATGGCCGACGTTTTCAATGCTATATTTCGCTTGCTGCATAGAACGTAAGGTCATAATTTGAGCCACTTGCTCAATATCTTGTCCCTTCACTACATCAAGGATTTTTTGGAAATCTCGTGGTGTTACACCATCAGCACTAAGGACAAGAGTTTGACCTAAATAATGTAATACCTTTTGGAATAAATCCAATTTTTCTTCACTAGGATGTTCATGAATACGATATACCGATGTACGTTGAGTATCCTTTAAATGCGTAGCTACCGTCTCATTAGCAATGAGCATACATTCTTCGATAAGCCGCTCTGCCATAGTTCGATCGCGTTTTACGATACGCAACGGTGTACCATCGAGATCAAGTAATACCTTATATTCCGGAAAATCAAAGTCTAATGCCCCTCTACGACGACGCATACGATTTAAAATCTTAGAAATTTCTGCTAAGTCACGAAGCATAGGAATAAAATCTACTAAATCGTCAGGAACAATATTTTCCTCTAACGCTTTATAAACTTCTTTATAGCTGCAACGACGTCCTACATGGATAATAGACGGACGAATACGATAATTAACAACTGTACCTGAATCATCAATTTCCATCATACACGTCATAGCATAGCGATCTTCATGGGCATTTAAACTACAAATACCATTCGATAATACCTCTGGTAACATTGGTACTACGCGGTCCACTAAGTAAACTGAAGTCCCCCGCTTGTATGCTTCATTATCAATAGGCTGGCCTGAAGTAACATAATGACTAACATCCGCAATGTGTACGCCTAGCTCATAATTACCATTTGGTAATTTACGACCACTTACAGCATCGTCAAGATCTTTTGCATCTTCTCCATCGATAGTTACCATTTGTAAGTCTCTAAGATCCCACCGCTTCGGATCTTCATGAACAATAGTATCTATCTTCTCACTTGCCTCAATTACCTCTTTAGGGAATGCAAAAGGAATCTTATGATTAGCCATAATACAGTTGATGTCTAGGCCTACATCCCCCTTATAACCTAAAATTTCTGTTATAATTCCTTCAGGTTTTTTATTGCCTTCAGGCCATTTTGTAATTTTTACTAGTACCTTAGCTCCACTCCGAGCATCTAAAGTATCTTTTAAATCTACAAAAATATCTGTTCCAATACGTTCATCATCTGGTACAACAAAGCCGAAGTGTTGTTGTCTGTCGTAAGTACCAACTATGGTTTCATTAGCACGCTCAATAACATCAACGATGATGCCTTCACGTTTATGCTTTGTATAATCTGATGGTACAATACGAACACGTACCTTATCATTATGCATAGCAGTTCCTTTATTTTGTTCTGCTACATAAATATCTTCATCATCCAGCA
>ERZ773069.232-NODE-232-length-39786-cov-5.796053_pt1 | contig 39786 bp, 40 predicted proteins | sample MGYA00580619_ERZ773069 | MGnify/ENA primary metagenome ERZ773069 (study PRJEB29015, sample SAMEA2738007) | human oral metagenome | biome: human oral; feature: human-associated habitat; material: dental | place: China | collected 2108 ...
AATACATAAAGCTCCATTTACGAGGCTGCCTCCGTGGCAGCCATATTTCTTGTTTCATAACTATTCCCAAAATTATGATTTTAGGAATAGTTATATCTCATTAGATTCATTTCCCCATCGATACTTATTTGCTTTACTATGATAATGCATTTATTTTCTTTACATATATTTCTATCTTTTTTAATTATTTTGTTAATAAAAAACTACCTAAACTAATTCGTTCAGATAGTTTCCTTATCATTCGCAAAATACGATTACATAAATATTTAATAAATTACTAAGTATCTCATTTCATCATAAACTAAAATTTACACTTGGTATCTCTATCTATTATTTACTACCTTATGTATCTTATCTATCAAAGCTCCAACGTAATATACACCCACAAGCATCGCTACTCCGATTTCAATTGTCATCCTTATTAATGGAGTTGTTGAATCTAGATTCATCGATAACATCGCTATCGCCCATCCTGCTAGAAAACTTGGTAGATATACATACCTGGGAAATTTTGCAGATATTATTACTGCAATAAATCCTAGTATAAATAAAGTAGACCAAAGTGTAAGATTCGCATTAAAAGGCGTTTTTTGTATCACGACTGTGGCAATTAATGACCATATGTCTCCAGCTATATATCCAGCTGCTATTTTAAAAGAGTCTTCGAATTTATTCCCATTTGCACCATATATGCCTGCAGCAATAAGAGCTATTGGTCCAACATGCACTCCTATATATGGGCCGATCACAGCCCATGTTGGAGGAAGAATTCCAACTAAGAGAGCAAGGGTAAGCAACTCTTTATACTCACCCTTGCCACTGTCACGATTGAGGTTTTCCCTTTTACTCATATTATTTCCGTTCTTACCTCATTGTAATATAACCATGATAACCAGCCATATTATCTGATCTTGCTATATCTGATAAGAAAATTCCTGATATTCCATACGACTTTTTGAGATATGGGAAATCTGTAGTTTCTCCCCAAGATGGCTTTTTTACTATTTTAGCAGCCTTTTCTGTCGCTGCTACCCACGCGGACTGACATTGGAACCACATTTCAACAACACGATCAAAATCACAGCCATTTATTTCCTTTATTATCTTGCTAGATAAACATCTTATTACTTCATCCTGTTCTGTATAGGCTGGTAAGAATTCTTCCTTAAGCCACTTATCTCCTTCTTCAAGAGTAACCCCCTCGGGGTAATGAACCATAAACTGCCATCTATAGTTTGGTCCATCTTCAACAGTCCTGCCTTCACCCTTAAAGTCTTCTTCCCACCATACTGGGATAAATGCAAATATAAATGGAACAGTACCTAATTCTTCGTTCCCTTTTGTAGCTCTCGCATCATCGCCTTCAAAATTAACCTCTTCGGATTTATTAATATTATGAGAGTTCCCTTCATCAGGCATATTATTTTGCCATATTAGCACGTCCTTAGGAAAATACTCTGTCAGTGCCTTATGATGTACGAAACTTCTAATATCATTTGGATTTGCTAGCCAGTAGTGCTCTGTCATCTGCATTCTTGCAGTACCAAATCTTTCACCACCTGGAGGTGTTGGAAGAGCCTGATAAAATGCATACTTTGATACATACGGTCCAAATTGCGAAATACTATCTGGAATATGGTACCTGTATAACCAATTCTCAAGCTTTATCCTATAATCCTCATGTGCAAGATCAACGTATATTAGACTCCTGACTGGATAGAATTCTGGTCTATTCATATTATACCTCCTATTTATTCATGACAAATTGCTCTTGAAGCCTTGTCTGCTACGGGATACCATATCATCGCTATAATTAGTGTTGGAATATAACATGGTACAAATCCAGCAACAACAGCAAACAAATAGTCATTCATCGTTCCATTACCAGTAATGAACACACCAAAAGCTGTCATCACTAAATCCAAGATAACTACAAAGAAAAAAGCTATAACAACATTTGTAAGAAGTCCAAACTTGAATGTATTATCTTCTGCATACTTGCTTGCGAATTTAAAACCTATCATACCAACAGGTAGAAAATTAATAAAAAATGTAAGTACATAAGCTAAGCAGAAGCTCGGAATAAATCTTTCCATTGTCAGATTACCACCTAGTGCAAGTGCTACCATAGTAACAACGATGCTGAGTGGTAAATCCATAATCAGTGCATATACCGCAGTTAATTTCTTACTCTTTGGCATTGTAATACCCTCCATCCATAATAAAAACAATCCATAGCTCAAAATCGTTAAAATCAAAACGACCTTGTTTGTCTATATTTTAAACAAACAAGGTCCCTTTGTATAATTGAATATTAGGTATGCTCTACATAACCGCGTTGTTATGAATCAGCTGAACAAGATATAATCAGATCATATAATTCCCTAACCTCATCATTAGTGCTATTCTTAATCATTCCAGCACAGATAAATTCTTTTTCCTGTAAATCAATTGATTCTAAATTTTTATCATTGAGATATCCTGTAAATTCATCGCAAATTGCAACACCAAGGTTATATCTTACACAATTAATCATCGATTCGAAATTATTTACAAACTGAATCTTTGGTCTGATGCCATATGGCTGCATATACATGTTAATACTCTTTGTAACTGTATCATCCATGATGCTCCAGGGCGCAAAAAATTTTTCATTAGCAAAATCTGCTGGACTGAGATTTTCTTTCATAGCTAAAATATTTTGCTTGTTATATACGAGTTTCTTTCTGGTTTCGAGTATATTCCGAGATTCTATCTCTGCGAATGTGTCAAAAGTATTTTTTAGCGAAATTGCAATGTCAATCTCATCCGTAAGGAGCAGCGTTGATACTTCCTTGGCACCGACATAATTAATCAATATATCTACATAACCATGTGAATCTCTATACTTTTTTATAGCGTTAGTAAGCCATGATGCAAAATCCCAACCTTCAAGTATCCCGATGGTTATTGTCTGAGCAGTAATGCCATCTAATTCAGATACTTCGTGTTTAATATTGCCCATTTCAGTCTTATATCGACTAAAAAAATCAAAATATCTCTTTCCTGCCTCTGTAAGTTCTGTTCTCCTATTATTTCTAATGAATAGCTTAACCCCTAGCTCTCTTTCTAGAAGTGCAATTTGCTTGGAAATTGCAGGCTGAGATACAAAGAGTTCTTCCGATGTCTTGGTAAAGCTAGAATTAGTAGCTACGGCCATAAAATAATCTATTTGAAGGTCGTTCATAACACACGTATCTTCCAGTTACCTGATAAAAATCTGGATTTTCCTTTCTCCGAGACTTCTCGGTGATTTTATTTCATTATACTAAATATATATATTCAACGACTAAATCGCAAAGCTTTCCGTTTTCGTCATAACCAAAATAGACAGGATATCTTCCATCTCCAAACCCTGATTGTATCATGGGAATTGAGAGTTCTGAATTTGGTATTTTAAAGTTTATCCAGTCTCCACCCTCTCTTTGATAAACTGGATTATCCTCAGCATTATTTGCAAAAACCTCAGCAAAAAAATCATCATATATATTCTTGTTAGGATTTTCTGCATACCATTTATCTTTAAAATCACAGTATGCGTTTCTTGTCTCTACATCAACTATAGTTGCAAGACCAGCATCTACATTAAATCCAAATATGCTATCACCATCTACATCATCTAGATTTTCATCACCCTTAAGTGCCTCGTAATAAATCTTAGGGACGTTTTCTGTAAATCTCACTCTGCTTAGTGCGTACCTGTAGTGATCTTCTTCTAATTTTACAACTAACGTTTCAATTCTATATTTTCCCCTCGGCACAGATGTTAAATATGCTTTTTCATCTCTGTTTAGCCATACTAATGGATCCCTTACGAGTATGTTTCCTGTAGGAAATTCAATTTCACCCATATCCAAAATGAATATCTCCTTGCCCTGAATTTCCTTCATGTCAAAGCACTTTGCATAGTTTACCGGTGATGTAAGCAGGTTCTTGACCGCTTCATACCTTTTCTTCCATTCAATTGATGGTTGCAGCTTTTCCATAATACTCCCTTTTTAATTCAAAGTCTTACAATCATTCAAATAATGCTCAATCAAATGATTCATATTTCTTACTCGTTAAGTTCTCTAAAGCTATCTATATGATATCCGAAATAGCTTTTTCCGGACCTTCCGATAAAGATTCCATGCTCCGGCATATTAGAGATTTCACCTAAGAAAATCATAGGTAAATCATCGGAAAACGGATATTCAATTTGTATATCTTCCTTTATCGTAACAAGTGTTTTTTCTTTAATCATCCAAATCACCAAATTAATTCTAATAAACCTCGTATATCAAGTCTTTATCAGCATTAAATTCATCATCAAATTTAACTAGCAAATATAACTCTCCTGCGTGAGATTCTCCTGCATAGTATCCTAAAGCAAAGGTTCCATAACACCCACTAATATCAAACATTACATCTGTAAGTTCAAGTTCTTTTGCTTTATCATTAAGCTTTTCTTTTATGGTTTGAAGAGCAAAATTATCAAGAGTCTCAAGCTCTGCAGATAGTTTTGTCATTAGGCTTTCTTTGATATTACTTAAGCTATCTTCATTGTAACCTGTAAAGTTAAATTGTACTTTTTTTGAAAGCATGTGGCTAGTAAAATATATGCCTCCTGAGATTTCTTCCCAGTTTGTGCCATTAAACAAAGTTAGTAGTTCATCTTTATACATAAATCACCTTGCTAATCGTAATAATACACCCTTACATTATTCTTTTTTAGTTAGCTCTGCAATCTCTAATTCTTTCTTTGTTATGATTCTAAGTTGCATATTGCTAAAATATCATTTCCATCGCATATGAACGCATGATTTCCCCATATATCAATTAGCCTGTATGAAGAACATCCTCGTGGCATAGTAAAATCTATAACCTCATTATCTTCAATCTTGATAAGTTTCTGTTTTCCTTTCCATTCATCTGTTTTAAATATAGGTGATATTATCAGCCATTTTCTATCGCCTGATATCTTTCCTCTTACACCGTGTTTTCCCTTGAGCCTACTCAAATTATCTCTTCCCCATATCTTTTCTATAAATATTCCTGTTTTAGAAATCTCAAGGAACCAGTAATATCCTATAACTCCCATTCCTGCAGGATTAATAATGTTTCCTTCAAGAAAACCGTATATTTTCCCCTCTTTTTCCATTATCGATCCTATCATTGGGGGCTGATAGTTAAAATCTACCTTATCAAACTTACCATCTGCACGCTCTATTGCATCTAGATGTTTTTGTCTTATACTTTCATTAGCATATACACAGGTTGCACCAGCTAACCACTGAGCCTTTTTACTTGCAAAATCAACACTTAAAATAGCAAAGCTATTTGTAGCTTCTAGCGAATTTCCACACCTACACACGATTGGAAATCTACCATTTTCACCACATACAGCTATTTTCATAGGTATTACATTTACTGGCCAATCTTCGACTTCTATTTCTTTCCACTCCGCATTTATATCAGTCAACATCCATAACTTCTTTGTTGCAGGGCATAAAAGCATAACTCCTTCGTTACACGATAAAATCACAGGTTCCTTCCAGATATCTCTCTCATCCTTCGCTTCCGGACTTGATATATATCTAAATGTATCTTCTTTTATCCATACTAAACCACAACCAATGTCTTCTATCTCTGATGAAAAAAACACGATTTCATTTTCCCCGTGTGCTATCATGTTTTTTGCTGCAGCTGGACTGTACTTAAATGATTTATCAATTAACTTAGTCCCTTCAAATTTAAAACTTTTAATTATTTTTAACTTCATGCTCATTTGTCCTTAATCGTAATAATACACCCTTACACAATTCTTTTTTAGTTTTTTCCTTAGCTCTGTAATCTCTAATTCTTTACTCTTTGATTTGCCTACAAAAAAGGCTGTGTCTCGTCCAACACGCATAGATATCGAAATAAAGTATCTATCTCCGTTACATCTTGGTGCTCGTACCAAATTAATAGTAACACTTTCAATGTTTTTTATGAGAAATTTCCTCTTGCCTGGCATTAAACCGCTATGTATGTAAAGATATCCATCTTTGATATTATATGATGAGGAAAACTTTCCTCCGCTTTTCTTGCTTATTGAAAGTCTTCTATATATGATAATCAAAGATATGAGCGCTAATACTATGGTAATATTCCTAATAAATCCAACTTGAAATATATCGTTAAAGCCAGTTAACAAATATTTTAAACCCATTTTTTTCCTCTTGTTACGTTAATTTAAGAATTTGTATAATCTACTTTTCCTGTACTTCTTTTCCACAAATATGCTCTATTTCAATTTCGAACATCTGTACAGCTCTTCCAGAAGACATTATCGCATCAGTAATTAATTCTTCGGTTGGATAGTACTTTCTCGCGAGCTTTTTTAGTACTTCTATTGAAGCTTCATCTTGATCAAGCAGATGGCAACGACCAAATACAACTACACTCTGTAAATAAGGAGCCCATTCTTCATCCTTTACTATTTCATTACCGTAAACTGTAAAGCACACCTTATCATTAGCTTTGATTGAATCATACTTATGTCCACTTCTCGCACCGTGGAAATATATTTTTAGGTTTGCATCATCGAACAGGTAATTAACTGGTATCGCATAAGGATAAGCATCATCACCTATAACCGCTAAAACACCTCTTCTAGACTCTTTTAGAAGTTCCTTTGCAGCCTCATCAGTAATTGCGTTTTTCTTTCTTCTAAGCTCTCTAAACATCTCTTCCTCCTTAGCTACTCACTTCAGCAAATTTGTTTGTAATTTTGCTTTATATATACTATATTTTATCACATTTTCCTGAGCATTAAAAATCAAACCTGCTTATTTACTCCGACACAAAATAAAACCTAAGTTGAAAAACTTAGGTTTTACAATATAAATCATTCTAAATTATGCAGTTTTCTGTCTCATTATCTCAGAATACATATCATCTACAGTCTTCATTTGCACTATCTGTTCATTGTCGATTTCTACATCGTATAACTCCTCTATATCACAAAGTATCTCAACAATATCGTAGGAAGTCAGACCAAGATCGATAATCAATTCTGATGTTCCTTTTATCTCGCCCTCATCTATATCTGTGTATTCAGCGAGGTATTTAATTAGTTTATCCATGTACTACCTCTTTCCTTATAATCTTACCTAGTCTATTCTTCTTAAAATCCTCTAATCTAAGGTTAAATTTTCTTATTTTCTTATAGTTAGGCAATTTGCTGTTAAGTTCCTCAATTTCGTGTCCTATTATGTCTTTCAAATTCATTTTATCAATGTTTTGATATGATTCTTCTAGAACTAGTTCAGCTACAAGAACTTGGTTCCTACCTAATTTTTCATCGTGTATTAAAGCTTCTTTAACCTCTTCAAAAGACTCTAGCATTAATTCAAGTTCTTCGGGTAAAATATTATTTCCATCATCTAGCACAATTAGATTACTATCTCTTCCGGTAATAAAAAGATTGCTATCATCATCAATATATCCGTTATCCATGGTATTAAACCAACCCTCTGAATCTATCTGAGATTCTACATTATCTCTGCCATAACCATTCATAACTATATTGCCTTTGATTTTAATTAAGCCGTCCTCAATCTTAACTTTGCAGTACTCATCGACATTAACCTTTCCCACAGATCCTAATGGACTTCTCTTGCTTGCACAAGAAACAACAGGAGAGCATTCCGTTATTCCATATCCGTTTAAAAGATTTATACCTAAGTTTCTATAGCTTTCTATTACATCACCACCTAAGCTTGCACCACCACAGATAATATTTCTAAGATTTCCTCCGAAAATTTTTGCAGCAACTTGTCTATTATCTAACCCCTGTGTCTTTGATATAAAATTAATTTTCTTCAGTATTCCCTTTGCTATCATTGGCACGAAAAACATAATACCAGGTTTATATTTTATTAAAGCTTTATCAAGATTCTTTATATCATCAACAAGACAAAGCCTTATCCCCAAATAAAGCGGAGTAAGAACATTTGCAGTGATTCCAAACATATGGAAGATTGGTAATATAGGAATTGTATTATTTGCATTTTCAACAACTTCACTATCTATGACATTGGAGCAATGAGCAATATCAGAAAAAATACTGTCGCAAGAAAGCAATACAGGCTTCGGAAGTGATGTAGTGCCTGATGTATATATGATTGTCGAAATCTTGTACTCTATATCACTAAAGTCAGTCTTTGTTTCTTCGTTAACTTTTTCAATAGCCTCTATATCATATACTTCAATTTCCTCTCTTATCTTAGGTCTAATATATTCTTCTGCAATAACTACAGTTGCGCCTGCAAGTATAGTTGCAAGATATTCCACTATCCACTGATAGCTTAATTTGTTAGATATGAATATATTTTTTCCATTCATATCGTTTTGATAGATGATATTTGCCTTATCATATATATCTCTTATCAATTTTTTGTAGTCAATTTTGATGTCGTCACATTCTACTGCAACTCCATCATATTGCTTTATCCGATCCATAAAATTAAGTATATTCATAGGTCCTCCTACAAGCAAAACATGATTATTCAACGGATTTTAACGATTCTACCATATCAATTTTTCTAACCTTTGCACTCATTATTAAATTAATTATCAAGGATGTTGCAATTACAGTTAGAGAACATATTGCAAGCAATTTGAAATTAATAAATGCAATCCATTCAAAATTATCAAAGCAAACTATTTTTACATAGACCTTTAAGAAAGCTGTTGATACAAAGATTCCTATAATCCATCCAATTGCAATTACAAGAATGCAATCTTTTATAACTATTCCCCTTATTTCTTTTTGCATAAAGCCCAAGACTTTGAGTGTAGCATACTCTCTAGTCTTTTCTATAAAGTTAAGTGTACCTAAGTTGTATAGTATTATTATAGTCAAAAGGAATGATGCCATTATCAAAAGTCTAACGATTGAGTTCACACTTTCAACTAGCTCATTAAGATTACTTCTCTGTCTATCTTTAGTAATTATTGAGTTAAATCCTCCAATATCCTTTAATTCACTTTCTGAAATATTGTTAGCTAGAATAACATTAGGATTAAATTCTCCAAAATTCTCTTCGTAGTATTTCTTTGAAACTGCTATTCCCTGAGGACTAAGGGTCTTTGTAATATTGCTGATTTTTACATTAACCCAGTCATTCTCACCTAAAAGCCTTATCTTTACGTAATCACCTTTTTTAATATTAAGCTTTGTTGCAAGTTTGTGAGTTATTACTGCAGATTCATTGTCAAGATTTATTAACTTTCCAGACATATCCTCATATCTAATGAGATTCTTATTTTCTGATGCAACAAAAATTTCCTTTTTTGTTTGACCACCGAACTTCAAATCCATTTCTGTCTCATAGTTAAGCTGTTTTTCTGTATTCACCTTAGATACGCTACGAGGGTCAACTATAACTGCCCTAACTTCGTAGTTATACTGCTTGTCAAACACATAGTCATTAGAATAATCTATTGATTGCTTTATTCCAAGTCCTGCTACTAGTAGAACCATACCACCCATAACTCCAACTATTCCCATGACAAAACGAATCTTATTTCTGGAAATATCTCTTAGAACCCATCTCCAGTAATATGAGATTTTTGACCAAATAAAATTCGATTTTTCTATCAAAGGTTGCTTTGCTACTATGTCCATGTTGTTTGCATTTCTCATAGTTTCAGCTGGCATTCCTTTAAGGGCTTTGTTTGTAGCAAATAAAGCTGCAGACATGCAAATTAAAATCATGAGTGCAATAAGTAGATAGCTAGCATGTGCTTGAATTAAATCCCAGTGTGGCATCGTCAAAACAGTCTGCTTAACTTTCAGAAGCGATGGTGATGTCACCTTTCGTCCAAGTATTAGTCCAACTACAGATCCTAAAGCCGAAATGAAGAAACCGTAGAACGCATAGTGAAGTCTTATCGTAGATTTATTTATACCTATAGCCTTCATGGTTCCAATAATAATTTTCTGCTTTCCAATCAGCCTTACCATGGATGTGTACATTGTAAGTAGAGATAGTAATATAAATATCATTGAAAACAGAACTGACATTTTCTTCATCTGATCTGTCTCTTTCTTAAGTGTGTTATATGAATCTAAATTCTCTCTTGTAGATGTCTTTATATAACTTTCACCTACTACATTCTTTAATTTGCTTTCACTTATCTTAGAATCTGTTTTTAATCTTATTTCTGTATAAAATGGATACGGACTTAATTTGTTAAAATTTTCCTTGCTAACAAACGCATAACCATATTTTTTATGATTAGGTATAGTTTCAGAAAACGAGCCTGTATAGTAAATATACTCTGAATCCAGCACAAAACCCTTAACTTTGAAGCTTTGGTGCTTCATCTTAAATTCTAGACTTATCTCATCACCAATTTTTATCTTATTTTTCTTTGCAAACTTACTATCAAGCCATATTCCATCTGAGTTCACATCATACTTTTCTCCTTCAATAAGCTCAGGTTTTAGGCAATCAGTATTATCCATTGCATTTAATTTTACATTATTTTCCGTTCCAGAAAGCGTTGTTTGCAATGATGAAGCTAAAGTTACTTTTCTCACACCCTTAATATCTTTAAGTTCATCTTTAATATTTTCATTAAAGCCTTTTGTGTAAATCCATTGATCTGCTAAATTTGTTCTATTTGCATAATTCTTTGCCGATATACTCGCCCCATTCCAAACTGAAGCCATGCCAGAGAATATCATTATTGATATAAGTGCCATAAAGAAAACCGAAATGAACTGCATCCAGTACTTCTTTATATCTCTCAACATTTTTATTATCAGATATCCCATTACCACTCAACCTCCATTATGCTCTTTGGATGCTCATTTTTTTCTACACTTAGAATCTTGCCATCCTTAAGCCTTACTAGGTTATCTGATATTTCCTCAAGTTTGGAATTATGAGTAACTATGATAAGAGCTATCTTGTTTTCCTTGGCTGTATTCTTTAGAAGGGATAGAACTTTAGTTCCAGTCGCACTATCTAATGCTCCTGTCGGTTCATCGCACAGTAAAATCTTAGGATTTTTTACAAGTGCCCTTGCAATTGAGAGCCTCTGTAGTTCTCCCCCTGAAAGATTTGATGGAAAAAGTGACTTTCTCTTAGTTAAACCTACAGCCTCAATTACCTCATCAACATCTAGGGGATTTTTGCTTAGCTTTGCAGCTATAGCAACATTCTCCCTAGCTGTCAATGAAGGTATCAGGTTATAAAACTGAAACACAAATCCTATTGATTCCCTTCTGTATAACTCAAGCTTCTTCTCACTGAAACCTGCTACATTTTGACCATTGAATATGATATTTCCTTCAGTAGGTCTATCCATTCCTCCGAGTAAATTTAGCAAGGTAGATTTTCCCGAACCTGATGGTCCTAATATTACAGTGAACTCTGCTTCTCCTATGGAAAGATCTACCTTATCAAGAGCACGAATTTCATCGCTTCCCATTTTGTATATTTTTGAAACCTTATCAAACTCAATTAACATTTGGATTTAACTCCTTTCATTCATTTAACTACAGTATTTAAACAGTAAACAGGAGATATTTCCTCCATATCCATAACTAATTCCTATGTAGTATCCATCCTGTTCAAACCTATTCAAATCCTTGTATTCACTTATGTTTACCAGGAAATCTGCTGATAATCCATGAGCATATTTTTTCATATTATTATAGAAACATATTTCATCATTAGAACCAGCTTTAATAATACTTGACCAAGCATCTCCCCAAAAATTTGGAACAAAAAAGTTTCTTATCTCGCTTCTTTGTATTAGGTTAGCCTTGCATAAATCATCAATTAGACAATTTACCGAATGTATGAACAAAAAATAATTATCATTTGCTATATGGATATTCTTTATGTCTACTAGTTCATAACAAGACTTTTCCCTACTTAATGTCACCCCTGAAATGTTATCCGAAAACAACATGCGTTGCTCTGGCCTATCATAATAACAATTCTTTGGGAGTATATCATCGCTTATACAAAGAACATTGTTTAATTTTTCGTTATTTCTTAGTAATCTATTTGCGTGTTCAATACAGCTAAATAATCCATTGCAAGCCTGCTGAGTTATACCTATATGCGGAACCGATTTATTTAGTTTATCAAGACACCTATTCAGTGGATAATCTAGAAAGTATTCCATGAACCTTTTTTCGTTTAAATTAAAGTTCTTATATTCTATAAATGTGCTGTTATACAAAATATAATTTATATTCTCAATCTCATACTCTTCTATAAAGTTATCTTGAATACTCTTTTCATAGCATTCCTTATCCTTATTTGATACATAGCATCCCACATATCCGAAATTTTCAAGATTGCATTCCTCAGAAAATACAAGATTATTTGATTTAAGCATTTTTAAGTCGTAAAATTCTCCAAATCTCACATCTATATTTTTTAAATATAGTTTATGCATAGCAATAGCATTTCCTTTCCGCTCGTATCTATGACTATTTTCTTTCTCTCCGAGTTTCAACTTCCAAAGGCGCTTATTCATACATGTCCTCGATTCTAAAATCAGGGAAATACTTAAGAGCCTCATCTATGTCGCTTACAATACCGATGCATTTTGGACTTCCACAACCCTTTTGCAGTCCTGAAAGAGCATGTTGAAAATACGCATAGTTTCCACCATGTATAGCTAGAGCAATCGATTGTACGAATACACCGTATATTGAAGGTGGCCATAGATTTGAAAAATAGAAGTTCCTTTTTACATCAAAACTTTTACCAGCATGTTTCCATAACTTAGAAAAAACTTTCATAAGTATTAGAGCTATTTCACCTGCTCCTTTCGCATTCTCAATAAAGTCTTCCCTTAGCAATATTCTTTCGCCATTCTCAAGCATGTGACTTGTTACTTTAATATTACTTAATTCGTATATTTCACCGTCTTCGTTCATGCAAATGTCATTTTTTTTAAAGTTAAATCTTACATTATACCTTAGCTTTTTATCATTTAGATTAGTAACATCAAAGAGATCTATTCCATCATCATCAATCTTTGCAAATGTACTTTCATTATATAGTTTTGCCCCAGTCTTCATGTAATTCTCATAAAAACTTATGGCTCCTACAACTAACTCATGCGTATGCCTGCAACATAAAATTAGTGGATCTTGAATTTTTTTATTTTCAATGCTTAGCTTTTCTCCTATAAGAACCTCCTTAAGTTTTCTATTAAGGAAAAGTCTTGCACAAGGCATACCTTGAGACCCTTTAAAGTTTTCCTTTAGCTCAACCGACTTTATAGTTCTGTTTGCATTTTCAATTTCAAGGATAACTGTAGTAGGAAGCTTTGTATCAAAACCATTGATATCAGCAAGATTGCACTGCCAACAAAGCAATGTCGAAGTTGTCTCAGACTCGGATATTTTAAATCCAAAGATTCTCTTACAAGATACATCCTTGAGATTTGTTTCTGAAATCAGACCTAAAATATCATCGTAGTTTTCTATATCCCTTCCTATCTCAAAATTGCTTTCCATGCTAATCAATCCTTTTTGAAATTTTTATCCATATACTCAAGTATTTTCATTGGGCTACTAACCTCGGTAATATCATTTGTCTCAAACTTAAACCCTGTCATATCTTCAATATCCGTTATCAAAGAATATACACTTAACGAGTCCATTCCTAGTTCTTGGAAGTCCTCTGCAGACATTATCTTTTCCTCTGTCCATCCGTATTTATCAGAAAGTAACTCTACTAACTTATCCTTATATTCCATATCATTTATTCTCCTTATATAAAACTCTCTTATCTTCAGGAATTCCCTCAATGCACCATTCCTTTAAGAGTTTTTTATCTATTTTTCCTGCAAGAATTATAGGCATTTCAGAAATGAACTCAATCTTATCTGGTTGTTTATAATTAGATAGATTTTTAAATAAATACTGTGTGATCTCACTCTTCTCGATACTTTTTCCAGCTACTGGAACAACAAAGGCTATAATTTCTTCTCCAAGAACCTCGTGGTCTCTACCAACAACTGCCACTGTCTGCACATTCGGAATTTGCAAGATTTTTTCTTCAATGTCACTAGGATATACATTGAAACCGCCTCTTATTATCATGTCCTTGCATCTTCCAACAATACTAATATTTTCTCTATCATAATATCTTGCTAAATCACCAGTGTATAACCATCCTTCATCATCAATTACGGCAGCAGTTTTTTCAGGCTGATTATAATACTCCCTCATGTTATAACCTCTTACGGCAAGCTCACCTATTTCGCCGTGTGGCACACTCTTTCTTGTATTTTGATCTACAATTTTTATTTCAACACCAGGAATAGCTCTTCCCACCGTATTCATTCTCACATCTAACGGGTCGCCAATTCTTGTCATTGTTACAACACTTGTTCCTTCTATAAGTCCATAGGCATTTAAAAGTTCACAGTTTAACTTTTCCTCAATTCTCTGCGCAAGCTCAGGACTGCATAGGGATCCAGAAACTACAAGTTTCTTTAATCCACTAAACTTTGTAAAATTAATTATTCTACAGTTTAATAGTAAGGTCCACATAGTCGGCTGGGTATGCAATATCGTATCTTCAGCTTTTGATACTTCTCTTAGAATATCGTTAGGATTGAAGCTTGAAATCATCTTAAACCTTTCCTCTGTGCAGAAGTTTATCAAAAGACTAAGGAATCCCTGAGCTGAGTACAATGGTGCAATGGAAAATGGTCTATCCACATCCTCTGACCAAAGCTTCGTACTATATAGTGAAATCTTAACTATATCATTGTTCTTTAGAACTACTCCCTTAGGCATTCCAGTTGTTCCAGAAGTGTACGAAATCATTGCATCATCATTTGCATCTATTTCTTCAAGATTTTCTAAACCATCAAAGTCTGATTTAAGAAGTTCATCAAAACATAAACCTTTATGTCCATAATGGTTTTCACCCATATAAATTACCTTATCAAGTTTATAATCATGATCTTCTATTTCATCAACAACCTCATGCGGAGCCATTGTTCCAACAAGTTCTTCGGTTATCAAAACTTTTGCTTGGCAATCTCTCAAAATATTTTCTATCTCGCCAGACTTCCATCTATTATTTATCGGCACAGGGAGTGCTCCTACATAAAAGAGTGCAAAATACGAATAGATGTACTCTATTCTGTTATTCAAAAGTATCGCTACCTTCGTACCCTTCCCGATTCCCATCTTCAAAAAGCTAGCTGAAATACTTTTGATATGGTTTAATAGCTGATTATAGTTAATTAGCTCTGTATCGAATAAAATTGCGTTTTTAACGCTGTTTTCTGTACATATGGTATCTATCAAAGTCCTAAGTGTATAATCCCCTACACCCCTTAAATTATTAATTGTATCAGCAATGGCAATTGGACTTTCAATTAACTTCAAATCAAGATTAGCTAGGTTAAATTTAACATTAAAATATTTTTCGAGTTCAAAGATCATATTTACTAGCTGAAGTGAGTCAAGTACACCACTTTGAACAAAAGGTATCGTTGCAGGTATTTCTACACCAGGAACAATTTTTTCATTTAGGAACTTTATAACTTGTCTTTCTGTTACTACATTCATCTTCGTTCACCATAAAACCCTTATAATTTCATCGTCAGTGTTGCCATACTGATTCCGTTTCCGAAACCGAACAGAACAATCTGTTGACCGCTATTTAGAGAGATTCTCTTTTCTTCAAGTGCCATAGATATTGCAATAGGAATTGACGCACAGCCATTGTTGCCAAGAAACTCAACCTGATCAACCATTTTTTCCTTAGGTAGTTCAAGCATCTCGCAAGCCTTTACTGTAAGGTACTTAGTTATCTGATGAGGTATAAACAGTGATACTTTATCCTTATCAATGTCTAGCTCAGTAAATGTAGAACTATAAAACTCTATTGATCTTGCAAAATTTGTCTTAATCATCTCCTTTGTTTCATTTTGGAAGTAGAACATATCAACATCATGAGCATGCATTGTTCCTCCACCCCAAAGAACACCATCATCCCAATAGCATCCTACTGACTTAAATTTTGATTTATATATATCTTCGCTGCATTTTTCTGCTCTAAGTACAATTGCACCACCACCATCTCCGATTGCAAAGGTTGCATTAGCATTTTGTATCTCTTCTGCTGTCTTATAGTTTGTTTGAAGGAATCTGCTCAAAACTTCCCCCGCAACAATAAGAACTGTGTTTGCTCTCTCAGTCTCTATATACATATTTGCTATTTCAATTCCAGTTAAAAATCCATTGCAAGCATTTTTCACATCATAGCAATTTGCATTTTTGCATCCTAGCTCATTTTGAATTTTCATAGCTGTCGCAGGTTCCATAAAATCCTGAGTAATAGAACAAAACAGGAGTAGATCTACATCACCTGCTGTAATATTTGCTTTTTCAAGCGCCATTTTACCCGCTTTAATAGCATAGTCGGAGGAGTTCTCATGATCTTCTGCAAACCTTCTCTCCCTTACTCCACTTAGAAGTGTCGACATTCCTTTTCTAATATTAAACTTGTCAAAGTTCATCTTTGCCTCTAGTTCATCAGATGTAACTATTCTGCTTGGTAGCGCATGTCCTGCGCCAATTATCTTTGCTTGATATTTCATATATTCCTCCATACCTATAGGCTTACATATTTTCTTATCTCTTCAACTGTATCTTCATCCCACTTGCTTACATCTAGTCCCTTCTGTGATAGGAATGCATATACTAGTCTTTCGACACCAAATGCAAAGCAAGATGTGTAGCAATACTCTCCATTTGTTTTTTTGATATTGTATGGCTTTGTAAAATGCGTTCTATGATAATTCACAGATGCGCATGATATGTATTCATCATTATTTGGAATTAAAAACTTGTATTCTAGTTTTGAATTTCCTATCATCTGGAAATACTTTAGTTTCTTGTAGTTGCTAGCGAAGAATGAATCATTTGCAGTTTCACATTTTGAATTCAGAGAAAATTTGTCTATCCAAAACTCAACAAGTTTCTTTGATTCATCAATATATGACTGCATTTTTTCCCCTTCGCCAACGAATACATACTCCTTCATATAAAATTCGTTTAATCTGCTAAGCTCTTTGATATTTGATTCTTCATTTCTGAAGCATTTACCAGATACAAGAAAACATCTAACCTCATTCTCGTCAAAGATATCATTCTCCATAGATGGATATACCGCTGCACAGGTTGCATGTCTCAAAACATTTCTTGGAATAAATGTCTTCTTTAGTACCTCATCCATACCTTCACTTGAAGCATTACAAGAGGCAAATTTTTCATATGTATCAATATCATTGTTTAGCTTGGTTTGAAACATCATGTAATGTGGAAAATTCTCAAAATAGCCTCCTTTTACATACTCAGCTACTGGGAATAAAACTGGATATACTTCCTCATATACGTCATCAAATGCATTATATGCATGCTCATTTATTTTCTTATCAAAATACTCATATATTCTCAAAAAAAGCCCTGAATAGGCAAATGCACCTGGAGATAGTTCTCTTACTATCTTTTCTTTAATCAAATCTCCAAATACATTGTCCTTGTTCAAAGGCATTCTGTCAGTAAAGTCCTCTATTACGACTTTTTCAAGTTCTGAGCCTTGCATAGTATCTATGATACTCACAAGTCTAAATAATTCTTTTTTTACTTCTTCATTGTGCTCATCTTCGCAGTAGATAGTCACCTGGTTTTCACTTTTATCAAAGCTTTTAACCTTTGAAGAAATATAGGGTATCATGTCGAAAAACACCCTTAGATCATCATTTTTTAGATTGTCCACAGTAAAGTCAAACATTTTACACTCCTTTAGTCTTTCTCGTTTATTAAGTATTTTTTAGCGTACAAACATGGATAGCCTTTTTCGATTGTAAAATTAGTTAGTCTTCGGTATCTTTAGTTAGTTATCACTAACTAAAAGGATAGCACTCTTTAATTATATTTTCAATATATTTTTTATACAGAAATTATTGGAAAATATAACAAAATTCACAATTATACTTTGTAATTTGCTCAGATGAAAAAATTATGTATAAAAAACTCCCTGCCACTACATGACAAGGAGTTATGCCTTAACTATTTATTTTTATATCTATACTTTATACTTAGCCTGAGGGCTGCAGAACTGAACATTAATGCTATCAACGTCATAAAATCATTTTCATCCCCTGTATTTGGGTTAGGTTTCTTTGGTTTTGGATCTGGATTTGGTGGATTCTGTGGTTTCGGATCAGGCTCAGGTTCATCTGTTATATTTGTAATTACAAAACCTTCGTTCTGATTGCCAGTAATTCTAGTTTCATAACCATCTAGCGCCGTTTCTTTTACATAGTATTCATACTTTACTGGGTCACTGAATTCTGCTACGTAATACTCTTGAAGATTTTTAAATATGTATTTCCAATTATTATTCTTGTTCAATATTACATTTCCAACAGATTCATCAATATGCTTTTGTCTAATCGTACCTGTATTGACATCGTAATATTCAATATCACATGTCCTGTAAATAGTAACTTCTACACTATCCTTCTTCTTGCCTATCCATTTTTTCTCTACTGGCACATCTATCAAAGATTTATTTACTATTATATCGCCAAATATACCGTTTGCAAAACCTACCGTATATTCAGGAACAAATCCCTCTACAGGTACTTCTCTAACTTTGTAAACATATTGATGGCCATCATTCTCATCAAAAATTGGATAATCTTTAAACACGCCAGTCCAGTTTGTTGCCTTTGAAATCTGAATCGTATCAATAGCATTACCGTCTTGTAAGAGTTCCACACTGATAAAGTCTGGAAGAGGTCTTGATGGCTTTCCTACTTCTTCCCTTGGCTGAGTAGATGGATTTAACTGAACTGGTGTAAAAGCTAAAGATGCAGGTGATGGAGTAACTGGAATTACATTCCATACTTTTCCAACATATATATCACGCAAAGCAAGGCTTCTAATTACATATCCATCTACAGGATTTCCAGAAAGCTTACTTTTATATTTTATCCCATCATCTTCTAATCTAAATGCTATGGTATAGTTTATTTCTCTTCCTGCAGGATCGAGTTTGGGCTGATTAGTAAATACATGCCCATTTTTGTAGCTTCTTATTCTAACTGTTTCTTTTACTTGTCCATCCGCGACGAGATCAACTTCCATGTTACTGCTTATAAACCCAATCCACTTAGTTTCTACAGATATATTCATGTTGTTTGCTGGATCTTCTGCAAATGAAAAGCTTTGGCCTATGAGAAATACTGAAATTAAAACAACAAAAAATGTCAGCCCAAGTATGCGTTTTTTTCTACCAATCTTCATAAGTTCTCCCCTAATTTTAGTTCAATCTAAATAACCCTTTCATGTAAATTAAATCATAAATTCACACATTTCGCAATAATAATATATAGTTTTATATTTAGTTTTTTATTGAAAATATAACATTGAGTACAAAAAACTCCCTACCACACGGTAAGGAGTTACACATCAAAGTCTATTTAACTTTTTTGCATCTATACTTTATGCTAATAATCAATGCTCCTGCACTGATTATTAGCCCTAGGTACAGGTATAAATTGCTTTCGTCACCAGTGTTAGGTGTCTTAGGCTGTGGTGGGTTCTTAGGAGCAGGAGTTTTTGGATTGATTTCCTTATTTGTAACAACAAAACCGCTGTCCTGATTACCAGTTATTTGTGTATCATAACCTGGGATACTTTTCTCTGTTACGTAGTACTTATACTTAACCCCATCTACTCCTTCTGGAGTGTAGAATTCATATAAGCTAGAAAATGTATGCTTCCAGTTATTTGCAGCATTAAGCTCTACTGTAGCTACTTCTTCATCCACTTTAACCTTGACATGCTTATTTAATGTGTAGTCAAATTTCATATATTCACATGCCCTGTGTAATGTAAGTTCAGCCTTTGATTGACTATTGCCTATCCATTTCTTTTCGACAGATACATCGATTAAGGATCTATTCAAAATTATATTACCATTAAAATAGCTAGTTTCGTATCCAGCTAACGGCTCTTCTTTAGTCGTATATTTAATTTCGTGTCCATCATTCTCATCATATCTAGGATAATCAATAAATCTGCCTTCCCAGTCATCATCCTTTGTTAGCTGCATCGTTCCGACAACAACCCCATCTGCAAGCAGATGTACTGTGATAGCATCTGGAATAGGTACGCTCGATACTTCTACTGGAGCTGATATCAAAGCATCAAAATCCGGATCATAATCTTCAATAACTTCTTCAGTTATTGTTGCTTCCCTAGCCTGCGCTGCCGTAGCTTCGGACAAAGACTCTGGATCCTCAGCATGTGTTCTAGAATCTAGGTTTGTATCTATAATGCCAGTCATTGTATGCGAGCATGCAGGTTCAGGATTCCCCGGATCTAAGCTTGTAGGTTCCATGCCGCCCATTGTAGGAGGACACGCAGGGTCAGGATGCCCTGGAATAACTATGTTAGGCATGACATTCCATACCTTACCTACATAGATATCTCTAAGTGGTACAATCTTAATTACAAAGCTATTTGTAGCATTTCCACTTAGGCTATATTTGTATTTTACACCATAATCTGCTGCATCATATGTAATTGTATAATTGATTTCTGTACCATGAGAATTATACTTAGGTACATTTAGAAACTTAGATTTCCAGTCTGTGTCGTATGTTATAGTAATAGTTTGTTTGAGTTCGCCGTCTGCCATAAGATTAACATTAACAGGAACTCTATAGTTTCCTTTCCAATCCACTTCTACTGGAATGTCAATATTAGATGATGTCGCTGTTTCAGCATAAGTTGATTTAGCGCTCTGACCAATAATTAGAATTGCAATGAAAACGATGAGCAGCATCAAGCTAGTCATACGTTTTGCATGTCTCCTTTGCATATTCGTTCCCCCTTGTTTTTTGACACCGTGTCATGTATACCAATATAATTAATTAAATCATATTTTCGTTAGAATTGCAATATTTTTGGTCAATTGTGTATATTGAGTCCAATTTATTTCTAATAAAGATTTTGCTAATAATTTTACATATATCATATCAAAATAAAACGAGGAGTTTAGCAAATAAATGAATTGCCTCTCCTCGAATTACGGGTTTAAATTAATCTATAAAGATTTTATTATGCTCTTCTTTTTATAGCCATGATCGCAATAAACATTGAACCTGCAATTAGGAATGTATATACATATCCTAGGCTTCCTATATCACCTGTATTAACAGGCCCTGATACTTTTGCAATATTAATGCTTGTGCTTGCTGAACCATTATTGAAGCTTACTGTAATAGTGTGATTTCCATTGCTTAAACCTCTTAAGTATGATGATTTAATGCTAATTCTTACACTTCCGCGTACAGCTTCATAATTTGATGGATCAAGTTTCTTACCATCAACCTCAACTCCTATAAAATTATCGAATGTCTTATCATCGTTAGTTTTTGCCTTTACAACTAGCAACAAATCCTTGTTAGAATCATTCCAAACAGTATTTGCTCCAGATTCAAAATAATACTCACTTGCATTATTATCTTTTTTAGCACTTTCAGTGTCTGGTTTAGCTGGCTCTGGCTTTGTTGGCTCCGGCTGAGTATTATTTATCTTCTCTGTGCCAAAATCTGCTGCCTTAGGTACCGATGTGATATCATTCCAGTAAAGTGGCTGGTCGCTTTCGCTTGATCCATTTAAAATCTTACCATCGTTTGCCTTTCCAATTGTGTTATTTGATATTTCAATACCATCTGTATATGCTTTTCCTGGGGTTGAACCCTTTCCGTATGAGTTTCCGCCGTTTAGAACTGCATTTGAAATACTGATCTTACCATTTCCTGAAACTGCATTACCTGCAGTACCCCATGTTGAAGCACCTCCGATTGCAACTAGCTTGCCTTCACCACCTACTTCACCATTGCTTAACTCAAGGGCATTCCCACCTATTGATGTGGTAGCCATTCTTCCTCCACCGTATAGTCCAAGAGTTGAACCACTTGTGATGTTTAGCTTACCATTCTCAACCTTAAGCGCTGGCTGTCCGCCGACCTTCTTGCCATTATACTCACCAGTTGCTGACTCGTCGCCACGGATGTAGACTTCTCCAACGACATTCACATTACCCTTAACAACAACTACAGGAGTATCTATTTTCTTTGCCTTTGTTCCATCTGTTAGGAAGTTGGCATTTGAATACACCTTGGAATTTGTGATTGTAGCTCCATCCTCGAGAATAAGCTGACCATTTATCATTGCACCATTTGTGAACTTTGAATTACCCTTATGGTCTGTCTCATGGTTCATGCTGAATGTACCACCATTTTCGACAACGATTTCTCCGTAGATGGATGTGTCCTTAAGATTTAACTTTGCTCCATCCTTTACGACAATACGAACACTGCTGTTAACAATCATATTTACCATTGTTAAATCAGCACCTGATGGTATGATTAGAGTATGCTTTGTTGGCATGCCCTGCTCAACAGCTTCTCCTAGCTTACCATAAACACCGCTTGTATTTGAACCATACCAAGCTTTGATATCTTTTGGAAGAGTTACAGTCTGTGATGAATCATGAGTAAAATGCTTGATTAACCAAGGATTCATATCCCAGATATACTTTCCATCATGCATTTTTCTTGAGTTCTCTATCTTTAGATAATCAACAAGCTTCTCATCAGTTCCAAATACCTCAAAGTAAAGTATATTTGATGTAACTGTTCTTCCTGCTGCATCCTTAACATTTACCTTTACTGGATACTTACCTACTTTCTTAGGTACTCCAGCTAACGTAATTGCACTGTCGTGCACATTATATGAAGCTGTCATTCCTGAGTCCGCTGCTAACTCGATATTAAACTGCTTGCGATCAACATATAGATTTTGCATCTCGTTAAGTGGCTTCCATGCTGATTCTGGTACGACTGAATCTGGGCTTTCAACCTCAGCTGCCTGCACCTGAACATTGCTGTTCTTATTTATAGAAGCAGACATGCTTGCACCTGATACTGCATCGTACTTCTGCTGACCCTGGATAGCACCTTCAAATGAGCCTACAAGCCTAATTTTTAGAGTCTTAGTTGAGTTTACAGTTTCATCTGTCTGCTCAACCATCCTCTGACCTGCTTTGTTTGATCTCACATATTTATAGTTATATGTCTTACCGCTCTTTAGCGTGATTGAAATGAGTGCGCCATCACGTGGCTCATTCATGATGATTGCACTTTTTTCTTTATCTAAATAATAACCACCATTAAAAGTTAGCCACTTACTAGTCTTAGCTTCCTGGACAGCACGGTTAAACTGGATTTCCTTAATCTGATTTATAGCCTCCTTAGGCTCAAGATTTAGCATGAAATCGCTGAACGTGCTATAATCAGTTGCTTTTAGATTTGTAATATTGCTTCCTGGATTTTCCTGGTCCTTATTTCCGGTATCAGGCTTAGGTGTATCATTTCCCTTATTTTCAGAAGTCTTTAGTTCAAATCTCTTGCCTTTTGTCGCAGTTCTCTTGTACACATAGTTATACACACTGCCACTTTTCATAACAACAGAAACTGAAGCGTCATCACTTGGCTCGTTCATTATTATCTTGTTGTTATCCTTGTCTAAATAATATCCGCCATTAAAAGCCTGCCACTTGCTGGTCTTAGCTTCCTGCTCGACATCATTTATCTTGATCTTTTCGATGTTTGCCACATATCCCTTTGGCTCAACCTCAACTTCAAACTGCCCTAGGAAAGAAGCATCCTTTAGCTTTAGTTCCTGAGCATTTTCTTGATTTGCTGTACTCTCCTCTGCCCTTACAACAAAACTAGCATTGAAAGGTGTCAATACTAGGAGCATTGCAATTAAAAATATGCTTGATACACTCTTGATTTTACTCATTTTACCACCTTAAAATTCTTAATAATAAACATTTACTAATTTAGGTTAGCAAAGGCTAACCTACTTGTCAATATCTATGTATTGAAAAAGTGACCTAAGCTTATGATTATCTCAGCTTATGGTCACTATCTATAAGGGGGTATTATTTATTTAACTTATATCTTGGGGATTTTAAAGGTGGTATTACACCTTCTATAAAGTTTTATTAAAAATTACAATAACTAATCTATTTACTTTGAAGCTTTCACTCCTACCTGCTTCAGCTGGTTAGTCAGGTTTTGAATCATCTGTCCAAGCTGCTTTAATACCTGTTCAAGAGCTTTAGTATCTTGGTTTGCATTATTTGAGATGGAATTTCTTGATCCATTTTGATCACCTGGGCCTCCCTGTGGTGGCTGGCCCTGCGAGCTTCCTGGACCCTGCTGTCCGCCTGGGCCTCCCTGTGGTGGCTGGCCCTGCAAATTTCCTGGTCCGTTCTGTCTGCCTGGGCCTCCTTGTGGTGGCTGGCCCTGCAAATTTCCTGGTCCGTTCTGTCCGCCTGGGCCTCCTTGTGGTGGCTGGCCCTGTGAATTTCCCGGTCCGTTCTGTTCTCCTGGGCCTCCCTGTGGTGGCTGACCCTGTGAATTTCCTGGACCCTGCTGTCCACCCGGACCTACCTGTGGTGGCTGACCACCTTGTCCATTCTGTTCTCCTGGGCCTCCCTGTGGTGGCTGGCCCTGTGAATTTCCCGGTCCGTTCTGTCCGCCCGGGCCATCTTGGCCATTTTGACCTCCTTGGCTTCCGTTCTGTTTATTCTTAGAAGCCTTCGATCTATCATTTGTAGTTTTAGATTTTTCGGTGGATTTATTGCTCTTACTTGATTTTTATGATTTAGTGGTCGACTTGCTTGTTGAAGCCTCTTTGGATGAACTTACCTGTGTGGTTTCTTTATTTGAATCATCAGCGTATGAGGCACTTGTCAATAGCGACGCTCCTCCAATACTTGTTACAGTTAGAACACCTGCTAAAAGCGATGCTGCTAATCTTTTATTTAATACGTCTTTTTTCAAGACATCACTTCCTTTCTGCATTTAACTTTGTGATTTAACTTACCTGCATTATGCACCATGCAAATGTAGAAGGATTGGCGAAAATGTGAAGTAAGCATACAGAAAGAAGCAATAAAATGTGTATATCTCGTGTATGAATATAGATTTTTAAGCCCATATAAAACAAAACAAGCCGTGTAAATTCATTGCTTTACAGGCTTGTAAATATTGCTTTTTTATTTATTTTTTTTGTTTATTATTCCAGTTATCCCATGCCATATACATGTAACCGGATGATAAATAAGCATGCGTGGTCCGCTAAATCTCATGACATTACGAATCTTTTCCTTCATTTCAGGTGAATAACAATGCACAGTACAGTTATTACAAAAGGTTTTCGTTTCCATAAAAGGACATCTTTCACTTCGCTTCTTGGAATACTCAAGTAAAGCCTTGCATTCCTCACATAATCCATCTGCACTTTGATCCTTATGATTCTTCTTACAATATAGCCTAATCATCTGATTGACCATATTCTGCTCTCTTTTTCTTTTTAATTCAAGATTATTATTGCTCATATTTTGTCCTAGTACTTAGTGTAATCCTCGGGTGCATACTCATCAAAATGGATTTTCTTATCAAAAACAGCCGTTTCATCTATATGTGCAAACGTGCTTTGCCCATATTTCCTATATCCACTATGTCCTGTGCACACGACTTTAACAGGCTTATTTTTAAGAGTCTCTCTAAGCTTTACCAAGGATTTCTTATTCATATCTGGAAACTGAGTAAAGAAATCAAAGAAAGGATATCCCCCATTTTTATTAATAGCAAGGCAGTCTCCACTAATCAAAATACTTTCATCTACAAGGTAGCACATATGACCTAAAGTGTGACCTGGCACGTGAATAGCTTCAACCTTTATTCCATTCACATCGGTAACTTGCCCATCTGAAAGTAAAATGTAACCTTGTTTTAGACTCACTCCAACATTAAGCTTTACGAAGCCTAGCTTTGTCATTCTGTGCATCTTACCAGTAATATACTGTTCTTCATCCTTGCCAATATATACTTGAGCGTTTGGGAATATGTTATTTCCATTTTTGTCAATACCACCAGCGTGGTCGACATCAACATGAGTTATGAATACATGTTCAATATCATTTGCGTTTATGCCTATCTTTTCAAATTCCCTCTTAACATTTGGAAAATTCCTGTGACCAGAATCAAACGCAATAGTCATTCCTTCTTTAGTATAAAACCAGAGATTTACATCCTCTTCCCGAATACATGATATTCCACCATAAAAAATTCCTGAATTTGATGGATTTACAGCTCTTGTTCCCTTCATTAGGTGTTTCTTTACATGCTTGTCAAAGAAATATATGGTTCCCACAAAATGCTCCTTATTGATAAATCAAGCTAATCAAAGCTCTACTAAGAATCAATTTCCTTTCTTATAAAATCGCAATATGCTGCGTTATCCCTAGTAATCTTGGTGCAGTGACCATAGCCATCCCATAATTTTAAATTAGCATGTGGATAGTTCTTCGGTAGGAATTTTTTTGCACTCTTTAAATCAAACTCTTTTGATCCATACGTGAAGAGGCACTTTCTCTGTTCTGCTTCTGTCAAAACTGGAAGTTCAACAAACGCACAGTCATGAATTATATTTAAAATACTTTCTTCATTCATTGCAATGAATGTATCTGCCATAACCGATGCTTTTTCACCGTATAGCTTCGTCATCTTTTTTACTGCAAGCTCTCTATTTTCAACTGCCTTTCTATGTTTTTTTATAAACACTTTTTTTATAAAAAACTCCTGAATCCATGAATTTTGCCAGAGGCTGCATCCCTCAAATATTACTTTTTTAATCTTAAGATCTTTGTATCTAAGTAGTTGCAAGAGTATTACGCCTCCTAGAGATGCTCCGTACGCAAGTTCGAGTTCTTTTATTCCATGTGAATTTAAATATTTGTAAATTTCTTCAGCTTCCTCTTTTGATGTATGGTATGTTTTATCTATCGACTTACCGTGAGCTGAAAGATTTGGAATTATATATCTTAAATCACTACCTAAGTTATCTGCCAGTTGAACTTTCATTCCCTCTGCTGAAGATAGCATAGGATGAATAAATAAAACAGTCCTATTGTTTTCTGAATTTAGATCGAGAGCCTTCATTTTGCCTCCAAAGTGTAATCTATCAAAGCGTTAGTTTACACTAACATCCTAACACTGTGGCTATCAAATTTCAATACCTTAACTTAATCAAAATGAGGAGTAGACACATTTATCCACTCCTCTGATTCTTATTTATTTACTTACAAATCCATGCTGTTTAAGAAAATCTCTAGCTACAGTTTCTGCAGATTTTCCTTCTATTCCTACCTCATAGTTCATCTTACTCATCTGTCCTTCTGTAATCTTACCTGAAAGCTTGTTTAGTATTTCCTCAAGCTCTGGATACTTCTTGAGTAGTTCCGCCTTCATAAGCGGTGCTCCTTGGTAAGGTGGGAATAGATGCTTATCATCCTTTAAAATCTTAAGCTTATATTTTGTAATTTCTGGATCTGTTGAGTATACCTCCATAATCTGTATATCGCCTGACTGTATAGCACTGTAGCGAAGTGCAGGCTCCATAGTTGCAACATTTAGATTTAGCCCATACTCTGACTTCAGTCCTCTGTTTCCATCATCTCTATCATTAAATTCTAAAGTAAATCCAGCCTTGAGCTTATCCTCGACTTTCTTAAGATCCGATATTGTTTCAAGGCCATATTCCTTTGCAATATTTTTTGGAACAGCGATAGCATATGTGTTTTGGTAAGCCATCGGCTTAAGTAAAACTAGATTATCCTGCTTTTTTATTCCGTCTCTTGCAGCTTCAAATACCTTTTTAGAGTCATTACTTAGCTCTGGAGCAGGCTTTAATAAGCTTCCAGTAATAGTACCAGTAAACTCAGGATATATGTCTATATCTCCTTTTTTGAGCGCCTGATAGAGAAAATCCGTCTTACCGAAGTTCGGTTTAATATCTACAGATATATCGCTGTTTTCCTCGATAAGTATCTTATATATATTCATCAAAATCTCAGGCTCTGGTCCTAGCTTTCCTGCAATGACAATATGAGCTTTCTCTTGCTTTGGAATAAGCCTTGGAACATAAGATGCACCCACTCCTAGGAACATCAAAGAAAATGCAAGAAATACAACGCGTAGCTTTGCTTTTTCCATCCATTTAAGCACTATATTAAATACTATAGCGAGCACTGCTGAAGATATGGCACCTATTAAAATCAAACTAGCATTTCTTCTATCTATACCTAGCAATATGAAAGAACCAAGTCCACCAGCTCCAACAAGTGCAGCAAGTGTTGCTGTACCGATTATCATAACAGTTGCGGTTCTAATACCAGATACTATAACTGGCATAGCAAGCGGGATTTCAAAAGTCTTAAGTCTCTCCCACTTGTTCATGCCAAATGCTATTCCTGCCTCCTCCAGGCTTGGATCGATGCCATTAAGCGCAGTAATCGTGTTTTCCAATATAGGAAATATGGCATATATAACAAGTGCTGTAAGCGCTGGCTTTGTTCCTATTCCCATAAGCGGAATGAAGAGACCCAAAAGCGCCATTGATGGCACTGTTTGGAGAATACCAGCTAGCTGCAATACCCATTTTGATGCACGCCTATGCGTATTAAGGTAAATTGCAAGCGGAATCGTCAAAAGTATAGCAATAAGCAATGTTAAAAGCGATAACTGAAGATGCTGTCCAAGTGCCTTGAGCCATTCCCCAAATCTATCTTGAAATGTATAAATCAAATTATTCATTCCTAACACCTCCAAATAGATTTGCAACAAATTCATTACTTGGGTTTTCTAAAATTGCATTAGGCTTATCAATTTGACAAATCTGCCCATTCTGAAGTACTGCTATTCTATCTGCAAGAAGCAATGCTTCATCTGTATCGTGAGTAACAAATATAATCGTAACTCCAAACTCATTGTGCAGTTTTTTTGTCAAAACCTGAAGCTGCTTTCGTGATATTGCGTCAAGCGCAGAAAATGGTTCATCCATAAGCAAAATTCTCGGCTCGCCGATTATAGCCCTTACTATTCCAACTCTCTGTTGCTCTCCTCCTGAAAGCATACTTGGAAAACGGCCTGCATATTCTTTTGCAGGAAGTCCCACCATTTCTAAAAGTTCGGCCGTATTTTGTTTGATTTTATCCTTATTCCATCCCTTCATCTCCGGGATTATTGCGATATTTTCTGCAACTGTAAGGTTTGGAAAAAGAGCTATCTGCTGAAGTACATAGCCTGTGGATAGACGTAAGTCTCTCTGGTTATAGTCTTTGATGCGCTTATCATCCATGTATATGTTCCCATCTGTCGGTTCAAGTAAGCGATTTATCATCTTTAACATCGTCGTCTTACCAGAACCCGAAGGGCCCACTAGAACCATGAACTCGCCATCATTTATTTTTAGATTTACATCTTCTAGAACTGATTTTTCTCCATAGCGCAGTGCTACATGTTTATATTCAATCATAAATTAGATGTTCCTTTAGATTAAATTCTATCCGAATACCACTTGTCTTCGCCAGCAAAGCCATAATACTTCTCGTCGATAAGCCAATTATTTTCGCTTAATCTAAGAACAAACTTATGCCTCATCTCTGTGACATCTATATAATCTATAACCACAGTTGCAAGGTTTTCTCTTTTCATTGTGAACGTGGCATCAAAATCATCGCCTTTAGCATATGAGTAATTGCTTGGAATTCCACATGAACTAGCATACCCCTTTGAAAGAAGTTTATTACTTACCCTACCCTCGATTAGATCAGTATATCTATCATAGTATTCGTTCATTAAATCTTCCCATCTAGGGTGAACCTGATGTTCAGGAATATTAAGTTCCTTCTTCTCTGCTTCTAAAGATTCATCTCTTTCGAAGATTTCTTCTTCAAGTAGTGTCAACTTCTTTAGTAAATCTAGAAGTGGCATAAGTATTTCCTCAGCCCTGTTCTCATATTTATGTGATGTGTTAAGAAAAAGCCTCATATTTATCTCCTATTCATATGAGTAATTTTAAGTCGTACTATAATAAGTATAATCGCTGCAAGTGACATAAACATCATAGATATATATATCATAGTATTTGCAATATCACCGGTATTCGGTGTTTTAGGCGGTGTCTTTGGTGCTGGCTTGTCATTTGTAGGTGGCACATTTGGTGGAGGTGGGATTACAGGCTCAAAGCTATTTGTAATCTCATATCCTTGTGCACCATCTGTTATTTTCGTCTTATAACCAGCAATTACATCTTCCTTGATCGTATATTTAATTTCATCAAGCCCATTATACTTTGGAAGATTTGTAAAAGTATACTCCCAGTTATCTGTAGCTTTCACATAGGCATCTGTAAGTTCTACACCATCTGCAAAGAGTCTCACATGTATCTGGTTTGGACGACTTGAAAGCGAGTTTTCATCGTTTACCCAATTCTTCTTAACCGGTATGGACATCTTTTCCTGAACAAGTTTATTTGTAATTGTCAAAGTAGCTTGGTTTTCAACAGTTGCTTGATTAGCCTCGGTGCTGGTTGATGTAACTTCGTAGCTCTTACCGTTATATACGGTAATATTGTTTTCGTCTTGGTTGGCTTCCTTAATCGTGTATACGATAGCAGTCTTAGTTACTGTTCCATCGTTATGTTGCTCAACATTATACTTACGTAGATGCGTAAAAGTTGCCTTCCAATTATTTGCTGCTGTAATTTTTAAGGTCTTCTCTGTATTTACTCCATCAGCAAAAAGCTTAACAGTAATTTCGTTGACTTCTGGTGCATTAATCGCGTTACCATCAGAATCTAACCATTTCTTTGTTGCTTCAATTGACATTGTATCGATAAGCTGATTTGAAACCTTATCAGTCTCACGTAATCTTGTCTCGTTATTATATATGACACTAAGAGTATTATGTGCAAATGTTTCCGAAAGCATTGGATTATATTCAGGACTCTTCATAGTTAAATATGCGGAAAGGACCTTATATGGCTCTAGAATTGTTCCATTCTTACCTACAATTTTGATAGCTTTAACCTTGGTGTAATCACCAGGGTTTTCCTTCCAAGCACTGCTATTAAGTTCATTAACATCATCTTTATTAGGATACTTGTCAGTGCGATAGTAAATATTATAATCTCCACTAACATCATTTGTTCCTATTTTAAGTTCAATAGGTCCCTGAAGAGTATTGCTAAAGCTAGAGCCTCTTCCATCACCAACATGAGGAAGAACATCATACATCAAAATTCTGTCCATAGGCGTATTGTAATAGTTACGAACGCTCATGCGATACTGGAATAGACCACTATTTTCACCATCTCCTGAGAAATCGGTAGTTATGGTATTCTTTGTAAATGTTCTACTCAAAACAGCAGCTCCACCAGCAACACTTGGTTCAAGACTCCTAATATGTTTATCTGACTGAATGCTCTCTACATTGTTACCTAATACCTTAGCTACCGCTTTAAGAATTATCTCATCATCTATGCCATTTTTGTTAATATCTAAATCATCCTTTACAAAGTTATTCTCATTGTAAAGACCTGAAAACTCCTCTGGTGTTCCCTTAGTCCAATTGTCTGCATAAAAGTAGACAACATTATCATTATTGATTTCATCATTTTCAGCTTTGCTCGGTATTATGTTGTCATTGATGATTAGATCTGCAATATCAAACGCCAAACTTTGATACTGATATACATATCCCGATGGTGCAACAATTTTAACAGCATCGCGTCCCGTGTCATTATAGTTTTTAATGAACTCTACCGACTGTGGTTGCATATTCGAAAGCACAGGTGTAACATTTGTTAGATTATCATAGGAAACGCCAGTAGGAAGAAGATCTATGAAGGTTGGATTTTTGAGATAGCGCGCACTTGATAAAGTATCTAATCTGAAACCAACTCTAGCTGTGAAGCGTTCATTTGGCATTCCCACTCTTTGATAGCGTGATTCCTTTGATAGCCAAACCTTTTCACTAAATGGTGTATAGAAAGTATTCCAATCACCTGATAGCTTAAGCGGGTCTTTACTTCCATCTTCATTAACTCTGTTAACATTTGCTTTAATCACATTTGTTAGAGGGTCTGCATTATACTTTTCTCTAAATGGATCTATAAACATCATCTTGATACTAAACTCTATGTTCTTTGTTGGATCAAGAGTTAGATCCCTGAAGTAGATTCCAAGCTTCTTATACTTAGGATCTATAGCGACTGCGTCATCTGCGTTCATAGTTCCCTGATTTATATTATCTAAGTATTCCTGAAGCTTAGCCTTTCCCTCTGAATTAATGTCAGCCTTATATAGCCAGCTTGCACCATTATTTTGCAGTGCCAGCACATCGTAAGTTCCGTCTACTTTATATCCTCTTAGCTCAATATTTGACATATTTAGGGGAACTCTAGATCCGACTCCCACAAGGTTTCCATTTAAACCTGTCATAAAGAGTCTATTACCTGTATTTGCTACATCCTCTATGATTTCGATATCTGTCATTGGTTTATCAAGCTTATTTACGAGCTTGATAGCATATTCTATTTCCTTAACTGCGAGACTGTTCTTATCATATTGAATTGTTCTAGGGCCCTTCTTACCTAGCATACCATCGCCAGTATACTCATCACCAGCTAGACGGAAATTCTTGGTGTTGCTTCCGAAGTTATGTTCATTTCCTGGTACCTGTCCTATTGTATCTTCCGCTACGCTTGGATTATATGGAATTCCCTGAAGGCTTGCTGTATTACTGAAGTTTACACGATTTGTACCATTCATATATTTTGCACCTGGGAATGATAACTTCAAAATCGAGTGACTTGGCAGATTATCTCTGATATAGTCCCTTATATCCCTTACACCTGCTGGCAAATCAAATTTGAGTGTAACAGATTTTCCATCTGCGCTTAGTGTCCAATTAGGATTCTTCGCCTGATCAAAATGAGCAGTCAAAGTATTACCCGCTTCATCCTTATATGTTGGCAAAGTATCTGTAATAACAATTGAGCGATACGCTCTTGAAGACTGATATAGATTGAAATTAAAAATTACATCTGATGTTTTATCTGTTGATAGAGATTTTGGATCAGTATTACTGCTAATCCCACCATAAACAAGCTGGTCATTAGTTTCTTCACCAGCGACTTGCTTCATAAGCCAAGGCTTGTCATAAATTACACCATATATATTATCATTTAGTGTTGCAAGCGTGTTTCCGTTCGTATCGTATACGCGAACAACTGGATTCAATTTGAAATCCTTAGGTGTAGTTTTATCAGCAAAACTCATTACATAAGGTAGTTCTAGCTTAACTGTTGTATCAACTTTATTTAGATAAATGCGTTTAATCGTCTTTCCGTCTGGAGTAACGATTGTCTGCTCGGACTTTATAATAGGTTGTGTATTTGATGCAGGTGTAGAAAAATTATCTAAATATGTTCCTGCTTCGATATTTGTACTATCATTTTGGTTCTTAGAAGTCTGCTTTGTAGGGACTTCGATTTCAAGATATAGGCCATCAACTGGCTTGGTCAGCCCTGTTGCATCGATTTCTATACCTGTAGTAATATTTGCCTCTGTCTTTACCTCTGTCTGAGATGTAGGCTTTAAATTGATTTTTAGCGTGCCACTTGCACCGAAGTCAATATTTGAATTCATTGAACTTATTGCTGCCATACCACTTTGGCTACCCGATTCGGCATATGCAGGAATAATATTAGCCATTGCACTGGTAAAAACCATAACAGCTGCAAATGACATAGCTATTAGTTTCTTAAATCTCATGTTGTTATCCCCTATTTATTTAAATTCTCCCCAAAATGTGAACTATACAGATAAATCATGATATCGTATATAAGTCACAAGCTTGTATCCATCAGTACAATTCTGTAATTTTGAATACATTATTCTGTAAATTAATAGTATAACAATCATACACAAATTGCAATACTATCCAATTTTAAGAATAGTCCTTTTCTTACAAATCAGAGCGTTTATTTTGTGATTTACATCTCGTAATTAGTATCCAGCACCTGTTATATCCGGTACTTATTCATAACCTCAAGTGGAATATGGCAGTAACTATAATCCTTCGGGTAGCGCTCTAATCTGTCCTGATGCTCATCAGCACTCCTTACATAATTAGTCAAAGGCTTAACCTCAACAGCTATCCTTTCGCAGTCATCTCTAGAGGCGATAAAATTTCTAGCTTCCTCAAGATGTTTATCCAAAATACTATAAATCCCTGTCCTATACTTTGGTCCCTCATCTACACCCTGTTTATTAACGCTATATGGATCAATAATCTCAAATAGATATCGCATCAAAGCGTCTACACTGCAAACCTTCTCATCAAAATCCACTCTTACGCACTCAGCATATCCATCATATTCACCATCAAGAGATTTAGTGCTACCATTTGCCCTTCCCGCCTCTGTGTTCAAAACACCCGGTATGCTTTTAAAAAAATGCTGTACGCCCCAAAGGCATCCACCAGCTATATATATTCTTTCCATGACAATATTATATCAAAAAGAGATAATTAATAAAGGAAATGCTTATCTTTATATAAAGTAAGTCGATGTTTGGACATCAATAATTTGTGCTATAATATAAAATATTTCATGTAACTATTTTAATAAAGGAGATTTAATTGGAAAGAAAACCATTTGACAAGAAAAAAATCCTCTTTTTGCTTTTTCCAATCGCACTTTGGATAGCAAATGAGTATCTAACTAATATATTTTATATAATCCCTAAAATGCTATTAACTTACCTTCCACTTAGTGATGACTTTGTAAATAGAAGCGCAAGCTTTATTGACGCTAGCATTTCAATATCACTAATTATAGTTTATCTAATACTCTACAAGCTTATGTTTAGAGAAAAGCTTGAACCAGAGGTACGGCTATCAAAGCCACAATCGACCTTATTCACCATTATTATTTCATTTGGTGTTGGTGGAGTTTCAACAATTTGGCTTGAATTATTTGAGTATATATCTAAACATTTCCAATCATTAAACGATCAAGTACAAAACTTCTCAACTCTCTACGATGATATGGAGCAAAGTCCATATATATGGACACTTCTAGCAATTGCCATTGTGGGACCTATTGTTGAAGAGATAATGTTTAGAGGCCTTATATATAGAAGTTTAGAAAAGGCTATTGAAACACCTTGGATTCCAATCGTGATATCAGGCGTGATGTTCGGTGCATGGCATGGTAGTTTCATTCAAGGGGTTTACACCGCAATTCTAGGAATGATACTCGCCTACTACTACAAGAAGACAAGGTCGCTATTCCTGGTAATAATGGTACACATAATTAACAACTTCCTAAGCACATTGCCTCCAGCATGGGATACTGACTTTAGCTATTCGCTAATCCTAGGAATTTCATACCTATGCATGGGACCAATGATTGCAATATTTGTATATATACATCGTAAAAGTAAAAGAGAAATAGGAAACCTCGCTTTATAGCGAGGTTTCAGTATATTCAAAGCTTATTATTTGATTGTCAGTATCTACATTTGCCTTAACTCCGAAAGGAATGATTGCTCTTGGTGTCGCATGCCCTATATTGATATTGAATACAATTGGCAGATTCGGATCATCAATTACCTCAATAAGAATCTGTTTATATTCCTCAGCATATAAATTGTCTATAGGCTTACCTACAATAACGCCACTGAGCACATCAAATATTCCACTTTTTTTGAGTGCTTTAACCATCTCTCTATATTCATCTGGAGCTGATGCCCCTTCAGCTGTCTCAATAAGAAGTATCTTATCTTTCCAATCATCAAGTTCTGGAAACAACTGATACTTTTGACACATCTCTACTGAATCATTGTGATAACTTGAATCAAAGATATCAAATATGCTTTCTATACAGCCTCCCAATATCTTGCCACTAAAAACTGATTTCCCCTGTAGATGCACAAATCCATTATCATTATGCATGACTCTTTTTGTTCCTATAGCATCTACACTATAATCCTTACGCTCTTCATACCATACGTCACTTGGCTCTATTTTTTCTATTTTACCTGTGCTTATCAACTCTAAAAAATATTTTTTCGTATACGGTAGCATATCTTTATCAAGCTCACATAAGTCTGCAAAGAACGACTGTCCATAAAATGTTTTTATACCTAGTTTATGAAGCATCAGATGGTTCATTGTAGTATCTGAGAATCCTAGAAAAATCTTTTGCTTAACGACTTTTTTTAATTCATCATTGTCAAATAGATATGGTAATAGTTTATAGGTATCATCTCCGCCCATTGCACACAAAATCATATCTATTGAATCATCTTTAAATGCATTTATCAGATCCTCAGCTCTTTTTTCAGGATGCTCGCTTATATATGATAGCCCCTTACGTGAATGTTCCAGAAACTTTGCATTAAGTCCAAACTTTTTTAGACGTTCAATTCCTATTTTGACTTCATGTTGAACTGAGTCTTCACCAAGAATTCCACACGACAAGCTGACAATTCCTACAGTTTTTACATAGTTATTATTTAAATTCATTTTTTAGTGCTCTTTCTGTTAAGTAAATAATTATAAAATAGCTTATAAGTTGCGCTACCGTAATTCCAAGACCTACCCACCCTATTACATTAATATCCTTTGTTATACATAGTGGCATGATTACAATCGCTAAAATTACAGTAGGAAAAAACATCTTTAAAGAAATACTTGAGCAAGCTCTTTGAGCAAATTCCCAAGTCTTCTGATTTCTCATAGAGCGCGAGGTTCTATAACCCATCCAGCTATTACGCGATTTAATTCTCGGACAAATATACCAAATCATAATTAATGATAGTGGTATTAGCAATGTCATTATAAACATAAATATCCAAAAGCCCATATTAAATCCCATATGAATTCTCCCAAATTAACTATGCAAATCTAAGAATCCAGCAACTGCAGTTTCAAATAACTCCTCAGAGAAATTAAGTCTCATCATACTTGTGCCCTGAACTGCAAAATATGCTGTAGCCTTGTCTGTGACAACCTTAAGCAATGCCTCTAAGCCATGATCCTCTATATCAAATAGATAACCAAACTGAACTGTTGTGTATGCTAAATCTATATAGTCACTTCCTTCTTCAAGTAGGCTTAATGCAGTATTTGCAATGTTTTCCTTTAGCTCCTTGTTATTTATCTCATTTGATTCTTTCGCTTTCAAAGTCTACCTCCATAAAATATAATTATTCAAATACAATCAATGCTATCGCTGCAACCGATATTACTACCCCTATTACAAATTCAATTAATCCAATTTGACTAGCATAGCTCTCGGTCTTACGTCCCGCCCTAAAATCTGCCTCAAATCCATTGACTAGACCATACCTTTTCTTAAAGTGAATCAAATAGCCAAACAAGGTAAATGTCAATCCTAACGAAACTGCGATTACTTTCAATATTAACATAATACACCTCTCTTAAGACATAAGCGATATTTTATTTTGACAATATAATTATACAATTATTTCAAAAGTTTGCAAGATTTTATCTAATAAAAGGCGACTACCTGATTCACCTTTTTCTGCATATAATTTATTAAATTCAATGCTAAAAAGGTCTTTTCTTGACTTTTATTTTTAACTATAATACACTTATTTCGTTCGGATTATATTGAAATTTAAGGAGAAAATCATGACTTCAATTACACATAAACGTGTTGAATATACTGAGTTATTTTATGACCTAGTCTTTGTATACGCTATTTCTAAAACAACGGCATTAATACATCATTTAGATAATGGCATGGTGACCTTTGAATCCATGCTCACATTTTTATTGACTCTCATTATCCTACTCAACAATTGGTTGATTCAAACCGGATTTACAAATCGTCACGGAAAGAATTCCCTTCTTAATATGTTTGTAAGTTACTTAAATATGGTAATCCTACTTTTCATTTCTAATCTGATTACACAGGAGTGGGAACTTACTTTCCCAAAGTTCTGCTTAGCACTAGGAACACTGAGCCTAACTTTATTCGTTCAGTATTTGATCGAATATATGAAAAAACGCACTTCATGCGGATCATTAAGAACAATACGCGGATTATTGTGGTTAACAGGTTTTAGAGCAGTCTCTGTCTATACAGCATCTCTTCTGCCTCTTAAGTTTGGTGTTCCCATTTTCTTGGCAGGTTTCTTATCTACTTTTGCTATGCCAATATTTATGGAAATGAGAGGAGACAAGTTCATATCAAATCTACCTCATTTGATTGAAAGGCTATCGCTTCTTGTTATTATAACCTTCGGAGAGATGGTTATGGGACTTGCCCAATTCTTCACTACCGAAAATTTTTCAATTAACTCAGTTCTTCTCTTTATTATTATGGCTTCGCTATTCCTCTTCTATTTTGGCGAATTCGACCATGCTATTGACGAGGCAACTGATGCCAATATATCATTCCTAATATATAGCCACATACCTATCATTGTTGGTCTGATTGTAATAACTGTATCTATGAGTTTTCTCGTTTTGCCAAGCGTAAATCACCTCTTTGCTGCATCATTCTTCTATTTTGGAATTGCAATTTTTCAAGGAGCTACTCTTGCAAACAGCAAATATAATATAGAGGATTTTAAGTTTCCAAAATGTTACTATGCATTTCAAATAGTGCTATATCTTTGCGGCCTGATTCTAAGTCTATTATTATCAAAGAATCCTGACGCAGTCATCTTGATTACTAGTATTATGAGCGTTTGTCAAACAGGAATCTTTATTGTGTACTTCGTAAAGAAAAAACCAGATTATGACTTATTAAAATTATGACCACCGGCTCAGCCTGTGGTTTATTATTCATCTCACATTCGTTCGATGAATCGCTGCTAAAGCAATACAATGAAAAAAGCTCAGACAGCTATGTATTTAAACATCAGCCGCTGAGCTTATTTTTATTTAACCAAAATTCTTGAAGGTTCCTCCATTTTCATAACTGACAACATCAAAGTTCTCGCTATTTGGCAATTATGTTTATAAAATACCTCCCTTACTGAATGTCGAGAATAAATAGTACTTCTACAATTTTTTGTCACAGTAGTACTATTTATCAAAATTTTATTAAGGAGTATGACCACCTCCACGCCATTCACCTGTTAATAACCAAATTTCATAAAAGTACAACCATTCCTGAGTCCAAGGAATTATCGTATCAATTATACGAAGAGAATAATTAAACTCATAAGGCATATTTAGACATAATTGCACTTCTTGTTTTATTTCATCTTTATGATACTTATGAGGAAAATCCGTTTTTTCTATCCCTTCAATATGGTTTCCATACAAAAATACTTTGGGGTTATTTCCACTTTCACATATTATCTTAATCTTATAAAGACGAGATAATGCTGTTGGTTTAATTTCACCATACCAAATCAATCGATTATTCTTAACATATATTTTTGATTCGGGATACTTAGATTTCAATAATAATCCTTGTACGGATAAAGTTAATTTATTGTTCCTATAATACTTATTTGCCAAAGAAGGTATGTCCTTTCACTTGTGATGCTTTAGATGTTACTTTTGTTATTAATCCGCTTGTTAAACCAACCGAATACAGCGTTCCTTTTTTTCTTGCACTTAACATATCATCGGCATAACTACGAAAAGCTCTACTAACCGGAGCTTCACCTAGTGATTCTTTAAATATTTCACCAAGCGAATCAATACCTACCGCAGCTAATG
>ERZ773069.235-NODE-235-length-39615-cov-7.784960_pt1 | contig 39615 bp, 23 predicted proteins | sample MGYA00580619_ERZ773069 | MGnify/ENA primary metagenome ERZ773069 (study PRJEB29015, sample SAMEA2738007) | human oral metagenome | biome: human oral; feature: human-associated habitat; material: dental | place: China | collected 2108 ...
TAATGTATCACTTGCAACATATGAATGAATATTCTGATATGATAGCTTTTGTAGAACAGGAGTTTTTAAATTATATTAATCATGTAGATGAATCAAAAAAATTCTAACAAAAAAGGCTGGTAAATTCCAGCCTAATTTGTCACAAAATTTAATTTATTATCAAGTTACCCTTTATAGGGTCTACCTTAAGGTAAGTTCATTATATCAGATTACATTATTTTATACAATATTATATTGTTTGTGCTACAAGATTGAAAATATAGTTTAATCTAGATAATTTTTTTCTATAAATGCATTTTAATATCTTCTTCAGAATATCCAAAATTTTCTTTTAGGAGTTTATTAGCAGTCATTTTTTCAGTAAGTGATCCGTGTTTTAGTCTATCTAATAAAAATCTCTCACTACGATTTTCCCATCTTTCTAATTGATTATTCATCTTTTCATTTTTTTTGTCTAAGTATTCAGCTCCAGCTTTTAAAATATCAAAAAATCCCATAAATAGTTTTCTCCTTTCTTAAAATTTAATCACGAATTTTTTTCCAAATATGATTACCGCTAGAAGTATCAGGGCATTTTCCACCAGATTTTCCTGATGGAGTACTACTTCCTCCTAATGTCTCTTTTCCACATTTAATACATTGCCATTTAGCCATATAAAACCACTCCTTTAATTAAATTATACATTGATTATACATTAATATCATCAAAAAGTCATATACAATATATATATATATATATATAACATAAATTTCATATATCATTAAAATAAGTTCATTTAATAATTTACTTGATTAAATGAACTTATTAATATAATTTTTTATTCTACTTTTTCACAGTATATGTCAACTTTTCTCCGTCGCTGTCTATTAGTATTGTACTGTTTTCAGGTATTTCATTAGACAGTATCATTTTTGATAAGTTAGTTTCTATATCCTTCTGTACAAATCTTTTCAGCGGTCTTGCTCCGTAAGCAGGATCGTAGGCTTCGTTTACAATGAAATCAAGAGCATTGTCAGTGAATTCCACTTTTATGAACTGTTCCTTAAGCTTATGGTTGATGTCTTCCAGAATAAGTTTGATAATATTTTTAACACTGTCTTTTCCAAGTGATTTGAATATAATAATATCATCTATTCTGTTCAGGAATTCAGGCTTAAATCTATGTTTCATTTCATCAAGCACAGCTTCCTTCGTAGTATCTGAAAGCTGAGGATCTTCAAGTATTATTTCACTTCCAATATTTGAAGTCATTATAACGATAGTGTTTTTAAAGTCTACAACTTTTCCTTTTCCGTCAGTAAGACGTCCGTCATCAAGCAGCTGTAACAAGACATTGAATACATCCGGGTGTGCTTTTTCAATTTCATCAAACAGGATTACTGAATAAGGTTTTCTTCTTACTGCTTCAGTAAGCTGGCCACCTTCTTCATATCCTACATACCCTGGAGGCGCTCCTATAAGTCTAGTGACGCTGAATTTATCCATGTACTCACTCATATCAATTCTTACAATATTGTTTTCATCATCAAACAGGTTAAGAGAAAGAGTTTTTGTCAGGTAAGTCTTACCTACTCCGGTAGGACCTAGGAATATGAATGAACCAATAGGTCTGTTAGGATCCTTCAGTCCTGCACGTGATCTTATAATAGTGTCGCTGATTGTTTCGATAGCGTCATCCTGGCCTATAACACGTTCCTTCATATATTTAGCTAGATTCAATATTTTTTCCTTTTCTCCCTGCATAAGTTTTGATACAGGTATTCCTGTCCATTTTCCAACAATTTCAGCAATTTCCTCACTGTCTATTTCCTGTTTTAACAGTTTGTTATTGTCGTGTTCCTTAGCTTTTTCCTGTAATTCTGTTCTGTCCTTTTCAAGCTGAGGTAATACTCCATATTGTAATTCTGCAAGTTTATTGTAGTCGTTCTTTCTCTGTGCAGCTTCAATTTCAAGTCTTACTTTTTCAATTTCTTCATTAAGTTTCTTAATTTTTTCAACTTCCTGTTTTTCATTTTCCCATTGAGACTGGAATGCCGCTTTCTTTTCATTCAGTTCAGCCAGTTCCTTTTCAAGATTTTCCAATCTGTCTTTTGAAGCCTGATCCTTTTCTTTTTCAAGGGCAACTTTTTCAATTTCCAGCTGCATTACACGTCTTGTAACTTCATCAAGTTCTGTAGGCATTGAATTAATTTCAGTTTTTACCTTTGCGGCAGCTTCATCAATCAGGTCAATAGCCTTGTCAGGCAGGAATCTGTCATTTATATATCTGTCACTCATTGTTGCGGCAGTAACAAGGGCATTGTCTGTAATTCTTATTCCATGGAATATTTCAAATTTTTCCTTCAGTCCACGAAGTATTGAAATTGTATCTTCCACAGAAGGTTCATTTACAAGTATTGGCTGGAATCTTCTTTCAAGGGCGGCATCCTTTTCTATATATTTTCTGTATTCATCAATAGTAGTAGCACCGATTACTTTAATTTCTCCACGTGCAAGCATTGGTTTTAAAAGGTTTCCTGCATCCATTGAACCTTCAGTTTTTCCGGCACCTACAATGTTGTGAACTTCATCTATGAATAATATTATTCTTCCGTCACTGTTTTCAAGCTCATCAAGTACTGCTTTAAGTCTTTCTTCAAATTCTCCCCTATATTTTGCACCTGATATAAGGGCTCCCATATCAAGTGAGAATATTGTTTTATCCTTTAGATTTTCAGGAACGTCACCATTAAGTATTCTCTGTGCAATTCCTTCTGCAATGGCTGTCTTACCGACTCCAGGTTCCCCTATCAGTATAGGATTGTTTTTATTTCTTCTTGATAAAATCTGAATGGCACGTCTTATTTCATTATCCCTTCCTATTATCGGGTCAATTTTACCTTTTCTTGCCAGTTCAACAAGATCTTTACCATATTTATCAAGAGCTTCATATGTATTTTCAGGGTTGTCTGTCATAATTTTCTTACCTCCTCTTACTCCTTCAAGAGCATTTTCAAATTGTTTTTTCACAACACCGTTTTCCTTAAGAAAACTGTTATTGTCATAGCTTGCCAGAAACAGATGTTCTGTACTTATATATGCATCTTCCATTTTTTTAGCATAATCTTCTGCACCAACTAAAACTCTGTTCATTTCTGCATTTGGCCTCGGATCTGAAACTCCGCCTTCGATTTTCGGCATCCGGTCCAGTTTTTCTTCCAGTTTTTTCATGAGGTCAACTGTATCTATCCCCATTTTCTTCAGAAGATTGGGGATAAGTCCGTTCATCTGTCCTATCAATGCAAGAAGCAGATGCTCAACCTTCATATCGGAATGTTTATATCTAATCGCAAAGTTATGGGCTTCCGAAATAGCTTCCATACTTTTCTGCGTAAAATTGTTTTCCATATGTATCATTCTCCTTTTTTACTATGTATGTGATAAAAGCCTTTTATTTCCTAGCTTTTCTATTTGTTAGCACTCTACATCCTTGAGTGCTAACAATAATATATCACAATTAAATTTATATGTCAATACTTTTTCAAAAAAAATTTTATTTTTTTATCTTATATGATAAAATACATCTGAAATATAGAAAAAATAGATAAAATTTTCTTCAGACAGATAAACTGTGAATAAATTTAAAGAAAACGTTAAAAAAAATTTGTATAATTGAATAAATGTGGTAAAATTAATAGTAGACAAAAAATTGGGAGGATATCGTTATGGATTTTATGAAAAAATATGAGTACTGGCTAAATTCTGATTCAATTGATGAAAAGGATAAAGAAGAATTGAGAGGCCTAAAAGATAATTTGAAAGAAATCGAAGACAGATTTTTTAAAGATCTGAGCTTTGGTACAGGGGGAATAAGAGGGGTAAGAGGAATAGGAACAAACAGAATTAATAAATATGTAATAAGAAAAGCAACTCAAGGGCTTGCTAACTACATGCTTAAATACAATGAAAAAGAAGCAAAGGAAAGAGGAATAATAATTGCTCACGACTGTAGAATAGGATCAAGGGAATATGCCCTTAATACAGCAAGAGTAATGGCGGCAAACGGAATAAAGGCGTATATTTATCCTGATTTAAGATCTACTCCGGAATTATCGTTTGGTGTAAGATATAAAGGATGTCTTGCAGGAATAGTTGTAACTGCGAGCCACAATCCTATGGAATATAACGGATATAAAGTTTACTGGGAAGACGGGGCACAAGTTGTAGATCCCCATGCACCTTCAATAGTTGCTGAAGTAAATAATATTGCAACACTTGAAGAAATAAAAGTTATATCTGAAGAAGAAGGAAGAAAAGCAGGGCTTATAATCGAGCTTGACAGTCAGATTGATGATGACTATATTGCAGAAATAAAGAAACAGACATTAAAAACAGACATTCCTGGAAAGGAAAACTTCAAGATAGTATATACTCCGCTTCATGGAACAGGTGGAAGACCTATGAAGAGAATACTGTCTGACTTTGGATACAGTTTTGAAGTTGTAAAGGAACAGATAGAGCCTGACGGAAACTTCCCTACAGTAGTTTATGCAAATCCTGAAGAAGTTGCCGCATTTAAACTTGGAACTGCTTTAGCTGATGAAACTGGAGCAAAAATTGTTATGGCAAATGATCCGGATGCAGACAGAATAGGAATAGCTGTAAAGGATGATAATGATGAATGGTACTATCCTAATGGAAACCAGGTAGGACTGTTATTACTGCAATATCTTCTAAACAACAAGAAGGATATCCCTGCAAATGCACAGGTAATAACTACAATAGTTTCAACACCTATGATAGATGTAATAGCACCTGCAAAGAATGTAGGAGTTATGAAAACTCTTACAGGATTTAAATATATTGGAGAAAAAATAAGACAGTTTGAAAATAAAGAACTTGACGGAAGCTATTTATTTGGATTTGAAGAAAGTTATGGATATCTTATAGGAACTCATGCAAGAGATAAGGATGCCCTTGTAACTTCAATGGTTATAGCAGAAATGGCATCATACTATAATTCTATCGGAAGCTCAATCTACAAGGAACTTCAAAAACTTTACAAGGAATTTGGATTCTATCTTGAAGGAATAAAATCCGTTACATTAAAAGGAAAAGATGGAATTGAAAAAATGGCAGAATTAATGGCTGGTCTAAGAGAAAATGTAAAGGATACACTGATAGGTAAGAAAATAAAAATAAAGAGGGATTTTGATTCGCATAAGGAATATAATCTTGAAACCGGGGAAGAAAAAGAAATACACCTTCCAAAGGAAAACGTACTTCAGTTTGTTCTTGAAGATAATACATTTATAACAGCAAGACCTTCAGGAACTGAACCTAAGATTAAATTCTACTTCAGTGTAAATTCAGATTCAAATGAAAATGTTAAGGAAAAACTTGCAAAAACAATGGAAGAATTTGAAAAATTCCTGAATTTATAAAATAAAGAAAAATTGTATGAAGAGGGTAAAAGTAAGGTAGATGAAAGACACAGGAAACAGGAAAACAGAAAGAAATGTAGATGCGCTTTATGTACATATTCCTTTTTGTGAAAGGAAATGTGAATATTGTGATTTCTGCACATTTATAAATATGAGCCGTGAATATGAGAAATATACGGAAGCACTGGTGAAGGAACTCAAAATGTATCCTGAATATGAATATGATACGGTATATTTTGGAGGAGGGACTCCGTCTCTTCTGCCTATTGAACTGCTCTCATATATAATGGAAAATATAAAATATAAAAAAGAGGGAGAAATAACATTGGAACTCAATCCAAATGATATGTCTCCCAAAAAGCTTATACAATTAAGAAAATTAGGGATAAATAGGCTCAGTATAGGAATACAGAGTTTTCAGGATCATGTACTAAAATTTTTAGGAAGACTGCATAGCGGCGAGGATGCTGTAAGGGTATTCAGGGATGCCAGAAATGCAGGATTTGAAAATATTTCCATTGATCTGATGTTCGGTATTCCCAACCAGAGCCTTGAAGACTTGAAAAAAGATTTGGAAACAATAATTCAGCTTTCTCCTGAAAATGTGTCAATATACTCACTTATCTGGGAGGAAGGGACAGTCTTCTGGAGTAAGCTTCAGAAAGGGATTTTATCTGAAATGGATCAGGATCTGGAAGCTGAAATGTATGAAGAAATAATTGATTTCCTGAAAAAAAATGGATATGTCCATTATGAAATATCCAATTTTTCAAAAAAAGGTACGGGTGGAGTGCATAATCTGAAATACTGGAGAAATAAAGAATTTATAGGAGCAGGATTAAGTGCGGCCACATACTATAAAGGAAAAAGATACAGTAATGTGAGATCTTTCAGTAGATATTACAAATGTATTGAGGAAAATATTTTTCCTGTAGATGATAAAAGTATAGAAATAGTTGACAAAGAAGAAGAGAAAAAACTCAAAAATATGCTCGGATTAAGACTTACAGAAGAAGGAACAGAATATTTTGAAGCTGAAGAAGTAAAAAAACTTTTAAATAATGGACTGCTTGAAAGATTTGACGGTGGTAAAAGAATGAGACTGACTAAAAAGGGAATCCTTCTTGCAAATGATGTATTTGTTGAATTTATTTAAAAAAACAGGTATAATATACAAAAGATTTAAAGCAAGGAGAAATTATGGAACTTAACAGTGAGAAAATATCTCAGAATTATGAAGGTATTCTTCAGGATATAAAAAAATATTCGCCTTATCCTGAAAAGGTAAAAATATTATTTGTAAGTAAGTATCTGGGAATTGAAGAACAGGAAGCCTTGATAAATATGGGGTATAACTATTTCGGAGAAAATAGGGCACAAGTTTATAGAGATAAATTGGAAAGATTTTCCGGTGAAAAATATGAGAATTTAGTTTGGGATTTTATTGGAAGGTTGCAAAAAAACAAAATAAAGTATATAATAACAAATGTAAATTTGATACATTCAATAGATTCTTTCGACTTATTATCGGAAATTAATAAAAAAGCAATTGAAAATAATAGGATTGTTAATGGTCTAATACAAATTAATGTTTCAAAGGAAGAATCCAAAACAGGAATTTACATAGAAGATTTTCAGAAGGAATCAGAAAAATATTTTTCTATGAGCAACGTTAAAATTAAAGGGTTTATGACAATGGCACCTTTAGAAGCAGAAATTGAAGAAATAGATGGATATTTTTCCAAGATGTACAATTTAAAAAAAGAGTACGAAAAAAAATACAATTATTGTAGTGAGCTTTCTATGGGAATGTCGAATGACTATATAGAAGCATTGAAAAACGGTGCTACTATACTTAGAATAGGAAGTAAATTATACTGGTAATAGGAGGTTAGAGCTTTGGGATTAAAACAGAAATTTTTGGAATTTTTCGGCGAAGTTGATGAAGACGATGAAGTAGTGGAAAATAAAAAAGTTGAAGAAGAAGTTGAAGTGACACAACAACCAAAACAGCAGGTTAAGACTTACAGTCATGTGGAGTTTGATCATCCTGAAGAAAAGGAAAAGAAAGGTATGAATATTTTTGGCGGAGGAAAGAAGGAGGAAATAGGAAAGATGAAAGTAAGCTATGTCTCAATAATTAGACCGAAAGTCTTTGAAGATTCCAGATTAATAGCAGACTCAATAAAAGAAAAGAAAGTTGTAACATTTAGTTTAGAGTTTTTAGAATTTGAAGTAGGACAGAGAGTAATAGATTTTGTTAGTGGAGCGGCTTATGCGATGGATGCACATCTTTCAAAAGTTACAGATAAAGTTCTTACATCTATTCCAAATGGAGTTGGATACGAAGATATCGATACTTCATTGGAAGAAGAAAAAGACGGAAGTAAATTATTATAATTAAAATTGAAAAATATGCCTTAGTTATTATGGATTATAATAATTTAAGGTATATTTTTATTATATTAAAAAGTTTAAATAAATTTTGGCCTGTTAGGGGAAATGTATGATAATAATGCAAAGTTACGAAAAAATAACGGAGAAAATAAAAAAAGGGAAAAACCTTTTGTTTATTGATGTAAGAAGTCCCTCAGAATATGAGGAAGCAAGAATACCTGGAGCTGTGAATATACCTGTGTTTTCTGATAAGGAAAGGGAATATATAGGAACACTTTATAAAGTGGAAGGGAAAAAGGAAGCAATAAGGGAAGCTGTGGGAATTGTAGGGAAAAAAGTACAGGATATTTATATTGAATTTGAAAAATATATTGAAAAGGACAGGGAACTGATAGTTTACTGTGCAAGGGGCGGTATGCGTTCCTCAACAGTTACTTCCCTGTTTAAGGAATTTTCATTGCCTGTCATAAAACTGGAAAATGGTTATAAGGGATACAGGCAGTATTTAAATGAGAATCTTCCCAAGATGATTAAAGAAAAGGAAATGATTGCCCTATACGGGAAAACCGGTTCCGGAAAAACAAATATACTGCAGGAAATAAAACAGAAGGGTTATGATGTACTGGATTTGGAAAAATGTGCAAATCATAGGGGATCACTGCTGGGAGGAATAGGTCTTGGTGGAGATGCAACCCAGAAAAATTTCGAAGCTTATGTAATGGACAGTATATTAAAATCCAAGTCAGATATAATATTTACAGAAGGTGAAAGTAAGAGAATAGGAAGCGTTGTTATGCCAAATTATTTATTTGAAGAAGTTTTTAATGCGAGAAAATTTTTCATAGAAACAGATATGGATAAGAGAGTTGAAATAATTAGAAAGGAATATCTGAAGGAAAGCTATGATGAGAATGAAATTTTTGCGGCACTTGAAAAACTTGGTAGATATATTGGTGAAAAAAGAAAAAATGAATATATCGAAGAACTGAAAAATAAAGAGTTTGACAAAGTCATAAAAGATTTGATGGAAAACTACTATGATAATGCATACAAAACAAAAAGCCATACTTTCGAGAAAACATTTCACAATGCAGATGAGGAAAAGTGTGCTGAAGATATAATAAAATATGTATTTGGAATATAAAAATTAAATGAGGATATCTCAAAAAATTGAAAAATGATGTAAAACTATATTTATTCATTTCCTGTTTTGAATTGTAAAATTTTAAATAATTCATAAATATAGTTTTCACATTATGTTTTAATTTTTTTTGGATAGCCTATTTAAATTTTAGACAATATAAATTTTATTAAATATCAGCTTTTTCTATCTTATCAATACCTTCTATGTCAACTTTGACTTTTCCTAAATTCAGATACAGTATGGAAGTAATCAGAACAACTGCAGCAACAAGCTGTACAGGAGATAAAAATCTTTTATAAACAATAGCTTCTGTAACAACTGAAGTAAGTGGGAAAGCCAGTTCACAGAAAGTTGAAATGGAAGCAGTTACATTTTTCAGTCCATTATAATAAATAAGTATAGCTATCAGTCCAAATATGGCGATAAACATTGAAAGGGATATTAATCCTCCGTTACTGAAGTAAAGGCCAAGACTTTTTTCCGTATTTCCTGAAAATAGTACAAAAAACAGAGTTACTACTGTAGTAAAGAAAAATCTGTAAAATGTACTTGTCAGGAAGGAAAATTTGTATACAACTTTTTTTCCAAATACAGTTGCACTTCCAAAGGAGAAAGCCGCAAGTAGTGAATACAGGGCAGCTAGAATATTATTTTTTGGTAAAAGTGCCGGACTTTTAAATTCAAATGTTAAAAGATATATTGAAATTAGTGAAATAGCAGCAATTATATAAAATCTTTTTGAAGGTCTTTCCTTTAAAATAAAGAAAGCTAATAAGACAGCGAATATAGGCTGTGCCTTCTGGATAAGTATAACAATACTAAATTTGCTGAATTCACTTAGCTGAAGGGCTTTTACAATGGAAAGAGTTCCCAAAGTACCTCCAAATAATGCAATCAGTATGAAAAATATATAGTCATTTTTAGTGAAGTTTTTTAGTTCTTTGTACTGGTTGAAAAAAAGAACCGACAAAATAAGAGTTGGTATTACATGGGCAATAAAAACAATAAAATTAACATCATAAAAATGAAATTTTGAAAAATATGCAGGAGTAAGCAGAACTCCATCCAGCCCCCACATGACAGCTGCAATTACAATTAAAGAAGCTCCTAAAAGAGTGTTGTTTTTCTTCATCATTTTTTCCTTTCCATATATAACATATTAAAATATAGGTTGAAATATGCTATAATTAAATATTATTTCAAATTATAACATAAAATGAATGAAAATAAAAACATGAAAGGAAAGTAAATGAGTATAATTTTAGCAATAATAATACTTGGAATTATTATTTTTTTACATGAACTTGGACATTTTATGACAGCAAAGTATTATAAAATGCCAGTTATAGAATTTGCAATAGGAATGGGTCCAAAATTATTTACAAAAAGGATAGGTGAAACAGATTATTCTATAAGAATGTTGCCATTAGGAGGATTTGTAAATATTGCAGGGATGCAGCCGGAAGAAAATCCTGAAGATGAAGTTCCGGGAGGATTTTATACAAAACCTGCATTCAGCAGATTTGTTGTACTGATTGCCGGTGTAATGATGAATTTTCTGACATCTATTATAGCAATATTCATATTAATTTCAATGACAGGAGTAATACCTACTAAATATACAGAACCCATTGTTGGAATAGTTCAGAAAAATTCCAGAGCAAAGGATTTTTTACAGACTGGAGACAGAATTACAGAAATAAATGGAGCAAAAATTTCTAGCTGGAAGGATTTGCAGGAGGAAATTTTAAAAATTAACGGAACTGAAAAAAAGTATAATGACGAAAATATTCCTGTTAAAATATCTAGAAATGGAAAGGAAATGTCAGATAATGTAAAACTGACATACAGTAAAGAGGCCGAGTCTTATATTTTAGGAATTCAGGTACAATCTCCGAAACTTTCATTCTTAAAGAAAATAAAAATTTCGGTGTATTCCTTTGCGGAATATTTTAAAATGATGGTGCAAGGTCTGAAAATGCTTATAACTGGAAAAGTTTCGGCAAAAGAAATAACAGGGCCTGTAGGATTACCTAAATTTGTAGGGGAAGCCTATAAAACTGGAGGAGGACTGGCTCTTATAAATATATTTATAGTATTGTCAATAAATATAGGTCTTATGAACCTTCTTCCTATACCTGCACTTGATGGTGGAAGACTTTTATTCGTAATACCTGAATTTGTAGGAATAAAGGTGAATAAAAAGATAGAGGAAAAAATCCACATGGTAGGAATGCTACTGCTATTGCTTTTAATGGCCTTCATCATATTCAATGATGTGACAAAGTACTTCTAATGAGGGCTTTAAGAAAAATTTAAAGTATAGTATAAAAAAATATATTTGTTTCATTTATTAAAATTTCACTCATATAAAACAGTTATTTATTAAGGAAAAATCAAAATTCGCCTAAAGGCTGTTGATTTTTCCTAAATTCATTTCCTGTTTTACATTGTGAAATTCTAAATAATTCACAAATATATTTTTTTATATTCTATATTTTTATTTTGAAAAACCCTCATTAAAGTCTCTTCTGCAGAAGGAATATGGATGAAAAAACCATTAAAAACCCTAGCAGTTCAACAGGTGAGAAGGTCATTTTAAAGATTACTATTGACAATATTGCAGCCAGAATCGGTTCAAAAGCTGTAAGTATACCAGCTAGAGATGATGAAATATAGTTAAGGCTTGCAATGTATATCAGATATGCAATGGCAGTACCTAAAATAACTACTATTATAACTTGAATAACAGATTCAAAATTAATATCCCCTTCAACTTTCCAGAAGGGATGAATCACATTTGCTATAATGCTTCCAACGAACATTCCCCAACCGACAACTGTAATACTTCCATATCTTTTTAAAAGCTGTTTTGGCTGAATAGAATAAAATGCAATCATAATGGCTGATACTACTCCTATTAAAAGTGCCTCTCTTGATCCTGTCAAATTTGAAAAATTCCCTTTTGTTGCAATACACACAACTCCTAAAATAGTCATAAACAGTAATACGACAGTTGATATAGACGGAACTTTTTTATTTTTAACCGATTCATAAATGAAAATAAAAAAAGGTGCTGTAAACTGTAAAATTGTTGCAAATGATACATTGCTTAATTCAATTGTTCTAAAGTAGGTGAACTGTACAAAGTATATTCCGGCAATTCCAAACAGGAGGATTCCTATAATATCTTCTACTCTTTTAAATGGTTTGAATATGGATTTCTTTTCAATAAAAACAACTGCTATGAGAAGTAGTATCCCAGAAACAGCAGTTCTTACAGATACAAGCCAATCAGCTGAAAAATGGAATTCTTTAAATAGTATTTCTCCTGAAATTCCTGAAATAGACCATAGACTGGCGGCAAGGCTGGCAAGCAGCATTCCACGTAATCTGGCTTTTGTCTTCATTTTTTAACCTCATTTTCTTTTTTGTTATTTATACGCAGTTAATTTAAAAACTATACGCATCTATAAATCAGTATACCACAGGAATTGTAAAAATAAAAGTTAATGTAAAAAAACTATATTTCGAGTTATCTGTAATTTTACAATGCAAAACAAGAAATGAACTTAGGAAAAATCAACAGCCTTTAGGCGAATTTTGATTTTTCCTTAGTGAATAAATGTTTTGTATGAGTAAAATTTTAGAAAACGATGAAATATAGTTTTTATGTATCATGTAGTTTTATTATTTATCTCACTTTTTTAAAAGTTAAATTTTTTCCATTTCCAGTAGTTAATACTAAAGTATTTTTATCAAGTAATCTAATTTTTTTAACATTTTGAATATATTGTGAGAAATCTCTTTCAAGTTTCATAAGGTTTTCCGGTCCGGCCATTCTTGTAGAAGATAAAATTCCAATTGTTATATTATTGTCTTTAATCTTATAGCTGGAGAAATAATTGTTTACACCTGAATTTCCGTTTACACCGTCTTCTGTAAAGGCAATTGTAACATCTTCATGATTTTTTAAAGTTCTTCCTGCCATATCCACAAGTTTCCATTCAGTGTTTAAAATTTCCTTATTTAATGGAAGAGCAGAATTTTGTTCCTTATTTTCAGATGTTTTCAAGTTTCTAAAAGTTAGAGTATCACCTTTTGAATTTTCCAATATTAAAGTATCTTTGTCCTGTTTTACTTTTTTAGCAGAACCTAAAATTCTTAAAAATCTATCTTCCACATCCATTGCACTTCTAGATCCTAACATAAGACTTACACTTAATTTTGAGATAGAAATAGAATCATTACTTACTTTATAATCTCCTGAGTATCTGTTTACGCCTGAAAAACCGCTGATACGATTATTTGTAAAGCTTACAGAAATTTTAGAATCATTATCAACAGTTATTGAACCTACATTTTTTTCCTTAATTGTGACAAGCTGCCATGATGTATCTTTTAAATTATTAACGCTTGAAGATTTTTTCTTCCAAGGATAAGCATTTGAAATAACACAGCTAAAAATTAAAATAACAAAAATTCCAATTAAAAAAAGTCTTTTTTTCATTTTTAAATACCTCTTTTCTATTTTTTTGGTAATTTAATAATAACACAATCTTATTAAAGAAAAATGAGAAAAATTTTCTAAAATGATTTTATATAATTTTTTTAAAAATTACAGTTGACAAAAGCCTAAAAAAGTAATATTATGTCAAGTAACTAATGAGTCACTTTAAAAAATATTAATATAGGAGTTTTACAATGGGAAGACTTAGTGTTGAAAAAAAGGAAGCTAAAAAGGACAGAATTATAGAAAAATCAATGGAACTGTTCAAGGAAAACGGCTATCATGCAACAAAAGTTGAAGAGATTACGAAGGCACTTGGAATATCAAAAGGAAATTTCTACACTTATTTCAATTCAAAAGAAGAAGTTCTATATGAAATACTGGATATAATGAAAGAACAGAGAATAGATTTTTTGCATGAAATAGATGTGGATAAGGATCCGAAGGAAGTTCTCAGAGATTTTGCAGAAAGTCATAGACATTTCTTTTTAAAATATTTAAAAAGAGTCAATTTACAAAATATAGAAGCTTTCCTGAAGGATGAAAAAATAATACTTCATATAGAAAAAATTCAAGATATTTTAATAGAATTTCTTCAAAAAAATGTTGTGGAAAGAATGGAAGGAAGTAAAAATAAAGGTTATAACCTTAGATTCATTGCAGAATTTATATTTATATCAATGGAAGGACTTTTCCTGGATACATGTTTTACAGAGGAACTGGAACTGAAAAAGAAATATGAAATGACAATGGAAGAAAAGATCAATCAGATAACAGAGTTCATAAATAACGCATTAAAATAAAAAGAAAGGAGAAGTTTGATTTGTAAATTTTATAAGTCATACAAAGCTGAATATGAAAAGAATTGAGAAGAAATTGTTTGTTTTGCTTACACTATTTGCAATGCCTCTTTTTGGAGAAAAAATAACAATTCAGAATGCTACCGAGATGGCTATCAAAAATAACAGGGACATAAAAAAAGGTATGCTTGAAATTGAAAAAAGTAGACTGGATGTAAACAAAGCTTGGAAAAGTGCCTACTTTAAGGTAACTTATAATGCTTCTGCAAATAAGTACTTTAAAGAAATTAAATCTTTGGCAGGGAGCTATGACCAAACATATGGTCACAATGTGACATTGACACAACCAATTTATACTGGAGGAGCAGTTAAAACGGGGATAGGAATTGGAAAGGAAGTATTATCATTAAATGAGCTTAATCTTGATAAAATAAAGAAGGACACGATACTGAGTACAGTACAGGCATATATAGATGTGTATGATGCCCAGAGTGCTTTGAGGGTTCTGGAAAAATCAAGGGAAGCTTTATCTAAAAACTATGAAATTCAGAAGGAAAAATATAGTTTAAGAATGGTTACAAAACCTGAATTTATAGAAGCTGAAAGAAGTCTAAAAGCGATAGAGGCGTCAATAATAGAACAGAAATCAAATATTGAAATTGCAAAGGAAGCCCTTGGGATACTTATAGGATATTCAGACAGCTTAAATATAGAAATTGTACCATTCAGTGTGGAAGAAAATTTCACTAAGAAGGTTGTTTTAAAGGACGATCTGGCAAAATTGACAAGCCAGAATACAGAATATCAGATGGCTCTTAAACAGAAGGAAATTTCAGGAAAAACAATAAATCTGAAAAGGGCAGATTTAAAGCCTACAGTTGCAGGAGTTGTAACATATGGAGCTTCAAACAAGACAAAAATATCTGATCTTGCAAAGGAAAAAAGCTATAATGGAACAGTGGGTCTGAACATGTCATGGGATATATTTGACTGGGGAGCAAAAAAATATGAAGTGCAGAAGGCACAGAAAGAATATGAGATAAAGGAAATAGAAGTTGAGCAGGCACTGGACAGCCTGAAGGTAAATATGAAAAAAGTATACTATCAGCTACAAGCACTGGAAAAAAGTCTGGAAGCAAAGAGAATAGCTGTGGAAAAAGCAGAAGAAGTATATGAACTTGAACAGGAAAGATACAATTATAATTTAATAACTATGAAAAATCTGCTTGATGCAGAAACAAATTTAAGACAGAGCAGAACAGAGTATGAAAGTACGAGATTGAAGTACTACTATCTCATTTCAAGATATGGTGCATTCCTGGATTAGAGATAAAAAAATAAAAATTATGTAAAGGAGTAATATAAAATGATAAATAACAATTTATCTGCTAAAAAAAGAATATATAAGAATACAATGAAGACAATGGCTATAATCATGATGACTGCTACTTTCGCTGTTTCCTGCGGGAAAAAGAAGGAAAAGGTTGTAGAAGAAAATCTTAGACCTGTAAAGGTACAGTCAATAGGTCAGAATACAATTTCATTGGGATATACAGTCAGTGGAACTATAAAGGGGAAGGAAGAAATCCCTTATGTGGCCACATCAAGTGGTGAAGTAACCGTAGTAAATGGTAAAAATGGAGATTATGTAAATGCAGGGCAGGTTATAATAGCAATTGATAATCAGGCTGCAAGATCAAATGTAATTTCAGCTTCTTCAAATTATGAGACTGCGAGAATAAATTACGAAAAATATAGAGTTCTTTATAATAAAAGACTTGTAACAGAAACTGAGTATCTGAATGCAAAGACAAACTATGACAGTGCAAGAGCAAATTTACAGACTGCAAACGATGCAAACAGTAAGTCGGTAATAAGAACCGATGTAAATGGAGTTTTAGCAAACCTTAATATAGAAAGACATCAGCAGGTTTCTGCGGGACAGGCACTGTTCACCCTTGTAAATGAATCTGAAATGATACTGCAGGTTGGAGTTTCTCCACAGATAGTAGGGAAAATACAGGTAGGTACGACTGCTAAAGTCAAGATAGATGAACTTGGCAAGGAAGTTGACGGAGAAGTGTATGAAATATCAGGGGCGGCACAAAATGCGACAAGACAGTTTTTAGTAAAAATAAAAATGCAGAATCCTGACAGGGAACTTAAAAGTGGAATGTACGGAACAGCAAGCATTGATACAGGAGCTGAAGAAGGAATTGTAATTCCTAAAACATCAATAGTTGTAAGAGGAGTGGAACAGGTTGTATATATAGTAAAAGATGGAAAAGCTGTGGCAATACCAATAAAAATAGTTAATCAGAATGAAACATATGCGGCTGTAACAGGAGATGGACTTACAGTCGGTTCAGAACTTGTTGTTGAAGGGCAGAATGTTGTACAGAACGGAGAAAAAGTAAAAAAAGTTAATTAAGAAAACCGGAAGAAAGGAGAAAGAAAATGACAATAGCGGAATTCGCAACCAAAAGAGTCGTTGCTACGACGATGATAATATTATTCATGGTTTTTTCCGGTTATACTGCGATTAAGAACATGAAACAGGAACTGCTGCCGGACTTTAACTTTCCATATGTCGTTATTCAGACAAAATGGACCGGAGCAGTATCTGAAGATGTGGATACACAGATTACTAAAAAAGTGGAAGAAGCGGCACTGAATGTAGACGGAATAAAAAATATAACTACAACTTCCGCATACGGAACATCAGTAGTAGTAGTACAGTTTAACTTCGGAGCAGACAGTGATATAAAGAAAGTACAGGTACAGTCGGAAATAGATAAGATAAAAAATAATTTGCCAAAAGATGCAGATTCACCGGTAGTATCAGGAGCGGGAAGTGCTGCAGGAGTAAGTAACTCAATGGCGTTATTTATAACTTTAAAGGGAGCTAATGAAGCTACTCTTACTTCGTTTGTAAACGAGACAATGAAACCAAGATTACAGAGAAACAGGGGGATAGGAGATATATCAATAACTGGAGGAACTGAAAGGGAATTAAAGGTTGAACTTGATCCATATAAATTAAGGGCTTTCAATCTTTCGGCTCCGGAAATATATTCTAAAATACAGGCGGCAAATACAATAACACCTGCGGGAACTGTAACTGATGGAGGGAAAAAGTTCATACTAATGGTTTCAGGGGAAATAAAGTCTCTTGAACAGGTGGAAAATATAATCCTTTCAAATAACAATGGTCAGACTCTGAGACTTGGAGATATAGCCAAAGTAAGTTATGGAACTAAAGACAGGGAAACTTACACAAGGGTAAATGGTAAAGAGGCAATTGGGGTAATAATAGAAAAAACAAAAGATGGAAATATAGTTGAAATTGCAAATACTGCAAAAAAACAGCTTGAGGAGATGAAACCATTATTTCCTCAAGGGGCAAGTTATGACATTATTACAGATAACAGTGAAATGGTAAAAGATGCAATATCGAATGTTACAAGCAGTGGATTACAGGCGTTGGTAATTGCGGCAATAGTCCTGCTAGTATTCCTGAAGGATATAAGGGCATCAATATTTATATCCCTTTCAATACCTATTTCAGCAATGTTCACATTATTCCTTTTAAATACTCAGGGAATATCACTGAACATGGTTTCACTTATGGGATTAGCTCTTGCAGTAGGATCACTGGTGGATAACTCGGTTGTTACACTTGATAATATATTCGATCATATGCAGGAATACAGGGAACCGCCGAATGTAGCGGCAATACGTGGAACAAATGAAGTAATACTGCCGATGATAGCTTCTACAATGACATCAGTCTGTGTTTTCCTTCCAATAGTTATATATGAAGGATTTACAAAGGAAGTATTTAAAGGGATAGCATTATCGATAATGTTTGCACTTGGAGCTTCGATAATTGTGGCAATGCTGTTTATCCCTATGGTTTCAAGTAGATTCCTGAATCTGCAGAAAATAGTTGACAATAAGGATAAGGCTAAATACTTTAATGAATTTAAGGAAAAATACAAAGGAGTAATAACATCTGCACTTAATAATAAATGGAAAATTGTTATTGGAACAATTATAGGATTTATAGGAACTATGGTGATTTTTGGACCAATGATGAAAACTACCTTCTTTCCTACAATTGATAATAAGAAGTATTCAGTAGTTGCATCACTTGCAACAGGACTTGATCTGGAGAAATCATATGAAATAACTAAACAGATTGAGGAAGTTGTAAAAAATGATAAAAATACAAAAGAATTCTATTCAATTTCAAGAACGGATGCCGCAATAGTCAATGTGGATGTTAAGAAGGATACATTTAAGGCTATGGAAAGAATAAGAGAGAAACTGAAGGATATGCCTGATGTAAATCTTACGGTGGCAGCCAGTGAAGCAACAAGTTCAAGAACAAGTAAAGACTATTCCTTCCAAATAGAAGGTGATAATGTGGAAGAGCTTAACAGAATTGCAAACTCGATTATTAGCGATATAAAAAAGGAAAGTTGGATGAAGGATGTAAAATCTTCAACTGAAGGTGGATATCCTCAGGCAAAGCTTGAAGTGAACAGGGTAAAAGCTGAAAGTTATGGAATAAATGTAACAAACCTGACAACAATGCTTAATATGACGGTACTGGGTGTAGCACCTATAGAAGTTTCAGAAGGGACTGAAAGACTTGATGTAACGTTACAGTTTGAGGAACAGTATAGAAATTCGCTCGAAAAAATACTGAATCTAGAAGTTAAAAGTTCAAGTGGAGCTTATGTAAGAATAGGAGATATAGCTACACTTTCAAATGTAGAAGGTGCTTCATCAATAACAAAATATAATGGTTCAAGAACTGTTACGGTAGGTTTGAACCTTGATAGCTCAAAAGGATTTAACGATGCGGCAAAATTTATAAAAGCATCATTTGAAAAGACAAATCCTGGAGAAGGATACAAGCTTGCGGCTGCAGGTTCTGCAAAATATCAGCAGGATATGGGTGGAGAGCTGTCACGGGCTCTAGGACTTTCAGTTATACTTATATATATAGTTCTGGCAATACAGCTTGAATCGTTTATATTACCTCTGGTAATAATGACATCATTGCCACTTTCCATAATAGGAGTTGTAATTGGAATGGTCATAACCCGTGTACAGCTGAGCATGTTTGTTATGATAGGTATTATAATGCTTATGGGAATGGTTGTTAACAATGCCATTGTACTTCTTGACTTTGTTGCTAGCATGCGTCAAAAAGGAGTTCCTTTAAGGGAAGCACTTATAGAAGCAGGAGGATCGAGACTGCGTCCTATACTTATGACTACACTTACAACTGTACTTGGTTGGATACCGATGGCACTTGCAATTGGTGGAGGAAGTGCGGGATATTATCAGGGAATGGCCATTGCCGTAATGTTTGGATTGTCATTTTCTACATTGCTGACACTTATATTTATTCCGGTACTTTATCTGATAGTTGAAGAAGCCAAGGAAAAAAGAGCCGAAAAAAAGAAAAAAATGTAGAAAAGGAAAAAGCCAAAATGGCATAAAATAGGGTATAATATAATAAGAAAAGTTTTAGGAGGACGGTAGGTATGAAGAGGCTTGAAGTATATTTTGACTCATTTTTTCTGGAAAAGGTGAAAGAAGAGTTAAATGAATATGGATTAGAAAAATATGTGCTGATCCCAGAGGTTTTTAGCGACTGGGGGAAACATCTGAAACATTTTAACAGTCATCTCTGGCCAGGAACAGACAGTATTCTAATAGCCTATCTTGAAGATAAGCAGGCGGAAGAAATTATGAGGGCCATAAAAAAAATAAAAATAGATGTAGGCCATATGATATCTATGGGAGCAGTACTTATACCAATAGATGACATGCTGCTATAATTATAAAAATATATGATAAGGAAAATATTTCAATCTTTAAAAGGGATAAAAAATATTTTCCTTATTTTTTTTTAAAAATGGAGAAAAAACATCAAAAAAATATTTTTTAAATAAGTTAAAAAAGATTATTCGTTAAAAAGTTGTAAATAAAAAGGGAAAAATGATATAATTAAATAAGTTAAAAAAGTTGCTAAAAAAACGAAAACTTTTTTTTGAAAAGTTAAAAAAGTTGGGTATATTATTGGTAACAGAAAGAAGAGAACCTAAAAAGAGGAATGTGAAAATGCAGAAACTAAATACGACAGATTATAAAGTCATGGAAAAAATAATGAAAAATTCCAAAATATCCAGAACAGATTTGGCAAAATATCTGGAACTGACACCTGCAGCAATTTCCAAAATAATAAAAAAGTTACTCTCCTATAATCTCATAATTGAAAAAAATACACTTTTTTCAACAGGTGGCCGTCCTAGAGTGACACTGGCAATTAACAAAAACTATAAAAAGATAATAGGTGTTAATCTGGGAGCAGGATTTATAAACATTGTTGAAAGTAATCTGAATGGAGAAATAATAGGGATAACTGAAAGGAAATTTGCATTTAAGGGACAGGAAAAGGTTCTTGAGCTGTTGGATGAAGAGCTGACAAAGGCTCTCAGTAAATATGATGTGAAATCTGTAATTGGAATAGGTCTTGCAACTCATGGAGTTGTTGACAGGAAAAAAGGTACAGTAATAGTTTCTCCTCACTTCAAGTGGAGAAAGCTGGAATTGAGAAAGGAACTTGAAAAAAAGTACAATCTTCCTGTAATAGTTGAAAATGATGTGAGATCGATGCTGATTGCCGAACATAATTATGGTCATGCCAAAGACATGAAAAACTTCATATTCCTGTATATTAAAAATGGAATAGGAGCCGCAATTTTTCTGAATGGAAGAATCTTTGAAGGAAGTAATTATGGAGCTGGAGAAATAGGACATTTCATAGTAAATGAACATTCGAATATACAGTGCCGTTGCGGAAAATACGGCTGCCTCGAAACTGAAAGTTCAGAACAGGTGCTAGTAAATAAAGTGATGTGGAAACTGGAAGAGGATGGGAAAAAGGAAGTGGATAAAAATCTGGATATATCAACAGTTTACAGTAAAGCCAAGGACAAGGAAGAACCTTACTATTCCATTATTAAAGATGCAATATATAATACGGGAAAAGTAATGGGGAATGTACTTAATATGCTTGATGTCAATAACATTATAGTAGCTGGAGACATTACAACAACGGGAGATCTCTTCATAAGGAATTTTAAAAAGGGGATAGATACCATGCTTCTTGAAGAATTCAACAAAAAAATAAAGGTAAGTACAACAAAACTTGATAATATGATAGGAGTTTACGGTGCTGTTTCACTTATAACAAGTAATTTATTTGAAGGGGAAAAATTGATTAAGATAAAGTAGTTAATAAAGCAGTTAATGATGTTTCAGGTAGTTTATGATACTTTAGAGAACCTAGTTAGGTAATAAAAAAATTATATAGAGGTGAAGAAATGAAAAAGATTTTATGGTTAATGTTAGCAATGGTAATGTTGCTATCATGCGGTGGAGAAAAGAAAGCTGATGGAGCAGCGGCAGGAGGAGACAAACCTGCAGAAGGTAAAAAAGTTAAAATTGGAGTTACTATCTACAAATATGATGATAACTTCATGGCAACATTGAGAAAAGATCTTGAAGCGTTTGCTAAGGAAGATGCAAACATTGAACTGATCATGAACGATTCTCAAAACAGTCAGGCAACACAAAATGAACAAGTAGATGCACTTCTTTCAAAAGGTGTAAACGTATTAGCAATCAACTTAGTTGACCCAGCAGCAGGACAAACAATTATTGACAAAGCAAAAGCTGCAAATGTACCAGTAGTATTCTTTAACAAAGATCCAGGAGCAGAAGCATTAAAAACTTATGACAAAGCTTACTATGTTGGAACAAAACCTGAAGAATCAGGAATAATCCAAGGACAATTAATTGAAAAAGTATGGAAAGCACATCCAGAATTAGACTTAAACAAAGACGGTGTTATTCAATACGTTATGCTTAAAGGGGAACCTGGACACCCTGATGCAGAAGCAAGAACAGCTTATTCAGTAAAAGAATTAAATGACAAAGGTATTAAAACAGAAAAATTACAAGAAGATACAGGAATGTGGGATGCAGCTCAAGCTAAAGATAAAATGGATGCATGGCTTGCTGGACCTACTGGATCTAAAATAGAAGTTGTAATTTCAAACAATGACGGTATGGCATTAGGTGCTTTAGAAGCTTTAAAAGCTCACCAGAAAAAATTACCTGTATTTGGAGTAGACGCATTGCAAGAAGCTTTAACATTAATCGAATCAGGAGAATTAGCAGGAACAGTATTGAACGATGGAACAAACCAAGCAAAAGCAGTTCTAGAACTTTCAAGAAACTTAGCTAATGGAAAAGATCCTATTGAAGGTACATCATGGAAATTAGAAGAAAAAGCAGTTAGAGTTCCTTATGTAGGTGTAGATAAAGAAAATTTGGCACAATTTAAAAAATAATTGAATAATTAATAGTTGAATTGTATACCGTAAATAAAAGACTTTATCGAATTTTATTTACGGTATCTTTATTTCGGAAGAGGTGAATAGATGGAAAATTCTCAAAATAGACATGAATATGTATTGGAAATGGAAGGAATCAGTAAGGAATTTCCTGGGGTAAAAGCACTTGATAATGTTACGTTGAAGATACGTCCCAACAGTGTTCATGCACTTATGGGAGAAAACGGTGCAGGAAAATCGACACTGATGAAATGTCTTTTCGGAATATATAAGAAAGATACAGGAGAAATATCCCTGGAAGGACAGAAAATAGAATTTAAAAATTCAAAGGATGCACTTGAAAGAGGAGTTTCAATGGTGCACCAGGAGTTAAACCAGGTTACACAGAGAAACGTAATGGATAACATATGGCTTGGAAGATATCCTAAAAAAGGTTTATTTATAGATGAAGATAAGATGTATAAAGATACTAAGGAAATATTTGCAAAACTGGATATAGATATAGATCCCAGAACGAAAGTAAGCAGACTTTCTGTTTCACAGATGCAAATGCTTGAAATTGCAAAAGCAGTTTCATATGACTCGAAAGTATTGATTTTAGATGAGCCTACTTCATCCCTGACAGAAAATGAAGTAAAACATCTTTTCAAGATAATAAGAAAACTTCAGGGAAATGGTATAGGAATAGTGTATATTTCACATAAAATGGAAGAAATAACTGAAATATGTGATGAAATTACAATACTTAGAGATGGAAAATGGGTTACTACAGAAAAAGTAAAAGATCTTACAACAGATCAGATAATAAACCTTATGGTGGGAAGGGATCTGACAAACAGATTCCCAGACAAGACAAATAAGCCGGGAGAAGTTATATTGGAAGTTGAACATCTGACGGCAAAAAGACCTAAGTCAATAGAAGATGTATCCTTTACATTGAGAAAAGGAGAAATATTAGGAATTGCAGGACTTGTAGGTTCAAAGAGAACAGACATAGTGGAAACGTTATTTGGAGTTATTGAGAAGAAATCAGGAACAGTAAAAATAGATGGTAAGGAAGTAAATATAAGAAATCCTAAGGAAGCAACTAAAAATGGATTAGCACTTATAACTGAAGAAAGACGTGCTACGGGAATTTATTCAATGCTGGATATAAAATTTAATTCAATTATTTCCAATACTAGAAATTATAAGGCGTTATTGGGACTTTTGGATAACAGTAAAATAGAAAAAGATACAAAATGGGTTATTGACAGCATGCACGTAAAGACTCCGTCGCAAAAGACACATATAGGAAGTCTTTCAGGAGGAAATCAGCAGAAAGTAATAATAGGAAGATGGCTGCTTACAGCACCTGAAATACTTCTTATGGATGAGCCTACGAGGGGAATAGACGTAGGTGCAAAATTTGAAATATACCAGTTAATGATAAATCTGGCCGAAAAAGAAAAGGGTATTATTATGATTTCTTCAGAAATGCCTGAACTGCTGGGAGTAACAGACAGAATACTAGTCATGAGTAATGGTAGAGTGGCAGGTATAGTAAATACCGCTGAAACTTCTCAGGAAGAAATATTAAAATTAACGGCTAAATATTTATAGGGAGGCAAAAATGGCAGAGAAAGTTGTAAAAGAAAATAAGAAATCTTTTGATTTAAAAAATCTGATATTAAATGGAGGAATTTATCTGGTACTTCTATTACTGTTAGTTCTAATAGTAATGAAGGATCCTACATTTTTAAGCTTATTAAATATACAGAACATTCTGACACAGTCATCAGTAAGAATAATAATAGCTCTTGGAGTTGCAGGACTTATCGTAACTCAGGGGACAGATTTGTCAGTAGGAAGACAAGTTGGTATGGCGGCACTTGTATCGGCAACATTGCTTCAGGCTATGACAAACGTAAATAAAGTTTTTAAAGGATTACCAACATTACCTATACCTGTAGTTCTACTTCTTGTAGTAGTTATTGGTGCCTTAATAGGGTTAATAACAGGACTTATAGTTGCAAAATTAAATGTTGTACCTTTCGTTGCAACAATGGGAACAATGGTAATAGTTTATGGGATAAACTCGTTATACTTTGACTTTGTAGGAGCATCACCTGTAGCAGGATTTGACAGAAAATATTCACTGGTGGCACAAGGAGCATTATTCCAGATTGGACAACTTAGACTTTCTTATCTGATAATATATGCTGTAATTGCAATTGTATTTATGTGGACATTGTGGAATAAAACAGTATTTGGTAAAAACCTGTTTGCTGTAGGAGGAAATCCTGAAGCAGCAAGAGTATCAGGAGTTAACGTTGCAAAAACAATACTTATCGTATATATGTTATCAGGAGTAATGTATGCAATAGGAGGATTCCTTGAAGCGGCACGTATAGGATCTGCAACAAATAACCTTGGATTCATGTATGAAATGGATGCCATTGCAGCGTGTGTTGTTGGAGGAGTTTCATTCAGTGGAGGAGTAGGTAAGATTTCAGGAGTAGTTGCAGGGGTTATAATCTTTACATTGATTAACTACGGACTTACTTATATAGGAATAAGCCCTTACTGGCAGTATATTATAAAAGGTATCATCATAATAACAGCAGTTGCGATAGATGTACTGAAATATAGAAAAAATAAATAAAGATTCCATATCTAGTTTATATATTATTTAAAAAGGATAAAATTACTAAATAAAAAGAATTTTATCCTTTTTATTATGATTTTAAATAGGCAAAAAGATAAAATTTTGAATAAATATAAAAAGCTGAATTATTTGAAAATAAATAGTTTTTACATAGATAGTTACAGTTGTTTTTTTGAATTTTATTTGATATACTATAAACAAACTAATATTAAATTAGGAGGAAAAAATGGGAAAACAAATATTGAAGGTCCGGTAAAATAAAAATAAATATAATAGACACAGTAAATTAGATAATAAAAATAAATATAATAGATAAGGAGAAGAAATGACTAATAATTTGAAGAAACTCGAACAAGATTTAAGAGCATTAGCAAAAAGATGTAAGAATATCAGTTACACAAAAGGGTTACTTTTAAGCTTTTTAATACTGGGATTACTGTCGTTTTCAGAAGGATTGACATCGCCTGAAATAAAAAGTGCTGAAAGCTCAATAAATCAGGCAAGAAAAGAATTGAATACTTCAATTAGTGACACGAAAACACTTTTCAGGGAAGCTAAAAGAGAAAATGATAAGCTTCTGAAAGGATCTAATCTGGAATTGATTCAACTGATGGAACAGGGAGATCAGGTTGTAAAATCACCTTGGAGTTCATGGCAATATGGAATGAACTATTTTTATAGTAACTGGAGAGGAACATATAAAGGAAAAGGAGATAAAAAGGAAAAATATCCTTATGAAGGGATATATAGAAGAAGTAATGATTTATTCCTGAGATCGATATCTCCTAACAGTAGAAACTACAGCAGATACGTTACAAGAGTATATGATGACCCGCTACATTCAGCAACTACATCAACAACAGGATTATCAAATGCATCATGGGGGATAGAATCATCTGAATTTGATCAGGAACCTGTGACTACATTGAATCTGCTTGCAACAGTAAGACCTAAGGAAATAAAAAAACAGGCACCAGTGGTAAATCTTGGAACAATAGAAGGGCCTGAGGAAATAAGTTTCAGTATTAATCCTCCTGAAGTGGAAATAAGTACTCCAACAATAAGAGAAGTGAGTTTTAATCCAGTAACACCTGTTACAACTACTTTACCAGAGTTCCTATCTTTTAATATGAAAATGAACTCTTTCTGTGAAGGAATAAACTCTACAAGTTGTAATACAGACTATATTGAAGGGACAAGAGTAACTGACTCTGAGATTACTTTAGTGGAAGATATACTAGATAAAAAGACAAATGCGGCTTCAGGATATGTATGGGGAAATGACAGTAATAAACCTGCTGTTATGAAAAACAGTGCAGGTAAACCATTTAAAATCTATTTTGATGTTACAGAAGGTAAAAATGTAACTGTTACTAAAAATCTTGTAATAGATTCGTCAGCATATAGGAACGATACGGATACACATTTAATTACAGGAAATACTCCTTTAAATAATATAAGTGGTAACCAAACTGCATATTTTCTTTTAGGTGGTTCAAGAATCGGTTCATTGGATGCGAATAATGGAAGTATAACAAATAATGCAAAAGTAAGTTTGGCAGGACCTTATGTTACTGCATTTGAAATACAGACAAATAATGGAGCAGGTACTAGAGAAATAAAAAATACTGGAGAAATAAATGATGAAATTGAGAAAATAGGATACAGAGGTCCGAATGGTCTGGGAGGAATTAAAGTTCCAGTAAAAATTAACAATAGATACTATTATGAAGGAACAAATGTAGAAATAACAGCAAATGATATGAACTATAATGGAACATCAGTTAATGGAGTAGATCAAGAAAATACACCAGGAAGTTTTGGAAATGGTATAGGTGGATTCGCAAGAGGAGCAGATACAGGTCATTTTGATGCAAATGGAATAGCCAGAAGTGATTATAATAACGGTGGCTATATGGGGTATAAAATTGGACTATTACTGACTCATGAAGATGTAGATAATGGTTCAACGGGAATAAATAAGTTAACAAATACTGGAAAAATAAATTTTTCAGGAAGTAATTCAATAGGAATGCAGGTTGATGCTGAAGGTTCAACACCAAATGTACAGGTACTTAATTCTGGTAATGGTTCAATATCTATTTCAGGAAGAAGTTATGGTATGAAATGGGACTCAAGAGTACATGGAAATAGTACACTTGAAAATGCAGGAAGTATAACTACTGGTGGTGGATACAGTGCCGGAATAGCTGTGATTGAGCAACAAGGAAAAACAGGAACAGATTCAATACGGGCATATCAAGGAAAAGTAAAAAGTACAGGAGGAATAACTGTAAATGGTTCTAACAGTATAGGGATGTATCTTAAAGTGAATGCTCAAGATAATATTACAAATACTGGAACTATAAATGTAAATGGAACAGCAAATATTGGAATGAGAGTTGACAAAGGAAGTGTAGCAACAGATGCAGTTGGAGATCCTTCTGCTATAAATACAGGAACTATAACTGTAACAGGAAAAGCAAATATTGGGATGGTTTCCAATGGAGCAAGTAAAGCTCAAAATCTGGGAACAACAGGAAAAATAACTTTAACTGGAACAACAGGAAATAGTGCTGGAATGTATGCAACAGGCGGAGGAACTATAGAAAATACAGGTACTATTACAGGAAGTGGATTAACAAACACAACAGGAATATCAGTTGATGCAGGCTCTACAGGAACAAGTTCAGGAAATATTAGTTTGTCTGGAAGTAGAATAGCAGGAGTTTATAATGCAGGAACATTTACCATGACAGGTGGAAATGTTACAACTAATGGAACTGGAGCATCAATTTATGCAAAAGGAACTGTAAATACTGACATTAAAGCAGGAACTATAACATCATCTGGAGGTTCAGTTGGACTTTTTGCAGATGATACATCTACTATAAATTTGGGAACTACTACAACAGCTCCTACACTAGTAACAAATTCCGGAGGATTAATGTTCTATAACAATCCTACTTCTTCTGCAGGAGCACAGACAAATAAATTTAATTTATTACATGATGTTAGTGGGACAGTAAATTCTGGGGGACTTGCATTTTATTTGAAAGATGTGAATACTGCAACTCAATTAAAAACAGCTTTAGACAATATGATTCTTAATAAAGATTTGATACTATCTTTAAAAAATGGAAGTTACTTGTTTACTGTAAAAAATAGTTCAATAGGAGCAGGAACTGAAATGAAATTATCTGAGTTACCTGGAGTAACAACATCAGGACTTACTTCTGTAGGAACTCGTGTAAAAATAGATAATGCAACTAGTGGGAATGACTATAAAATTTTGAAAATAACAGGTGGAAATATTCTTGTAGATGAGGATGTGAATTTGGAAACGGTTACTGATAAGTATAGAAGAATAGATAAAGAGTCTTCAAGTATAAAAGTAGCTTCAAGTAAAAAAATAGAAGGGACATCAGCAAATCAGGTTGCAATTGGTCAGAGAAACACAATTACTGCCAATGCGGCTGACATGAAACTTATAAATGAAGGTACTATAAAACTTGATGGAAATAAATCAACAGGAATAGCTGGAGAAACAGGTACTATAGAAAATAAAGGAATAATTAATGTAAATGGAGTAGAAAGTACAGGATTATATGGAGCAGACGGTTCTGTAATAACAAATGATACTGCAGGAAAAATTAATATAGGAAGTAAGGGAGCAGGGATACTTGCACAAAATGATTTGGATGGTACTTTAAAAACTACAGGAAAAATAACCGTAGAAAATAAAGGTGATATTACAGCTAATTCAAATGGTGTAAAGACTATAGGAATTTATGCTGACAATGCAAATAAATCAGTTGGGTCAACAGTAAAGCATACAAGTGGAAATATAGACTTATTAAATGCAAAAGGAAGTTTAGGGATATACACAAATAGTCTTGGACTGACGTCTTCAGGAAACATAAAAGTCGGAGATGAAAGTGCCGGAGTAAATGCTGTTAACTCTACAACAGTAGTTTCAGGAGGAAATGTTGAAGTAGGTACAAAATCTATAGGATTTATTTTAGAAGGTATTGGAAAAACATCAACAACAACTTTTGATGGGCAGGCTGCGGGAACACTTAAAATAAATGGACAAAATTCAGTAGGATATTATCTTGTAAATGCAGATGCAAATACAACTACAAACTTTAAAGATAATCTTGCATTTAATCCAGGAAACAATAAATATACTTATATCTATATAAAAGGAAACAGTGCAACAGATAAAAGTAAACTTGTTTACAATCAGGCAGGAAAAACTATAGCTACAGATGGTTCAGTATTTATATTTGGTAAAGATTCTGATATAAAACTTGATACAGCATTTACTTTAACAAGTGCAAAAGATAAAGTTGTAGCTGCATATCTGAAAAATTCAGGAACTTTAACAAATGAAGGTTCCATCGACCTTTCAGGGGACAAAGCGGTTGCATTGTACGGAGAAGCTGGAGGAGCCCTTGTAAATAATAATATAATAAAAGTAGGAACAAACGGTGTCGGAATTTACAATAAAGGAGCAACTACAGGAGAAAACGGTGCAAATGGAGTAATAACTCTTAATGGAGATTATGGAATAGGAATGCGTTCTGAAAATGCTACTGGAAATATTGAAAACAAAGGTAAAATAGAAAGCTCAAAATTGAGGGCAGTAGGAATGTCAGCAAGTGATGGTTCAAATGCCGTGACAAACAGCAGAACTATAGAACTTTCAGGACAGGAATCAATAGGACTTCATACTGATAATAAAGGAACAGCAGGGCATGCAGTAACAAATACTGGAACAATAACTCTTGTGGATGCAAATGACGAGGATAAACCTAATATTGGTATATATTCAGAACACTCAAGTGATGTAATAGTAAACAACGGAAAAATAGAAGCAGGAAAGAATACTTTAGGAATTTACGGAAAAGCTGGTGGAAACATAACTCTTGGTGCTTCTTCTGAAACAAAGGTTGGAGATAATGGAGTTGCTGTATTCTCAACAGGTGGAGATATTACTATTGCAAATGGAGCGAAACTTGAAACAGGAGCAAACAACGGAGTAGGAGTATATTACTCAGGAAGCAATGGAACAATTACAAATAATACTGATAAAATTACAATAGGAGATAAATCATTTGGATTTGTAATAAAAGGTGGAACAAATAATAAATTCTTCAGTAACAGTACAGGAACTGTAGACTTGCCTGATAATTCAGTATACTTATACTCAGCTGATACTACAGGAACTACTTCAACTGTAAAAAATTATACAAACCTTAGAACTACAGGTGGAGAACTTGCTTATGGAATTTACACTAATGGTGGAGGAGAAAACTATGGTAATATGGATATGACTCAAGGAAAAGGTCATGTTGGAATATATAGCTATCTGCCACATCCTACAGGAGCGATTCCTGCTACAGTAACTCCTAATGTGTTTGTAAATTATGGAAGAATAGATGTTTCAGCTTCAGACTTGACAGTAGCTACTGACCAGAAAAATGGAATTGGAATGGCTGCAGGATATGTAAAACAGAGAACTCAAGTTGAAAATGTACTTGATGCCAGTGGAAATGTTGTAATAGATCCACTTACAGGAGCTCCTAAAACAGAAACAAAAATATATAGAGATGTAATAGGGCTTGGAAATATTGAAAACCGTGGAGTAATATCAGTAACAACACCTAACAGTATAGGAATGTATGCAGGAGGAAAAGGTTCAATAGCTAAGAACTACGGAAGAATAGAATTAAGTGGAACAGATCTTAATGTGGGTATGTTCCTTGAAGACGGAGCTGAAGGATATAACTATGGAACTATAACAACAGTAGGAACAGGAAATGTTGAGCAAGTTGGAGTTGCAGTTCTGAGAGAAGCTAAATTCCATAACTATGGAACAGTAAATATTGATGCAGAAGATGGAATAGGAATAGCAATCGGAGGTAAACTGACACTTGTAAACAGAGGAGAATTTACAATATCCGGTAACAAGAAAACTGCTACAATGCATAACGGAACAGGAAATGTAACTGCTTCAGGAGAAGGAGCTGTGGCAATTGCAACAATATCTGATGATTCAAAAATAATGGGAGTACTTCCTGTAAATCAGGTAGGAATAGTACCTAAAGAAGGAACATATGATGCAGTTGTTACTTATAACGGAGTTGAAGTTCCTAATGTTCAGACAGTTGATGTAATACCTGAACTTGCACGTGGAAAAACTACAATTCCTACAGCACCTATAGGAATATATGTGGATACAACAGGAGTAAATGCAACAAGACCTGTAAATAATTTAGGATTACTGTCTACAACTGGTATAAAATATGCAGATTTAATTATAGGAACTGAAGCTGCAGAACAGACAAATGAAAAATACTTGAAATTAAGTAAAGATCTTATAGCACCTTACAATGATATGATATTAGAAGCTCAAAGACAAGGATTAAGAAGATGGCAGATATATTCAAGTTCATTGACATGGATGGCTAAAGCAGTACAAAACAAGAATACCCAAGTAATAGAAAATCTATATCTAGTTAAAGTTCCTTATACTGTATGGGTAGGACAACAATCTACACCAATAAATTCAACTGATACGTTTAACTTTGCAGAAGGACTTGACCAGAGATATGGTGTGGAAGCACTTGGAACAAGAGAAAGAAAACTGTTTGAAAAACTGAATTCAATAGGAAATAATGAACATATACTTCTGTCACAGGCATTTGATGAAATGATGGGACACCAGTATGGAAATACACAACAAAGAATGCAGGCTACAGGAAGTATTCTTGACAAGGAATTTACTCACTTGAAAAACGAATGGGATAATAAATCAAAACAATCCAATAAAATAAAAACATTCGGATCAAGAGGAGAATATAAAACTGATACAGCAGGAATAATCGACTATACAAACGATGCTTATGGAGTGGCTTATGTTCACGAAGATGAAACAATAAAACTTGGAAATAGTTCAGGATGGTATGCAGGAGCAGTACATAATAGATTTAAACTAAAAGATATAGGAAAATCAAAAGAAAATACAACAATGCTAAAACTTGGAGTGTTCAAAACAATGTCGCCTTCATCAGACCATAATGGAAGTTTAAAATGGACAATATCAGGAGAAGGATATGCTTCTATAAGTGATATGCATAGAAGATATCTTGTTGTAGATGATATATTTAGTGCAAAATCTACATACTATACTTATGGAGTAGCATTGAAAAATGAACTTTCCAAAGAATTCAGAACAAGTGAAAGAACAAGTATTAAACCATACGGAAGCTTGAAACTTGAATATGGAAGATTTAATGGAATAAAGGAAAAAACAGGAGAAATCAGACTTGAAATTCAAAGTAATGACTATCATTCAATCAAACCTGAATTAGGAATAGAATTTAAGTATAAACAACCTATGGCAGTAAAAACAACATTTGTAACTACGTTAGGATTGGCTTATGAAAATGAGCTTGGAAAAGTAGGAGATGTAAACAATAAAGGAAGAGTAAGATTTACAACGGCTGACTGGTTTGGTATAAGAGGAGAAAAGGATGACAGAAAAGGAAACTTTAAGGCAGACTTGAACCTTGGAATAGAAAATCAAAGAGTAGGATTTACATTGAATGCAGGATATGATACAAAAGGACACAATGTAAGAGGAGGAATAGGATTTAGAGCGATTTTCTAGAAAAATGTAAAATTCACATGAAATTACTAAAGACTATTCATAAAGTTAAATAATTTTAGTATTGTGAAATAGAAATTATTTTTCAAAAATAAAAGAAGAAATGCAATGGAAATATTAAGAATCTGTTATGAAATTTATCAATTAACTTGAAAAATTTCAGCACAAATGGTTCTTAACCGTTGCATTTTTCTATTAAAAATGACTATATACAAATTTTATGAAATGTGTTACATTAATTGGGAAAATATGATATACTATAGAATAAAAAGAAAATTCTAATAGAATTATATAAAAAATAAAATGAACATAAAAGGAGATGACATGAATAGCAACTTAAAGAGGATTGAGAAGGAACTTCGTAGTTTTGCCAAAAGGTGTAAAGAAATAAAATATACCCGTGCAATGCTTTTTGCTTTTCTGCTGACAGGACTGAAGACATTTACAGCAAAGAATGACAGTGTGGAAAGTGCTAAAAAAGATATTGAAACTTCAATAAAAGATATGAAGGAACTTTTCAAGGATGCCAAAAGGGAAAATAACAAATTAATGAAAACATCCAACCTTGAATTAATACAACTTATGGAACAGGGAGATCATGTAGTGAAATCTCCATGGAGTTCATGGCAATATGGAATGAACTATTTTTATAGTAACTGGAGAGGAACGTATAACGGAAGAGGAGATAAAAAAAGCAGATATCCTTATGAAGGAATATTTACGAGAAGTGAAGATGCATTTGAAAAATATGTTTCTCCATTAAGTGATAAATATAAGGAATTAAACGTTGGTTCAAATCCTTATTCTGCTTCTTCAAACCAAAGAACTGGACTAAATAGTTCATATGGATTAGCTAGTACGTTACAAACTCAGGAACCATTAGTAACGATAGAAATAAATGCTTCAATCAAACCAAAAAGCATACAGAAAAATCCAATAACATTAAGTGTACCGGGAATAGCGGCTCCAGCTTTGCCACCTGTAAGCATAAGCCAGGCAGTTCCGCCTAGTTTAAGTTTGCCTGAACCAAAAGCTCCTAGTAAAGAAATAAGCATTGTAAAACCAAATGCAAATCCTTTTACCGGATTTTTCTTTAACTCTAATCATAGTTCAATAGGAGTGGGAAGTACTAATATGGTACTTTATTCAGGAGTAAATCCTGATGACATAAAGGCTGGAAAAGTAGGAGAACAAGTAAGACCTGCTTTAAAAACTGGTGCTTTAAATACAACTTTAGGAGATATTACTGATATTAATCAACGTCCTACAAATATCTTATATAGAAGTAGCCCTAATTTAAGTAATCTAACTTTCCATGTAAGAGGATATTTTGGAGATGGTTCTGATGGATATGTAGATGCAGGTAGCGGACATACTGGAGGTTCTGATACAACAGGAGGACCAACTTTAGGAACAATAGGGGTACATACATTATTAAATGGAACAGTTTCTAATGTAACTGCTAACCTATATGGAAGAGCAGGGTTCTTAACATCAGAAACTTGGAGACATGGAAAAGTTACTATGCATAATACAAATGTAAATGTATATGGAAAAGATAATGCAGTTTACTATATAATGCCGGCAGCTTTTAAAACTATCTCTAAGTATACAGATTCTAACTACCACCTTGGAGCTATACAAGGGGAAACAAATGTAAAAATGTATGGAACAGGAAATACTGTGTATCTGTCATCAGGAATTTCTGCGGCAAGATTGATTAAAAATACAGGAAAAATTGAATTAGAAGGAGCTTCAAATATAGTTTATTCAAGTTTTTCTTATGCTCCAACTTGGGAAGTAGGAGTTTATGGTGGAAAAGCTGGAAAGATGAACTCATTAATTCAATTTAATCAAAATGTAGAGCTTTATGGAGATGAAAACGTAGGTCTATTTTTTGGAAGTAAAATTGGAGGAAGTCCAAAATCTTGGGAAACGGCTGATAGAGATGCTGAATCAAATGCAGGTTATTTAAGAAAAGCTTCATATATAGGAATATATCAAGGAGAAATTGATATAAAAGCTAGAGTAGGAGGACAATTAGCTATAAATCCTAGTGCTACAACACAAACAGCTAGTGGTCAATTAGTTGAAGATCTTACTAATCCAGCTAATCCTAAATATAAAGGCTATACAGATAAAACAGTTGATGGTGGAGTAGGACTATATGTGACATCTGGACAAAGAAAAGGAATAGATGTACTTAAAGATATGGGAGTCCCTGTATCAGTTACTCCAACTTTAGATGATTTAAAACTTGATCCTATCCATAACTTAGAAGTTGGAAAGATGGATATCAGCTTTGGAAAATACTCTAAAAATGGTTTTATGATGATAGCAAAAGATGGAAGTGTTATAGATGTTGGTAAAGCTACTCATCAATATTATGTAACTAATCTAAGTACATTAATTACAGATGGTGTAAATGGTGCTACTACAACAGAAGCTGATGCTTCAACAGGAACAACAATAGCTTATGCTGAAGGAACTTGGGATCAAAATAAACATCAACTAGGTTCTAAACAAGCTGATCTAAATCAAAATAATACGGATGCAGCAGCTGTGAATGCTGGAGCTGCAAGAAAGGCATTGACAGATCCAACAGCTTCTACTGCTGCTAAATTACAAGGTTTAGGTTCAGAAATAAATGTTTATCCAAATGTTGTATTAGCTTCAAAAGAAGGTATAGCATATATGGGAGATAACCAAGGTATAGTTAATGCTAAGGGAACAACAGAGGCAGTTAACTATGGAGCAATAATTGCTTATGCTAAAAATAAAGGACAAGTAAATGTAGATGGTACAGTTACTGCAATAGATAAAAATACAACTTTAGAAGATAATAAATATAAAAATATAGCAGCCTTTGCAGAATCTGCCGGGCAAGTTGATATCAATAGAAAAGTAACTATCAATGGTATAGGGGCATTTGCAAAAGGTACAGATTCAAAGGCTCAGTTATTAAGTGGAATAGATGAAATTAATGCAGGAACTGTTGGAGGAATGGTTGCTACAGAAGGTGGATATGCTAGACTGGATGGAGGAACTATCAATATTACTAAAGATAATTCCAGACTTTTCTATGCAGATGCAACAGGAAAAGTTGATTTTACAGGAGCTACTGCTATTAATATGTCAAAAGGAATAATACTTCCTCAGGAAGAAAATAATACTGCTTTCTACAGTAGTAAAGCTACAACAGAAGCAGGAGCAGTTCCAACAAAATATAATGGAATGAGAAATGTGACTATAAATCTTCTTTCAGATGACGTAGTTTTAAAAACAGTGGATAACCACGCTCTTGAAACATGGAATGGAAGTACAAACTTTGAAAGTGGAATTCAAAGTATAATGAAATATGCAGCTCTAAATAAAAATGGTCATACGTATAAAGTTTACTATACTAATGGGGATTTTAAAATTGCGGCAAATGTTGATCTTGATGATACAAATGATGTATTTAACAGTATCATTATGGCAAATGAAAAAGTTACTATTGATAATGGAGTTTCAATAACTTCAACTACTGGAAAAGGACTTGTTCAGGGATCTCTAAAAAATACTGTTGATAACAGTAAAACAGCCTATATTAACAATGGGACAGTAAATATAACAGGTGGAAACTCAAGTTCAATAGGAATAAGAGTTAATCACGGGACAATGGAAAATAACAGTTTGCTTCAAATGAATGACGGAATAGGGTTATATGGAAGTAACGGAAGTAAAATTACTAATAGTACAAATGGAGTTATTAAAATAACAGCTCCTTCTGCTTATGGAGTTGGAATGGCCGGATTCCTGTCAGGAACTGCTCCACAGGAATATGGAACAGATAAACTGATTACTGCCTTGATAGCATCAGGTGGAGGAAATCTTCCGTCAACAGTAAAGACAATCGATATAACAAATGAAGGAAATATAGATATTACTGGAAAAGCAATAGGAATTTATGCTGACAATACAAGTACAATAGCAGGCTTTGACACTCATGTTACAAAGGAAAATGCAGTTGTAAATAATAGGGCTTCGATGAATTTTGGAGATGACAGTATTGGAATTTTTGCGAAAAAATCAACAATAAATCTTACAGGAACAGGTTCAGATGATATTTCAACAGGTAATAATGGACTGGGAGTATACGCAAAAGATTCTACTGTAAATTTGCTGACAAACTACGGATTTAAAATTAAGGCCAATGGAGTAGGAATGTATCTTGAAGATACAGATACTTCGACAGGAAATGTAGAAGTTAAGTATGTAGGAGCAAATACAGCAAGAGGAACAGGAATTTATTTAAGTGGAACATCACCTATGACAAACAGACTGAATGTAAATGTTAAAAATACTACAGGAAGTAATGAAGGTATGATAGGAATTTATGCATCAGGAGCAGATTTAACTAATGAAGGAGATGTAAAAATAGAAAATACTGACACATTAGGATTCGGTATTATAGCTTCAGGTTCTGATGTGATAAATAAAGGAAATATTACGCTTGAGGATTCAATTAATCCAAATACTCCAAATATAGGTATGTATACAGTAGGTTCAGATGTTTTAACAAATCTTGGAAGTATAAAGGTTGGAAAAAACGGAATAGGAATTTACGGAAAGAATTTTTCTAATGGGGATTCTATAACTCAACCAAATAGCACAATAGAAGTAGGAGAAAATGGAATAGCTGTTTACACAGAAGGCGGAAACGGATATCTTGAATCTGGAAATATAAAAACAGGAAAAGATGGAGTTGGAGTATACATTGCCGGAAATGGTGGAACTATAACTGCAAGTAATCCATTTACAATGACTCTTGGAGACGGTTCGAGTGGAGATAATAAAGGATCTTTTGGTTTCGTTAATGTAGGTTCAAACAATAAGCTTTACAGTAATATATCAAATGTAGCTTTACAAAATAATTCTGTATATATTTATTCAAAAGATACAGGTGGAACTATGGCAAGTCCTCAGATTGAAACAACAACTGATATTACAGCATTCGGAAATAACAACTATGGAGTATATTCTGCAGGATATGCCGTTAATACAGGAAGTATGAATTTAAGTGCAGGAACAGGAAATATAGGAGCTTACAGTGTTAAAGGCGGTACAATAGAAAATAGAAAAAGAGCTGACGGAACAGGTGGAATTATTACAGTGGGAGGTTCAGTACCAGGAGAAGATGAATACGGAGTTGGAATGGCAGCAGGTTACAGCTGGACTCAAAAAGATCTTGAAAAACCTTTGGCACAGAGACCTGATCAGACGACAGGAAATATAATCAACAGAGGAATTATAAATGTAAATGGTCAATACAGTATAGGAATGTACGGAAGTGGAACAGGAACTACAGTAGAAAACCATGGAGATATCAACCTGAATGCAAGTAATACAACAGGAATATACCTGAATGAAGGAGCTGTAGGTCATAACTATGGTCTGATAACAAATGCGGCAGGTGTGAAAAATGTTACCGGAGTTGTTGTTAAAAATGGTGCAAGACTTGTAAATGAACCTTCAGGAAGAATAATACTGGATGCAGACAGTGCATTAGGAGCTTTAGTATCAAGAGATAATGATACTAAAAGTATGGGAATATTTGAAAACTATGGTACGTTTGATATCAGAGGAAATGAATCACAGGAAATAAAACAGCCTGCAGGACCTCAGGAACTTAATAAGTCTGTAGGAAAAGGTAAAGATAAGATTTCAATTAATGTTGCAGCAGGAGCAGCAACAGGAACAATAAAAGTTGGAGATGAAATTAAGGTTCCGGAACTTGTAGATACGAAGAAAGTTACATTGGAAGAAACTAAAGTATCTTCAATAGGAATGTATATTAATACATCTGGAACTAAATTTACAAATCCAATTAGAGGATTAAGTGCTTTAAGTTACTTGAAGAAAGCAGATCTGATTATAGGAGCTGAAGCTGCTGAATCTACAAACAGTAAATATATACAGGTAGGTTCAAATATATTGAAACCTTACAATGACTCTATTTTAAATAACCCTCAGATAGAAAAATGGCATATTTATTCAGGGTCACTGACATGGATGGCAAATATAGCACAGAGTCAGACAAACGGTACAATAGAAACTGCTTATCTGGCAAAGATTCCATATACTAACTGGGCTGGAAATGAAGCATTGCCGGTAGATAAGAAAGATGCATACAACTTCCTGGATGGACTTGAACAGAGATATGGTGTTGAAGAATTAGGAACTAGGGAAAATCAGTTATTCCAGAAACTAAATAAAATTGGAAATAACGAGGAAGTGTTGTTATATCAGGCAATTGATGAAATGATGGGACACCAGTATGCAAATGTACAGCAGAGAACATATGGAACTGGAAGACTGATAGATAAAGAACTGGCTCATCTATCTAAAGAATGGGATACTAAGTCTAAACAGTCAAACAAAATAAAAGTATTCGGAATGAGAGATGAATATAATACAGATACAGCAGGAATTATCGACTATACAAGCGATGCATATGGATTTGCATACCTACATGAAGACGAAACAGTAAAACTTGGAAACAGTTCAGGATGGTATGCAGGAGCGGTACATAACA